>Ga0209185_1000109_pt1 | contig 121392 bp, 111 predicted proteins | sample SidtaG_2_FD_187425 | JGI IMG/M metagenome (GOLD analysis project Ga0209185, IMG submission 187425) | Marine algal microbial communities from Sidmouth, United Kingdom - Sidmouth_Asex2 metaG (SPAdes) (version 2) | ecosystem: Host-associated > Algae > Red algae > Unclassified | place: Sidmouth... | reverse complement strand
AGGCCCTCGTCAGCCTGCTCGAGCGCGCGCGCTTGCGTGCCGTCGAGCATGTGCATATCGAACCGACCGAAGACGGCGCCCGCTTGCGTCTGCGTACGGAGGATGGCTTCGATGAATCGCGACTGACCGAGGATGCCCTGCTGCTGACGGCCCTTCGCTATGTCGACGAACATCTGGCGCCCGCGAACGAGGCGTCAGAGCATGTCTTCTCGGTAAGACTGGCCGATGGAGCGCAGCACGTCAGCGTGACCCGCCGCACGACGCGACGCGGCATGACGCGTGTGCTCACGCTGCACGGCAGTGATCTGCCGCCACCTCGGCTCGATGACCTGATCGACGATGCACGACAGCTCCGCAAGCTCCGCGAGATCCTTGTCCGGTCGAATGGCTGGATAGCTGTCGGCACCAGCACGCGACTCGACGGAGAACGTCTGGTCCGCGCCATCGGGCAGGAGCTGGCATCACCCGACGCGAAGCTCATCGGCATCGAACCGACATTACATCCGACGGTAGCTCGTATCGAACAGCTCGACCGGCACACGACTGCCGATGCCATTGACGCTTTCGATCCCGACACGGTCCTGCTTTGTGCAACGCCGAGCGATCTTACCCTCACGCGCCTCGCGGCCAGTGCCGCCGAACGCCGCCGGGTGGTGCACCGCTCCATCGCTCGCCAGCCATCCGCCGTACTGAGTCGCTACCTGGCGCTTGGCCTGCCGCCCAACTGGCTCGAGCATGTGTTGTCAGCCGTTGTCATGCGCTATCACGTGCGCATGCTCTGCCATGGCTGCAAGCGTCGACTGACATCTGCCGAGCAGATCGAGCCCTATGCCATAGCCGCTAGCGCAAGTCCTGACGGTGCGGAGGTGTCGAACTGGCTAAAGCGCAGCCTGGAGACGCGCTTCGAGGCGGGATACGGTTGCGAGTCCTGCGATGGAACCGGCCATTCCGGCGCACGCATCATCACCGATCTGCTCGTCATCGACGCCGCTACGCGCATGGCCTTGCGTACCGGAGATCTCGACAGTGCACTGCGTCGCGTCGACTCGGCCAGAGCCATCAACGAAGTGCTCGAGCGACTGATCGCAGAGGGCGAGATCTCGCCTGCCGAAGCGGCCCGTCATCTGGCGCAACGGCACTACTGACAGAACGCCATGCTGCTCGCCCCGGGCGAGCAGATCGTCAGTCACGCACGGCCAGTCAGTCTGCCGACCATCATCAGGCGGCCGCGACATCATCATCGTCACGCCGCTCGTCCGCAGGCAGGATCGCAGTGGCTCCCGCACCCCCTTCGATGACGCGAAATCGACGCTCTCCGACGTGATCGATCCGGTCGGCATCGAAGGCATGCTCCTGTTCGAGTCGCGTCGGCCAGACGATTCCACAGCCTCCCCCTGATTCGAGGCGACGGTAGAAGTTGCCGTTGAGCTGATTGCGCGCGACGAGGTTGTTGCGAAACGCCAGAAAGGTTTCCTGGTCGACGCGTTCGTCGTGCTTCCAGAACTCGTCAAGGGATCCCTGGTAGGTAAGATTCGGCCGATCATAGATCGCCGACCCGAGTGTCTTGACCGGCGTGCCATGGAACAGCGATGACATGCCCACCGTGCTGTTGATCAATACGGTGCCCTGCGCATGCTGCAGCAAGGTCGGCAAACACAGATCGTGGACATAGAAGACCCGGCCCTGCAGACCAAGCTCGGCAATCAGGTTGTCGAAGAGTGTGGAGTAGTCAGTGTAGCCGCGATCAAGCGGATGATGCTTGAAGACCAGCGCCTTGTTGGCAGGTGCGTGCTTGCGGAACGAGGCAAACACCTCGCCGATGAAGTGCTCGATCGAGTTGAAGTCCGAGTGCACGACGACTTGCATGTCGCAATGCACCTGCAGTGGACAGACAAAGTAGTTACCGTCGAACTGAGCGTGCAATGCTTCGAAGACGTGTCGCTCGCGCCAGGCGTAATACAGCTTGCGAACGCCGGATCGAATCCAGCGAAGCCCCTCGGCGAACCAGTCGAACGGTCGATGATGGCGATAGTGTGCAAAGCGTCGCGAGCGCGCCGCACTGACCCAGTAGTAGATCATCGCGTAACACGCCGTGACCCGGAAGATGCCTTTTGGCTGCGGGTATTCGTCAGGCAGTTCGCTCGCAGCTGCCTCGATCGACACGGGGTTCTGCATCATCGACGAGTGCGCGTTGACACCGTTCTCCTCGAGTGTGATGAAATTGGGTCGTATGTAGCCTTCTTCGAACACGAACACGCGAACCTGACTCCGCGCCGCAACCTCCCGCGCGATTCGATGATAGGCACGACAGTCACCGAAAAGGTAGATACGACCGATCGCTCGATTGATCAGCAGTCTCTCGAGCCAGGCGCTCCATTCATCGAGCGAACCGAGATAGTCGATAGCCCCGGCACGCTGGTAGAAGGCACGATCGCCGCCGTTGAAATTCACTTTCGTTACGGTAAACCCACGCCCCTCGAGATCAGCTGCAAAGCGCGCGAAGAATGGACCGATTGGCCCTTGCAGCAAGAGCACGTCACGGCGCATAGGACAAGCCCCGCGCAAGGTTGACCACCTTTGCCAGCTGACGTCCCGGCCAATTTGCCAGACCGCCACGCCCTTGCCTGCCAGCCGCTTTCGCGGTCTCGATGATTCTCACCGTGTCCTCGGCGGTCGCGAACTCTCCGCTGGCGATGTCGATATACCGTGGATAGGCGATGAGAGTCAGAAACACCAATTCATCGAGCGTTCTCTTGCGGCTGCGACGGGCGAGGGCCTCATGGTCTGTCGTCAGACCCCATCCTGCGTAGAAGGGCGCACCATACGTCGTGACAGACTTGCCGCGCATCAGCGCCTCGAAACCAGCGAGCGATGTCATCGTGTGCAGCTCGGCGCAAGCTGCAAGACTGGCACTGACGTCGATCTGCTGATCAACCTCGTCGGCACAACTCTGCAACACGAAATCATCCACCAGTCCCTTTCTGTTACCGATCTCTACGTCCGGATGCGGTCGATAGACAATCCATGCGTCGGGGTGTGCCTTCCTGACTGCCTGCAGCAGGGCAGCATTGGTCCGGACCTCGGCGCAACCACGACGAATCGACTCGTCGCTTTCCACTTGACCCACGACCAGCACATGTTTCCTATCGGCCGTGCCACGCCCGTAATTGAACGTATTTCCGGAACCGGTCCTCGAAGCGAGGTTGTACTTCGACAGACCGCTGGCGAGAATTCGCTGCCTTAGCGCTGCCGCACGCTTGACATCGAACGGCGTGCAGTCATGTGTTTCAAGCAGAACCTCGAGATCGCTCGGTGTTGCCGGATCGAAGTAGATGCCGCGCGTATCGACCACCAGCGATCCAGGCGCGGTGAAATCCGATCCGAGACCGTTCGAACGGAGGAAGCCATCTTCCATGCGCCAGACCGAGACAGCGCCAGGATCTCGCTGCGGACTCGCCTCCGAATTCGCGACGGCCGTGTCGCGAGGAGCCGGTGCAGCGGGCACGCTTGTGACCGGCGCGGTGCGACCGCGAAAGCTCCAGCACAGCCTGACATCAGCGATATTCGATGCCCTCGCCCGTCCGAACCGCACGCTCCCGTCGGGGGAACGCAGGAATCGTTCGACATAGCGCCGCTTCCACGGCGTGATGCCAATGCAATGGAAGTGATGGGCGTTGCGGGCGAACTCGCGCCGTTGCAATTCGACATGGGCCAGACAATCGGCCAGCTCCCAACGCTCTCCGGTCAATGGCGATACATAGCGGGCAAGGTGGACGTGCGTGGCATGAAAGAGCTCATCGATACTTGGCCGCTCCTTGCGCCGGGGGATCGGCCGACGGTCATCGCTCAAACCCCAACCCGCATAGAACGGCATGCCGAAAACCGTCACTGGGCGATCGCAAAGCAGCGCTTCGTAACCCATCTGCGATGTACCGACGTAGACTCGCGCTGCGCGCTTGAGCCAGGGCAGTGGGTCATCTCCCGCCGCTGACACTTCGATGCCGCGCGAGCGCGCGACCGCATCGAGATAACCTGTCCGGCGCCCCGCCACGACGTCAGGGTGGGTGCGCACGATCACTTGCGCACCCGGATTCTCCCGGCAGGCCGCATCGAGCATCTCGACGAAATCCGTGCCCTCCAGACCACCGAAGTGAACCGAGGCATCGTCGCGGGTCTGATCGACAACCAGCACGAGGGGTCGCCCGTCCTCGGACGGCAATCGAGCCGCTGGACAGAAATTGTATTTCGTGATGTTCGAGGCGACCAGTCGCTGCCGGCACAGGCGCGCATATTCCAGCGCTGTGTCATCGATGTCACGCGCACGTTCACTACCGGGACGGTTGAGAAAACGTTCCACCAGCGACGGCGAACTACCGTCGTAATAGACACCGATCGGATCGACCAACAGGGAATAGATCACGCGCGAGTGCGCATCAGCGGATGCACTGCGCACCCAGCCGTCCTCGAGGTACCAGACCGGCAGGCCTTGCCGCCGCGCGTATTCACGAGCACTGGCCGCACTGCGCTTTCGCCCCCAGACAAGCACGACATCGGCGACGATGCCACGCTGGCGCGCCTTGCGCGGCGAGAGAATGGCCGTCACCCCCAACAGGGATTCGAGGTGTCGGATGCGGCGCAGGCGAAGCGATGTTGACACGGCGATACGCGCCGGCTCCACCGCGCTCGACGGGGGCGATTCCGGTGTGATGACCGCATCGTTGGGAACAAGGACGAGCTTTCGAGCGGACACGTGTCGATCATCCGGACAGACGGACAGTGTGCCGATCGTGCAGTTTCCAAGCCACGGAAACGGAATGCTGTCACACAATGCCCAGGCAGCACGGGTGAACATCCGGGATGCTGCAGGGATGAGCAGCCAGGTTGCGGACCGCGCCCGGCTCGAAGGTCTTCGAAGGTCCGACCTTTGCAAGCACCTTGCCGGTGAGTAAAGCCCCCGCCAAGTCGCTGGCACGCCCAACGGTGGCGGTTGTGCTTTGCACGTGGCGTGCAGGTGAGCATTTCGAGCGACAGCTCGACTCGCTGGACGCACAGTCTTGGCCTGCACACGTGCACGTGTTCGACGACCACTCGGGCGACAGCACAGCCACTCGTGCACGCGCACATCCGGTTGTTCATCGGGTCATCGAGAAAGCCCGGAATCGGGGTTTCGTCGCCAACTTCGAGACTGGCCTTGCGCAAGTGCTGGCACTCGGCTACGACTACATCGCCTTTTGCGATCAGGATGATCATTGGCACCCCGAGCGACTCAGCGCCGGCATGGCCGAGCTCCTCGTCACCGAGCGACAGTCCTCGAACGACACACCGGTACTGGTGCACTCTGACCTGCGCTTGATCGACAGCGACGACAGGGAACTGCATGCCTCCTTTCTTGCCTGGCGAGGCTATGCCACCGACAAGACACGAAACCTTGCCGTCATGCTTGGACAGTGCGGCGTGATGGGCAACACGATTCTCATGAACCGCGCGCTGGCGAAGCTTACGCTGCCCTTCCCCCCAGACCTTTTCGTGCACGACTGGTGGACTGGATTGCTCGCGGAACTCTGGGGGCAGCGGGTGTTCCTGCCGCAGGCAACCGTCGACTACCGACTGCACGCATCCAATACCTGCAATACGCTCGAACGCAGCCGGCGTGGCGTCCTTGCCACCCTCGATTCAATGGACATGCGCGCCTTCCTCAAAGCCGATCTTCGACTGCCCTTTCTCGAGGATCGACGGGTCGAGGCACTCGAGCATCTGCTGGCAGGCGACGCTCATCGACCGGCACTCGGCGACGACGCACAGCGTACGATCGAGCACTTCGTCGACTATCTGAGACTGCGCGGATCGCGTACTGCACTGCTCCGCGAGACACTCCGCCGCGGCTACATCAAGCGTGGCCTGATTTACCGTCTCCGGTTTTCCCTGGCGCTGCTCTGGACACGCCGATATTCGAGCGCCGATCGATGACCGTCGATCGTGGGACCCTGCCTGTGGCGAACGTCACGACCGGTTTGACCTCGATCATCGTGCCGAGTCGCAATCAACGGCACCTGCTCGCAACACTTGTCGACAGTCTGCTACGCAGTCTGGACGGACACCGGGTCGAGCTGATCATCGTCGACAACGGCAGCGACGACGAAGAAACACCGCGCTGGCTGGCCGAGTTGCCGAGCCGACTCGCCGACAGTGTCTTCGAAGGGATACGCGTCGTCGTCGATCCATCGCCATTCAACTATTCAGCCCTCAACAATCTCGCGGCTTCTTTCGCCCGGGGCGATGTTCTCTGTCTGCTCAACGACGATATCGAAGCGCTCGCCGATCACGACTGGCTGGGGGCCATGCTGGCATTGGCACGCTTGCCCGACGTCGGCTGTGTCGGTGCCAAGTTGATCTTCCCGGACGACACCATCCAGCACGCTGGCATCATGCTCGGCCTCGACTGCGTCGCCGGGCACCCCTACCGAGGAGCTCCTCGTGATGCTGCAGGCCATGCGGACTACCTACGCAAGGTACAGCAGGTCAGTGCGGTCACGGGCGCCTGCCTGGTGCTCGAGCGGGCCATTTTCGAGCAAGTCGATGGTCTTGACGAGCGGCTGCCCATCGCCTGGAACGATGTCGATCTCTGCTTGCGCGTCGCGTCGGCGGGATATCGAAACCTGTGGACACCAGAGGCCGTACTCAGACATCACGAGTCGGCCAGCCGCCGCCGTTCGGCACGTAGTCGCAGTGCACGCCGTCGGCACCGGGAAAGCATTGGCTTCATGCGTTCGAGGTGGGGAGACGCGCTCGCGCACGACCCGCATCTTTCGAATCCGGCACGGACAGGCGGGGCGACTCTAGCTGACAGCGCGCGACGCGAGCCGGCGCGGCTACGCTGGTGGCAACGATCGATTCATCGGCTACACAGGCGACGCCTGCCACCGGGATAACGGCTGAAGGACGCCGCCAGGCCTTGGTGTGAACTGCGTGAAGCTCACGGCACTGGATAAAGTCGACTACCCGGCCGATAGCCTCTCATGTGTTCCGATCAGCCCCGCCCGGAAGAGTACCACCGATGATCCGCGTCCCCGTGATGTCGAGTTCCGCGCTGTTACCTTGCCTGCTGTTCCTGTGCGCAACACTTTGGGCCAGCCCGGCGGCCGACGAACCCTGGCGCGCGCTGACCACCGCTGACGGTAGTACGGTTGGCGCACGACACGAAACCTCCGCCGTGGAACTCGACGGCAAGATATACGTCATCGGCGGCCGACATACCCGTTCCATGCGCGTCTTCGACGCCGCCAGCCGTACCTGGAGTGACTTGCCGGACACACCTCTCGAACTGCACCATTTCCAGCCGGTTGTCATCGGCAAGACGATCTATTCGGTCGGCGCAATGACGTGCTGCTACCCCGATGAGCCGAGCGTGGCGGACATTAACGCTTACGATACGCAGTCGCGCGAATGGCAGGTTGTCGGCACCATTCCCGCTAACCGTGTGCGGGGCGGCGCAGGGTCGGTCTTCTACGAGGGCTGGATCTACCTGGTCGGCGGCAATACGCTCGGACATTCAGGCGGAGCGGTGCCGTGGCTCGATCGCTATCATCCGACAGACAACACCTGGGAAGTACTGAGTGACGCACCGAAGGCTCGCGATCACTTTCAGGCGGCGGTGGTCGATGGGCGCATCATCGCCACCGGCGGCCGGCAAACGACCTTCCCGAACCCCTCGGCCAACGTCATCCAGCAGACCGACGTGTATGACATCGCGACCGGCGAGTGGAGTGCCCAGGAACGCATCCCGACTGCGCGAGGTGGCACCGTCGCCGTCGCCTACGATGGCGAAGTCATCGTACTCGGTGGCGAGATCACGACCCAGGCGGATGCCTTGCAGTCCGCCGAAGCCTACGACGTCGACGCGGGTACCTGGCGGATCCTGCAGCCGATGATCACGAAGCGGCATGGCGCTGCTGCCGCGATAGTCGGCAACACGCTTCATGTCATGGCCGGCAGCCGGGAACGCGGTGGCGCCCCACAGACCGATCTCCACGAGACCCTCGATCTCGGTAACGTCACCGATCCCGATCGTGACGATGATGGCTTGTCGAACGACGACGAGATCGCCCTTCACGGGACAGACCCCGATGACCCGGACAGTGACGACGATGGCTTGCTCGATGGCGAGGAAATCGCTCTTGGCACATCCCCCAACAACGCGGACAGCGATGCCGACGGACTCAGCGATGCCAGCGAAGGTTCCGAACACGGCACGGACCCGCTCAATCCGGACAGTGACGATGACATGCTGCTGGACGGCGCCGAAGTCGCTACACACGGTACCGACCCACTTGACGCCGATTCCGACGACGACACCCTCGGTGACGGCGCCGAACTGAACACACACGGTACTGATCCACTCGACGCCGATACTGACGACGACAGCCTCGGCGACGGTGCCGAACTGAACACGCACGGCACTGATCCGCTGGCCAGCGACAGCGACGCTGACACCTTGTCCGACGCCATGGAAATCGACACGAGCGGCACCGATCCACTGCGTGCTGACACAGACGATGACGGACTTGACGATGGACGTGAAGTCAATGTGACCAACACGGACCCGTTGGAGCCTGATACAGACAATGACGGTCTGACCGACGGCCAGGAAGTCGATACCTACGGCACCGATCCGACGCTCGCCGATACCGACAACGATGGCGTCGACGACGGCGCCGAGGTTGCCGCCGGTACCAATCCGACTCGCGCGAACGACGATTCAGGCGATTCAGGCGATTCAGGCGCGGAAGATGGCGCGGGCAGTGGCACGGGTGGAGGAACAGGCGCCGGAACGGACACAGGTTCAGGCGCTGGCGACAGCTCGAGCTCGAGCGGCGGCGATACGGCGTCAGCCGCGGGTTCGTCGACCACAGGTACATCGACCTCGGGAGCAGGAGAAGGCGCGGACGACAGCACTGCAGGAGCGACGCCCGGCAACGAAGCGGACTCGGGTTCACCAGTAAGCCGTGCGAAAAGATCCGGCGGCGGACAGATCTCTCTGTCGACTTTCCTGATGATCGGTATCGGGCTGTTTTTCAGACGATGGCGTCGCTCGCGAGATCGCCGGGCTTGCTCTCCCTGATCGCGTGGCTTGCGCTGTTCAGCTGGCCAGCTTGAGAGGCAGAAGATCGAGCTGCTCCTCGACCAGTGAGGTCAGGTAGCGGCCGTAGCCGTTCTTGCTGAGTCGGGCGCCCATGATCAAGAGGTCCGCGTCGTTGATCCAGCCGTTTCGCCAGGCAATTTCTTCAGGACAGGAAATCTTCACACCCTGGCGACGCTCCAGCGTCTCGACGAACTGGCCAGCCTCGAGCAATGATTCGCCGGTGCCGGTATCGAGCCAGGCGAAACCGCGCGACATCACTTCGACCATCAGCTCGCCGCGTTCGAGGTAGACCTTGTTGACATCGGTGATCTCGAGTTCGCCGCGAGACGAAGGCCTGATTCCACGCGCAATGTCGACAACCTCGTTGTCATAGAAATACAGCCCGGTCACCGCATAGCTGGAGCGTGGCTGGCGAGGCTTCTCCTCGATTTCGAGCGCTTTGCCGGCATCATCGAAAGTGACCACGCCGTAGCGCTCCGGGTCACTCACCCGATAGGCGAACACACTGGCACCACGCTCCTGCCCGACAGCGTTCGCGAGAAGTGAAGTCAGGTCGTGGCCATGGAAGATGTTGTCGCCGAGAATCAGCGCAACATCGTCATTTCCAATGAAATCTTCACCGATCAGAAAAGCCTGGGCAAGGCCGTCCGGCGAGGGCTGTACGGCGTAGTCGAGACGAATACCCCACTGACTGCCATCACCGAGCAATTGCCGGAACAGCGGTACATCGCGCGGTGTAGAGATCAGCAGGATGTCGCGAATACCCGCCAGCATCAGAGTGCTGAGCGGGTAGTAGACCATCGGCTTGTCGTAGACGGGAAGAAGCTGCTTGGACACGACCTGGGTGATCGGATGCAGGCGTGTCCCTGATCCTCCCGCCAGGATGATGCCCTTCACCTCACGCGGCTCCCTTGGTCTGCGCGTGGGAGAGGATGGCCGCGCCCGCTGGCGCCGGCTTGCCAGTATTCGACAGGACCGTTTCAAAGTACGCAATCGTCTTTGCAAGTCCGGCCTCGAGCTTGACCGTCGGCTCCCAGTCAAAGGTCTGCCGCGCCAGCGAAATATCGGGTCGACGCTGAGTCGGATCGTCACTCGGCAGCTCGCGGAATTCGAGCTTCGACGATGAGCCTGTCATCTCGATGACCTTCTCGGCGAGCTGACGGATCGTGAATTCGTCCGGATTGCCGATATTGACGGGCCCGGTGAAATCGTCGCCGGTACCCATTAGCCGAACGAAGGCTTCGATCAGATCGAGGCAGTAGCAGAACGAACGGGTCTGCTGCCCTTCGCCATAGATCGTTATGGGCTCTCCGGTCAGAGCCTGCATGATGAAGTTGGAGACGACGCGGCCGTCGGCAGGGTGCATACGCGGCCCGTAGGTGTTGAAGATGCGTCCGACCTTGATGCGCAAGTCGTGCTGCCGGTGGTAGTCGAAGAACAGCGTCTCGGCGCAGCGCTTGCCCTCGTCGTAGCAGGATCGGAAACCGATCGGATTGACGTGCCCCCAATAGTCTTCGGACTGCGGGTGCACCTGCGGATCACCGTAGACCTCACTGGTCGACGCCTGAAAGATCTTGGCGCCGGTGCGCTTGGCAAGACCGAGCATGTTGATCGCACCGTGAACGCTCGTTTTTGTCGTCTGGACGGGATCATGCTGATAGTGAATCGGAGACGCAGGACAAGCGAGGTTGTAGATTTCGTCGATCTCGAGATAGATCGGAAAGGTGACATCGTGCCGAAGCAACTCGAACGAGGAGTTGTCGAGGAGCGAATGGATGTTCTGCTTCGAACCGGTAAAATAGTTGTCCATGCAGATGACTTCATTGCCATCGGCCAGCAGTCGTTCGCACAGGTGAGAGCCGAGAAACCCCGCGCCGCCGGTTACAAGGATGCGTTTTCTGGAAAAGCTGCCAAGGCGAGACGTGACGTCGTTCATCGAGATGAGTTATCCGGTATTGGTATCGGTGATCAGCCGTCAGGAGCGTCGATCAGCCGGCCCCGTACTATAGAACGAGCGAAGCCGGACGATGAGCTCGAGGCGCAGGAATATATGTCGGTTTGGCCAGTCGAGGTGCAATCATCAAGCCACAGGCCTCGTCAAAATAACGGCACGTGTCGCAACTTCGGGCTTTGGCTTGACGTGCGAAACGGCCACGAGGCTTTTACCACAATAAGCCCGCCCTGTGGCTCTCGTCACGCTCGGTAGCTCACGTCAGATGAGAAACCGAATGACAACCACGCCGATGATCAGACCGACCAAGGCATCTCGCAGGAGCATCCTCGGGGTCATGGTCTGTGCCCTTGATCTTGTATCAGGGGCGTGCTCGATCTGCGGCAATACCGAGGTTGCCGGTGTGCTCAGTCGAGCAGCCGCCTCCGGCACGCTGTCCAGCGCAATACCACAGGCTCGCGCATACGAGAGGAACAGGTTGACTGCCTGCCTGCCTCCATCACCCGGATTTGACTGCACGAGTTGCGAGAGAATGGCCAGTGCAGGCACGTCGAGACCGGCGTCCCTTGCCCGGCGGCGCGCATTTCCCGTTTCTTGATCTATCTGAACAATTCCCGCCAACAGCTCCTCCAGCGTGGCGCGATCCAGTGCGCCGGCGCCGTGCTTCACTGCCGCCTGTTCAAGCGCTGCATCCATCGCGACAGCCTGTTTATCCGACTGATTCTGCAAACCGAGTTCAACCAGCACCTTCGTCACCCGAAGCGGAATGCCGTAAGCCCGCAGTTCTGCACGCAGCTCGTCTCGCTCGGCATTCAGTCTCGAAAAGTCCTGAACGGCACGCGACACATCGTTTGCAGGTGCTGTACGCGCGGCCTCAGGCAACGTCACGGACGTCCTCGCAGGCGGCTCTGCGCCATTGCTCGTGAAGCGCTCCGAAGCGCCCCTTTGCATGACCGTAGAGCTGCAGGTCGAGCCGATTTCGCAGCGTCAACTCATCAAAAAGATCGTTCCCGATCTCGCGCCGCAGTCGATCAAGGCGCTGCTCGACCGATTCGTCAGAAGCCTCGAGTACGTTTTCCCGATGCTCGCGGACGACCAATCCGGGAAACGGCTCGCGACAGGCGGCCTGCATGAGCTCGAGCGAGGCGGGAAAGCGTTCCACGAGTCCGACGAACGGCAACGTGTCGATGAACTCGCACGCATTCGTCAAGAGCTCTTCATTGTAACGATGCAATCGGGGCCGGGTATCGTCGTAGTGCTTGTTGCCGAGTCGAGACACCTGGAAATTGGCAATGACACTGATGTTGCAGGCCTTGAACTTTTCTTCGATGTAAGCACCGAGAGACCCCTTCGGCTTGTCGAGACCCGGCTGTTTCTGCCACTCGAACCGCCAGGCCGAGCGCACGCGCAAGAGTGGCTCACGCAAGAAGACGATCGGCACGATATGCAGATTACCCCGCGGCGCTGGAGGAACCAGCTGGTGCGACGAGAGCGCCCGGATGCGCGGGTGACGGACAAGCCATGCTTCAAGGTCGGCACCACAGATGCGCGCGCCGGGCTCCTCCTTGTCCCACGAGGTCCACTGCTTGCCGAAGGCGTCGCGCAGCAGCTTCTCGATGGACGTACCACCATTCTTGAACAGATGGTAGTGAACCAGTACGGACCGTAGCCCGGCATCTCCATTGATCATCGTCAAGCGACCTTTCGAGAGTCGATCTGTGTTTCGAGGCCCAGGTACTCGAAGACCTCGCGCATCTCCTGAACGCCATGTGCGAACGAATAGCGATTCCCGACCACCTCCATGGAAGCCGAGGAAAATGCGCGCCAGCGGTCATCATCGTCGACCAGTGCGATAATCTGCCCGACCCAATCGTCTGGAGAACGCGCAATCGCCGTACTGACCCCGTCTACCAAGCCTGTCCCTTCCGCTGCCACAGGCGACAGTACAGCAGGCACGCCACGAGCCATGCTGTCGAGCACCTTTCCCTTGATGCCCGCACCCGAGAGCAAGGGTGCCACGAAGACGCGGCAGGTATCGAAGACCAGGCCAAGTTCTTCGGCATAGCCTTCGACGACGACTCCGTCCCGTTCGTTCCAGTCGGCATCTGCAGGCAGTCGACTGCCCCAGACATGCAGTTCGATGTCCGGGCGCTTTGCTCGCAACAGCGGCATTACCTGGTCGATGAACCAATCCACCGCCTCGCGATTCGGGGGATGCCCGAACCCGCCTAGAAATGCGATGCCGTGACGATCAACCAGGGACGCACTTGATGGCGCGAGGTCCAGCACCCACGGACAGCCGAATACGTGATCGCTACGCATCAGATGCGAGGCGATGATGGCTTGCTCGACTTCGTTGTAGGACAAGACCGCATCGACGGCGTCCATGACAGCGAGTTCCCGCGCCCGGGTTCTCCTCGGCCCTTCGAGGTTGGCATCCCCGCGCCAGAGTGCAGCGCGCATCTCACGAAGAAAATGCAAGTCTGCATTGTTCAGGACGATTTTCGCATTGCTTTTCTCGCGAGCAAGGGCGAGAACCCTCTCGGCGACGGTGTATCGAGTAATGTAGATGACGTCGAATTCCGCCGCTCGTGCCTCAAGGAAGCTCTCGGCAGAGGGATACCATGGCGCATGCACACATTCCACGCCGAGTCGCTGCAAGGTGTCGACATGTCGGCCGGCCCAACCCATGTTGTACGGCAGGAAGGTAAGCTTGCAGCCCAGCGCCATGAGCAGCTGCATTTCCTGGACAGCGGCATAACTGCCTGCGTCGCGGCCAATACGCGGAAACTCGTGATCGAGCATGAGCACGCGAAGCCCGCGCCGCCGATCCTTGTTTCGTCTGAGATCGACACCTTCCCGGCCGTTGCCCTCGAAGGCTTTCGCCCAAGTCTTGCGGAAGTGCTCTGCATTGACGAGCTGAAACTGCTTGACACCTGATTCCAGCGAGGTGCCGTTACTGCGACCCTCGTAGTGAACGACAGTCGCCTGTGGACAGTACAGTGTCCGGTAGCCCGCAGCGCGCAGCTTGAACGCAAGATCCGTGTCCTCGTAGTAGGCAGGCGCATACTCATCGCTGAAGCCGTCGACACGCTCCCAGGCCTCTCGACTCACCATCAATGCAGCACCGGTCAGATAGTCGACTTCGCGCACATAGTTGTATTCCGGATCTGCTGGATCGGCGCCGTGCCCGACGTTCCACGGCGTTCCACTTTCCCAGACGATGCCACCGGCGTCCTGCAAGCTTCCATCCGGATATACCAGCTTGGCGCCGACCGCGCCGACATTGTCGAAGCGTGCAAAGACATCGTGCATCTCGTCGATCCAGCCGTTCTCGACCTCCGTGTCGTTATTGAGGAACAACAGGTATTCAGCTCTGGATTCGTCAGCAGCGCGTTGACAGCTTCTGAGAAAACCCAGGTTCTCTGCATTACGGACAACCCGCAGTCGCGAAACGCACGATTCGATCTCCCGCGTTGCGTCGGTCGAGCAGTCGTCGATCAGAATGACCTCGAAGTCAATCTTCCCGGCGCCGAGAATCAGGGAAACCAGACACTGATAGGTCAGGTGGAACTGATTGTGAACCGGCAGTATCACCGACACGCCAGCGTGCTCGCAGGGGGGCAATACCAAAGGTGCCCAGGAACCTATTCGCGACAACGCTCCGACAGCGCCCTCCTCCAGTCGGGCAAGCTTGGCAACGGCCCCGGGAAGAGCGCCTGCTATGGGCGTAGACGGCTGCACCGCATCCGTCGAATCCGGCTGCTTCGACAAGCGAGTCTTGAACAAGCGAGTCTCGAGCAGCCGACGCAAGGGGCGAACCACTCGACCTACTACCTTGCGGACGCGCCGGACACGAAATCCGCCTGCGCATGGCGTGAGAGGTGGCGCCAGCGCACTACGTGGCGTCAGTTCCCGAGCATCGAGGTTGGCGGGATCGTGAAAGCTGACTGCAAGGGAATCGCCCACCAGCGGCAAGCCGCTGTCAGCTTCGTGCAAGGTCAATTCGACACACGTACCGCTCGAGAACGGCAGGCTCAGCTCGATCCTGAAGGCATGCCTGCCATCACCCATGCCGGCTCGGGCAACGGCTTCGCTATGGCGATTAGCCAGACCCGTGCCGAGCACACGCGCACCGGCGCGAACCTGAACGCGAAGTGCCTCGCCCTCTTTCGATGCGTCATACGCCCAACCGATGGCAGCACCCTCGACCATCGCATCGATCTTGCCATTGCCGCTGGACACTTCGTGCTGTTCGTCAACCCGGAGAAGCGGGTCGACGGCCGACTCACTCATCTCAGGCTGACATCCTGAGCGGTACCTCTGGAAAAGTCTCTCGCTCGTAGTAGCCCTGTTTGAAGAAGTAGTCGAACTTCTCAGCGATGGCGACTTCTGATCGCGCACACATGTATTCGCTGTAGTGCGCTCGTTTCGATGCATTCAGGTGGTCGAGTGCAGGCTTGGCGTAACCGAACTTCTCGGCATACGCCATCATGTCGTGATCCAGCTGTTCGAAGCGAATGATCTGCAGGTTGTGCGGCTGCTCGCCGTCGAGCGTCATCCAGCGACTGGGACAGCTGGTAGAGACCTTGTCGCAAAAATCGGTAAATTCATTTTCAGCCGCGGTGATGAAGTTCGGCCGTGACTGATTCGACTTCCAGCGATACGCCTTGCGCATGAAGTGATAGTTGGAAACCATCAGGTCATAGGGATTGCGTATCGCGCAGAAGACTCCCTGCATGGCACGAAGGTCGCCGCCAGCCTCGCGGATGATCTTCTCCGAGTCAGCCAGGTTCTCGTGACCTCGACCAAGCACGATCCCGGTCTTGTCGAGTTCGCAATCGGCCAGCTCGTTGAATTGACCCGGCGAGATGAATCCTGCAATCGGAGCCGGCCACGCCTTGACAAAAAAGCGCGTCAGCGTCTTGCCGGCGGTCTTCGGGTAGTGCACGAAACAGAAGTCATCACACCAGAGCATCGATTCTTTTCCTGCAAGACGGGCAGATTCGGAATCTGCGGTTGATACATAATCGAGGGTGAGCCCGCCGTCGGACGTCCAGGCTCACCCTCACGCGCTCTTGCGAACGTCTCCGCGCAAGGAACGATCCATGATCGTGAGAATGCTCGCCACGCGGGTATCCCAGGCGATGGAATCCATCGTTCGCTGCCACTCGGAGGACGATGTATCGACGCTCGAAGACACCGCAGCCCGTATTTCTCTGATGAAACCTTCTGCATCCGTCGCGGTGCGAAGATCGGCTCCGAAATCGGGCAGGTTGCCGATCTCCGACGAGACGACGGGAAGCCCTGAAGCGAAATAGTTGTAGACCTTCAGCGGATTCATCCGCTCGGTCATCCGATTGGACAGATGCGGCACCAGACCGACATCGAACGCCTGCAGATGGTCGGGCAAGCTGGCGTATGGCACCAGACCGGGCATATGCACATTGGGATACTTGGCGAGACTCTCGGCATTCGGGTTATCACCTGAAGGTCCGAAGAACACGAATGAGATCTCCGGCATGGCCGTGACGACCTGGTGCAGCAAGAGCCAGTCGATACGGTCACGCAGGTTACCCACGTAACCCGCAATCGGGCCCTTGATGTTCGCGAGCGCGGCAGGTACCGCACTCTTCGGAAATTCGCTGAAGCGCTCTGCGCCATTGGCGACGACGTGGATGTTCGGCGCGAACTCGCCCATGGCATCCGCCAGCGCATCGCAGTTGGCAAAGACGAGATCGGAACGCTGCAAGGTCTCGCGGTAGCTCTCTTCGAGCTTTGTGCGATAGAGCTCGGTACTCTCCCATGCACGCTGATCATCGATCAGATCAGCGACGACTCCCCCGAAACCCACCTTGTCGATGATCTCCGGCGCATCCCAGATCACCGGACAGAACCAGGCAACCGTCTGTGACGCGCGCATGCCTGCTTCCTCGAGCTGTTCGTTGACGAAGCGTACGTAGCTTTCCCGTCGGTACATGGGTTCTCCGAACAGTCGCCCACGTCGCGGGCGATCGGTACCGATGAAGGTACGGGCGCGATGCGTGACTGTGTCCAGAACTCCAGCCTGACGATCGATCAGGTTCCGCAGGATGAGGTCTTCCTGCCCGCTGCCATCCTTGAACTCGGGCGCGAAATACTTCTCGAGCGATGGCGCCGTCCGCGGAGCGTCGAGGTGCAGAAGCTTCTCGACACGACCAGAGACCGAGAGATAGCGGGCAATCATGTCCGAACGGCGACCGTACAATCCGGTGTCGTTCTGCTTCCAGAAGAACGCGATGTCATAGCAGCAATCACGTTGCCGGATGACGCTCGGGAATCGATTCGGCGGCGCAGTCCCCTCCTCCGCTGTCAGTGACGCCAGGCGTTCACTTCGATATTGCTCGCGGACGAGATCGACCATCTCGGCAAGCGGTTCTGACAATCGCGCCTCGCCCTCATCACGTTCGGCAGGATCGCCCTTACGGCGAATCCGGCGCGGCGACCAAGGCGCTGCGGCGTATCGAGAGTCCAGCACGCCTTCGCGCCGGCCGTCACTGCGTGTTCCTGCTTCGTCGATCGCCATCACGAGTCGGGCTCGATTGACGCTGAAGCCGAATTCGTTGACGAAATCACGACGCGCCCGCATGGTATCGTGACCCGCATCGAGGCGTTCGCCTTTGAGCGTCAGAATCGCTTCAGCCAGATGAGCCTTGTCGGTTTCCCGTATGCACCCCGACGCGATGAGATCGACCAGTGGCGGCGTTCGCGTCGCCAACACCGGCACCCCGAGCGACAACGCATCCGAGATCTTTGCCGGTATCTGGTACTGACTGATCGGGTGATCGAGATCCTGGATCAGCGGTACGAGATCGGCCCCGGCGAGTAACTCGGGCAATTCTTCAAATGCACAATTCGGATGCATCACCACGCGTGCGCGATGCCCTTGCAAGGCCTCTCGCAGTTTCCGGTCGCCGACGTCACCGACCAGATGAAAGACGATATCGGGATCACCGGTCTCAGCTACCGCATCAGCGACGTCTAGCACGCCCTTGTGCAGACGCGGCGTGCCGACGAACACGAGTGCATAGTCGGTTTCGGCAATTCCGAGGCGCTCACGCGCACTCTCACGGCGCGCAGTAGAATTGACGAAGGCCTGTTCATCACGCGCATGCCGTACGATGTGCCCGCCAAACCTGTCACGCAAGGCCACGTTCGAGACCGTCACCGCATCAACGGCAGCAATCAGCGATTGCGCATAGCGTGTACCGAGTTCCTCGAAGGGCTCGCGCAGCGCCTCCTGACGCTCGGGATAAATGTCGGCCATCGATGCGAACGATTCGTTCTTGAAGAACGAGAGTTCGAAATCGTCGACATCCAGAATCATGGGACAATCGCTGCTGTCCTTGATCAGGGCACCGAGGTACAGCGAAGGCAGTCGCGGCTTGCAGACGTAGACAACATCGTAGCGGCGGGTCGCGGCAAGCACCTCGGCCTTTGGAGCGAAATCGACCAGAGTCGAGCAACGGAAAGTGCGGACTTGCAGATTCTCGCCACGCAGCGGCTCCCACAGTTCGTCGCCATAGCGTGACCAGCTTGGCCCGATCAGATCGACATCCCAGTCCTTTTCGAGCAGTCGGTACAGGACATAGGCACGGCCGACCGGGTTGTGGCCGATGTCCCAGGCGACGACCGCCGCCCGTCCACGCACAGGCTTGCGTGTGGTGGTGTCTTCAAGCGCCGCCGCTCTTGCGTTGACACCGGCGTCGGCTATCGCCTGCCGGGTCCTTGCCGCTTCGGCCAGACCAAAGGCGTTGGCTTCTTCGGCAAGATGCCGGAGATTGCGCTCGAGGCGCGCCAGGCGAATATCCTTGTAATCCATCTGTGCTGTCGGCAACCGATTTTTCTCACCGGGAAGGGTCTTGTCGTGTACGCGCACAGCGTCTGCGGAGCCAGGCACTCAGGCTGCCTGCAAGCTTTGATCGATCAACACGAAACCGAGACTGCGGGGGTCTCTTGCTTCATCGACGGGCTCGGGCTCACACTCGAGTTTCAGCACGACCCGGCCGCGACGGCCACCACTGATCAAGGGCACGACGTTGTTCTTGTCACGCTCCAGCCAGATTTCAGACGTCGTACCCTCAGTCTCGTTACGAATAGTCAGCATCTTTCCGGTCGAGCTCGGCGAGGCGGGCAGGAACGCGCCGAGTTCGAGGTTCTGAATATAGTCTAGTGCCAGACTTGCATCAGGAGCAAGCCAGCCATCGTCGAAGGGGTGAGTCAGCCATTCGATGCTGAACAAGGCTCGCGCATCGAGCGTCATGCGCTGCTCCGAGATCGGAGCACCATCGGGCTCACTCAGAATCACGCGAACCACACCCGTCTCCTCCTCGACGTATTCCTTTCTGAGAAATCCTCGCTCACTACGCGATACCTCTATGACGAGCGAGGCTACCCCGGCAAGGTGGGGCTCGGATTGAACAATACTCTGATCAACCACGGAAAGCGGCATGACACTCGCTGCCAGGCACATCTGGGCCTCATCGCGAATGCAATACCAGGCGCGTTCGTGTTCGATGAACCAGGCGTTCTTCTGCAACAGGAATTTGAGTTTCATTCGTGACACATCGAAAAACTACGTGGAAAACGGAGCGAGCCCTTCACAATCAGGCTCGTCGCTGCATAGGCTGATCAGGTGCAGGGTCGATGAGGTCCAGTAACGCACTGATCGCCTCTGTGTCGATCGAGAAGCCGGCAGTGCGACGGGCAGCCAGCGTGCGCGCCCGATCGAACTCGCATTCGCCAGCGTCTGTACCGTGGTCGGAAGGATGGTCTGCACAGTGGTGGGCGTAGTAGCGAAGTCCGCACAAGGCACTCATGGCGTGGTAGCAAGGCGCAAGATGCGCGCCATAGAATTCGATGATTCGCGTCCCGCTGGCGCAGAAGACGAGGTTGGTCAAACCGGCGCCATGCGGCGCTGCAACGAGTCTCGATTCGGCGAACAAGTGCGCCTGAGCCTGAATGTCGAGTGTCTCGGGATAGACGATGTCGAAACCCCGGTCCGCGAAGAAAGTCTCGACCTCCTCGAGGTTCTCGATGGCTCGACCCTGCGATCGCGCGGCATGTCGGGACACGAAGATGCGCCGAGAGGCAGCAGGCCGATTGCCGGGAGGGAGGAATGCTTTCTTCAGAAAGGCCGGAAGCCAGGCTCCCATGGTCGTCGCCATCGCATTGCTCAGACAGGGCGCAATCACCTCCCTGGCGGTGACATAGGGCGACAACTGGTCGGCGAAGATGATCTGCTTTTCTTTCACGCCGAGGCGCGCGAGGCTCTCGACCTGAAAGGACGAACGGTACGTCGGCAACAAAACACGATCGGCGGGCCTGAGCGTGATGCCACTCCTCCTGCACAATTCGAGCTTGGGCAGGATATCCGTCATCCAGTGGTAGTAATTGCCGGAGCCGCGAGCCCCGAGCAGGATGACTCGCTCACCCAGGTCGACCGCGTCGTGCGAAGCCATGAGGGTCTGGACAAGTTCCGGATTGCCCATCGTATGTGCATCGATTACACGCCCGGTTGCATCACGAACAAGCGTGTTGTGAGCCTCCTGCCAGAGCTCCCCGCCAACAATCCGGTCAACGTGACACGCAGCGACTGCAATCTGCCTGCGTTCGAGCACGCGCGGAGCTTGCGCGGCTACCTGCCCTGGCGCAGGCAAACCGATACGCGAGGCTTCAAACACGACGGTCCTGTCCATGGCCACGCTCTTGCCTGCGGTAACCTCGGAGGCTGTCGCCTTGCTCTGCAGTGCTGCCGTGTCCAGCGCTGTGACGACGTCAGCGAACGTCGACGAAAATCTGGCAGGCAAGTTTCCACGGTGGCACGCGATAGCCTCTTCGATCAGACCCTGTCCTTCGAGAATCCGCCCGAGCAGATAGACGGTTTCGGCCCAACCCGGGGCGAGGACGATGGCTTCGATTGCCAATGTCTCCGCTTCGAGAGAATCACCCGCCTCGAGCAATCGCGAGGCCTTTGCCATCAACCGCCTCGCCTCGCTTCGGCGCTCACGGAAGGTGCGTCCGGACGTGTTGCCAGGCAAATTGCTCAGCTTCTGCCGCAGCCGCCTGACACTGTGCGGAACGGGTAAGGTCGCTGACATCGAAACGCGGCTCGCTCCATCGGGAATGCTCTGACGAGCACGTTCTGTACCAGCCGCTCTGCAGATAGCAAGGTCGCTTCCTTGCCCATGTTCTGCCCTGCAGATGTTCTGCCGGGCCGTGTTCTGCCGGATCGGGTTCTGCCGGGCCTGTTCGACATCTCGACAAAAGGCTGCGGGTCCCCCCTGTAGATCAGTCAGAGGCAGCCGATACGCGTATCACGTCGGTATCCGCCGCCACGGCACCCTCTCTCCGCCAGACGGCTCTGTCTGCAATGCGCACCGCGGCATTCCAGAGCACGGTATGGCGTCTGGCGGCACAGCACAGCGACAATTCTTTCATCACGGTAGCTATGAACAGACCACTCAGTCGATTCGGTACCTTGCTGTTGTTCAGCTTCGCCATAGAACCCGTTCTGGCCGAAGACCCCGTCTACTACCTCGAATCGGATGGCGCGGTCGTTTTCGAGGTCGAGTCGACAGCGCTGCAAGGCGACTGGGTACTCGAGACGACACTTCCCGACTACACGGGAAGTGGCTACATTCGCTGGGACGGGGACAACTTCTACCGCAAGGCAGATGCCGGCCAAGGTGCCCTGACGTATCACGTCACGATCGAGAATGCAGGCAACTACCAGATATTCTGGCGGAGCCGAATCAGCATCGGTGAGGACCCAAAGGAGCACAACGACTCCTGGGTTCGCATGGCGTCAGGTGTCGACATTGAAGATGAAGAACCGCTGGATGGCTGGACCAAGGCGTACATGAACGATGTCAATGCCTGGTCATGGCGCACCAAGACAACTGACTCCGTGGGGAATCCGCTGCGCCAGTATTTCAGCGCGGGCGACCATGTCATCGAGATCAGCGGGCGATCGTTCGGGCACGCCATCGACCGGGTGGTCTTGATTCAGTACGAAAGCCGGGGAACCGGCGATGGCAAGCTGACTTCCCTGCCCGAGTCAGCCACCTCCACAGAAGCTTCGGCAACCGGTGGCGCGGGTGACACGGGTAACGCTGCGGGCGACGGCGCTGCGAGCGGTGCTGACGGCGACACTGACGGCGGCGGCCAATCCGGCGAAACGGCCGGCGAAACGGCCGGCGACACGGCCGGCGAGTCAGCCGGCAACAGCGGGACGGATACCGGCACTGAGTCTGGCAGTACCGACGGGGCCGACACCGGCAGCGATGGAGAGAGTGCTGGAGCGGACGTCGGTACGACGACGGGTTCCACTAGCACCGATGGCGCGTCGGATACGACAGGTGCGGACGACGGCAGCACGGGTGAAGATGATGGCTCAGGCTCCTCCGGTACCGCTGGCGAAGGGACTTCAGGCGCGACGGCCGGCGATGAAGGATCAACGGATGGCGACGCGGGCGCAACGGCTGGCACCGCTGCAGAGTCGACAAGTGGCAACACCTCCAGTGGCAACACCTCTAGTGGCAACGCATCCGGTGGTGAATCATCCAGTGGTGAAACATCCGGGGACGTCACGGCCGGTGGCAGTACCGTCGAGCCTTCGAATGCCGCTATTGTCGACACAAGCAGTGACGCACTCGAGATCGAGTCAGGTCAGTGTGTCGGTGGAGAACTCCATCTGGCACCGCTTCACGACATCGATGAACTGGATCAAGGCTTTACCAACACGGCGAGCCTGAGCGTCGACGATGCTGAGCGAGCACTCCTGCTCTTCGATCTTCGCCGGGTTCCACCGCTATCCTCAGCCTCCCTGCAATACACCGTCACGTCGTCTGCCAACGCAGGTCGACTTGCCTTTCAACTCGGTTCTCATGCTGACTGGACGGAAGACGGTAATGCGCTAGAGACCGTTGATGCGTCGGGTGAAGCCATCTTCATCGCGCCCGACGCGATGGCCGAACTCGGCTCGGCACAAGCCGAATGGGCGATCGATTCCCGCTATGAGAGCGCGCTCGACGCGAGCCTCCTGCAGCCTGAAACCTTGACGATACTGGTCGATATGCTGAGTAGTGGTGCCAGTCTGTCCATGGTCTCCCGGGAAGAACCGGCGCGCGGACCGCGGCTGATTCTCGAGGGTGATGCCGATTTCTGTAACGACTACGCACAGCAGGTCGTCGACGCCAGCGCAGGTTCAACAGCCGCAGAAGGTAGCGCCAACGACAGGAACGTCTCGAGCACGTCCAGCGGCGGTGGCACGGTTTCGCTCTGGTGGCTCTTGCTACTCGCCCTTCCGCGCCTCAGGAGCCTTCGACCAGGTCGAGCAACTCACCCAGTTCAGTCATGTCGACCGAGAATCCACATTGCCGAAGCTCGTGCAGATCTTTCTGGCTACGCTTATGAGACTGGACCGATCTTTCCTTCGTACTACAACAATGGCTATAGTAGTCAAGCCGACAGACCTGACTCAAAGCCCAGTAGCAGACATTGATGAAGCTTCCGTACAGCTCGACTACCTTTGTTTCAGGCTTGCAGTAGGCAATATTGGTCAGGCCAGCGCCGTGAGAAGCAAGCACGATATCGGCTCCGGCAAACAGTCGAGCCTGTGTCGTGACACTATGCTCCTCGGGGTAGATCGCAGAAAACCCGCGTGTCTCGAGGAAAGCGATCAGTTCGTCCTCGTTGTCGATGGACCGCCCGTTGCGTGCGTCCTTGGCGCGCGCAACATAGAATCTTGACGGCAGATCTGACCCTTGCGCTTCAACTTCTACTGCGGCGGCGGGGAGAAATTTCTCGATCAGAAAGGCAGGCACCCACTCAGCCATCGTCAGAGCCATGCTGTTTGCATAGAACGGGACGATCAGCTCGTCAGCGCTCAGACTGGGCGAGCTACGGCTGAGTTGCACGATCTGTTCAGGCGAGATTCCGAGCGCATCCAGTGTGCCCTTCTGAAAACTGCTCGAGCCTGTGAAGACAACCACACGATCTTCTGGACAGATCTCGTAGCCCGCCCTCTCGAACAGATGAATCGAGGGCAGAATGTCCAGCATCCAGTGGTAGTAGTTGTTGTAGCCGCGGTTGCCGACGAAGAACGCACGCCCCGCGACGTGTTGTGACGTGATGTCGCCGGCAACGGCCTTGACCAGCGACGGAGTGCCACGCGTGTGCTGGTCGACAAGGTGACCCGCCGCATCGACAACGACACGATTGAAACCATCGAACCACAATCTGCCGCCATCGAGCTTGTCGACCAGTGCCAGGGTAGATGTCACCCGCTTTCGGGAGAACATCGCATCGCGCGGCGCTCGGATACCTTTCGGCGCGCGGATCTTTCTCGTTACCGGCCCGTAGCACAGATGACGCGTCACACGCGTTGCAGCAACGTTGGCTGGTGTGACTTGCGCATCGATGGTATCGGCCGACCCTTCGCTGCTGTCGGGCAGCGCGACGGTGAACCGGTCCCTGAACCACTCATCAGCCAGAATATCAGGGAGTTTTCCCGCGAAACACTGTTCAGACGCTTTCTGGAGTCCCATGTCGGCAAGCCATTCGCCGACTTCACGAAAGGTCGACTGCAGACCGGGATGACACTTCAGGGCTTCAATCAGTGACGTGCTTGCCTTTCTCAGATCACCCTTCGCCCGGGCTGCCCGAGCGTCATCGACAAGGGCATCAGCTGCCGCCTTGTCAATATCACCGCGCTCCTCGATCTGTAGTTCGGCCACGTTCGTCTCAGTAGCCAGAGACTCGCCGCGGGGTTGAGGCAGGGCTGTCATTGATCTGTGTCTCCGGCGTACCCTTGACGACTAGAGTTGTATCGCGACGGCAGCGGCAACGGCCACCTTGTAGAGAATATCGACGATGGTCGCGGCGATCTGCAGATTCTTGACCGGGACCCTCGGCAGCACGATCACTTCGTCCCCGGCCCTGACGTTCGGGTTACTGCCGCTACTCACCTCGCCGTTGGCGTGTATCACGATCAGTCGCTTCTCCAGCGCCTGCTGACTGAAGCCACCCGAGCGTGCAATGTAGTCACGAGCTTGCCAACCCTCCTCTGCCAACATCGCTTGCGAAATCAGCACTTCGCCACTCAACAGTACCGACTCGCTCTTCGCAGGAATGGTGACGACATCGCCGGCCTGCAGCCGGATGTCGGCAACCCGTTCATTACGTGCAACCACGAGTCGCCCACTGGGCTCGACCTTGCGGGCATTCCTGACGAACTGCCCGATCAGCTGCGCTTCCTGCGCACGGATGGAGGATTCCTTGTCGGTCTGCGACGACGCGGTCAGGTAGCGTGCTTCGAGCCGTTGCAGGCTCTCTCGCAGGGCTTCTTTCTGGCGCAGTGCAATACCTGAACGGCGAATCGAGATGGCACTGACGTCGGCAAGCAGTGGATCGACAGCAACCAGATCGAGCAATTCCTGCAGTCGGGCATCGCGCGGCACGGCATACCGCGACGGGCCAAGGTAGGAACCTTCGATCTCGACGACAATGATCTGCTCCTGTTGATCACTTCGAAAGGTCACCACATCGCCATCGTGAAGACTCAGACCGACGAACTCGGTCAGTGGCACGTACACCGACGAGGTGGCACCGCTGCGAATACCGGACAAGCCAACATGCGTGACGCCGGGCTGCAACCGCGCCAGCGCCACGATATCCGCACCCGTGGCTGTAACACCTGCGAGTTCGAAGTTCGCCGGATTCGCGACGTCGCCGGTTACCGAGACGGTACTGCCCCGCGCGCCAACAAGAATGGTATCGCCATCCCTGAACTGCACTGACTCGAGCCGGCCCAGGTGGAGGAAGTCATAGAGATCGATGTCCGCCAGCAATACGCCGTCGCGAAGTATGCGAACGCTACGATAGCTGCCGCGCCGGGCATCGATGCCACCGGCCCGATCGATGAAATACAAGACCGAGTTCGATGGAATGCCGGCAAACCGCCCGGGATTGGCGACAGACCCGGTGACGAACACAGCGACAGGCTGGGAACCGTCAAGGCTGGTATAGACACGCACATTGTCAGTGAATACGGTGGCAACAGCACGCTTGACATGGTCGTTGAGTGCGTCGTTGCGAACCCCGGCAAGCTTGATTGGCCCGACGGACGGGAGAAAGACGTTGCCTTGCGGATCGATCGTCAGGCTTTCATTGAATTCGGTTGCACCCCAGATGCGAATGCTCACACGATCCCCGGGTTGCATGACGTAGGCCGGATTCAGTCCATCCTCCCGATCGTTGCTGAACCCACCAGTGAAAAGGTTCTCGCCGTAAGGCCGCGACGCATCGTGAAGATCAGCCAGGGGATGCTCTGGCACATCTGTAGCGGTCGTGCCTCCACTACCCGCGCGCAATTCATCGGCGTCAGCGGCCCGCAGTGCGTCGGCTGCCGCCGGGCCAACGGTTGCCGCGGTTGCCCCGGAAAGATCGAGCGACTGCGCAGCGACGGTTCCGCTGACGAGCAAGGCCGACAGAGACAGACAGGAAAGCAGACACTTGAGAAGGGTCATGAGCAGACAAGGCGGCGAGTCGGGACGATTGAGCGGGAGCATGAGTAGCACGACCCTTCAGCGGCCAATGTGGTCTTTCAGCGCCGACCACATGAGGCCGCCGAGAAGGTAGATCAGAAAGGAGAACACCATGACCGTCAGAATGCGGTTGAGACGCTGCGGTTCGAGCGCTTCATCGGGCAGGTTCGGGCGTATGAACGTCACCAGGTACTGCTTCTTGCGCTGGGCCTCGATGCGAGCGAGTTCCAGCGAACTCAGCGCCGATGCGTATTGCTGCTGAGCGATCTCCTGTTCGAGAACCAGCGGCTGATAGCGTTCGATGAGCCCGTTCATCTGGCTTCCCTTGCCACCCGCGATGCGTCCCTTCTCCAGCTTGAGCTGTCGTTGCAGCGCGTTCACCCGATTCTTCAGACTGATCACGACTGGTGCATCAGCTCGCATGTAAGCGAGTCGTTCGGTGAGCTCCGCACGCAACTCGACCAGCTGCGACTCGAGACCGGACACGATGCCGAGCAGCGCACTGGACTCGGCCGCCGGGTTGAGCGACAGGTTGGTGTCTCTGAAGGCGGCCATCGACAGGCTCGCAGCGCGCACCTTGCCGGCAGCACGGTCGACCTCTGCGCGTGCCGTAGACAGAGCGTCTTCCTCCATGCGCGAGGACATGTCATTGACCAGTCGCTCGGACAAGTCGATCACCAGTTCGGCAAGACGCTGAGCGGTGGCAGGTTCGAATGCTCGCGCAGTCAGTGTGATCACACCGCTCGAGGAGTCCGAAACCAGCCGAACCTGCTTGCTGAAATATTCAAGCAGTGCTTCCTGTGAGGCGTCCTCGGCGAGTCGTGAGAGTGCATCGATGGAGGACGCGCTGTAGTGGCTCCGCAGGTCAAGCTCAGCCTGAACACTCTCGAGCATGTCTTGCGATCGAGCGTAGTCGACGACCACCAGATCCTCCTTGCTGCCACTGGATACGATGGGCGAGGAGAGGATGGCGGCCAGCCCGCCACTCGCTGCCCCGGCCTTTGCCGAGCGAATGGCGAAACGCGCCTCCGATACATAGAGATTCGATGCGATCAACCCGAAATAGACGCAGGCAAGCAGTACCGGAATGCCCACGGCAACGCACAGGCTGCGCAGAATTGCACCCATCGTTCAGGCCGCCGGACGTGTCTGCAGGACCTTGTACTGATGCATGGCTTCTTTGAGGTCTTCGTAAAGTTCAAGCTTTCCGTCGTGCAGGATTGCGGCCATGTCGCAGTTCCGCCGAACGGTCTGCTCGTTGTGCGACACCAGAATGACCGACGCCTGTTCGCGCCGCTCCTCGAATGCCCGGCGAAATTTCTCCTTGTAGCGTGCATCACCTGTTTCAAGTGCTTCATCGACGAGGTAGTAATCGAAGTCGCACGCGAAGCTGACCGAGAAGGCAAAGCGCGATCGCATGCCTGCCGAGTAGTTCTTCAGCGGCACATCGAAATACTGCCCAAGTTCGGAAAACGCTTCGGTGAACGCCTCTATGTAGCCCGGGTCTTCTCCGTAAATCCGCGCGACGAATCGCGCATTTTCCCGCGCCGTCAGGCTTTGCTGGAATCCGCCGGTGTAGCCGAGCGTCCACGACACCCGGCCCTCACGCGTGATGCGTCCCGCATCGGCGGGTTCCGCATCGCCGATCAATCGAATCAGAGTCGACTTTCCGGCGCCGTTCAGGCCGAGTATGCCGACACTCCTGCCCTTCGGGAACGTCATCGATACGCTATCGAGTACCGTGCGAATACCCGCCTTCGTCTTGTAGCGTTTACTGACCTTCTCCAGCCGGATCATGTCCTCAAAGGCCGACGATGGCGCGTCGTCTCAGCGACTGGTGAACGAGCATTCCCAGGGTGAGTACGCCAAGCGACCAGAAGGTCGCATAGCGCCAGTCGCCGTGCGGAGACTCGAACTCGTGAAAGAACTCGGACCTGAGCAGCTCCAGCATGTGCAAGATCGGGTTGTAGAGGAGCCAGTCGCGGACGGGCGGTGGAATGGAATCAGCCGTGTAGAAAAGACCAGAGGAGAAGAACAGCGGACGTCCGAGCAAGGTAGTGCTGATCTGGCGCGTCGAAGGCAGGATGGGTGTCAACGCGGCAAACAGAAACCCCATGCCTGTTCCCAGCGACGTCAGCAGCAGACAGGCCGCGAGAACCCCGAGAGGGTTCTCCACTTCGATACGGTGTCCGAACATGTGCGCCAGGCAGAGAATGATCGGAAAGACCAGCAACAGCACCGAGCATTCGAGTATGGCGCGAGCAACGATCACATCGAAAGTCGTGACCTGCGGGAACCCGATCAGGTTCTTGTTCGCCGAAATCGCCCCCTGCAGCTGATTCATCGGATCGCGGAACATCATGAACGGCACAAAGCCGGTCATCATGAAGAGTACGAGCGGTATGCCTCCTGGATTCCCCGAACGTGCTGCCGTGATGATGGTCGCGAACACTGCAACCATGAGCAGGGGCTCGAGGAACGCCCACAGGAAGCCGAGCTTCTGCTGACCATAGCGACTCAAGGTCTCGCGCAACACGAGCGCCATGATCACTCGTGCCTGCGTGCGCAAGGCCTGCACGCAGTCGGCCCAGGCTGACTTCAAGTCGACTGTCAGGTCGCTCGCCATACGTTCGGCTCAACGTCTCTTGAACGGCTTCAGTGCTTGCCGGTGGCTATGCTGACGGGCACGGCAAGCCAACGACCAGAGGCGAGCGTGGTGGCGTCGTCGATGTCATTGAGCGCTGCAATCCTGCGCCAGTTCTGTGGGTTACCGGTCAAGCGACCAGCGAATGCCCAGAGCGTTTCATCACGATCGACCTTGACCCAGACAAGATCATTACCGCCGGGTGTCCGCGCAGGCGCCGCGACAGATGGCGTGAGAGCTTCGGTCTCGGACGCCGGGACAGCCGGTACGAGAGCGCTCGCTTCGGGCGCAACCGACGGAGCCGGCCCGGTGCCCAGATACCGCCCGACGGTCCAGGTGCCATCGGCGCGCTGACAACTCACACGCGACAGCACGGTGCCGTTCTCATCGGCAAGCCTGCGGCAGGTACGACCGCTGGCCGCAGCATAGGTCTTGACGATTCGGTAGCCGCTCACGTCAAGTTCGGAAAAAGACTCTCTACCTTCGCTCTGTGCAACCTCCGGTACGACCTGGGGCACCGTATTGCCGACGCCGGACGTCGCACAAGAGCTCAGTATCGCCAATGAGCCGCAAAGCAGACTCAGGCCAGGTAGTCGGGCCCACGACGGCGCCCCATGCCGGGCTTCTCCAGATGTCGGCATCACCCGGCTCTCACGCATCGTCATTGGCAAAGATCTCGAGCAAACCGCAGATCAGATCACCTTCGGTCTCGTGTTCCTCCGTCACGATCAACGCGCGTATCTTGTAGCGGCGCATCATCATCTCAGCCTCCGAGACCATGGCCGTGGACGAAATCGTCACCGGTACCGGTGTCATGAAATCGCGCACCGGCTTGTCCATCATGGTGGGGTCCATGATCAGGGCACGTCTGAGATCGCCGTCAGTGAGGATACCGAAGAGCTTGCCGCCATCAGCGATGATCGCGAGCCCGAGCCGGCCGGAGGTCATGCAGAAGATCGTCTCGCGAACGCTTTCGTCAGGACCGATGACAGGCAGGTTCTCCGTGGTCATGACATCCTTCACTCGCGCAAGCAGACGTCGCCCGAGCATTCCACCGGGGTGGAACTGAGCGAAATCGGAGGGCTTGAAGTCGCGCGCCTTGATCAGACAGACGGCAAGTGCGTCACCAAGCGCCATGATCGCCAGGGCAGAGGTCGTCGGCGCCAGGTTGTTCGGACAGACTTCGCGCTCGATATCGACCCGCAGCGCCACGTCGGACTGCTTGCCGAGCGTCGTGTCGGATGATCCTACGATGCCGATGATACGGTTGCTGAAGTACTTCAGCGACGGCATCAGCTTGAGAATTTCCTCCGTCTCGCCGCTGTAGGAGATGAGCACGATCAGGTCGTCGGCCGTGATCATGCCGAGATCGCCGTGAATCGCCTCACCTGGATGAACATAGAAGCTCGGCGTACCGGTCGAGGCGAAGGTCGCCGCCATCTTCTTGCCGACAATGCCGGACTTGCCCATGCCGGATACGATCACTCTGCCTTTGCAGCCAAGGATCAGATTGACTGCCTCATCGAACTCCACCCCGAGGTTGCTCGCCAGTGTCGCCAGCGCATGACTCTGCATGTTCAGCGACGTGACGGCAGTCGAGATGAAGCTCACGGCTTCATGATCACTGGAAAGCGACGAACGCTGGGCGAGACTCATGGGCGCTGGAAAATCCTATTGCAGTGTTGCCTTTCAGGCACTGCATAGCGATTTCCATACCAGCGCGACTCGACCAATGTCGAGCAACCAGAGCTTTCGATGAAAGGCCCGACAAAGGCCAGGCCGAGCGCCGCTTCAGCCGGGAACAGGTCGAAGCGCCCGGTACAGTCGCGTCGCTTCGGCAAGGCTCTCGGCTGCAGATTCCGCAAGGCAATTCACATGACCCATCTTGCGACCGGGACGCGCGTCAGCCTTGCCATACAGGTGCAAGCGGGCAGCCTCGCTTGCGACGACCGGCAACCAGTCGGGCGATTGCTCATTCCACAAGTCGCCGAGGAGGTTGAACATGGTCACCGGACTTTGCAGCGACGTGTCGCCGGCAGGCAGTGCGCAAAGCACCCGAAGCTGCGCTTCGAACTGCGATACACGTGTCGCGTCGAGCGTGTAATGGCCACTGTTATGCGGGCGCGGCGCCATTTCGTTGAACAGCAGCCTGCCCTCCGAGGTGACGAAGAACTCGATGGCCAATACGCCGTGGTAGCCGACTTTCGCGGCCAGCGATCCGGCCAGGCGGCGCGCTTCAGACAAGGTGTCATCCGTCTGCCGCGACGGCACCGTCGATGTGAACAGGATGCCATCGCGGTGCACATTTTCCGCTATCGGGAAGAAAGTCGTCGTACCGTCGAAGCCACGTGCCAGCACGACCGACAGCTCAGCGGCCAGTTCGATCCGCTGTTCCAGCACCGAAACCACACCTCCGCAGGCGGCAAAGGCGGCGCGGACATCGTCGGCCGACGAGCAGCGCACTTGACCTTTGCCGTCATAACCGAGCCGCGCCGTCTTCATGATGCCTGGCAAGCTGATCGACGCGATTGCCGGTTCGATATCCGCCTCGGTCTCGATCACGGCATGAGGGACAGGCTCCAGTCCGGCTTCGAGCGCACAGCGTTTCTCGGCGGTCCGGTCTTGTGCAATGGCGACAAGGTCTGCCGTCGGTGCGAGGCGGGTGATATCGGCGACGTGTTGCAGGCTGTCTGCGGGAACGTTCTCGAATTCGATCGTCACCGCGTCGCAGGCCAGAGCCAGGCTACCAAGCGCATGCTTGTCGTCATAACGAGCCACCAGAGGATGTGCAGCTACCTGCATGGCAGGCGCCACCGGGTCGGGATCAAGTACCCAGGTGTCATAGCCAAGCCGGCGCGCCTCGAGCACGAAGTAGCGACCAAGCTGGCCACCACCGATCACCCCAAGGGTACTGCCGGGCAACAACGGCTCGTGCTTGGCCATCACCGTTTGCTCATGCCGGCGGGACGCGCATGGCGGCCGCACGCGCACGCTGAGACTCGCGGTAGGACGTCAATCGCTCATGCAAGGCCGGATCATGCGTCGACAGCATGGCGACGGCGAACAGGGCCGCATTGGCCGCACCCGCGTCGCCGATGGCGAAGGTGGCAACCGGAATGCCACGAGGCATCTGGACGATCGAGTGAAGTGAGTCCACGCCACCGAGATGGCGGGTCGGCATGGGCACACCAAGTACCGGAATCGTGGTCTTGGCCGCCAGCATGCCCGGCAGGTGCGCCGCGCCGCCAGCACCCGCAATCAGGCAATGCAGGCCACGCGAACGGGCGCTGCCGGCGTAGTCGAACATCTCGTCCGGCATGCGGTGTGCCGAGACGACACGGGCTTCATGCGCCACGCCGAATTCGTCGAGTATCGCGACCGCATGAGACATGCAGTCCCAGTCGCTGTCACTGCCCATGACAACGCCGACGACAACATCGCGAACACTCATCGTGTATCCACCTAAGGCCGAACCGGGGCAGCGCAGTATACTCGGGCGGTCGACCGCCAACTCCGAAGAATGTGATGAGCGATACCCCGCAGCGAGTCGACGACGTCGGACTGCACACCTCCTCGATTACCTCGCTGCCGCTGCAGTATCGGGGCAAGGTTCGTGATATATACGAGATCGACGCGGCCCACTGGCTGATCATCGCCACCGATCGCGTTTCAGCCTTCGATGTGATCCTGCCGACCGTCATACCAGGCAAGGGCAAACTGCTCACGGCGCTCGCCCTGTTCTGGTTCGAGCGTGTGCGGGCTTTGATCCCGAACCATCTGGCGAACCGACCACTCGAGGAGATTCTCCCCGATCCACTTGAACGCGCCCAGGCCGAAGGTCGTTGCATGATCGTGCGACGCCTCAAACCGTTGCCTGTCGAGGCCGTCGTGCGCGGCTACCTCGCAGGTTCCGGCTGGCTCGACTATCGTTCCGGGGGTCAGGTCTGCGGTATTGATCTGCCGTCGGGACTGTCACAGGCCGATCGCCTGCCGAGACTCCTGTTCACACCGGCAACCAAGGCGGCGGCGGGCGAGCACGACGAGAACATTTCCTACGAGGTAATGGAATCGCTTGTCGGCCGCGAGCGAGCGGACGAGACAAGACGAGTGAGTCTCGCTCTGTACCGTGACGCGGCAAGATACGCGGAGGCTCGCGGCATCATCATCGCCGACACCAAGTTCGAGTTCGGTACCGATGCAGCCGGCAATCTCGTCCTGATGGACGAAATCCTGACGCCCGATTCCTCACGGTTCTGGGAAGCCGGAACATGGCAACCCGGCTCCAGTCCGGCAAGCTATGACAAGCAGTACGTGCGCGACTGGCTGGAAACGCTCGACTGGGACAAGACTGCTCCGGGGCCAGAGGTACCCGCCGACATTGTGGACGGGACCCTGGCGAGATACCGTGAAGCGCTAGCTCGGCTGACTGGCCCGGGTACAAGCGGCAACTGACAGCCGCTCGATCTGTCGATCCAGCCGACTTGGCAAGCTGCCCGGGCACACGCCCGGCGACAACTTCGCCAGGCGTCGCGGTGGCCTTCGGCTTCGGTCAGGCGATCGTGACCCGCTCGTCGAGATAGGCATCCTGGATGGCGTGCAGAAGCTCCACACCTTCCTTCATCGGCTTCTGGAACGCCTTGCGCCCGGAGATCATGCCCATGCCACCCGCACGCTTGTTGATGACTGCCGTGCGCACAGCCTGGCCCAGATCACCCGCGCCACCGGAACCTCCTCCGGAATTGATCAGCCCGGCCCGCCCCATATAGCAATTCGCCACCTGGTAGCGCACCAGATCGACCGGGTGGTCGCTGGTCAGCTCCGAGTAGACTTTCTCGTGCGTGTTGCCGAAGCCGACTGCCGTGTAACCGCCGTTGTTCTCAGCCTGCTTCTGCTTGACGATATCTGCCTGGATGGTCGCCGCAAGGTGATTCGCCTGCCCGGTCAGATCGGCCGACGAGTGATAGTCAGTGCCGTCCTTCTTGAAGGCCGGGTTGCGGAGATACGCCCACAGAACCGTGGCCATGCCAAGCTGATGCGCGCGGTGAAAGGCTTCGGAAATCTCCGTGATCTGGTGCCGGGAGCCTTCCGATCCGAAGTAGATCGTCGCGCCGACGGACAACGCTCCCAGATTGAACGCCTGCTCTACCTGGGCGAACAGGGTCTGCTCGTACATCGCCGGTAACGTCAGGGTCTCGTTGTGATTCAACTTCACCATGAAGGGGATACGGTGTGCATAGCGCCGCGACACGGAACCGAGGACACCCAGGGTCGAGGCGACGCAGTTGCAGCCACCCTCGATGGCCAGTTCGACAATATTCGCCGGATCGAAATAGATAGGGTTCGGCGCAAACGACGCACCACCGGAGTGTTCGATACCCTGGTCCACCGGCAGCATCGAGACATAGCCCGTGCCGCCGAGACGACCAGCATCGAAGATCTGCTGCATGGCACGCATCGTCCCTGGTCCGCGATCGCTGACTCCGATGACGCGTGAGACGTAGTCCGGGCCGGGCTTGTGGATGAGATCCTTCGGCAATCCGGCACAGGTGTGATCCAGCAAGTATTCGGCTTCATCGCCAAGTAGCTCGAGCGTGTCACTCATCGTCATCGTTTTCCTTGTTCATCAAACGGGCTGCGCAAGCGTCACGCCACGCAGATTTATTCAGTTGTCGCGGTTCTGAAGCACGGCAACGGCAGGCAGCGTCTTGCCTTCGAGAAACTCAAGAAACGCGCCACCACCGGTCGACACGTAAGAGACACGATCCTCGAGTTCGTACTTGTCGACCGCGGCAAGGGTGTCGCCACCGCCAGCGATAGAGAATGCCCGGGCATCGGCGACGGCACGGGAAACAACCTCGGTGCCATTGGCGAAGGCGTCGAATTCGAAAACACCGACCGGTCCGTTCCAGACGATGGTGCCGGCATCGGTGAGCAATGACGCATAGTGTCGAGCGGTCTCGGGACCGATATCGAGTATCAGCTCGTCGAGGCCGACATCCGCCACTCCGCGCACCATCGCCTCTGCATCTGCGGCGAACGCTGTCGCCACGACAACGTCTGTCGGCACGGGAATCGATGCGCCTGACTCTTCAGCCTGGCGCATCAGCGCTCGCGCCTTGTCGACAAGATCAGCCTCGTACAACGACTTGCCGACCGCATGTCCGGCCGCCGCGATGAAGGTATTGGCGATGCCGCCACCGATAATCAGCTGATCGACCTTGCCGAGCAGACTCTCGAGAACCGTCAGCTTGGTCGAGACCTTGGAGCCACCGACAATGGCGACAAGCGGACGGGCCGGCTCGTCCAGGGCCTGACCGAGAGCATCAAGCTCGGCCGCAAGCAGCGGACCTGCACACGCGAACGGCGCGTGTTTCGCCACACTGTGTGTTGAAGCTTGTGCTCGATGCGCGGTCCCGAATGCATCCATCGCAAAGAGATCACAGAGCGCCGCGTAGCGCTTGCCGAGCGCGTCATCGTCGGCTTTCTCACCCACATTAAAGCGGACGTTCTCGAGCAGACAGATCTCGCCGTCAGCAAGTTCCGGAGCCGCGTCAAGGTAGTCGGTGACCAGCCTCACTTCCTGGCCAAGCAACGCCGCGAGTCGCTCGGCCACCGGCGCCAGCGAGTCGACCGGGTCATGTTCACCTTCAGTCGGTCGCCCGAGATGCGACATGACCATGACCTGTGCACCCGCGCCGATGGCGTGCTGCAGGGTAGGCAAAGAGGCTCGAATGCGTTTGTCCGACGTGATCTCGCCCGCCTTCAAGGGCACGTTGAGATCCTGTCGGATCAGCACACGTTGCCCGGCCAGCGGCGTTTCCGTCAACAGTCGCATTGATCAGCCAGCCTGCATGGCAGCAAGCGTCGTGTCGAGCATGCGATTGGAGAACCCCCACTCGTTGTCGTACCAGGAGCACGCCTTGACGAGTGTGCCGCCCATGACACGGGTCATGCCGGCGTCGAAGTTCGACGAGGTGCTCGTGTGATTGAAATCGACCGAGACCAGCGGTGCTTCCGTGTAGGCGAGTACCTTGCCATCGGCCGCCTTATTCATGATCTCGTTGATCTCATCGACGGTGGTTTCGCGGCCTGCGGTGAAGGTCAGGTCGACGATGGAGACATTTATCGTCGGTACGCGCATCGCGAAGCCGTCGAGCTTGCCATTCAATTCGGGCAGTACAAGCCCGACTGCCTTGGCAGCACCGGTACTGGTCGGAATCATGCTCATCGTCGCGGAGCGCGCGCGGCGCAGGTCCTCGTGATAGACGTCGGTCAGTACCTGATCGTTGGTGTAGGCATGAATGGTCGTCATCAGGCCGCTTTCGATACCGACCGACTCATGCAGGGCCTTGGCCATCGGCGCCAGACAGTTTGTCGTGCAGGAGGCGTTGGAGATGATGCGATCTGATGCCTTCAACGAGCCTTCGTTGACGCCGAAGACCACGGTTGCATCGATGTCGCCCTTGGCCGGCGCCGAGATGAGAACCTTCTTCGCGCCGCCCTCGATGTGCAGGGACGCTTTCTCCTGACTGGCGAAGAACCCCGTGCACTCGAGCACCACGTCTACGTCAAGTTCCTTCCACGGCAATCTTGCAGGGTCGCGCTCTGCCAGCACCCGCATGCGATCGCCGTTGACGACCATGTGGTCGCCATCGACAGAGACTTCACCCGGAAACCGGCCGTGAGCCGTGTCGTACTGGGTCAGATGGGCATTGGTGTTCGTATCGCCGAGATCATTGATCGCGACGACATCGAACTCCTTCTCCCTGCCTCCCTCGAAAATGGCTCTGAGGACATTTCGGCCGATACGGCCGTACCCGTTGATCGCGATCTTGACTGCCATGGTTGTATCACTCCCGATTAGGCTGACTTGAATGAAAGGACTGGAACTGTCGTCACGTGGTTTCGGCAAGAGCGGTGCCGTTTTCAGGCACCTCGAGCAAGCAGTTCACGAACCCGTTCGGCGAGCGCGTCTGCCGTCAGTCCGAAATGCGTGAAAACCTCTGCCGCCGGCCCCGATTCGCCGAAGGTATCGATACCGAGCACGTCGCCTCTCAGTCCAACGTATTTTCGCCACAGATCGGTAACACCGGCCTCTACCGCAACGCGCGCGGTCACGGACGGCGACAACACCGAATCGCGGTAGGTGCTGTCCTGCCCGTCGAAGACATCGGTACTCGGCATGGACACCACGCGTATGCCGATACCCTCCGCGGACAGATGTTCCGCCGCCGCCATGGCCAGTGACACTTCCGACCCCGTGGCGATGATGATCGCAGCGGGCGTACCCGGCGGTTGATGCAAGACGTAGCCGCCGCGTGCGATGTCGGCTACCTGAGTGGTGGTCCGCGTCTGGTGCGGCATGGACTGACGGGTGAAGACGAGACTTGTCGGTCCGTCCTCGCGCTCGATAGCCGCTTTCCACGCCACCGTCGACTCGACCGCATCGCAGGGGCGCCAGAGCGACATCTTCGGCATCAGGCGCAGGGTCGCGGTCTGCTCGACCGGCTGGTGGGTAGGCCCATCCTCACCGACACCGATGGAGTCGTGGGTGAACACGAAGATATTGGGCAGCCCCATGATGGCCGCCATGCGAAGTGCGTTCCGCGCGTACTCCGAGAAGATCAGGAACGTTGCCGAGTAGGGTCTGAACCCCCCGTGCAACGCAATGCCGTTGGTCATCGCGACCATGCCGAATTCACGCACGCCGTAGTTGACGTAATTACCCGCTGGGTCGTCTTCCAAGACCACACTGCCGTCCCAGATCGTGAGGTTCGAGCCCGCAAGATCGGCCGAGCCGCCGATGAACTCCGGCAACAAGGGCCCGAATCCGTTCAGCGCATTCTGCGAGGCCTTGCGCGAGGCGATCGATTCGCCCTTCTCGGTGACCGATTCGATGAACGTCTCGGCGTCCTCTTGCCAGCTGGATGGCAGCTCACCCGCCATGCGTCGCTCGAATTCGACGGCAAGCTCGGGATGCGCCTCGCGATAGTCTGCGAGCCGCGACTGCCAGTCGGCCTCGCGCTGCTGACCCGAATCGATCGCATTCCACTCGGCCCTGATAGTGTCAGGAATCTCGAACGGCGGATGCTCCCAGCCGAGCTCCTTCCTGACCAGCGCAATCTCCTCATCGCCGAGCGGCGCACCGTGGGCCCCCTTGGTTCCACCCCTGTTGGGTGAACCGAAGCCGATCGTGGTCCTTGCGCAGATCAGCGTCGGCTTGCCGGCCTCGGCCTTGGCCGCAACGATAGCTTGATCGATGGCCTCGCCATCGTGGCCATCCACGTCCCGCACCACGTGCCAGCCGTAGGCTTCGAATCGTGCCGGCGTATCGTCGGTGAACCAGCCATCCACCTGACCGTCGATGGAGATGCCATTGTCATCATAGATGGCGGTCAGCTTGCCGAGCCCGAGGGTGCCCGCCAGCGAGCACACTTCATGCGAAATCCCTTCCATCAGACACCCGTCGCCGAGGAATACCCAGGTGCGATGGTCGACCAGGACATGATCGTCTCGATTGAACTGCGCTGCAAGGGTACGCTCGGCGAGTGCCATGCCGACCGCGTTGGCGAGCCCCTGACCGAGCGGTCCCGTGGTGGTCTCGACTCCCGGGGCATAGCCGTATTCGGGATGGCCCGGCGTCTTCGAGTGCAACTGCCGGAAATTCTTCAGTTCCTTCAACGGCAGGTCGTATCCGCTCAGGTGCAGGAGCGAGTACAACAGCATGGAACCGTGTCCGTTCGAGAGCACGAACCGGTCGCGATCGAACCAGCCGGGGTTCGCCGGATTGTGAACCAGATGATCGTGCCAGAGAACCTCGGCAATATCCGCCATTCCCATGGGAGCACCCGGATGGCCGGAATTGGCTGCCTGGACGGCATCCATGCTCAACGCACGAATCGCGTTGGCACGGGTCCGACGATTAGACATGCAAGGAACCTCGTGATGAAGGGCCGATGTCGGCTGGGCGCGAAGTATATAGCGAGTGCCGCGTGCTTCACGACATTGCGAGGTCATCGACCATAAAACGTCGGTCTGAGCATTGCGAGAAGCGAAAAGTCGACCGATGTGTCGTTTGCTTGACGGCATTGACGGGGAACCTTGCCTGCCTTGCATGGCTTGATTCTTCTTGAGTGCGAACCTGATTCTTCTGAGCGAGGGCCTGATCCTTCTTGAAATGACGTCATCAGCCGATATGTTCGCGACCGGTCGGGCCGTTCCGGGTCAATGACAACGACGCTGCCAAGCGTTGCAACTTTTACTGTACAACTCGCCCAACCCGGCATAACATGAGGGGTTTGGCTGATCGCAGAGGTTATATGAGCGCACGCATTGCGATGGACAAGACCCAGCAGTCCAACCTCAAGCAGCTGATCGCCAAGGGGAAGGAGCAGGGTTTTCTGACCTATGCGGAGGTCAACGATCACCTGCCCGAAGGTATCGTCGACCCGGAACAGGTCGAAGAGATCATCGCGATGATCGCCGACATGGGCATTACTGTCGGTGAAGTAGCGCCGGAGGCCGACACCCTCTCCATATCGGAGAGCAGCAACAACACCGATGACGATGCCGCCGACGAAGCCGCCGCAGTGCTCGCGACGGTCGATGGTGAATTCGGACGCACGACCGATCCCGTGCGCATGTACATGCGCGAGATGGGCACCGTCGAGCTGTTGACGCGAGAAGGCGAGATCGAGATCGCCAAGCGCATCGAGGACGGCCTGCTGCAGGTACTGAGCGCCCTGGGCACCTATCCCGAAACGATCAACCTGGTGCTGGAGCGTTACCAGCAGGTTCGCGACGAACAGACGCGGATGAGTGACCTGATCGTCAACTTCCGCGAGACAAGTGACGAGATCAATGTCGCCAAGCCGCCGTCGGAGAAGAGTGACGATGACGAGCCGGTGGACACCGGCCCGGATCTCGAAGAGGTCCATCGCCGGGTCACCGCGTTGCAACGCGCCTATGCCAAATCGCTCAAGGCGATCGATGCCTCGGGCGGCGTGCAGGATGAAGCCGGCAAGGAGGCCATGGAAAAGGTCTCGAAGATCTTTCTCGAATTCAAGTACCACCCGAATTTTGTCGCCTTGCTGACCACCGGTCTGCGCGGCCAGGTCGAACGCATCCGCTCACTCGAACGGCAGATCCGTGACATCTGCGTCAAGAACTGCAAGATGCCGCGTTCAGCGTTCATCCAGAGCTTTCCGGGCCACGAGACTGATAGCGAATGGCTTGAGGGCCTGCTGAAGTCACGCAAGCCCTACGTCACCGCCCTGAAAGAGCGTCGCTCCGAGATCGAGATGCTGCAGAGCCGCATCCACCAGATCTGCGTTGCCGCCCTGCTGCCGATCACCGAGATCAAGGAAATCAACCGGCGGATGTCGATCGGTGAAGCCAAGGCTCGCCGCGCCAAGAAGGAAATGGTGGAGGCCAACCTCCGGCTCGTCATCTCCATCGCGAAGAAATACACGAATCGCGGCTTGCAATTTCTCGACCTCATCCAGGAAGGCAATATCGGCCTGATGAAGGCCGTGGACAAGTTCGAATACCGTCGTGGCTACAAGTTCTCGACTTACGCCACGTGGTGGATTCGTCAGGCGATCACCCGATCGATCGCGGATCAGGCGCGCACCATCCGGATTCCGGTCCACATGATCGAGACGATCAACAAGCTGAATCGAATCAGCCGTCAGATGCTGCAGGTCATGGGCCGCGAAGCCACGCCCGAGGAGCTGGCAGAGAAAATGGAAATGCCGGAGGACAAGATTCGCAAGGTCCTGAAGATTGCCAAGGAGCCGATATCGATGGAGACCCCCATCGGCGACGACGAGGACAGTCACCTCGGCGATTTCATCGAAGATCAGAATATCCTCTCGCCCATCGAGACGGCGACAGGCCTGGGTCTCGGCGAGACAACGCACGAAGTCCTTGCCAGTCTGACCCCGCGTGAGGCCAAGGTGCTGCGCATGCGCTTCGGCATCGACATGAACACCGATCACACGCTCGAGGAAGTTGGCAAGCAGTTCGACGTCACGCGCGAGCGTATCCGACAGATCGAAGCGAAGGCCCTGCGCAAGCTCAGGCATCCGACACGCTCGGAGCAGCTCAGGAGCTTCCTCGACAATCAGGAGTGAGAGTGCTCCCCTGCATTGAACCAACGTCCGCGACAACCGGGACGGTGTGAGCGACTTCCCGGATTGGTTGACTCGCTGCATTGAACGAGTTGGCCCATCCAACGCGACGGGCGGCCATTGATAGCCATTTTTTCAGAGCACCTCCCGCGGTCTTCGCGCGGGATCTCTCACTGATTCTCATCTTCTCCCTCAAGACCGCTGGCACGAATCTTGTTTCTACAAGATCGTTCCGGCTTTCCCTTGTCCGACACGGCGGTAAGCGCACTGCTGTCACAACTCGGGTCCGCCACCGCTCTGCTTGGCCAGGCCCTGAGTTGGCACCCGAGCACTTTGTGAACGGGGATGGTCGCCGATGCAGGTCTCATACCGCCATGACAGCTCCAAGGGTCCGTTACCGCGTCGCGATCATCGTCACGGATCGCTCTACCACACGCCGGATATAGAACTCGAGCTACCCGCTCGCCGCCCTGACACCTCTTCAGGCTTTGTCAACGGCGCATCACTAGGAGCGATGCTGTGCCTGCTGGCAACGGGCGCACTACTCGGCATCTCCACGAATCTGGCCAAGGTCGCGGGCGCTGCTGCACTTCCGCCTCTGGCCTTTCTCGCCTGGTCAACTGCAGGCGCTAGTCTGGTATTGCTCGTCGTTGCCTGGGTGCGCGGTACGTTGCCACCACTGACCGGGCGTACGCTCGAGTACTACGTGCTGTCGGCATTCTTGACGGTCGCGGCTTCCAATCTGATCGTGTATTCAGCCGTTCCTCATGTCGGCGCAAGCTTCATTGCTCCGCTGATCGCGCTGCCGCCACTATTGACCTATGTCGGCGCTCTCTTTCTCGGACTGGAGACATTCCACGCAAGGCGAGCCACCGGTGTCGTCCTCGCCCTGGTCGGTGTCTCGTGGATAGCGCTCCTGAAGCTGATTGCGCCCGAATCCACGACGTTCTGGATCCTGCTGACGCTGGCCTGCCCCGTTCTCTTTGCCATCGGCAATCTCTACCGGACGTTGCGCTGGCCGGCAGGCCTTTCCGCCGATGCTCTGGCGCCCGGCATGCTGGTGGCTGCAGCCCTGATGCTGTTCGCAGCCGGCCTCCTTCCCTACCCCGTCTTTTCGCTAACCCTGCCGAACAACAGCGTCCTGCCGATCCTGCTCGTGCTCACGCAAACGATCGTCTTCGCAGGCCAATTCCTGCTGCTGCTCGAACTGCAAAGAAGAGGTGGGCCGGTCTATCTCAGTCTGTTCGGGTCTGTCGGCGCACTCGTCGGAATACCGATTGCCGTATTGCTGTTGGGTGAGCGCACTCCGGAGGGCCTTGCCATTGGCGCCGGACTCATCGGCATCGGGATTACCCTGTTGTCGATGAAAGATCGAAAGAGGTCGAGAGTCCACAACCGACGAGAGCGGGAGTCGCCATCGAACAGCCGCCGAAAACAACTCGACTCGAGTCACGATTGCCAACGAGCGCTGTTGACTGAACCTGCAATATCTGAAGAATTCAGGATAACCGACGACTTAAAAGCGCCAGAATCTGCAACTGATCAGAGATCACACTCGACAGCTGCCGCGCGCACAACGCCGCGCGGCAGCCGTCGTCGCCGGCGCAAGAAGCGATCGCGATGGAAGCGCAAGGGGAGTGTCGAGACCTACCTCTGAAAATTCCCTGTACTGCCTCGCGGCAATCGACGTCTAGCAATCGTCTTCAGGACGAAGGAGCTTCGTGAAGGGAATATAAAGACCTTCGCGAACATGGTACGGATTACTGCGTCGAAGCTCCTGACAGATCGCCCAATCGGGATAGGAGTGACTGGCAATTCGGAGCACGCCGAGCTCGCTGAGCTTCCAGGTATGGTTGACGTCGGGATTGCTGATAACGAACTTGATCGCTTTCCGGATCAACGGCGACGAGTAAGATCCCTTGTAGTTCCACAACTCGTTGTTGATGTGCCGACGCACCGCTTCAGCGTGATAGACCATATGCGAAATGGTCATGAGCTGGTAGTTGTACGAGCTGTCCTTCGTGCGCAAGTAGCTGCCGTCACAACCTGTCGATCCTCGTCGAAGCTCGTTCGGAATGCCGCCATCGCTCTGAATGCCGTGATCACTGCACCGCGAATCACCTCTCCAGTCATTGCCCATCATGTTCATCTGCGACCACATGTGCGAGATCCGGGCGTGCGCCGGCGTTAAACGCCGTGAGACCGGATAAGTCTCGTCAAGCATCAGATTCGTACCGATGAGGTAGTGGCCGATGGCCCAGCCGGCAAATGCTGCGGTGGTACCCCAGTTGTTCTTGCGCGAACGGGCGATGGCAGCCGCGGTCTTGTACGGCACGTCCGAAAGCCACTTCTGCAAAGCATACTTGTCGGCACCGGACCAACCCGACCAGCTCTCGAGCATGATTGCCGAGTCGATCAAGATCGGCAGGAAGAGGTTCAGATCAAGCGCACACTGGTTCTCGCCGCTGTAGTTGACGCGCCCGCTGACCTTGTTGTAACCGCTGGAACGCGCCAGTTCGAGCAACAGGCCTCTAACCTGACGGGCGTAGCTCTCATTACCCGTGAGGTTGTATGCCAGCGCCTTGGCGAAGATGAGATTGCCACCGATCGGTAGCATTCTGACTGTGTTGGGGCTGCTGAGCTTCACACAGTGCTTGTCGTAGATACTGCCCCCGCGCCTGACAGTGCCAAAGGTGCTCGCCATGGAGCCGTAGCGCCAGGATTCATTGGCGATCCTGATGAGCATGTCGGCATTGCGCTTCTGAGGATACTGACCGCGACGTGCCTGCTCGCCGATCCTCTGGACATCTCGCGCTGACACAAGGAATCCCTTGCCTCGTTCCGGCGCAGCTAACACCTCCATACTCGGTCCGGCCATTACCAGAGCCGTGGTAAGAGCGATAAGGACTTTCTTCATCTTTCCATGCATGCGCTAATCCTTTGCCACGGCTTCAGGTGGCTGAAGAGAGTTGATTGTCTGGGGCATCAAGCTGAGCGTCGAACTCTGCCGAGGTAGTCAGCGGATCGAACATTCCCTTGTCGTCTTCCTGCTATCGGTCTTCCTCACGAGTTCCACTCGAACGGACTCTGTCGCGCTCGCACCGCATTCGACCTGAATCGGCTGGAATGAATCCTGCTAGAGCACCGGGCACCTGACCAGTGACCATTCTGTAGTGCAAAAAGCTAGTGTTCGCCAGAGACACGAGCGCCAAGTCGTGGTAAGGCCACGCGGACATCGCGTCCCGGTGAGCAGTCGTGACGGCCTGACAGAGCGCATCGACACCTGGTGCTGAATGCGCTCCAGGCCTGACGACAACGGATTTCATCGAATACCGTGCAAGCACTCGGGAATCCCTCCCAGGTCGGTTCCAAGCGTTCAAAGATAGCCAACTTTGTCGACAGACCGTTGCAAAACCTCGACGGCGTCTCACAAAACTATAACTGGCCTTTCATCGAAGTCATTTCAAGACACACAAATTAGGTCCGACTCCTGCAAGAATGTAACGAAATCCTGCACGGTAGTGCTTGACAGCCACAAGGACCAGCCTCGGCCGAAGCAGATTGAAATCGTGGAACATGCCATGCGCGCACTGCGCCCATGATTCGCCTCCATCCCGAGTGCGCCAGACGCCGCCACAGGACGCGCCGACAATGACGTCATCCGGGTCGTCCTCACTGACGGCGATCGAATGAATGCCAGTGTAGTCGTACCCGCCGCCGACTCGTTCGGGTCTTGTCGCGCTGACCTCCCGTCTCACGGGGTGCGAATCGCTGCGAAGTACCACCCTCCTCGCACTGTCGAAGCTGAACTATCGTTCGATCGATCTGTTCGACAACAGGCTGCGATGGTGTCCGGGGTGCTGGGCAGAGGACGTGGAGAGGGGCTTCATCGCCTGCGACCGCCTGATCTGGTCATTTCATGAGGAAAGAAGGCAGGCGAGTCTCGCCGCCATACTACGCCTTCATTCTACCGGCAGTTCGCCAGACTTCGGGTCAACATGTCCACTCTCCTGCATGTACTCCGAAAAGACTTCCGCCATTACGCGATAGCCTGCTTCGTTCGGGTGTCCGCCACACTTCGGTCCGTACCAGTCATGAAAACTCGCGAAGTCGTCTCGCTTGCGTATCGCCTCGCCAAAGTCGAAATACTCCATGCCACTGTCTTCCAACGCGTCGGAAAGCGGTGAGTAGGTGAAGCGCCCCTCCCTTTCGAGAAACTCATAGTCGTTGCACTTTGGCACCAGAGCAATCAGCGGGATACGGGAATTCTTCTCGGCTTCGGCAGCAAAGGCCTGCATTATGCGCAGCACAAGTTCCACGTCGTCCGGATTGCCATAGTGAAATTCGTACATTGGCGTATTGAACAGCATCGTCTCCACCTTGTAGTGATGAAGGACGGCCTTGGCCAACGAGAGGGTGAAGGGAAATTCGCGTCGGAAGTTGGCGAAGCCTGAGTCGGGAAGGTACGCCTCGTGCGGGAAATGTCTGGCCGTCGGGTTCTTCATCGCCTCTTGATAGTCGGCGTAGCTATCGAAGGTTGGTGGAGCGACATACGTCAGCGTCGATCCATCTGCCACGGCGACCGGTTTGTAGCCTTCGATATTGCCCTGGTACAACAGACTCCGATACTGGTTTCTCACCCGTGAGATATTTTCCGACATGTGGTTCAGCACGACAATCCGGCCCTCGTCGTAGGGCGCGTTTTCCCGGAACCTCAGGTAGGTTTGATAGGTGCCATATCCACCTATGCCGAAATTGAGCACGTCGCAGTTCAGGCTGTCGCTGGCAAGGTATGGCCAGCTGCTCTCGCCGTCCACCCCGTCGCTGTAGGTAAAGCTGTCGCCGTACACCGAGACGCAGGGCGTTTCAAATCGAGGCGGCATGCGTGGCTCGTAGCCGTTGCTCGCGAAGTCGTCGTTTGGCGCAGGCCATCCGAGCACGGGATTCCGCTTGTCGAGGTATTCGGCGTACTCAGACTCGCTCATCGATCCATAGTCGTAGAAGAACTGACTGATCTTCGGGACGAATCGCGACGACAGGAAGGCGAACAACTCGAGCAGGATCAGTAGATAGAGAAACCAGGCGAACACGGCGCCCCATTTTCTAGTCGAGCTCATACTTGTCCTTGTAGTCTTGCGCAAGCGCTGCGTCCTGCCCTGACTTGCGAAGCACGCAGTTGCCAATGACCAGCATGTCCATGCCGGTACCCATAAAACACGTGAACGCATCCTCAGGTGTGTTCACTATCGGCTCGCCTCTCACGTTGAAGGAGGTGTTGACCAGAACGGGACAGCCGGTCTTCTCCTTGAACTTGCCAAGCAAAGCGTAGTAATCCGGATTGGTAGCCTGGTGGACGGTCTGGATGCGCGCCGAATAGTCGACATGAGTGACGGCGGGGATCTCGCTCCTCGGAACATTCAGCTTTTCGATGCCGAAAAGCAATGCTTCCTCTTGACTCATCTCGCGACGTCGCTCTCGCTTGACGTCGTCGACCAGCAACATGTACGGGCTGTCGCCGTCCAACTCGAACCATTCCGCAACGTCCTCACGCAACACCGACGGCGCGAAGGGCCTGAAACTCTCGCGGTACTTGACCTTCAGGTTCAGTGTCTTCTGCATGGTCTCCGAACGGGGATCACCGAGAATGGAACGGCCCCCCAAGGCACGTGGCCCAAACTCCATTCTTCCCTGAAACCAGCCGACCGCGTCGCCGTTCGCAAGCGATGCAGCAGCCTGCTCGAGCATCTGCTCGCGAGACAGAACCTCAAAGAGTGCGCCGCAACGTGTCAGTTCTTTCTCCACATCGGCCTGTTGGTAGGCCGGACCGAGGTAGGAGCCCCGCATGGCGTCCCCCTCGACAACGGTTCGCGGTCTGCCGAGCTCGGTATGCCAGGCAGCAAGTGCGGCACCGAGCGCACCTCCAGCATCACCTGCGGCAGGCTGGACCCAGATTCTCTCGAAGCTCTGATCCCTGGACAGTTTGCCATTGGCAACGCAGTTCAAAGCGACGCCACCCGCCAGGCAGAGATTCGGCACAGCGAACTCTTCGGCCAGTGAGCGCGTCATGCGCAGCACGATCTTTTCGGTCACGGCCTGCACCGAGGCTGCGATATCCATGTGAAATTCTGTCAGAGAATCCGTATCGGGACGCCTGACCGGCTGACCGAAGAGGTCGGAGAACTTCTGATTGGTCATGGTCAGACCGGTCGCGTAGTTGAAATAGCGCTGATCCAGCCGGAACGAACCGTCCTCCTTCAGATCGACAAGCTTGTCCAGGATGATCTCTTCGTAACAAGGTGTGCCGTAGGGCGCCAGGCCCATGACCTTGTACTCACCGCTGTTGACCTTGAAACCGGTGTAGTACGTGAACGCGGAATACAACAGGCCCAGCGAATGCGGAAAATGAATCTCCTTGAGTATCTCGAGATCCTTTCCACTGCCCTTGGCAACCGTGGTCGTCGCCCATTCGCCCACGCCATCGAGGGTCAGAACGATCGCTTCTTCGAACGGCGACGGAAAGAACGCACTCGCCGCATGGCTGAAGTGGTGCTCGGAAAAGAGAATCTTCCCGGCATCGAAGTCCGCTTCGAAGCCTTTCAGCTCGTTGTGGATCTGGTTCTTGAGGAACAGTTTTTCGCGCAACCAGACCGGCATCGCCATGCGAAACGAGTTCAGTCCGCGCGGCGCGTTCGCGACGTAGGTTTCCAGCAACCGCTCGAACTTGAGAAACGGCTTGTCGTAGAAGGCCACGTGTTCGACCTGGCTCATGCTCAGGCCCGCTTCTGCAAGCACGTAGCGGATCGCCCTTTCCGGAAAGCCCGGATCGTGCTTCTTGCGGCTGAATCGCTCTTCTTGTGCGGCGGCGACGATCTCGCCGTCTACCACCAGTGCGGCTGCACTGTCGTGGTAGTAGGCAGAAATACCGAGTATTGCGGTCATCGGTCTAGAAAAGTGTATAGATGAAGGGCGCTACCGCCGAACCTTGACCGAGCACGATCAAGCCGCCAAACATCGCCATCATCAGAAAGACCGGCAATAACCAGAACTTCTTTCTGGCCCGCAGAAACCGCCAAAGCTCCTTCAGGAACATCATCCCGTTCGTTCTCCCGCATTATTGCTGTAGCAGATCAAAGCGTGTCTGGACTAGAACTGATCCTTCATGGTGCCGGGCGGCTGATCACGAGTGATCCAGTAGCTCTTCGCACTCGGATCTATCTTTTGCCGGAGAAGATCCTTTCCCGACAATCGCACAATCAGGCCCGTAGGCAGCACGGCGACGAAGAAGACCAGCGCCATGACGAGCGGGGCCACGATCGCACCGAGCAGGAGTCCGAACTTGAACCACCATCGGTTCGGCACCACCAGGACCTCAGGTTTGATATAGGCCAATGCAAGGAAGATCGCGGCGATCAACAATGCCCAGACTCGGACGCCCCCGGTCGTCAAGAGCGGAAACAGTCCGACGAGCCCGAACACCACAGCGAAGACAACACCGAAGTTCTTTTCGGTTCCTGCTTGCAGCGTGACGTGACTCTCGAGTTCCGATGTCATCAGTGATCCTGTTCTCGTTGATGAGAGCGATTCGTGGACGTGCGCAAACGCCAACGAACCGAAAACGAAATGAAAAATTAGGTGACGGGCGCGGGGGCAATGAAGAGGCCAATGCCACGATGCCTGCTCGCCTCGACACAACAACGGTAGTCACTCGCGATTAATCGCACGACATCCACTACCAAAACCATCAGAGCGGCGGCAGGCTGGATGATTGACTTTCGTGCACTACCGGAATGGATTCGACGTACCGACCCCGCAGCACGGCGGTCACCCTTCACAAAGCAGATCATAACACGCGCTACTACCGTCATTCGATAGCCGCCCATGCCACGAATTCTGCCCTGCTCGTGCCGGAAATGGGGAACGATGTTGGCGTCGAACCGAACTTCTCGCCGTATCGCGCTTGCGAGCGGCCCACTGGCGTTTGCGTGAAGTCGAGCGAGTTGCGCTTGAACAGAAGCTCGTTATTCGGTTGCCAAAGGCTTATCAGGCCCTGATCCACGCCCTCTCGCAGTGAGCGGTGCCGACACTGACGAGGACTCACCACGATGAGGCAAGCCATGAAGACGACCCTATCCATTTCGGGCCGGATCTCCCTTCTGGTGATGGCCGGCTGTTCGAGAGATGGTGATGGCACGCCAGCGACAACGCCATCTTCGTCGAATGTTCCCGACAGAGCTGGCACAGACACTCTTCGGTCTCGAGGCATGCAAGGCAAGCATTGGCTGGAGGCCATCGCCCAACTCGAAGCGCTCGCCAGTGACGATGGAGCGCAACGCACACCCCAGCGGCTGCTCTTCCTGATCGGATTGCATCCGGAAAAGGTCATGACCATCCACAATGGCAGCGACGAGCCGGCCCTGCGGAACGATGCCCGAGCCGATCCAGACCTGCGATCTCACCTCGGCATTCCCGGACAGGCCGCAGTGAGAAGAAGCCCCGAGCGCCCCCTGCGGGTCGACGAGGCCGTTCGCCAGGATGTCGGGTATGATGACCGGCTCTACGGTAGACTTTATCGGCATTCATCCACGACACAGGCCGATTACAGGCTGCAGTGAGAAGGCGTATCTGAGTCATTGATGGGCCTGTAGCTCAGTTGGTTAGAGCAGGGGACTCATAATCCCTTGGTCGCAGGTTCGAGTCCTGCCGGGCCCACCACCTATCAGCCTCTCCGGCGAGACCCTGGCCGATCCTGGTGTCGACGCTCACGTGAAGGGGCGTCATCGACAGGCTGCCGGGTCCCGGCGTGTGCCGACGCTGACTACACATGACGAATTTCACCTCTCCGCCGTCGGTAGGCCGGTCGATTTCGTCACGACGACGATCTATCGCGGGCGTGAAGCCAACCGCTTCCGCCGCACGCTGGACGAGAAAGGCAAGCGGCAGCTTCAAGATACGTCATCGGAAATTCGCTGATGTTTGACCGCGAGCTGGAAGTGTCCGCCGACGAAATCGAACTCGCTGATACGCTTGTAGCTCGCGACATGGTCGGCGAGGAAGACGATCGACATTTGCCGAGACAAGGCGTCGTCCGCCACTCACTGATGACGATGGCCATGTTCTTGATCCTGACAGCCCTTCACCCGAGTGCCGCCGACGACGGTATCGATCTGGTGACGCGGACGCTCCTCGATCCGGTTGCCGCGAGAGGCAGCGGATTCATCGACATCACGGTCGCACCGAAGCAGGTGTCGTTGCTCGTCACCGTCGTGCTCGACGATGCCGAGGCGGACATCGGTATCACGCGTATAGAGGACCCGAACCGGCGCATTCTCTACGAAGCCAGTTTTGCGGATGAGAGTTGGGACAGCCGACACTTCCAGAGTTCGCTACTGAACGAGCCAGCTGTCGACACGGGTGAACTGACCGTGTTGCTACCGACGACACCCGACGTTCCGCTCAAGGCAGGAACCTACCGGATAGCCTTCGAGACCGATCCGCATGATGTCGGTATCAACCGTATCGACTCCATTGCTAAACAGTGGTCGTCCATTGCGGATATCGACCACTGGCCTCACAGCATCGATCTGCACGTACACCGCTTCGAGACACTTGCCAACACCGCAACCGATGCCGATTCGCGACGGCTCGAAAGTGACTGGCGACCGGCGCTGCAGCGGATGCTTGGCCCGCACGCGCTGCATATCGGTGTCTTTTCGGCGAAGTCGAATGCAGCGGAGCGCTTCGCTACGCTGCAGAACGAGGACGACATCGACAACGCCTGTCTGGCCATGCGGCGCACCGCCCCCTCGCACCTGCCGCTGTTCGTCGGATTGGTCCCCGCGATCATCCTGACGGATGAGGAATCGGGCGGTCATGGTGGCGAAGACGAGACGAGCGGACTGGCACCTCAACCAGGGAATATCTACGACGAGGCCTCGCCGAACGGCTGCATCTTCATCGCCAGCGAACCATGGCGAGACGGCTCACTGAACGACGCCGAGCTGCACGAGATACTCGCTGCCAACCTGGTGCACGAACTCGGTCACTTCGCCGGACTCACTCACCCGACCGACATCGATGGTGTGACGTTCGACCTGCTGCAAGATACGCCCGTTTGTCGACGCGACGATCACCTCGACTGCACGCGCGCCGAGGGCAGCGCGAACGTGATGTTCCACTCCGGCGGCATTGAGAATTTCCCGTATACCTTGACCGAAGCACAAGCCTGGGTCCTGCGGCGTCACCCCCTGTTCAGAGGCATGCGCCTCCCTGCTCGGACCACAGGAGTGATGAGACTTCCGTAGCGGGTTCGACGACTGACTTGACACCGAACCAGAATCCACGGGGATGTGGCGCGCTGTAATCATGACTATCCTCGGCATGTATACCTCGAACGCCGTGGAGTGAAGGTGTAATCCGTACATCTTGATACAGACAACCGGCCGCATCCGGTGCACGCTTGCATTCATTCGGTAAATCGAGCAGGAGAGTCGCCACCATGGTCAACGGACGATTAGCAGGACTGCGTCCCATCTCGGACCCAGGTTTCTCGGGCCGAAATTTCTCGGGCTGATGCTTCTCGGCGTGCTGGGCCTGATCGGTTGCGACGGATCCGGCTCTGACACCGAAAGCGCAGGGGTGGCCACTACTGAAAACACTCCACTGGATCTCGGAAGCAATGACGACTAAGTCAATTACGAGTCGGGCCAGGTCAGACCACTGGCGCTGTCTGGCGACGGCGCGCGACTGTACGCGACCAACACCCCCAACGGCACACTGGACATCCTGTCGATCACGGCGGACGGATTGACTGTCGAGCATTCGGTGCCGGTCGGCATGGATCCGGTCGCCGTCGCCCTGTTCGGCAATGAGCAGGCCTATGAGCAGGCCAATGAGCAGGCCTGGGTGGTGAATCATCTGTCCGACAGCATCAGCGTCGTCGACGTCACCGCAGAGCCGCCGCGCGTCATCGACACGCTGCTGGTGGGCGACGAACCTCGCGACATCGTCTTTGCCGGCGCCGACAACGCACTGGCGTTCGTCACCACCGCACATCGCGGCCAGAGTCGGGACAACACGGTTCAACACGGCGACCCATCCGCTGAACGGTACCGTCTACGTCAGCAATACCGACGCCCGCAACCTTACGCGATTCGAAGGTCAAGGGCTGACGGCGTCAACGGTCAGAGGAAACCTCGGTGCCAGTCGCATCAGCCAGATCAGCGGCAACGACGTACTGACCCGCGATCTGAACGGGCATCTCGATCACAGTCAACCGAGCGCCACCGATGAGCAGCGCCGACAATCCGTGGCGCAACCGCTGGGCATGGTGGTATCGGCCGATGGCGAGCGGCTGTACCTGGCCAGTTTCGGGACGGACCGGATCGCTGTGTACGACACCGCCGAACTGGAAGAGGCGAGCGAGGCCGTTTCCGCATCGTCACAGATTACGCTGGGTGCTGGCGGGCCGACCGCCGTCGCGCTCGATGACGCCAACGATCGTCTATACGCGTATACCCGCTTCAACGACGGCCTCTCTATCGTCGATACCGTCTCGAATACGGAGATCGGCAGCGTGGAGCTGAGCAATCCCGAGCCTCGACACGTCATTGACGGCCGGAGTCATCTGTACAACGCCAGCTCGAACTCCAGTCATGGCGATGCTTCTTGCGCCTCGTGCCATGTCTTCGGTGATGTCGACGGCCTGGCCTGGGATCTGGGCAATCCCGACCATGTCGTGGTGTCGAACCCCAATCGGTTCGTCAACCTTGCGCTATCACCCGACGAGCGAGCCCGATTTCATCCGATGAAGGGGCCGATGACCACGCAGAGCCTGCGTGGTCTGAGCGACGCCGGACCGATGCACTGGCGTGGCGACAGAACGGGCCGCAACCCCCGCGAGGGCGAGAGCCTCGAGCACGCAGCCTTCGTCGAGTTCAACGAAGCCTTCGTGGAACTGCTTGGCCGCGACGCTCCCTTGAGCGATGCTGAAATGGCTGCGTTTGCGGACTTCGCGTTGACGATTCGCTACCCGCCCAATCCGATCAGGGCACTGGACAACTCCCTGTCGGCGTCCGCGGCCGAAGGACGCCGGATCTACTTCGAGGAGAGCACCACCAGTGAGGAATTCACCTGCAACGATTGCCATCGACTCGATCCACCGAACGGGCACTTCGGAACGGACGGCAAGAGCTTCGTGGAAGGCGATGATATTTACCAGGAATTCAAGGTGCCGCATCTCCGAAACGCCTATCAGAATATCGTCGGCCAACAGATAACGCTCTCGGCCACCACCGGGCCGGACTCGGATGCCAGGCTCGATCTGTTGCTTGCGCGAGCCGCCGTGACGAGCCCTCGCCCCGAATGCGACCTGATTGGGCACGGCGTCGTCTTTGATCGAGCGCGTCGGTTTCTCAGTCGAGACGGCGGCCCGTTCCAGAGCGACGATGACACCGAGAGCTTCAGCGTCTCGCAGCTTCGGGATCTGAGTCGGCAGGCCGGCGGCGCGATCACCTTTACCTGCGTACCCCCGGGAATCGGCGCGCACAGCCTGACGGCCAAGTGAGCTGTTCCGACACTGACGAGGACTCACCACGATGTGACAAGCCATGAAGACAACCCAATCCATTTCCGGCCTGATCGCCCTGCTGGTGATGGCCGGCTGTTCGAGCGGTGGGATGGCACGCCAGCGACAACGCCATCGTCGTCGAATGCTCCCGACAGGTTGCTCGACGACGCAGCCCTGACGGAGTTGACTGGCAACTGGGAGCAGCGCGGCTACGGCAATCTGTTCGTCTTCGAGGACAATCGCACTACCCTGTTCTCGCTGCACGAGTCAACTTGTCTCGAGATCTCAAGCTTCGATGGCGTTGCGGGCATTCCCTCCGAAGAGCTGGAACAGACACTCTTCGGTCTCGAGGGCGACGAACTGTCACTGCTCGTACCCGGTAGCGCCTTTCCCATCCGACTGACGCGACTCGACACGCTGCCGGCGCGCTGCGACGAACAGGTGGCCACCGACGCGCAGGGGATGTTCGACTACGTGTGGAACACATTCGACGAGTACTACGCCTTCTTCGAACTCCGCGGAGTCGACTGGGGAGAGTAGTACGCCAGACAGCTGCCGCACGTCGGCGACGTCGATGATAATGACGATGCCGCCCTGTTCAGCCTGCTCTCGGATCTCCTGTCGCCCATTGACGACAGGGATGTGCAACTGGGCAGCAACGACGACTTCTTCTCGCCGGCCATCGAACGTGGCGCCATCATCGAACTGCGTCGGGGATTCGAGGCACAAGACGACATCGAGAATTTCGGTGCCTACATCGACGGGGTCATCGGGCAACTTCAGCTGTCGGTGCTTTCACGCATGGATGAAGGCTCTCTCGTGCAGGAAGGCCCCCTGGCCTGGGCCACGGCCGCAGACGGCACGATCGGCTACCTGTCCATCGAAGGCATGGCCGGCTTCGCGACCGATGAAGACGGCGAAGCTCGAGACGACGCCACTGAGCTGGAGGAGTTGCTGGCCGCACGAGATGCCATGGACCGGTTCATGGCAGACGTGGCCGACACCACAGGGCTGATCGTCGACGTTCGACTGAATGGTGGCGGCCTCGACTCGATCGCACTGGACTTCGCCGGTCGATTCCTCAGCGAGCGACAACGCGCCTTCAGCAAGACGGCACGCGGCAGGGACTTCGAATCGACTCCCGTCGAGGCCTTCCTCGAACCGCCATTCACAGGCGCCCACCTGAAACCCGTCACCTTGATCGTCGGCCCGAACACCGCCGGGGCCGCCGAGATCTTCGCCATCCCCTTGCATCGGTTACCGCAGGTAACGGTCATCGGAGAACACACCGCCGGTGCCTTGTCCGACAGGCTGAACAGGCCGCTGCCCAACCGCTGGGGTACCACGTTGTCCAACGAGGTCTACCTTGACTCCGAGGGTGTGAGCTACGAGCGGGTCGGCTTGCTGCCCGAGATCGAAGTTCCCGTCTTCCGACTGGCCGACATCATGACCGGAGAGGACCCGGCCGTCGATCGCGCGCTCTCCCTGCCGTGAGCAATTTGCGCCCCGCCGATTACGTCGACCATGGATTCCCCGTCACGAATCGAACGAGAACACCTGACCGATGCTCAGCGACAGCGTCGGCCGGTAATCACGCGTACCGTCGTCGTCGATCGGGAAGGCGATATCGAGTCGAAAGACGCCGGATCCGAAGAGTTCCCGGGAACCCAGGCGTGCTCCGAATCCTGCTGACACATGGGCTTCGTCGAGGAAATTTCCCGGGTCGCGATCGCCGACCCATCCGGCGTCGACGAACACGACGGCCCCCAACCGCATCGTCAGCAATCGAATGGCCGTGGCCATGCGACTTTCGAGGTTGAGCAACAGACTTTGCTCGCCGTTGAATTCACGCGCCGGATAGCCGCGCAGCCCGTTGTCTTCTCCAAGGGATTGTTCCGCAGGCAAACCTGTGCCGTTGAATCCCGAAACGTAGCGAAGGGACGCGGCCAGTGTGAACGTCTCGAGACGTCGCGAGTAGAGTCTGGCGACCAGGGACGTCGTCCAGGAGTCCGACTCCCCGCTCTCGACAACATATGATGTCTCGACACGGCCGCTGGCGAACTCGTCAATGCCGAGCCTGTCGCGCCACCAGGCATTGAAGAAAACGATCGGGGCAATCCTGTTGCTGCGATCGTCAAGCGTATCGGACGCACCGAGAGCGACTTCGGTGCCGTATCCGAACGAGAGATCCTGCTCGTAGTCAAGAGAGTCCAGCCAGTTGACTTTCGTGTGGGCATCGAACACGTCGTAGCCCAGCAACCCACCCACGAATACCTCCGTCGAATCGAGCGGCATCGCGATGCTGTCGGCTTGCGTTCCGGTGGCCGCGGCGTAGTCGGTTACCTTGAATTCGGCCAGCGGGCCGTATCGCCAGGATGCCGACCGATCGCCGCGCCGGTAGAAGCGATTCAGCGACAACGTATCGGTGGTGCGGGGTACCTCGACGACGGATTCTCCGCGGTCGTAGTAGTCGACCCTGGTTTCGACCCGGTCGTACTCGATTTTCCAGGAAAGCCTGTCGTCGTAGTTGTCGAATTCATCGCGAATCCTGATTCCTGAAAAATTTCCCTCTTCCGTCTTACCGAGGCGTACGCCGGCAATGGCATCGCCAGCCGCGAATCGCATGTTGTCATAGGCAAATGATCCCAGAAGCTCACCCTCGGTGTTTTCCTTGTAGCCGAACTCGAGGGAATGGCCGAGGCCGAACAGGTTCCGTTCGCCGACAGACGTCGACACTTCTCCGATCCCGCCCAGGAACGACCCTCCCGTGCTGGCAACGATGGACAAGCGATCCCTCGTTGACACCAGCACATCAACTACAGGGGCGGCCCCATCGACATCTCCAGGGACAATCTCGAACTCGACATCGACCTGTGCGAAAAGATCGAGATCGCGGATATTTCGTTCCAGTTCCTCGAGATCTTCGGTATCGAGCAGCTCGCCCCTGGAAAACCAGATCTCACGACGAATCACCGACTCGCGCGTTGTCGTATGCAGGCGATTTATCAGTCGAGGGGTCAGGTATCTGGCCGTGGTCGCGTCACCAAAGATGTTCCGCCGATCGATGATGATGTTCCTGACGGTGGCCGCAACGACCTCCGGCGCCGTGTTGGCCCACGCCTGCGATGGCGCGGCCACAGCGACTAAAATCGCGAGCGCGAGCAGCCACGTTCGAACGACAGCGTGTGCGAGTTTCTGTCGGTCTGGTTTGGGCAAGTTGGACTCGGTACTTGTGCCGTACAACGGTGGTGACGGCTTGTCATGTCGACAGGTTCGACTCTTCTCCCTGTGCCACCGTCGTGGCATATGCCCTGACATAACGCCCACAGCCATTCGAGGTCATTTGCAGATGTTGCCGCGTCAGCTCGTGCAAGGCCGGTAGTCGATGGAAAGGCACTGCGGGCAATGCGTGATGTTCGGTGTGAAAGGGCATGTTCCAGGCCAATCGGCGCAGAAGCGCGGTCGTGAAGGTAGTGCGTGTATCCACACAAGTAGTCCGTATAGGCCAATCATCCAGCGTGCTTCCGCAGCAATTTGCCGTCGGCCGCTCTGCGGAACGAATGAATTGCCGTTTCGACCCAAGGTGTTGATCAGCACCGTGACGATGGCAGCCTCGAATTGTGATCCACGACATGCCCTGCCCGAGACCCATACGCCTCCTGCGCTGATCGCAAACAGTCACGATGTGAGAGTTGCCCGATTCCCGAACCAGGAAGCGTCAGACGGGTGCGTCGGCAGTCGATACGCCTCTCATGCACAAGCACGACAACTTCTATCGGCTGCTTCACGTCCAGCACGACGCGCCCACTGTCGTGATCAAGGCGAGTTACCGAGCCATGATGCAGAAGCTGCGCTATCACCCGGATCTGGGCGGCGACGAAGGCAATGCGAAGCTCCTGAACGAGGCCATGGCGACGCTCGAGAATCCGACCACCCGCGCTGCCTACGACGACAAGCTGTTCGCCGGAGAATCGTCCGGAAATCGCGAGTTGAACACGCCTGCTCCAGTTGACGTACGGCGCACCGACGCACCCGATTTCGGTACCGCGCATTGTCGATTCTGTCGTGCATCACGTTTGAATGCCTGGACACCGGCGGCCGGATACGCCATATCCCCCGAGTGTAGCCGTTGCGGCGCACCAACCCGTCCGGTCGAGCGCATCGTCGCTGGCGCCTCCAGCGACAAGCGCCAGCTCGAACGCCTCGCCCACGCGCGTACGGCAACCATCTGGCGCGAGTGGCCACTCGCTGAACCCATCGGCGTAACGCTTTCCGATATCACCGTTACCGGGTGCGGACTCGAAGCCGACTTCGAACCACGGACGGGTCAGGTGCTCCTGATCAATGCGGCGACACTGAATGCCATCGCCGAAGTGCGCAGGTGTCGACCGACAGCTGATACGAAGCGGTATCGAATCGGTCTCGCCTTCGTGACTCTGCAGCCGCTTGCCTCACCGGGAGATCTGTTCTCCGCTGTCGCCTGAGCGCTTCGCAGAAGCAAGGAGCCAGGCCGACCGGTCCCAGGGTGCATCCACGTTGCCATAGTTGCATTCGAAGTAACGATGGTACAGCTGATGGTGAAAGTCAGACGCATCCATGATCGGTTTCTCGCCAACTGTCAGTTTTTCGAACCCTGCGTGCGAAAACGCTGGCCCCAGCGAACGGGAATACAAGTGAAGCAGGACGATGACGGGGTGAGACGCAATCACGAAGTGCACCAGTACCGCCGAGATATAGATCAGATGCTCGACCGGAGGCATCGGCATGCCGGACCACGGACCAACATGAATGTTCCTGTGCTGCAGGACGTGCACGTGCCTGAACAGCGGCGGCTAGTGCAACAAGCGATGCACCAGATAGAAATGTGACGAGAAGATCAGTGGCAGCACCAGCAACCACAGTACGAATGCGATCGGATGGTCGGCGAGACCAAAAACAGGAATGACCCCGTTGGCCGCGCCCCACAAGTACAGCACCTCGTAGGTCGACCACTAGGCCACACCACTGCCGAGCGACCAGAACATGTTGTCGTGGACCTGATTGCCGAACCAGAACTTGCGACCCGTTTCATGGCGTTCACGCGGGTCGTACTTCAGCCGCTTGCCTTGCTTGCGGCACGTGTATAAATAAAGATGCAGGCTTCCCGCCACCACCGCCATCAGCAACAGATTGCGCAAGTAAAGCGGCAGGATCCAGGACCAGGACAACGCCTCGAAGGTGGCCAGGCCGGGCATCAGCCCGAAGTAGACCGCTCAGGCGAGCAGCAGGAAAAGGGAGCTGCGCGTCAGCGATACCCAGCGACGTGTCAGTACCGCGAACGCCGCAGCCGGTTTCGGAGGCCAGTCGATCAGTGGCGAGAACGTCACCGGTGTCGTGTGGTTCCAGGGACCCTGCCGGTTCGACTCGGGAGAGCGTGATGTATCTGCAGTCATGGCGATCTCACGTTTGCACGGGTAGCACCGTTCAGCGTGCGGGCAAAGGCATCCAGGCGGGTACGGCCACATCGGCATGAGCGAACTGGGGTAGTTTGGCCGACAACTCCTCCATGCTCTTGATGTCATTGTCGACAAGCATCGACTGGGTGATCAAGGTCGGGGGCACGATGACGCTTGCACCGGGATTTTCACCCGCCAGCAGCATCGCGAGCGAGCGTACCGAGACTTCGCCAACTACTGCGGGGTTCGTGGCCGCCGTTGCCACCCAGGCACTCTCCGGCTCGCGCATCGCCGCAATGTCTGCGGTCGAGATATCCGCAGAGTAGATGTCGATGTCCTGGCTCATGCCGGCCTCGTCGACGGCAATCTTGACGCCCTTGGCGAACTCATCATACGGTGCGAACATCACTGTGATATTCGGATTGGCAGTCAGAACGGAGCGCGCCTGGTTGGCATTCGAGTTGGCGATGGGATTGTCCAGTGTGCCGAATTGCGCCAACTCGTCGATGCCAGGATAAGTGTCCTTGAATTCCCGCCAGGTTTCATCTCGCCGATCGAGCGGTGCAATGCCGGGTACATAGACGTAACCTGCCTTGAAGCTCTCGCCGTGATCGGCAATGGCCTGTTCGAGGGCCAGCCTTGCAAGATCTCGATCCGACTGCTCGATCTGAGGCACCGCTTCGTTCTCGACATTGACGTCGAAAGCGACCACCTTGATGCCCGCTTCGACGGCACGCTGGACAGCCTCCTGCATCGATTCGGTCAGCCCGTGCTGCACGATGATGCCATCGACGTCCAGCGCAATCGCCTGATCGACCATGTCTGCCTGCAAGGCAGCATCCTGCCGACTATCGAGGACCCGCAGATCGACACCGAGCGCTTCTGCCTGCTTTTCTACACCCGAAAGGTAGGCCTGAAAGAAGTCCCCGGTCGAAAGGTAGCGAACCAGCGCTATCTTGACATCACCGGCGTTGTCGAAGGGGGCAGGCATGTCCTCTGCAAACCCGTTCGTGGCGAATCCGGCGATGCTCAGTGCGGCGATGCCTGCGATCGAGCGCAGGCTGGTCTTTCGATGGTTCATTGGTCGACTCCTTTGGTTAACGTCCTTGGGTTAACGTCCTTGGGTTAACGTCCTTGGGTTATGCGCAGACTGCTCTGCCTTTCGCACGGGCGGTAGACGCGGGTAAGAGATCATGTGCCACGAGTATGAAACAAGTGGCAATCGAGACGGGCCGGCAGACAAGCTAGTGCCATGGCGACAGGACGAGGGTGTTTCATCACACACCAGCATCGCGACGCGCCGACAGCGAGAACGTGAACATCAGGGCAATGACAAGTACGGCCCCTTTCACGAAGTCCTGCGTGTAGTAGGGTGCGTTCATCATGGTCAAGCCCTGCAAGAGAATACCGACGAAGAGCGCTCCCGACGCCGTGCCGAAGGCATTTGGCCTGGCTGCACCAAGCACCGCGTAGCCGATCAGTGATGCGGCGACCGCATCGAGTAACAGGTTGTTTCCCGACGCGATGTCGCCTCGCCCCAGTCGCGCAGCCATCAGGATTCCGCCAGTCGACGCAAGGACGCCGGAAATGACGTAGGCGGTGATCTTGTACCGATCTACCGCGACGCCTGCGAGTCGAGACGCGCGTTCGTTCGAGCCGATCGCATACATGAGCCTGCCATGACGCGTGTATTCGAGAAAGAGCCACACCAGCACGGCGATGACGACGAGAATAACGACCGAGACCGGTAGCAGGCGCTCGATCACCACGTCGAATCGGTGACGTCCCAGGGCAAGAAATGCAGGAGAGAAAACGCCACTCGCCACCGATCCGTCCGGCAGCGTCATGCCGGTCGCGATGGAACGGCCTTCGGTGGGAATACGCTGCAGACCGATGAGCAGAAACATCATGCCGAGTGTGGCCAGCAGGTCGGGCACCTTCATGCGCACGATCAACCAGCCATTGATCGCGCCAACGAGCGCACCCATCGCGATGCAGGCGAGAATAGCGACCATCGCCCCCTGCTCCCAGATAACCATGACGTAGGAGGAGAGCATCAACGCCGACGTCGCGACCGAACCGATCGACAGATCAAATCCACCTACGACCAGCGTGCAGGTGACACCGAGTGCGAGAATGCCGGTGATCGCGACCGACTGAAAGATGAAGACCGCGCTTTGCGGGCTGGCAAAGCCACCGGCCGCGACGCTGAAAAAGATGACGAGTCCGAGCAACAGGACGATGAAGCCGAAGCGGATGGCGAGATGAATCATGCGGCCTGGCGTGAATCCTGATCTGACGTGGCGACGTCTGCAAGAACCCGGGCAACGTCGATACCGTGGTTGAGGTGATTGCCGACGACGGTAGACCCTGCCATGACGATGATGCGATCCGCGACTTCCAGGGCCTCATCGAGTTCGGATACCAGCACCAGGGTTACCCGCGCACAGGCACCGTCACGCAGTCGTTGACCGATATCGCGTCGTGCCTGGATGTCCACACCCTGAAACGGTTCATCGAGCACTAGTACACGCGACGGCACTGACAGCCAGCGCCCGACCATGACCTTCTGCTGGTTACCACCCGATAGCGTCGTGATGAGGTCAGCTGTGGAGCGACAGACGACAGCCAGTGTATCGATCAGTGTGCGAGCGTCACGACGCTCGCGAGCACGATTGACGAAGCCGAGCATGGATAGGCGTTCGACGAAAGGCAGTGACAGGTTTGCAGTGATATCGAAATCCGGAATGACCGCATTTCTCGCCCGTTCCTTCGGAGCGAGAAAGACACCTGAGGCAATCGCTTCCGCGGGGGCTTGAGGGGCATGGTCTTTGCCGTCGACATGCATGCTCCCGGACAGGGGCTTGCGCAGTCCGAACAGCGTTTCACCGAGCGCCGTCTTGCCGCTGCCGACGAGACCGGTCACCGCAACGATCTCTCCCGGCGCGAAGACAAGCGAGACGGGTGGCGCGTCGGCATGCAGCTGCAGCGCATCGAGCTCGAGCAGAACACCCTTGCTCTGCCGAGCCTCGACATCCGCAGGCGCCACCACACGGCCAAGCATCGCCTCGAGAGCAGCGTCGGTATCGAGCGTGTCGTCGTCGCGTCTCTCGAATTCCCCGGCGATTCGCCCATCGCGCATGGCCACGATGCGATCCGCCACGCGCTGAATGTCGGACGTGCGATGCGAGATATACAGGATGGCGACACCCTGCTCGCGCAGACGGTCGATGAGGCCGAACAGGCGCTCGGCCTCGCGTGACGATAGCGAGGACGTCGGTTCGTCGAGTACGAGGACTCTCGGGTCAGCTGCCAGGGCACGCGCAATCGCCACCATCTGTCGATCGGCAAGTCCAAGTTCGCGCACGGGACGATCCAGATCCAGGTCGAGTCCCATGCGTTCGGCAACCGGCGCCGCCCGCGCCCGGATTCGCGAGCGTCGATACCACAGCCCCGTACGACCAATGGCAAGTTCCTCGAGCATCAGGTTGGCGGCAACATCCAGATCGGGCACCACGCCGTCGTCGATGCCCTGGTGCACGGTGACGACGCCCGCGGCACGCGCCATCAAGGGCGAAGCCGGATCGTACCGCTTGCCGCCGAGTCTGATCTCGCCGGCGTCACGCGCGTACACGCCGGAGAGAATCTTGACGAGTGTGGACTTGCCTGCGCCATTGGCACCCATGAGCACAGTCACCTGAGCCGCTGCAAGCGACAGACTCACATCGTGCAGCACATGGTTTCGACCGAAAGACTTTTCGATTCCGTGTAGCTCGAGGACGTCGATCATGGTGATGGAAGGCACAGCACCGGATTACTTTAGGGGCGTGACACGGGACATGTCAATTGCTTTTACCGGGCGCCAAAGTCATCATGAAGTTCGATCAATGGAAACCGTCACGGAGCGCTTGCCATGTCCGGGGAGGCCGACAGTTCCAACCGAAGTGCGCATGTCGGAAGCCGCACTGAGAAGCAGGCTTCGAACGTCTACGAAGCGCTGAACGTCAACACCATCGGTTCGCGACTCGGCGGGCTCGAAGCCATGGTGAATCACCTTGGCAGCGACATTCGCACGTGGCAGGCAAGCGAAGTCGGTGATGGCAACCTGAACCTGGTATTCATCGTCAGGAGCGCGCACGGCGCGGTCGTCGTCAAGCAGGCGTTACCGTACGTTCGCCTGGTTGGCGACAGCTGGCCCTTGCCATTGTCACGCAGCTTCTTCGAATACCACGCGTTGACAAGACAAGCGGCGCGAAGTCCGGGGAACGTGCCGCTGATTTTCCACTTCGACGAACAACAGGCGCTCATCATCATGGAGTACCTGTCGCCGCATCGTATCCTTCGCCACAGTCTCATGGAGGGAATCGAGCACCAGAGGCTCGGTGAGACGCTCGGCGTCTACTGTGCAAACACGCTGTTCCGAGGTTCCGACCTGAGCCTGCCGACCGCCGAGAGGAAAGCGGATGTCGCCTTGTTCGCCGACAACGTCGCGCTTTGCGACATCACCGAGAATCTGGTATTCGACGATCCCTATCGCGATGCGCCGATGAACGGAGAAATACCCGGCTCGCTGCAAGCATCGGTCGACGACATGCGCGCCGACACGAACCTCAAAGTCGAAGTTCAACACCTCAAGCGGGCCTTCTGCAATCATGCCGAGACGATGTTGCATGGTGACTTGCACACAGGCTCCGTCATGGTCCACGAAGACGACGCCCGGGTAATCGATCCGGAATTTGCCTTGTACGGACCAATGGGTCTCGATCTCGGCATGCTCCTGGCGAATTTCTTCATGGCCTGGTTTGCACAACCCGGGCACGCTACAAGCAGCGACGATCGCACCGCCTACCGCGACTGGATAATGAGCACCATCGAGGCCACCTGGTCGAGCTTCGCACAGCGCTTTCGCGAGCTATGGCAGGTGGAGAGGAATGGCATTCTCTACCCGGCATCGCTGTACGAGTCCGGTGGAGACAGCATGGCATCGAACCTTGCCTGCGACGATTTCATCAGACACGTGTGGCAGGACACGCTGGGGTTTGCCGGTGTCGAGATTCACCGCCGCACCATCGGCCTGGCGCGCATCGTCGAATACGAATCGATCGAAGACGTCGAACTTCGCTCGCGGCTTCAAGCAGAGGGCTTGCAGTTCGGCAAAGCCCTCATCTTGCAGCGAACAACACTGGACGACATGAACGCCGTGGTCAGCGAGCTCCGTCGACACGCTTCCGGGAAATCAACATGAAAGTCGACGGCATGCACTATCGCTCGGTCTGGCACGACCGCAGCTGCGATGAAGTTCGCATCATCGATCAGCGCTGGTTGCCACACGACTTTCGGATCGTGACGCTGACCTCCCGTGCAGCAGTCGCTACCGCGATAAGAGAAATGTGGGTACGCGGTGCTCCACTGATCGGCGCGACGGCGGCCTACGGCATCGCGTTGCAGATGCGCGATGATCCGTCAGACCGTGCGCTCGAGGAAAGCCATGCGATCTTGCACGAAACTCGACCGACAGCCATCAACCTGCGCTGGTCACTCGATCGTGTCAGCGCCGTCCTTCGCGATCTGCCGCCGTCCGAGCGCGCCGCCAATGCATTCGAACTGGCGGCCACGATCTGCGACGAAGACGTCGAGATCTGTCGGCGCATCGGTGAACACGGGCTCGGCATCATTCGTGAGTTTGCCGACGCGAAACCCGCAGGTGAACCAGTCAGGGTGCTGACGCACTGCAATGCCGGTTGGCTTGCCACAGTGGACTGGGGCACCGCTACCGCACCAATCTTTCACGCCTTCGATGCAGGGATACCGCTGCATGTCTGGGTCGGCGAGACGCGACCCAGGAATCAGGGAGCGTTGACGGCCTGGGAAATGGTGGAACACGGGGTCAATCACGCTTATGTCGTCGACAATGCCGGAGGCCACTTGATGCAGAGTGGCGACGTCGATCTCGTCATCGTCGGCAGCGATCGCACCACCGCAAGCGGCGATGTCTGTAACAAGATCGGCACTTACCTGAAAGCACTCGCAGCATATGACAACAAGGTGCCCTTCTATGTCGCACTCCCGTCCCCGACGATCGATTGGCGGGTGCACGACGGGCTTGCCGACATACCGATCGAGGAGCGACCCGCCAGGGAGATCTCACATCAGTGGGGTCGAGACGCGTCCGGGGCTCTAGCGGAGGTCGCTGTACCGCCGGACGCATCCCCGGTCGGAAATCCCGCCTTCGACGTAACCCCCGCGCGTCTGGTCAGCGGCCTTATCACTGAAAGAGGGGTTTGTCAGCCGACAGCGGACGCGTTGGCCGCGATGTTCCCGGACCTTGTTCAACCTGACATCAGCGACCCATGAAGCGCTGCCCCATCACCGGCTGGACAAGGCCTCGCGAAGTCTGATGGCAAGTCGGGGTCGATCCGTTGTCAGTACGGCAACCGGCTTTTCAAGCATCCGGACCATGTCAGCCCCCTCTTGCAAGCCGAATGCGCCCAGCCGGATTTCACTTTCATCGAGCACTTGCAGCATCTCGTCATCCACCTGGCTGTGATGCATCGACAAGGACTCGATACCAGCCCTGACTGCCAACAGGGCGATTCCCTCAGCGCCGATAAACGCCACCGGTTGTCGTGCGACAAGCCATGCGATACCACACGCGGCGGGTAACTGCTGTCGCAACAAGGTGACGGTCGGCAGGTGAAAGCCTGTGAACACCGAGCGCTCGAGTAACCCTGCTGCACTCAGCAAGGCGAGACTCTTCTCGATCAGATCGGCAGGTGGAGAGACAAGCACGCCCGACTTGAATTCGCACCGCAGCGTGATGTCACTGTCGACAAGCAGTTCGATCAATTCTTGCAGCATCAGGATGGAGCCCCCGCCCTCGTTGATCGACAAACCCCTGAGCGATGACAGCGACTTGTCGGCAACCGGCCCGATACCATTTGTCACGCGCTCAAGTGTGGCGTCATGAAAGACGACAGGCACGCCATCCGAGGTGAGCTGCACATCGAACTCGACCTGGTCCACGGCGAGCGTCAGCGTGTCGCGGAACGCAAGCCCAGAGTTTTCCGGCCACCGTGAAGAGCCGCCCCGATGCGCAACGATCTCGGTAGAGAACTGCCCCCGCAAGGCCCCGTCATCATCCAGCTCGCGCATGAGAATCAACCACGACTGCCAGGTTCGAGACCGTGGAGCTTAACGCGTGCGTCAAGGTGTTATCGACTTTCTCCGCATCAATCTCACATTGACGCAGCACCACGCTCAACTCGACTCGACTGTATCGCTGGCCTTATCGACCGGGCAGTCGTCGTTCGGACGCGTGAGCTTGGTATAGGGGAGATACAGGCTTTCCCGGTCATAGCCCGGATTGCTCTTTGCCAGTTCCGAGCAAATGGACGGGTCGGAATAAACATGACTCGCGACTCGGAGAGGCCCAAGCTCCGTCGGCTTCCACTCATGTGAAATACCCGTATCGTTGTCGATCACGAACCGGATCGCGCGATGGATCGCCGGTACGCCGTCAAGCGCACCATATTCGAACAACTCGTTGTTCATATGGCGTCTGACCGCCTCGGCGTGATAGATCAGATGCTTGATCGCCGTGATCTGATACCCGTATGCGCCATCCTTCTTGTCGATATGGTTGCCATAGCACCCTGTCGATCCCCGCCGAAGGTCATCCGGAATTCCGCCATGCGGCTGGATGCCAAAGACAACACATCGGGTATCACCCTCCAGGTCGTGCTCATCTTGTCGATCTGCGTCTGCAGATGCGCGTCTCTTGCCTCGCTCGCATTCAGAATGCGACGCTCAGGATAGACTTCTTCGAGCTCGATGCCCGATCCGATCAGATAATGGGCGATCGACCAACTGGCAAACGCCGCCGCCGTTCCCCAATTGTTCCTTCTCGTTCGCGCAATCGCCGACGTGGTCTTGTAAGGAACATCGGCGAGCCAGAGTTGCAATGCGCGTCTGTCGCTCGGTCGCCAGCCACGGTGACGTTCGAGCAGGATAGCCGAGTCGATCAGCAGCGGGACAAAGATGCTGATGTCCAGCGCACACTGGTTCGCGCCTTTGTAGGTCGGAACACCATCGACCTCGTTGAAGCCACTCGAGCGAGCGAACGCCAACGGCAGCCGCCATGCCTGATCACCGTCACTACGGCTTCCGGTGAAGTTAAAAGTCATTGCCTTGGCGTGAATCCGGAAAGCGCTTTCCCTGAGGAGCCCTTCAACTTTCGGGTCGTTCAACTTCACGCACTACTTGGCATTGTCTTCTGAACGGACCGTGCCGAAACGGGTTCCTACCCAACCGTAGGGCCAACGCAACCGCGCATCAGCGACTATCTTTCCGACAAGCTGCCTTTCCGGCTGCGAGGCACGCCTAGCCAGCTTGCCGATGTAGACAAGTTCACTCGCCGAGATCATGAAACCATTCCCGTCCCGAGCGGCTGCCTTGACAGCGAGACTCGCGCAACCAAGCGTCATGCCCAACGTCAGCACAACGAAACCTTTCTTCAAACTGCCCGACATGCTGCATGCCTCAATTGTCAATAAAGAACAGTTCGAGAGATCGCATTGCATGCAGCACCGGAATTGGCACAGCAAGCAAGGATCACGAACGTGATCTGGTCGACAAATTGGCAAACAAGATCCGTGCCGTTGCCATCCCCGTCAACAAACGGCTCGCCGAACGGCAATGCAAGGTTTGCAAAAGCAGACGATCAACTTCACCGTGGTCGGCGGCTACGGCTACTTCCTGTGAGGCACAACGAAAAGGACCCGAGCGCAGCATTTGCTGCGAACGGGTCTCGCAAGTAAACGACAATACCGCCCGCGAACGCTGCGTCCGCCGGGATTCGTCTAATTCGATGGGCTGACTTGTCGGGGGCTGCCGGGAAGGTCTCGAACGAGTTTACTCACGAGTTCGACAAGGATCACCACCGTGCGCCTTCCCCGGCTGGCAGGGCCGAACTTGTTACAGAGCAACCTTGTCGAGATTACCGTGCTTGGCCAAATGTGCTTCGATCCACTTCGGCTTGCGCCCGCGACCACTCCAGGTAACCCCGTCTTCAGGATTCTTGTACTTCGGCGCAACCTTGCCGGACTTCTTGCCGGCCGATGCACGCTTCTTGCCCCTGGCTGCCCCGCCCGTACCCATGTCGGGGAGAAGATCACTGATATCAAAACCGTTACGACGGGCGATCGCCTTCATTTCGGCGATGGCCCTCTTCCGCTCCTTCCCATCTTTCGCAGCGATTGCCTTCTCGATCTTGTCCTTTTCCTTTTCGAGCTTAGCAACGCTCCACGTGGAATAACTTGCCATAATTTCCTCTAACTCTACGAATCGAATGCGATACCGGAGTATCCGGTCTCATCTGCCGATAGAAGAACTATACTGCATGAATGTTCTTCGTTTCTCGTCAGCGTTAAACCGACGCAACGCAAAGTAGGGTATTCGGGACAAAAAAACAAGGTAAAAAACATATCGAATAACCGAAATTACCGCTATTTGCCTGACCCAGTACCCTGCCTGTTCACATCCGGGTACGATTGACGCCGAAAAACTCCTTGATCGATTTGGCAAATCAGACCCTCTATACTGAGTGAACCGTCATGTGGCTCAGTCGATCGATGCGCGTTTTCCAGGTGGTTCCTTTCTTCGCCTATCTGCTCCTGTTCGCGAACTATGCGATGTTTCAAAACGCAGATGGACAATCCTTGTTGAACGTGATCGTTCTCGAATTCACTCTGCCGTCGACTCGTTCGATCGTCCTGACGCTCAGCGATGCCTTGATACTGGCTGCGATCTTCACGCTCTATCTGGAGACCTTCAAGGCCACACGCACGTCGAATCTTTCGATCATCGAACACTCACTCTCGCTGGTGGTGTTCATCGTGTTCCTGGTCGAGTTCCTGATTTTCCCTGAAGTTGGAAACGCCACTTTCCTGATACTCATGGTTGCCTCGTTGATGGACGTGATCATTGGCTTCACGGTAACCATCTCGACCGCACGGCGTGACCTGTCGATCGGCACCTGACGAGCCTGTCGCATCGCCCGTAACGGATATCCCGAACAGGACTCACCCCTGGATGAACTGCGCCAAAGGCCAGCAGTCGACGCGATCTAGCTCATGGTTTCACTCAGGCGACGGCTTGGGGAGCTCACCTGCTTCCTCAAGTACACGTCTCGCAATCCGAAAACACTCCAGCGCCATAGGCACACCACAGTAGATGCCGACCACGTGCACGATGGCTCGAATCTCATCCTTGCTGACGCCATTGTTCAAGGCGCCACGGCAATGAATCTCCCACTCGTGCATTCGGCCGAGTGCACCAATCATCGCAAGATTCATCATTGATCTCGTCTTGGCATCGATGGTGTCGTCACCCCATCCGAATCCCCAGGCCCAGGCTGTCATCGCTTCCTGAAACGGTCGGCTGAATTCGTCGGCCGCGGCCAGGTTCCTTTCGACATAGGCGTCGCCCAGGGTGGCCTTGCGTTGTGCCAGACCTTTCTCGAACAGGTTCTCGTCAAACGCATCAATTCCGCTCATCTTCATCTCTCACTGGTTGCGATAAGGAGATGATGCATTATCCAGACTGAGCTCGTTAAGAACCGGCCGGCAAGCCGGTTCCGAACAGAGTTGCCGCACTATCGGTCTTTGTGCTAATGCCTTGAGCCAGTCGCGACAATGATCAGTTCAGCGATACCGTCCGGGAACGTTTACAACCCGGAGGTAATCACCTTGAAACTCATCACACGACTCAGTCTCACCATGCTCGCTTGCGTCGGACTCAGCGGTTGTCTGCTGACCAGCCCCTATCACGGCATGGTATTGACGTCACGAACACAAGCCATCCCCTTCCAGGCATGGAGCATCGAATCCGACGGCACCATGCGCATCGAGTGCATGCGGAGCAACCGCTTCGGCCCGGAGAGCAGTCCAGTCGGACCCTGGCATCAGATAGGCACTCTGCCGATCAGCGACGACGCATCGCGCGATCTCTCGAGCGGCAAGATCTACAGTGCCTCCCGATCACAACAGCTACCGGACAGCTGCTGGTATCACAACAGGAGCAACGACTGGTACTACACGAGCCTCCGTGTCATTCAGACCGACTACCTGAACCAACCGAACCTGGAATACCTGACTCTGAATCGTGACGGAGTCACCTGCGCCGCAGAAGCGGTCGGCGCCGGAGGCAACTGGTTGGCATGGTCGACGTCGAGCTGCCAGCGCAAGTATACGGACGGAAGTTCCGTGCCCTGGATCGTGATCAGGACCGAACGCTAGTCGTGAGTCACCCAGGAGGTGCGTCCGCGTGAATTCGACGCACCACTGCACTCTCCGCTGAGGAATCGATTCAGACGGGCATCGCGGCGCTGGTAGAGCGGATGTAGCGGCTGCATCGCCTTGGTCAATCCGAAAGTCCATGCTTGTATTTCAGACCGTGAGAGCAATGCTGCTACCTGATAGCAGCGGTCGCGATGAACACCGTGATTTCCCCACGCATAAATGACTTGGCTGGCCCGCGAGCATTCGGCGAGGATGATCGCGTCGTTACTGCCACTGCAGGGGCAGCGAGCGCGCTTGAGACGGACAGGATCGGTCGCTCTGTAGTCGAACAGGTTGACCATCGAGAGCTCGGTAAATCCCCAGTTGCGAGCAAAGCCCACGCAACGCCGAATCGTCGGATCATCGAAGCTCGCGTCAGCGGTGGACGGATTCAGGCCAATGAAGGTACACACGCCATCGCCACCGTGCCATGCCCGAGTGAGTCGTGGCCGATAACGTCGGCGAGGGCCTGCGAACAGCGCATCGCGCTGCATGTCAGGCCGTCCGGACGCGCTCGAGCGCACTTTTAATATCGGCGGGTATGGTCACGCTTTGGCCACTGCGACGATCGACGAAGACGTGCGTGAAGGTTCCGTGTGCCGCCACCTCCCTCGCACCTGCGACGAGGATACCAATGCCGTATTCGACGGAGCTTCGGCCAATCCGGTTTACTCGAAGACCCGCATCGATCACGGCAGGGTGCGCGATCGGTTGGTGATACTCACACGCTGAGGCAACGATGAAGGCAACCACGTCGGCGAGCTGCGGGTTCAGCCCACCGTGCTCGATCAGGTACTGGTTTGCGACCGTATCGAAGAACTGATAGTAGACGGCATTGTTGACATGCCCGTACAGGTCATTGTCGATCCAGCGTGTCGTTATCTGCGAGAAGTAGCAGTAGTCACTACGCTGCCTGCCAGACTCCGCACTCATGGGGTCTCGATACCGGCGAGAGGCGCCACATCGCGCTGCGTGGCGGCCGGCAAGCCACGACTTCCGAGCTGGTGCACCACGCGAAGGAGATGGTCGTTTCTCGCACAAAGATCACTCAGCAGCAGGGACACGCGAACGCTGTTCCTGGTGATCTTGGCGCCACTGGCAATATCCCTGCTCCGCCGTGCATGGACCTTGCGCAACGTCAGCACGGCCATGCTGACGGACCAGAGACAGAACACCCGCACCCCGTGTTCGCTGCGTGGCAAGGTAGATACGTAGCGGACCGCATCATCGAGCCAGCCTCGACACAAGCCGATGAGTTCGGCCAGGCCCGCGTCGAGTTTGGCAATCGCGGCTGGCGAGCCCGCTGCCGCATCGGTAAACAACGCTCTGAGATCGGTATCGTCACTACCGAATACGTCTCTCGGCAGCCAGCAGACGCCGCGCTCGTGATCATCCCAGGCGTCCTTCAGGATGTTGGTCAGCTGGAGCCCGTAGCCGAACGGCACTGCCAGAGGAACCAGCGCGTCCCGCCGCGCGTCGATGGCCGGTGAATGATGACAGAACAGCGTCGTGAGCATCTCCCCGACGACGCCTGCCACGTGATAACAGTAGTGTTCGAGCTGGGTGACGTTGGCGAGCCCCGCGGTCGAGGTCGCGCCACTCTCGAAGGAATGCATGCCATTGCCCATGGTGCGGACGCAACGCGACAACGATGCCCGTTCGACCTCGTCGAAGAGCGCCGTCATCGCCACGACATCGCTCAGCCGCTCTACCAGGAGTCGCTCGCCGGCAGGCGCCTCGGCACGCAGCGCCGCGCTTAGCTCGGCCGACAACGCCACCGCATCACCGTTTGCCGGATCGTCGAGGATCTTGTTGAAGCGGACGAAGTAGCCTTCCCGTTCAGCGGCACTCGACGTCGCGGGCAGTTCATCCTCGATGGTATCGACCAATCGGCACAGCAGGTAGCCATTGCCGACGACATCCGCAAGCGGCGCAGTAAGCTTGGGAATCGTCAGGGCGAAAGTGCGCGAGACCCTTTGCAGAAGTTCTGCCTGGAGAGCGCGTTGTGCCGGCTGCAGGGTAGCGGCATGGGGACGGTCCGCGTGAGTCACGGCAGTGCAGGTCTCGGGGACAGGTCGCGACAGGATACGACGTTCTGCCGCAGCCCACAGCATCTGGCGTGCAGGCGGATCACGAGGGAGACACGCAGTTGTCGAGGCGCCACCCCTGCAGAGACTTCAGTGCAGCGTGCCGCCGTGAATCGATCCTTGCCGAAAGGCATTCATCATGCGCACATACTGTGCACGCTCGAACGTGAACGGGCCGACGTTCTGAAGCCAATAGACATCCTGCCCGACCAGATCCGGTAGATCCTCCTCCGGCGTGTCGTCGATACCGACTCGCCGCCATTCCACTCGGTCCTCGAGCGCACGGACCTCTGCCACGACCGTGGTACAGAAAAGATCGCGGTGTTCGGGGCACATCAGAACCGGAGCCCGCCGACGCACCTCATCGGCAGGCAGGATACGGTTCCAGACAAGTCCCTGCTCATGCTCATCTTCGATCCAGCCGAGCAGCGTCGGCACCAGGCCCTCCAGCTCATCCTGTTCTCCCGGAACGGACAACATGGCATCGAGCGGTTGTCCGTCGATGTGGATGACGAGGTATTCCTCATCATCGGGACCTCGTTCGAGTACAGCTTCGATCCTGTTCATAGATTAGCGAGCACTGGCACCGTTGTTTACAAGCAGTAGCTAGGGTGAAACAAAGCGGTCGGCTGACGGGGCAAAGGGCGACCGGCGCGAGAATATCACGCAGCTGCGACGACAAGGATCACAGGAGAGTGCAACGAGCTATGGCAAACTAGGCGGGATCGCTGCCTGGACGGCGAGCAACAATCCAGACAACCAATTGAAACAGGAAATTCATCTCATGGGACTACTCGATTTCGCGAAAGGCATGGGCAAGAAACTCTTCGACCGGGATGACGAAGCTCCGGCGAAGATCAAGGCTGCCCTTGAAGAAGACAACCCGGGAATCGACGGGCTTGATGTGGACTATTCAGGCGGCAAGGTCATCCTGAAGGGAACCGCGCAGAGCGCCGAGGCAATGGAAAAAGCGGTGCTGATCGCCGGCAACACTCAGGGGGTCACGGATGTCGACGTGAGCGGGCTTACCTCACCGAAGGCGTCGGCAGACGTCTTGTACTACACCGTCCAGTCGGGCGATTCCCTGTCGAAGATTGCCAAGGCCTATCTCGGTGACGCCATGGCCTATCCCGCGATATTCGAGGCCAACAAGGAAGTCATCAAGGATGCCGACCTGATCTATCCCGGCCAGAAGATTCGCATACCGGGCGGCAAGGCACCCGCCTGATTCCATGCGGGCCGCCGGGCAGCAGTGGCACGGTCGATCCGGACTGTGCCATAGCAGCCCGGCCCTTCCGGCGTGGCCCTCCTTGCAGACATGACATTGGCCCCTGAACTGCGTCGCGACACACTCCCGCTGATCGATACGGAGGCGAGCATCATCCGTGTCTCACGCGACACGCGCTGGCCTTGGTTGATTCTGGTCCCGAAGGGTGCAGAGGTCAGCGAAATGCACGATCTCCAACCCGAACTTCGCCGGAGCTTTCTCGATGACATCAATCGCTCGAGCGAAATCCTGCAGCAAGTGACGATATGCACGAGCATCAATATCGCCATGCTGGGCAACGTAGTATCCTCACTGCACTGTCATGTGATTGCGCGCGCTCCCGAAGATCCCGGATGGCCTGGCCCGGTCTGGGGACATGGCGAGCCAGTGTGGCGCGACGACAACACTCTGCCGGGCTTTGCAAGCCAGGTCCGCGCGCGCTTCTCGACATTTCAGTAGGTGTGCGGTCGTCACGAGCGAAGATTCGCCTTGTCGCTTGCCACCTTGTCGCTTGCCACCCTGCTGCTTGCCGCACTCCTGCTTCCCCGCCTGCTTCTTGCAGAAGGCCTGACAGACGATGTGAAGGCTTTAGTCAGCGTGTCGTTCTATGCTGACGCCTCCTGCATTCTCACGCTTGACGGAAATGCAAGGGTAGGTCTGACGAGCATCGAGACGGACAAGCCGAACGGTTGCGCAGACACGCACACCCTGATTCGTTGTGAAACCGCCGAGGGAGTCCAGTTGCATTTGCTGTCACGAGGAGACGAACCGTCCGGCCCGGTCAGCAAGCCCCTGCTCGGGCTTGATCGAGCCGTCAGCGGTGAGGAAGGCTACCTGGCCTGGCTCTGCCGAGCTGACCTGACTGTCGGCCACGAACCCGTGACCAGACACTATCTGGCCCACGGCAGAATCGCGATTCGCGGCTTCCCCGCCGTCGAGGTCGATGGTGCTGCCCTGCACAGCAGTCAGCCAGCATTCGCTCGCCTCGATGGGTTCCTCGAGTCGCCAGGCGAGCGGAACCATGCAGGGCACAGTGCATGCACAAACTGATCGCCATGGCCGGCACCAGATCCTGTGTCTCGGCTTTTCTTCACGCTTGCTTACCTGGACGCCATTCCATGCCGATCTCCATACACGTTCTTGTACGATCGTTTCTCACCTGCCTGCTTCTCGCCTGTACATCGGTAGCTTCTGCCGAATGGGACGGTGATATCGAAGGTGGCACGGTGCTCCGCGATGGCAACAATGCATCGCGACTGCGACTGTCGCTGAACAACGATGAACGGCCCTTCACACAGAGCATTCAGGCCGACTGGATTCGCTATCGCGGCGGCAACGGCTACCGGCTCGGCTACCTGCCGCGGTTCTGGATAGACAACCAGCTGTACCTTTTCGGTTCTGCTGAATATCGCGTCGAGCAACCGCTCGACATCGATCGGAGTTATCTCGCCTCTGTTGGCGCGGGCTATCGACTGTTCGACTCGAAAACACGGCGCCTCGGCCTGGAAGCCGGCATAGGCTACCGAGGCACCCGCTTCGAGAGCGCGCTCGAAACATCCGACGCGGACCAGACCGAAGGCTTCGTTCAGGTTCGCGCCTACCTTGTCCAGACTATTCTGGAGGCGCTGCGGGCCGATGCCGACATCAGCCTTCTCGAGGGTGAGTCGGTTGGCGAGCAGCAGGTCGATGTCGGCGTTGCCTACCGCGTCGGTGGCGGCGCCGTACGACTCGGCTACCGCGTCCGTAGACTCACTCGGGACAACGCGCCGAGCATCGAAGATGACTCGTTCTCGATCGGTTTCGTTTACGGTTTTTGAACGACCGGCGCCGCGACACTCGCGACACGTGTCAGGACCCGCATGATTGCATCGGGCAGACACTCGGAGGTCAACGGCCAACCGAGTTCCCGCGCCGCTTCGCCGTGCAACCACACCGCGGCCGAGGCCGCCTCGAACGCCGCTGCCTCCCGGGGTGAAGCCAGGGTCACAAGACCTGCACCGCTCGGCAAGGCCGATGTCGCTGACAGACGTGCCGCGCCGGTCTTAGACAAGGCACCGCCTCTAACCAGCACATGGCCTCGCTGAACTTTGTGGGTCGTCGGCGCAAGCACCGGCAGAGCGTCACGCCGAAGCCCTGTTTCGAGTCGATGACGATCATCCGGTGCGTCACGGAATGCCGCAACTGGCATGCCGATGGACTCGATGAAGGTGCGGCCGCAGTGCGCACGCCCGGGATACAGATAGTGCGACGAGACCGCTGGGCAGATCCACCGCGAGCACCTGAGCAGCGGACTTGTTGGCCAGTTTGACGAGCGCGGCTGCAGAACCTTCGACCGGGCGCGACAGGCCGGCACCGAACAGCGCATCGACGATCAGATCAGCTTGCTCGAGCAGTGTCTCGATCTCGACGGAAAGTCTTGCCGCACCCGGCTCGACGATGCGCGTGTCGCCGCTCCATGACGCGTAGGCACGGGCTGCATCGCTATCGGCACGGGCATCCGTTCCGAGCCGAACCAGCATGACCGAATGAGCGCTTGCCTGGAGTGACGCGGCAGCGATGGCGCCATCACCCCCATTGTTGCCCGATCCGGCGATGATGACGATCGATGCCTGCCGCGAGACTCGACGGCGTACATGCCGGGCAACGGCTTCGCCGGCTCGCAGCATCAGCTTGAAGGTGTCAGCACCCAGCGCCGCTGCGCGCGCATCGACCGCCTGCATCTCGGCTGCTGTCAGCAGCAGCCTGGAACGGGACCTGTCTGCCTCCTGACGGCCCCTGTCCACCGCCTGATGTCAACGGTGCAGAGATGCGCGATGACAAGCCTGACGCCAATGATGCAAGTGGACATCGCATTTCCGCCAATGTCAGGATCCCAGCAGACCGGCGATCAGGCGGCGCGTTTCAGGCGTTCTCGCCAATGCGATGAAAGCTTCGCGCTCCCGGGTGAAGAGGTCCGACTCGGAGGCCTCGCCTGTCGAGCCGTCGGCGGTACAGATGACGCCTGCGATCGCCATGGCGACGGTACGGTTGTGCGTACTGAAGTCGCCCCGTTCGACGCCCTTGTCCATGAAGGCCTGCATACGTTCCAGGATGTCCCCTCCGGCCAGCGGAAACGGTGTCGCGACGGGCGGCTGATAGTCGGCCGCGAGTGAACGCAAGCGCTCGACACCCGTCGTATACAACCGATCCCGGTTCATCAGACTCTGATCGATGTCGTCCCGGTAGTAGGCAAGGCGGGTGGCGAGCGTCGGCGACGACGCCGTGGCCCCATAGCCTATGTTCATCCACGTCTTCCAGGCGGCCGCATCGACATCACCGTCCAGACGCACGAGCCAGCGGCGATAAGTCTCCTTGATGCCGCCGCCGGCCGGCACCAGCCCGACGCCCGCTTCGACCAGACCGAGTACCGAATTGGCATGTACCACCAGGGCATCGCAGTGCAGCAACACTTCGAAGCCGCCACCGAGGGCGAGGCCCGAAGGCGCGCCGACGACCGGCACCGGGCAATATTTCAAGCCGGCGACCGCCGACTGGAAACGCCCCAGAAAGGCATCGATTCCCGACCAGTCCGCGCGCTCGATGAAGGCGAGAAACGCATTCAGATCGACACCCGCGGAATAGTGCTGCGCATCGTTGTGGACGAGAATGCCGTGACCGTGGTTCCCGGCGGCCGCAGCGACGATCTGCATCGACTCGTCCGTCAGCGCATTGGCCTTGCTGTGAAACTCGATGAGGCGAAGATCATCCTCGATCGCGTACAGGCTGGCCGCCCGGTTTGTCAGCAGGGGTTGCAAGGTACGGCGCTTGAGACTGAAGCGCACAGCGCCTGCCGGCAGATCGACAGGCGCGAATTCGCCGCCCTCACGACGAACCCTGAGTTCACCCGCCACGACCGAATAGAAGGGCCGGGAATCAAGCAGGGCGGCCGGTAGTTCGGCACCGCTCGACCGGATCAGTTCAGCGACGACTTCTGCGCCCAATGCATCAATCATCTCGAACGGGCCACGCACCCAGTTAAAGCCGAGTTTCATCGCATCGTCGATCGCTTGCGGCGAATCACTGGCATCGCCGAGCAGACTTGCGGCGTAGCCGAGCACGCGGCCCAGGACGTGTCGGCAGAAACGCGCTTCAGCATCGTCGCCATGCACCAGGTCGCCCAAGGGTTCGCGACCTTCGGCAAGCGTGCTGGCCGCGCGCAGGGCTCGCTCGGGCAATGTCTCCCTGACCGGTGCATAGTCGCCGCTGGCCAACCGACGCGCCAGCCGTCGTCCCGCCTCGCCGGTTCGGTAGAATCCGCCACCGCCCTTGGCACCGGTCAAGCCGGCCGCCACCATCGTGTTGATCATGTCGCTTTCGGCACCGACCGCGTGAAAGGCATCACCGGGTGGCAGGATGCTGGCCAACGAGCGCACGACGTCGGCCATCAGATCGATGCCGATGAGATCGTACAGACCGAAGACGCCGGTTTTCGGAATACCCATCGGCCGACCCATCAATGCATCCGCCGTTTCTATCGGCAAATCGTTCCGGATCGCTTCATCGATACCGACCTGCAGCGCAAAGACTCCCACCCGGTTACCGAGAAATCCAGGGGTATCATCGCAGCGCACCACCCCCTTGCCGAGTTCACGCTCGTTGAATGCGGCCAGCGTGGCGACGACATCCTGCTCGGTGTCGGCACCACGAACGAGCTCCAGCAAGCGCATGTAACGGACCGGATTGAAATAGTGGGTAATGGCGAAGCGCCGACGGAAAGCGGCGCTGCATCCCTCGACGAGCAGCCTGATCGGGATGGTCGAGGTATTCGACGTCACGATACATCGCTCGTTCACGATCGCCTCGAGACGGGCATACAAGGCACGCTTGATATCGAGGCGTTCGACGATTGCCTCGACAATCCAGTCGCAGTCGGCAAGTTGCTCGAGATCATCCCGGGTGTTGCCGGTACGAATGCGCGCGGCATGTGCCTTGTCCATCAAGGCCGGTGGTTCACTTTTCAGCAGTCGCTCGACTGCGGCATCGGCGATCGCGTTCACCTCCCCAACGCCCGTGGCGCCAGCATCGCCTGGCAAGTCGAGCAGCAGGACCTCATGCCCGGCATTGGCGATCTGCCCGGCAATGCCGGCCCCCATGGTGCCTGAACCGATCACGGCAAACTTCTCGAACATGTCTCACGTGCTCCCGGCGGTCGAATCCAGATGGGGGACGATAGGGGGGACGATACCGCTACGTTGATCGAGTGACGATGTCGTGTGCTTTCAGGCCGAGGGCATTGAAATCGAAAGGCAGATCGCAGACCTGCGCCGTGACGATCGTCGCATCATCGAGCCGCGTACGCAGCGTTTCGCGAGAGGCCAGGGGCTCGTCGAGCATGGCCGTCGCCAACTGGCAACGATAACGGGGCGACCAGACCTGCGAACCGATGAACGAGTCACCCGCCTCGGCCGCCTCGGCGAGGAACGAGCTGGCCGCGGAGACTTCGTCTGCCAGGCCACGGGAGTCGCCGGTGCCAACCGCAAAGGGTCGGGGCCCGTCTTCGGCTGCGAGCAACAGGCCGCGCAGCCGTCTCGCAGGGCCACGTTCACGCTCGTTACGCAGCGCCGCGAGCGACAGAGCGTCGATATCGGCGTCGAGCGAACAGAATGCGCCAAGTCCCGCCTCGAGCGGTGAGTGGCGCATGTCCATGTCGTTGCCGAAGGACAGGAGCCCGCCTTCGAGTCGCTCGATCAGATTCGGCGAACCGGGACCGACATCGAGATCCTTGCCACGTTCGAACAGCTCATCGTAGAGACGGACACCGAGCGCGGCGTGATCGACGTAGATCTCGAAGCCGCCCTGCTTGCTCCAGCCCGATCGGGCAACGGTGAAGGTGTGATCACGATAAGGGAGCTTGCGGTGTCGGAAGAACCGAATCCCCTTGACATCATCGCCAAACACGCGGGCCATCAGTTCCTCGGCGAAGGGGCCTTGCACGGCGAGCGGCCAGACATTCGGCTCATTCACTTCAACATCAAGCCCGGCACCACGAGCGAGACCTTTTGCCCAGAGCAAGGCATCGGAATCGCTGATCGATAACCACCAGTGATCGTCAGCCAGGCGCAGGCCCACCGGATCGTTCAACAAGCGACCCTTCTCGTCGGCGAGCGGCAGATAGACACAGCGATCATTGGCCACGTTGCCGATCACCCTGGGGGTCATCCATTGCACCAGGCGGGTGGCATCTGGCCCTTGAATGCTCACCTGTCGCTCTACACCGACGTCCCAGACCTGAACCGCACGACACAAATGCGCGTAGTCGGCCTCGAGTCCGTTGAAGGCTGTCGGTAACAACATCCGGTTGTAGACAGTGAACGACAACGCGCCGTGGGCGAGCACTCGCGACGTGAACGGTGTCCGTCGCACCCGTCGCGACATAGTCAGCGACGGGTCGGTACTCATGGACAGCGAGATGTCCGGCAGCTCTTCAGATTGCTCGTCTGGCAGTTCGTCTTCGTGCATGGGCTCGTCGCAAATAGAGGTTCATTCAAAACCGCAGGTTATCGAGCGACAAACTACACTGCCGAAACCCTTGCGGATACCCCCCCCCTATGTCGCGCCTGCGCCCACCGCTGGTATTCATCGGTGCACTACACGTCGACGAGCTGATCTGGCCGACGGACAGCATGAACCTGCACGCCTCCAACCCGGTCCGCCGGGAGCGACGGGTGGGCGGCGTTGCGGCTAATGCGGCGCGGGCAGCTGGAGAATGGAGCGAACGTCAGGTCCACCTGATTGCGGCCACCGGTGACGATGCCGACGCATCCTGGCTTGCGCAAACCCAACGCGACGCAGGCGTCGAGTGTCACACGCAGCGCCTCTGCAACGCGACGAGCGGTCGCTATACCGCCATCCACGATGAGCACGGGGAGCTGCTGCTCGGGCTCGCCGAAACCGCCGTCGCCGAGCGACTGGACACAGCCGACGCTTGCCACACGCTATCCGGACTACAGCCTGTCGCGACCGTTCTCGATGCCAACCTCTCGAGCGACAGTCTCGAGTGGCTGCTGATGCCGGACAAGCCACTGGGAAAGAGCGTTGCGCTGGCTGTCTCCCCCGCCAAGGCGCACCGTTTCGCCCGCAGGCTGGAACGCATCGACCTGCTGTTCTGCAACCGCCGGGAGGCCGCTGCCTTGTGTGATTGCGAGCCCACGGCAGGCATCGACTCGCTGGCCGACGGCTTGTTGTCGGCCGGCGCGCGGCGCTTCGTCCTCAGTGACGGCGCTCGACCGATCGTCGTGCAGACACCAGCGGCGCGTGTCCGGATCAGCGTGCCGTCGCTCGCCATCGGCACCTCGGTGAACGGCGCTGGCGACACCATGGCCGGCGCCAGCCTGGCGCTCTGGCTCGAGCATGAAGATCTTGCCGCCTCTGTCAGCAACGCTGGACTGCCCGCGGCGCATGCGATCATCTCGCGATGAAGACGCTACTCCAGTGCAACCAGGAAGTCCGTACCGCCCGCAACGAGGGGGGCCCGGTGGTCGCTCTCGAGAGCACGATCATCACACACGGAATGCCTTACCCGACCAACCTCGAGACCGCCCGCGAGGTCGAGGCGATCGTTCGCGAACACGGGGCTACCCCCGCGACCATCGCGATACTCGACGGTGCGGTGAAAGTCGGTCTGAGCGATGCAGAACTTGCCACGCTGGCGGACAGGGGTGACGTCATGAAGCTGTCTCGAGCGGATCTCGGCATCGCGGTAGCGCGCGGTGTCTGTGGCTCGACCACCGTGGCAGCGACGATGATCATCGCGAGACTCGCCGGCATCGACGTCTTTGCGACCGGCGGCATCGGCGGCGTGCATCGCGGCGCCGAGCTGAGCTTCGACGTCTCAGCCGATCTCTCGGAACTCGGCCGCACGGCCGTGACGGTGGTCTGTGCCGGTGCCAAGGCGATACTCGACCTGCCAAAGACGCTGGAAGTGCTCGAGACGCTGGGCGTGCCGGTCATCGCCATGGGCCAGCAATCGCTGCCGGCTTTCTGGTCCCGCGACAGCGGCCTGAGTGCGCCACTCAGCATGGACAGCAATGACGCTCTGGTCGACTTCCTGCTCGCCCGTGAGCAACTCGGCCTGGTTGGCGGTGTGCTGGTCTGTCAGTCTGTGCCCGCGTCGCAGGAGATACCCAGGGCCGAGATCGACATCTTCATAGAGCGCGCATTGGCAGCGGCCCGCTCGGCGGGCGTCAGCGGCAAGGAGGTCACCCCCTGGCTCCTCGCGCACGTTGCCGAAGCCACGGAGGGCCGCAGCCTCGCGACCAACCGGGCATTGATCCTCAACAACGCGGCGTCTGCCGCCCGACTCGCGGTCCGTTTGCAGGCCTCACGCAGCCCGTAGCCGGGCGAGTGCCGAGCCATCGTCCAGCGCCATTGCCACGCGTTCAGCGCCAGACGCAAGTGTGGCCACGTCGCCCACGCCGCAGAGGACGACAGCGCCGGCGTAGACAAGGGAATCACGCGCCGCACCCGCCTGCCCTTGTAACGCGGCCAGGCCGATACCGGCGGCATGTTCGGCCAGGCGTTGCGCGAAGGGGTTGCCCGGTGCGCGAACTGAACGGACGGTAGACGTGGTCTCGTCGGCGAGATCGTCGGGCAGCGGTACGACCCGATGATCGCGATCAATGCCGATCATCGCGGGCTCGATGGCAAGCTCCTCGAGCTCCCCGCCGGCACGGCTCGTCAGCACCCGCGACGCCTGTGACAGCGATGGCACGATGCCACCTTCGACGCCGCGAACGATCGTTGCACTGTCGAATCCGCCGTTGCCGGCAAGCGTCGCATAGGTTGCGGGATAGCCCTTGTGGACGAAACCCGTGACGAGATGCGTGGGACCTTCCGGGCGAATGGCATTCACGGCCACTTCGATTGTCGTCAGGCAGGGACGCTTGACGATGCGCGTTCGCAACGATTCCAGCGCTGCGAGCTCCGGCGCCAGAGCCGATTGCAAGGCATGACACCAGCCACGCTCGGCGGATTCCAGTGCGGCGACGACAGCATCGGCATCGCCTGCCACGGCAACCCCTGCCGCCGCCAGTACCGATGCGTGGCTTGCGCCGTATTTCGGCCCCATTGACACGACACCGTGCGACAGGGTCGGCACACCAGAAGCGGCAAGAACGGCCGGCAGGAACGGCGCGACCGGCGTACCACGCAGGTAGCCATCGTAAGGATCGACGAGCGTGACGAGGCGTGCCGCCGCAAGCGGACGCGGCGTTACACCTTCGTGAATGGCATCGAGCACACCGGCAAGTTCCTCGTCGCTCTCGCGCTTCATGCGCAGTGCAATCAGGAAGATTCCCGCCTGCACCTCGTCCGCACGCTGTTCGAGCAACAAGCGCATGGCCCGAGCAGCCTCTGCGCGCGTCAGATCCTTGCTCATGGTTGGCCCGGTGGCGATCCGTTGCAGTACTTCGCGCATGAAGGCGTCATCGGAAGTCATTGCATCGGAATCCACTGGCGCAGTACTCTCGCGGGCCGCTGATGGTAACCGAGCCCGGCATGCGCGATGACGCCACGGGGGCACAAGCGGACCGTCACCGCTACCCCCTGTTTCTCGATCTTGACGGACGCGACGTCCTGCTCGTCGGCAATGGCAAGGCTGCCCGTCGCAAGCAACGGCGACTGCTCGCCGCCGGCGCGAAGTTGCGTACCGTGAATGCGGCCGCTTTCACCGACTCGATGCTCGACGGTGCATGGCTCGTGTTTGCGGCCACGGGCAATGCCGATTACGACGCCCGCGTTGCCGCGGCCGCCGAGGCCAGAGGGATTTTCGTCAATGTTGCCAACGACGTCGATGCCAGCAGTGCGCTGGTCCCGTCCATCATCGACCGTGCACCGATTCGCGTGGCCGTATCGACAGGGGGTGCATCGCCTGCCCTCGCCCGCCTGCTGACCGCACGACTCGCGGCGTTCCTGCCGTCGACCTGGGCTGAGCTCGGTGCACTGGCGGCACGCTATCGATCTCGCATCACAAGGCAACTTCCCGACAGGCATCAGCGCCGACTCTTCTGGGAAAGCCGCCTCAACGGGCGTGTCGGCAACCTCGTGTTGCAGGGACGCGAAGCGGAAGCCGAAGACGCCTTGCTGGCATCGCTCGACGAGGCGACCGACGGCAAGCGTAGGGGGCACGACAACACCGACGGTGAAGTCTGGCTGGTCGGTGCCGGTCCCGGAGATCCGGACCTGCTGACCTTTCGGGCATTGCGGCTGATGCACCAGGCCGACGTCGTGCTGCATGACCGACTGGTCTCGCCCGCGATCATGGCGCTCCTGCCACCAACGGTAGAACGCATCTATGTCGGCAAGCAGAGAAGCCTGCACGCCGTGCCGCAGGAATCTATCAACGAGCAGCTCTTGAATCTCGCCCGAGAGGGCAAGCGGGTGCTCAGACTCAAGGGCGGTGATCCGTTCATCTTCGGTCGTGGCGGGGAGGAAATCGATACGCTCGCAGCACACGGCATTCCGTTTCAAGTGGTGCCCGGCATCACCGCCGCTGCCGGCTGCGCAAGCTATGCCGGTATTCCGCTGACCCACCGGGACCATGCCCAGGCCTGCGTTTTCGTGACCGGGCACCTCAAGGACGGTTCGGTCGATCTCGACTGGCAACAGCTGGCGCGTCCCACTCAGACCCTCGTGATATACATGGGCCTCATGGGCCTGCCGGTCATCTGCGAGAAGTTGATCGAGCACGGCATGGCCGCCTCACTGAATGCGGCTATTGTCTCTCAAGGTACGCTCGCCGAGCAACGAGTCGTCACCGGCACGCTGGCAAGCCTGCCCGCAAGCGTCGACGCCGCGCGCCTGCAAGCGCCGACCCTGATCATTGTCGGTACCGTCGTGACCTTGCGCGACAAGCTTGACTGGTTCACTTCCCGATGACGGCAGACTCGTCCGGACAAGATCCGGCTGAACCGGTAATTTCCCTGCACGAGCTTCCCGAAGGCAGCCTGACGCGGGTCGTTCGGGGAGGCACCCCGATACTCCTCGTGCGTATCGGTGACGAGGTGCACGCGGTCGCCGACACCTGCAGTCATGAGGACGTTTCGCTGTCGCTCGGTTCACTGTGCGGCTACCGGCTGCGGTGCCCGTTGCACGGCAGCGAATTCGACGTGCGTACCGGCGCCGTGCTATCGGCGCCCGCTGACGAACCGCTCTGCACTTGGGCGGTCGAGAGTGACGGCGAGCGGCTATACCTCAGAGACGACCTTCAAGGCGACCTCGAACGCGACCCGGACCGCCTCAGGGATGACGGGCGATGATCCGGCGGAGCGCCTGATCGAAACGTCTGCCCTGCTCGCGCAACGCATCGGCACCGAAATGTACGCAGGAACTCTGGCCGCAGGGATAGGCCGGTGGCACGAGATCGTCGTTGTCGACGAAATCGGCGTACGGCAGCAGGTCGGCCACGGCGCGGTGTGCCCCATCGACCTGCAGCTTGCGAGGCGAGAAACGCGCATAGCTGCCGCGTGAATCCGCGCCCTTCGACATCGTTGCCAACATGAACGGAATGGCCGCCTGGTTGCCACGCGCCGCCGCACCACGACGGTCGACCCTGGCCTCACGCCGGATTCGCTGAACCATCTTCACGAGATTCGCTGCATAGCTATCGGCACACTTGGCGTCGGTCACATCCGCACCGCCCTGATGCCAGAGAATGCCCCTGAAGACACCGCCGGTATCGCGCAAGGTCTTGTCGAGACGCGTCAAGGCACGATCAAGGAGCCAGGTTCCACCGAGCCCCGGTCCTGCATTCGGAGATGCGTTCCAGGCAAGATTTCCCATATGGTTCGCACAGAAGCCGGTCGCGCCCCAGGCAGCAGGCACCAGATAGATATTGTTGTTGGCACGCGGCAGCGCCGACTTCGCGAAACTCAAGCCAAGGCCGATGAACGTGCTGCGCTTTGGCTCCGCATCGATCCGTTTCGGCGTATGCAGCGGGTCCTCCGCGCGCGTGTAGGCAACATCACGTACGTTGATCGCTTCACTGACGAAGTCAGCGGCACTGGCGAACACCCGCTGGCTGTTCTCGCGCGCATTCAGCTGGAGGATCCGGGAGTCAGCCACATCGATGCCACCGGCACCGTTCTCCTTCGCACCCTTCTCGCTGTACCCGACCATGTTGCTCTGGCCGATCAGCAGGTAGACATCATGCGCATCGGTCGGTCGCACGTCGATTACCAGTCGACTTGTCGCACGCGACGATCCGTCAAAGGCGCCGACGTTGAACTGCCGTGCGTGACGTCGCAGCGGAGCCATGTCCACGTCGAGCTTCATGATGAGCGTCGCATCGGTCTTTCCGTAGCCGAGTCGGTCGGGTTCGAATCGATGGCTGACCAAGCGCTCGTCGGCCGATGTGAAGCCACTCAGTGAAAGATGCACCGTACCGCTCGCCGTTGCCCGATTCACCCGGATCGGTACACGCAGCGATTGCGGATCACCCTCGATGAGCTGTGGACGTCCGACACCTGCGCTTAACGACAGTGCCGTGGCGTTGACCGGTGCAACCGGATTCGCAGGGGCTGCACTTACCGGCGGCGTCGCGCTGCTGCCGCTGCGCACCCCGGCTTGTGACCGCTGGCCATTCGCGTGGCTACCGACCGCGAGTCGATAGCGCGCCGGCTGGCTGCGACGCCCTGCCCGGTCGACCGCCACGATCTCATAGTCATGCACTCGTGCCGGCGCAAGACCGCTCTCGAACTGGCTGCGGCCCTTGTGAAAGGCAATCCGATCGCCGTTGCGTCGAACCTCGTAGCCGGCGATCGCCACGTGATCGAGCGACGGCGTCCAGATGACATCGGCAACGCCTGGCGAGTACACCGATGCCCGCACCCGGCGTGGCGGCGCCGGTGGTCCGGCCGCCACACGCATCGTCGCGCTGCAACCACTGTACTCGTCCCGACCGGCACGGCTGACGAAGGCCACGACGCAATAGTCACCGCCGGCACCGTCGACAAAAAAGCGCGTACTGCCTGCCGGCGGCCGGACGGTGGTGAAATAGCGGCCATCTCGATAGATGTTGAACCCGCTGACCGCGACCGCATCGTTCAGCGCAACCAGAACTCGGCCATCACCGCCTCGCGACACGTTCGCTGACGGAATCGATACCGACGCCTGCGCCTGCATCGAACCGAGCAAACCCATGCACAACAATCCAGCCAACATCCAGGACCGCATCACGCCTCCATTCGTCGGGCGACCGGCTAGCGGTCGTCACGGTCATCGAACAGCAAGCCCGGTTCCAGCCGGGCCGCTGTGCCTACCTTCCTTGTTGGCAATGATAGGCAAGCCCTGACAAAAAGTCAGGCCCTTTCGACTACATCCAGATATCGGAGGTCACGTCACCACCTGGGTAACGCATCTCGTGACACCGGGCGGGGCCGTTCGGCTCCTTGCCGAAGTCGACGAGAAACTTGCTGTTGATCGTCATGCCACCGTTATCGGTGTCGCAGTCGATCTGGTACATCTTGGCACCCTTGTCCTTCATGTCCGGGTAGAACTGGTTGTCCCAGGTGCTGAACAGGGAAGTCGTGACATACAGGCGCTTGCCGTCGAGCGATAATTGAATCATCTGCGGCGCACCGTTGACCGCTTCGCCGTTGACTTCCGGCGCGTTGCCAAGCAGACCGCCGATCCAGACCTGACCGGTAAGCTTCGGGTTCGACGGATCAGTGATGTCGTACTGGCGAAGATCGCCATGCAACCAGTTCGAAAAATACAAGTAGCGATCATCCATCGAAATCAGGATGTCGGTGATCAGCGACGGCATGGGCACCGGAAACCCTTCCACATCGACAGTCGGTATGTCGATCACTTTCTCGACCACGGGCTCGTCGCCATCCTTGTACCAGTGGAAGACGTTCGAGCCGAGCGTCGCTGCCACGAACCCGTGCGTGGACGCCGGATCGTGAAGGAAGCGGACTTCGAGCGGAATGAGACCATCCGCACCAAGATCGACTGACTTCTCGATGCGCTTGCCCGCGAAATCCCAGAAGTGTATCGACTGCCCGTACTTGCCCTTGCCGACATCCTCGAGATCGAATCCCGGCATGAAGGTATTGGGCGCACCCCATTCCGAGCTGACCATCATGTTGTTGCGCGGTTGGTACCAGAAGTCATAGTTGTAATTCATGCCGGTGATGTCGTTCTCCCAGCGACCGACAATCTCGAAGTTCTCGTCGAGGTGCAGGAATCCTCCCGGTGCATTGCCCTGCGCATCGCCCAGCATCGAGATGATGATGTCCTTGCCGAGGCAATGCACGGTATGCGGCGCCGACAGGTCGCACTTTGCCTTGATGTCATCGCCGGATACAACCTTGTGCAATGTCGGGTTGCGCGCATCGGACGTGTCAAAGATGTTCAGGTTCGAGGTGCGCACGCCCGGAGCGATCAGGTACTGGCGCTTCTTCGACGCGTCATCATGGCAACTCGAGCAGGCATTCCAGCCCGTGTGATGCAACTCCTCGCCTACTGTGGATGCTTCGGCGCGCGCTACCACCTGGCTGTAGGTCGGGCTGTCGGGATCGACATCGACCGTTGCGATGTAGTCCGGCTTCTCGATACCGGTACCGACGTAGAGTGCAACGGTATAGAGGAGCTTTTCACGATCAGCCTTCATTGCCTCGGCAGGCGACGCGTAGCCCGGTCCGCAACACGCCTTGTCGTCACCGCCACTGCCGTTGTTCGTGCTCATGCTGAATGCTCCTGATTGATTTCGAGTACCGTCGGGTCACCGGCAGAGTCTGGCACTGCCGTGACTCATTTTGCCGGCAGAGACTAACTCTGTTGAGCTGACAGCGAAAGTGGTTCCGCGCCCGACACGGCTGACGCCCCGGGCGCCGCCGCGACCGGATCCAGCACCACCGCGTTGCCGATCAACTGATGCAGGCTCGCGATCGTCACGTCACCGAGCCCGTGCGCAGGAAGGACCGTACCGAACTGCGTCTTGCAGATCGCGCAGATGGCGGCCATGTGGGTCACGCCTTCATCGGCGACGACGCGCGCGAGCGCCTGAGCACGCGGCAACGATCCCTTGATGCGCACATCGAGCAGCTCATCGGCCAGCAGGCCAGCACCTCCGCCACAACAAAACGTTCTCTGCTGCGTGGTGTCCCGGCTCATCTCGACGACTCTCGGTACCGCCGCCTGCAGAAGCTCACGGGGCAAGCTGAACTGCCCGCCCGCTCGATCGCCCATGCCGGCGCCACGCGCGACATTGCACGAATCATGAAACGTGGCGACGACGCCTTTATTGGCCGCCGGGTCGAGGCGAATCCGTCCGCTCGACCAGAGCGCATGCGTTACCTCGCAGATATGCTCGGGACGTGAATGCGCGGCGTCGGTCATGTCCAGCGGACCGACGAGTGTTTCCATGAACGAATACGCGACCCGCCAGGCGTGTCCGCACTCGCCGATGACGAGCTGACGAGCGCCGAGCGACCGGCCCGCATCACGGAGGCGCGCCGCGATCGATGCCATGCCCGCTCGATCACCGGTGAACAACGCGAAGTTTGCAGCCTCGGTCGCCTCGCTCGACAGGGTCCAGCGTATGCCGGCGGCATGCAGCACCTTGGCATAACCGATCAAGCCATCCACATGCGGCTCAGCGAAGAAGTCGGCAGAGGGCGTGACCAGCAGCATGTCGGCCGACGCGTCATCGAGCGGCAGACGGACAGGCACGCCACATTCCTCATGCATGTCTTCCTCGAGGCTCTCGAGCGTGGCGGCCAGCGCCGGACGTTTCATGCCGAGGTTGTTGCCGATGCGAAGCGCCTTCTCGACCACCTCTTCGGTGTAGTGATGCGCAAGGCCAATGCTCGCCAGCACCTCACGCCCCGCCATGGTCACCTCACTGGTGTCGATACCACTCGGGCAGAAGACGGTGCAGCGACGGCATTCCGAACACTGATGAAAGTAGCGGAACCAATCCTCCAGAACCGCCTCGGTAAGCTCTCGCGCACCCACCAACCAGGGAAAGTAGCGCCCGGCGAAGGTGAAGTGCCGTCGCCACACTGACCGAAGCAGATCCTGTCGCGCCACGGGCATGTTGTTCGGATCGTGTGTGCCGAGAAAGTAGTGACACTTGTCAGTGCAGGCCCCGCATTTGGTGCAGGTCTCGAGAAACACCCTGAGGCCGCGCCGCTCGTCGACCAGCTGGCCCAGCCGTGTCAGCGCTCGGGCCTTCCAGTCGGTCGGCAGTGTCGTCGGCAGGCCGCGTGCGGCACGAACCTCGACACTGGCCTGCCGCGGCCCTGTCTTCGCCGCGCTGCCTTCGACCAGGAGCGGGATGACGCGATAACGACCGACCCGTGCAGGTGTTGCGGGCGGTGCCGCCTTGGCGCTCATCCGTCGCCTTCGGAAGATGCGCGACGCGAGCCACCCCGATCGCGTTGATGGAAGGTGGGTGCGAACACGATTCCGGGTGCATGGACGAGTTTCGAGATGGGAAAGACCGCGAGCAAGATCAGGACACCGAGAAGATGGGCGACCAGTCCGGCGTGCAACGGGAACGCCTGCCAGTCGAGCGTCAGCACACCGCGCACGAATTCACCGACGCGATAAAGATCGACGCCACCCCATTGTTTCAATGCCGCACCGCTGAGCACGATGCCGATCAGCAGGAGAAGATGCAGGTAGTCACTCGGCGCCGATACGTAGCGCACACGGTCGACAAAGATGCGCCGCCACAACAGCACGCCGAGTCCGAGCAAGGCCACCAGCGTCAACCAGCCGCTGATGCGGAGCAAGGGTAGCAACCACAGCGGCAGATGCTCGACGACAAAGCGCAGATGCACCAGCACGATCAGCAACAAGGCATAGTGCATCGACATTGCCGGCAGCCAGGTTGCCGGACTGGCGCGGGCAAGACTCCGGAAGAGAAAGGTCTCCACGGCCAGACGCAGCACGACGCCCGGGTACCCGCGCGGTGCCGGCGCAAGCGGTATCGGCAGCGGATTCGGCGTTCGCGACCAGGTCAGGATGCGCCAGCCCAGACCGCCCACCAGACCCACGAGCGTGACGGTGAAGGCCGACGCCATGACGATGGACACCACATCCACTTCAGCGGCCCGCAACGGCGCGAGGCCGCCTGTCGACAGGATGATCGTGGTCGAGCTTGTTCCGGAACGACTTGAACACTACACACAGCCGGTCGGTTTGGGCAGACCCGCGTAGCGACACGCCTGCTTGGCCGGCCCTCTTGGAAACAGCTCGTAGAGGTAACGGCTGTTGCCCTTTTCCTTGCCGAATCGCTTGCCGATCTGTTTCGTCAGGATGCGGATTGCCGGCGCGATCTCATAGTGATCGTAGTATTCCTGCAGGAAGTGGATGACCTCCCAGTGTGGCTCGGCCAGGACGATATCGTCAAACGCCGCCATCTCCTCGGCGAGCTCACGCGACCAGTCATCGCGGCGGACGAGATAGCCCTCGGGGTCGGTCTGCAGCGTGTCGATCATCATCAATCGGATTCCACTAACCGGATTCCATCAACCGGATTTCCGAGGCGGCTCGAGCCGCAAGGAACGCGCACCCTCGTTGCCGCGGCTATCGCGCCAGCTCACCTCGAATATGCCCTCACCGAGACCATCAGGCAACGTCACGGCAAGGACCGGGTTGCGCGAGACCGCGGCACTCAGCGAGAAGGATGCGAGGATTCGTGACTCGAACATGAGGCGTACGGTAGTGAGATACCAGGGCGGAATCTGAGTACCGAGCGCATCGTGCCGCTCGCCACTTTCCATGGGATGGTCGAACGCGAGTTCGATCTCCGTGCCATCGGCACTACCGACACGCGCGAGCGTCACGCCGATCAACAGTCCAGCGACTCGATGGACTCGACTTGTGCATCCTGATGAACCCAGCCCATGCTCGAAAGCACGAGCACTCTGAGACGGCAGGGCCGGGCAAGCCTGATGGGCAGGCTGACGACCGGCGGCAATCCGCCCTCGGGAAATTCGACGCTCGCGACAAGGGCACTCTGGTGCGCGTCACGGAGCATGACGATGCGGCGGGCAGCGTGGACACGGCGCGCATCGATACGCACCGGGACCATCGCACCGGTCCATGCGCTCGACGGTACGTCGACGCGAAGGGTGGCCGCGAGTGACGAGTCCGTCGCGCCAAGCGACGCCTGCGTGGCGGCCATGGATCGCTCGTCGGCGATGGCAAGCGCTCGCGCGCCGTCAATCATGCCGAGGGCCGCGCCCGAACAGAGCGCGTGACCCAGCACGGTGCGCCGCTTCAATTTTCGTCAACCGTCACGGCCAGCTCGACCAGCACGTCGACGAGGGCCTCTGAAGTACCGAGGTAGTCGGTGATGCGGATGTCTCGATCCGGGTATTCACGTTGCTTGATGGCGACCTGTTCGGGAATATCCTCGGCGACGTGAGTACCTCGAGCGAGAAAGTAGGGAACCACTTGTACGCTGCTGGCACCCTGTGCAAGACAACGCTCGATACCCTCCGGAATCAGGGGGTCGGCGAGTTCCAGGAACGCGTGCTCGACGATGTCGAACCGCCCTGCAGCAGCCCGTGCAAGGCGTTCGCGCAAGCGACCGATCTCGGCATTGGATTCTGCCCGGCGACTGCCGTGAGCAACGAGCAACAAGGATCGCACCGCCTTCTCCGCGCAGTTGAAACACGATTATACGTGGCGCGGCCCGGACCGGACGATCAATAGCCCGCAGCCGACCCGTCCTTGCGCGGGTCGGATCCGCCGGTGAGTACACCACTCTGTGCATCGATGGCAATGGCCTGTGAGCCACCGATCGGCGTCTCGGCATCCTCGATCGTGTGCCCCATGGCTTCGAGTTCGGCGCGAACGTCAGGGTCGATGCCGTCTTCCATCTCGACCACGCCGGTATCCGGATCGACCATGAATCGCGGACAACTCATCGCTTCCTGCACGTCCATGCCGTAGTCCAGATGGCGGGTCAGGAACTGCTGTTGTCCCATGGCCTGGTATTCACCGCCCATGACGCCGAAACACAGGCTCACACGATCGTCGCGAGAGGCGATTGCCGGGATGATGGTATGCCGCGGTCGCTTGTTGGGTGCAATGACGTTCGGGCTTGCCGCATCCATCGAGAAGCCCTGCCCACGGTTGGTCAAGGTGATGCCGTGTCGGGTCGTGATGCCACTGCCGAACGACCAGTACAGCGTGTTGATGAAACTGCAGACATTGCGATCACGATCGACAACGGCGATATAGACCGTGTCGTTGTGCGGCGGCAGCGGCACGCGGGTCGGCGGCACGGTGGCGCGCGCCGGGTCGACACTTGCGAGCAGTGATTTCGCGTAATCGGACGAGAGCAATTGCTCGACCGGCACGCTCACCTGTGATGGATCGGCGAGATAGCGGTCGCGCACCGCATAAGCCTGCCGACAGGCTTCGATCTCGAGATGAATGCGCGCCACGGAGAACGGACCTGCCGTGTCGACGTCGGCCTCGCGCAGCATGTTCATGAGCAACAGTGCAATCACACCCTGCCCGTTCGGCGGACACTCATGCACGTCCAGCCCGCGGTAGCGTGTCGCCAGGGGCGTCACGTATTCGCCGCGGGCGTTGGTCAGATCGTCGAGGGTATGCAGACCGCCAAGGGCTTGCAGTTCATCGACGATGCCGTGGGCCAGTTCGCCCTCATGCAGGGCGCTGCGCCCTTCCCGCGCGATCAGCTCGAGGGCGTCGGCCAGTTCGGGCAGACGTCGCACGGCGCCCGCGGCTGGCGCCGATCCATCATCGGTGAGATGCAGACGCGCGGTGCGTTCGAATCGCGGCAGGTAGTCCGCCTGTCGGTCGATATCGAAGGCGACTCGCGAGGAGATCACGAAACCGTGACGCGCGGCATCGATGGCGGGAGCCAGCAGTTCCGCGAACGGCAGGCGTCCATGGTCGGCGTGCAGCCGCGTCCACGCATCGACGGCCCCCGGCACGGTGACGGCATGTGGTGAGTGTCGCTCGAGCGTGTCGATGCCGAGCGCCTGCAAGGCCTCGAGCGAGGCCGCGGCAGGCGCGCGACCCGAGCCGTTGAAGGCGAGTGGCTGACCCTTGCCCTCGCGCATGTACATCGCGAAACAGTCGCCGCCGATGCCGGTGGACTGTGGCTCGACGACACATTGCATCGCACACGCCGCGATGGCCGCGTCGAGTGCATTGCCGCCGGTTCTGAGCACGTCCAGCGCGACCTGGGTGGCATCGGTGTGCGAGGTTGCCGCCATGGCATGCCGCGCGTGAACGGGCGATCGACCGAAGCGCTGGAAATTTCTCATGAAGGTAAAGGTTCTCTGATCAATGATCGGGCGGGGCGGCACCCGGGGTGAATCGGTTCGCCCCGGTACAGGTCTCGGGCCCCTTTCCCGCGTGCGCCGCAGCGCGGAATTCCGACACCGCATTGGCGTGCCCGTCAAAGCCCTCGTAGTGCGCGAAACGGTAGGTGTGCGGTGCCATGTCGGCGTGCCCGGTCGCGGTGACGTGCCCGAGGGATGCACGCTTGATGAAGTCGTGCACGCCAAGCGGCGAATGCGAGCGTGCCGCGCCGCCAGTCGGCAGCACACAGTTGGGCCCCATCAGATAGTTCGCAAGCGACCCTGCGGCATGCTCACCGAGGAGAATTTCCGAGGCATTCCTGATAGCGGCGAGGTGTTCGAACGGTGCTGCCGAAAGCACCTGCAGGTGCTCGGGCGCGTAGTCATTGACGAAGGCATAGGCTGCTTCGGCATCCGGAGCCAGCACGATGCCACCCCGTCCGCCACTCAACACACTCGACGAGTAACCCGCCAGGGTGTCACCCATCCGGTCCCAGTAACTCGGAATCGCCTCTCGCACGGCCACGGCCAGCGCGCGATCCCAGGTCACCAGAAAGGCGCTGCTGTCGTCCCCGTGTTCGGATTCGATCGCCATGTCGAGCGCCGCGATCAACGGGTTGGCGGAACTGTCGGCGAGCACGATCGTCTCGCTGGGTCCGGCGGGCAAACCCGGATCGATGACACCCGTCAGCAGTCGCTTGGCGGCGACGAGCCAGGGACTGCCCGGCCCGACGATCTTCACACAGCGCGGCACGGTAGCGGTTCCGTAGGCCACGGCAGCAACGGCCTGGGCGCCGCCAGCCTTGTATATCTCCTCGACGCCGGCCAGACGGGCGGCAACCAGGGTGGCCGCATCTACTTCTGCATCCGGACCCGGCGGCGTCAGCACGATCGGTCGCGGCACGCCTGCGACCACGGCCGGGATCGTCGTCATCAAGGTGACGGACGGAAACGACCCCTTGCCCCGCGGCGAATAGCAGGCCACCGAATCGATCGGCGTTACACGTTCACCGACGAGCACGCCCGGCCGGATCTCCTTCATCCACATTTCCGGTGGTTTCTGCGCCTCGTGAAAGCGCCGGATGCTGTCAGCCGCATAGCCGAGCGTATCGATCAGCGCAGGCTCCAGGCGGTCGAAGGCGCGCTCGATATCGGCAGCGGTCACGGCGATCGCATCGGCGGTGAGCCCGGCTGCCGCGTCGAAGTCGCGCCCAAAACGGGCGAGTGCCTCGTCGCCCTCCTTCCGGGTTGCCGCGATGATCGGCGCGGCCCCGTCGAGAAAGTGATCGAGATCGTCCTCGGCACGTTCCAGCAGATCTGCCCGCGCCGCATCATCGAGCGTTGCCAGCTCGTGCAGTGCGACGGTCGGATAGGATCGGCGGCTCAAGCCGCGGCCCGCGGAATCGGCGGGCATCTTTCGATGAATGACATGAGCTGAACCGGATTGAGCTGACGCGGATGGCAGAGGTGCAAGACAAGGCAGTATCGGCCGACAACCTGGCGAGCACGACGACCGGCAACAGTATAGGCGTTGTTTCCAGACGGCTGGCAGCTGTGGCGGATCAGCGCTTCGCGACCGTCGTCGACGCGGTCACGGCAAGGGCAAGGGGCGAGGAAATCACGCTTGCGTGATAGCATCGCGCCCCCTGCGAGTCTCGCCGGCAGGCATCACTCCTACCCACGTGCCACGCCCATGGCTCCGAATCCTCTGCCAGCAGACGCACCCCTCGGCGATCCACCCGCGCACGTGTCGAGCTACTACGCTGCGAGCGCCAATGCAAGCCCGGAGCGCGCACCCCTGCGCGGCGAGATCGAGACCGATGTCTGCGTCGTCGGTGGTGGTTTCAGCGGCCTGTCGACCGCACTTCACCTCGCCCGAAACGGTCATGCAGTGCACTTGCTCGAAGGCGCGAGGATCGGCTGGGGGGCGTCGGGGCGCAATGGCGGACAGATCGTCAATGGCCTGAATGCCGGACTCGACACGATCGCGAAGCGCTACGGCGCCGACACCGCGAGCTTTGTCGGCACCCTGGTGCAGGAGGGCGCCGGAATCATCCGCGACTTCATTGCCGACTATCACATCGATTGCGATCTCAAAGAGAAGAATGTCTTCGTCGCATTCAACCGCGGCCAGATGCAAGCGCTCGAGGCACGCCAGCGACTCTGGCGGCGCCCCGGCATGAACGATTTCGAACTGCTCGATCGGCAAGCCTTGCAACAGCACGTCGTGTCACCGCTTTATTGTGGCGGCATGGTCGATCATTCCGGCGGCCACCTGCATCCGCTCAATCTCGCACTGGGCGAGGCGGCAGCGCTCGAATCACTCGGCGGTCGCATTCACGAGGGCTCACGTGTCGTTCGCATCGAGAACGAAGAAAGTCATCACCCGATGGCGGTGACGGCTGAGGGCCGCGTTATCTGCCGTACCCTGGTGCTATGCGGCAATGCCTATCTCGGCAAGACCGTACCGGCACTCGAGCCGCGTGTCATGCCAGTCTCCACCCAGGTCATGGCGACCGAACCGCTGCCTGCGGAAACTGCCCGGTCGATCCTGCCGAGCGACGCCTGCGTCGAGGATGTTCGATACATACTCGACTACTACCGTCTGAGCGCCGATCGGCGACTCATCTTCGGTGGAGGTTCGGTTTATGGCGGCGCCGACCCGCTCGACGTCGAGGCGAAACTCCGACGGAACATGGAGAAAGTCTTCCCGGAACTTCACGGCATACCGGTCACGCACGCCTGGAGCGGCAACTTTGCCTTGTCCTTCTCACGTGTGCCGCAGCTCGGACGACTGGGCCCCGACACCTGGTATGCGATGGGCTACAGCGGTCACGGCGTGACCGGCTCACATCTCTATGGCCGGCTGTTGGCTGAGGCGATCGACGGGCAGGGGATACGTTTCGAGCGCCTGGCCGCCCTTCCCTGGTACCCCTTCCCCGGCGGCCAGCGCTTCGGACCTGCCTATTCGACGGCCGGGTCGTGGTGGTACGGATTTCGCGATAGGATCGGGCTTTGAACGCCTGACGACTGATGTCCGAGAAGACCATGAAGAAAGGCTCGAACGGCCCATCTGACAGTCTGCCGACACGACCCAGCCTGGGTATTCTTGTCTGCGGCCACTCGCCCGAAGCGATTGTCGAGCAGGTCAGCGACTATCCCGTCATGTTCGTGACCCTGCTGGGGCCAGAGAGCTTCGACTATCGCTTTTTCGACGTGGTCAATGGCGAGCCTGTGCCTGCCAGCGATGCAGCCGATGCCTGGCTCATTACCGGTTCCCGCCACGGTGTCTACGAAGATCATCCCTGGATCGCACCACTGGAGGCGCTGGTGCGCACCATTCACACCGAACAGCGTCCCCTGATCGGCATCTGCTTCGGACATCAGCTCATCGCGCAGGCGCTCGGCGGGCGGGTCGAGAAACACCCGAACGGCTGGTCGACCGGACGCGTCGAATATCGCCTCGAAGGCCAGGCTCCCGACTGGCTTGGCAGCCAGGCTGACGACGCGGATTGCATCCCGCTGATGGCGTTTCACCAGGACCAGGTCATGGTACCGCCGCCTCAGGCGCGCGTACTCGGCTCCTCAGACGTCTGCCGCTACGCGGCGCTCGCCATCGGTGACACCATCCGGACACTGCAACCTCATCCGGAATTCGGCATCGACGTCGTCACCGGACTCTACGATTCCCGAGGGTCGATCCTGCCACCTGAATCACTCGCCGCAGGGCGTGCCTCGCTCGCCAGGGCAGGAGATGTCGAGCGCGCCCGCGCCCACGTAGCAGACGAGATACGTGACTTCCTGCTCGACGCCATCCGGCGTCGCGAAAGCAGGGAATCGGCTGCTTGAGCGACGCCTGGCTCAAGCAGTTGCCCGAGTCGTTCCTGCAATGGCTAGACGGGCGTCGTATCGACGATGCCGAGTGCATCATCGCCGACATCGCCGGCATGTCGCGCGGCAAGGCGATGCCCGCGCGAAAGTTCTCGCGAAGCGAATCGATGTACCTGCCGACGTCGATCTTCTATCAGACGATCACCGGAGACTACGTCGACATCGAGGAGATGAAGGACCAGTGGATCGAATCGGACCTGGTGCTGAAACCGGACTACACGACAGCCACCGCGGCTCCCTGGTCGGCCGACGTGACATTGCAAGTCGTGCACGACGCCTTCCTTCAGGATGGCTCGCGTTGCGCGGTTGCGCCGCGCAACGTCCTGAGACAGGTCGTCGACGCGTATTCACGCGAAGGCTGGCGACCCGTCGTCGCCCCGGAAATCGAGTTCTACCTGACAAAACCCAATACCGACCCCGATCAGGCAATCGAACCTCCGATCGGGCGCACCGGTAGACAGGGGGTCGCTCGACAGGCCTACAGCATGGTGGCGGTGGATGAATACGGCCCGGTCATCGACGACATCTACGATTTCGCCGAAGCACAGGGCTTCGAGATCGACACCATCATCCAGGAAGGCGGCGCCGGACAGATCGAGATCAATCTCAAGCATGGCGATCCGGTGACGCTGGCCGACCAGGTATTCTTCTACAAGCGCTCGATTCGCGAGGCGGCGCTGCGTAACGGCTGCTTCGCAACCTTCATGGCCAAGCCCATGGAAGACCAGCCCGGCAGTGCCATGCATATCCATCAAAGTGTGGTATCACTCGCCGACGGCAGCAATGTCTTCAACACCTCGGGCGATGAGCCGAGCGAACTCTTCTATGGATTTCTCGCCGGGTTGCAGGTGCACCTGCCTGCCGTCATCTGCGTACTGGCCCCTTACGTCAATTCCTACCGTCGCTTTACCCGTGACGACGCAGCCCCGATCAACCTCGAATGGGGTTTCGACAACCGCACTACCGGCATTCGTGTGCCGTTGTCGTCCGCGGCTGCACGTCGCATCGAGAATCGCGTCGTCGGCATGGACTGCAACCCCTATCTCGCCATAGCGGCAAGTCTTGCCTGTGGCCTGGTCGGCATGCGCTCGAGCGCCCGACCCCGTGATCCGCTGCAAAGCGATGCCTATTCGCTGCCACACGCGTTGCCGCGAGGCCTGCTTGAGGCGCTTGACCTGTTCGGGCGTGACAGCGCCGTCGCAGACGTTCTCGGTGCGGAATTCTGTCAGCTGTATCGCGCCATCAAGCAGAAGGAGAGTGAGGAGTTCCTGCAGGTCATCAGCCCGTGGGAACGGAAGCACCTGCTGCTGAACGTGTAGCGGTACGTCAACATGACCATGACGCTCCACAAGTGATCCGTCGTCTGATCCGTCGTCGCATGAAACTCCTGCATGCCAACGACACTCCCGGCATCCATGCACCCTCCTGGTATGCAGCAACCTTTGCGCCCGCCGAACGGCCACCGCTCGAAGACAACATCGACGCCGATATCTGCATCATCGGCGGCGGCTATACCGGTCTCGCCGCCGCGCACGAAGCAGCCCTCTCTGGACATTCCGTGGTGGTTCTCGAAGCCCATCGCGTCGGCTGGGGGGCTTCCGGCCGAAACGGCGGTCAACTGGGCAGCGGATTCAATCAGGATCAGCGTGCGCTCGAAGCCGCCGTGGGCAGAGATCGCGCTCACGCGCTCTGGGACATCGTCGAGAACACCCGGTCATCGTTGCTCGCGCTGTCGGTCGAACAAGGTATCGATGTGCAATACCGACCCGGTATCGTCACTGCCCTGCACCGCGCCAGAAAGCTCGCCAGTCTGCACGACTACTGCGAATTCCTGGCACGCAACTATCCCGACAGCGGACTCGAGCCGCTCGACAGGACAGCACTTCGATCGCTTGTCGCGAGTGACAACTACCATGGAGGCGCCATCGACCGCCATGCCGGACACCTTCATCCGCTGCGACTGGCCGCCGCGCTTGCCAGCGCGGCCGAGGGCGCGGGCGCTGTCCTTCACGAACGAAGCGAAGTCCTGCGTGTGGATGTGCCACCAGCGGGCACGCCCGCGCGCGTCGTCACGGCGCTCGGCAGCGTCCGCGCCGAACACGTGATAGTGGCAGCCAACGGCTACCTTGACGATCTATCGGGAAAGGGTCTTCATGGCAGTGATCTACCGGGCGACATCAGTAGCTACATCATGCCGATCAACAACTTCATACTCGTCACCGAACCACTCGGTGTGCGCGCGCTCGAGTTGTTGCCTGAAGATCATGCCGTCGCCGACTCGCGTTTCGTCGTCAACTATTTTCGGCTGACGCCGGATCGGCGTCTCCTGTTCGGCGGCGGTGAGAACTACCGTTACCGATTTCCCCGTGACATGGCACAGCGGACTCGCGCCGCCATGCTTGGCGTTTTCCCCAAGCTCGGCGACACACGCACCGACTTTGCCTGGGGCGGTACGCTTTCGATAACGCGATCAAGACTGCCATTCGTCAAATCATTGACGCCCTTTCTTCATTGCGCCGGCGGCTATTCAGGCCACGGCATTGTCCTTGCTTCCGCCTGCGGGCGAGCAATTGTCCGGGCAATCGACGGCGATGCCGAGCACATGGACTTGTTGTCAGCGCTGCCGACCGGCCGCTTTCCAGGTGGTATGCGAGCGCGCCCTGCCTTGCTCGCAGGCGCTTTGAGTACCGCAAGACTGCTCGATCGGCTGTAGTGAAATCTCACAGGAAATACCCGGTATTTCGCGACTATCCATCCAGCTGACTTCCTGACTGGCCGATCTGTAGCTATCATCCTTGCCAAGGTCAGTGTTTCTCGGCCCTGGCAACCCGCGAAAGGACATCCCCGTGATCGCGAAATCCGACTTGATCATCCTGCTGGTCTCCACCACGGCGCTCGCCGTCGGCGTCTTCCGCTGGCAGGCCAATACCGATCTGCCCCTCATCGCGAGTGGTCCGGTAGCCGTTGCCATCACGCAGACACTTGATAGCGATACAAGCCTTGCGAACGACGCTGGTGACAGGGCTGCGTCAGACAACCTGGCGCGCATGGACGGCGATGCTGCAAGCGCAACCGCCAACGCTCGCCCCCTGACAAGCGCTGGCGACAGCGCCGCCGTCCAGGGCACGACAGGCAACTCCTCGCAGGCAAGCTCGGGTGACGCGACCGGTAGCTCGGCTGTCGTTGCAGTTGCCGATGGGGTCAACGAAGGGCTCTACGGCGTCTACACCGTGCAGAGCGGAGACTACCTGTCGAAGATTGCCGAGGAATTCGGCACCTCGGTGGATACCTTGATGTCCATCAACGGCCTGCAGGACGACACCATCATGATCGATCAGCCCTTGCGTTATCCGCTCCCGGCCAATTGACCCTGGCGACTTCCATGACGGGTATTCCTTTCGCACCCGGCGCTGCGCCGCTGTTCGACGGAAAGACCGTCGTCGTGACGGGTGCCGGCAACGGCATCGGCCTGGCCGTCGCACAGGCTTTCCATGTTGCAGGGGCACGCCTCATCGTGCATCTCGGACGTGACCCGGCCACCGCAGGCAAGCTACCCGTTGACGTCCTGACGACCACGGGCGATTTCACCGATCCCGACGCTCAGGCTCGCTTCGTCGCCTTCGTGGAAGGCGCAACCGAGCAGGTCGACGTACTGGTCAACAACGCCGGCACGATGTTCGGCCGATTTCCGGCCGACAGCCTCAGTGACGCCGACTACACCGCGATCGTCGAACTCAACCAGCACGCTGTCGTGCGAATCACCCGCGGCTTGCTGCCACGGCTCAGGTCTGCCGGCGTCGCGGCCATCGTCAACACGGTGTCGATCTCGGCATCGACCGGCGGTAGTCCGGGTTCGTCGATCTATTCCTCGACGAAGGGCTTCGTGTCGACGTATACGCGCGGCCTCGCCCGCGAACTCGCACCTGCGGGCATTCGTGTCAATGCGGTTTCGCCCGGCGTCATCGATACCGACTTTCATCAGCGATACTCCAGCGTCGAGAAGCTGGAGAAAACTCGTCAGCAAATTCCGCTGCAACGACTCGGTACCGCCGCCGACTGTGCGCCTGCCTTCCTGTTCCTGGCCTCTGCAGACCTCGCAGGCTACATCACCGGTCAGGTGCTCGAGATCAACGGCGGACAGCGCTGACCGACGGCGTCGCCTTCACGCCGCGACGAATCAGCATGCCGATCAGGGTCACGGCTGCAGAGAGCGTGGCTATTGCGAACAACCAGGCATCGGCCGCCGGTAGCAGTGCACCAACGGCAAGCGTCAGCATCACCCCGAAAGCGGTCTGCACACCACCGGAAAGTCCCGACGCCGTCGCCGCCAGACTCGGTCGAACGCTCATCGCACCGGCAATCATGTTGGGCAGGCTCACACCGTTGCTGAACGCGACCAGCTGCATCGGCAAGAACAGGCCGAACGGGTGCTGCCATCCGGACAGGATCCAGAATGCGGCGACGCCTGTGAAGAACGGCACCAGTCCGAGGAAGATCATGCGATCACCCCCGATGCGCTCGGAAAACCGCCCGGCAACGAAATTGCCGCTCAGATAGCCAATGGCGACCATCGCGAACCATATGCCATAGGTCGAGGCATCGAGCCCGCGACTTTGCATCGCAACCCAGGGGGCACCTGCCAGGAAGGCATAGTAGACACCGACCGAGCCGCTCATGAGCAAGGCGTAGGCAACGAAGGCGCGGTCTTTCGCCAGAAGAATGATCGGTGAACGAGGCTCGGCAGGCGTCGCTACAAGGACCTTCGCAATGTTACCGCCGACCACATCCGGGGATGCCGGTGCGGGCGAAGCAGGAGGCTGGATCGCCGGCTCTCCTGACTCCGCAAGAGGAACGGGTTCGTCGCCGGCCTCCAGCGTCTCGTACTGATGGCGCCAGGCCATGCAGGCGAGCATCGCCCCGAAACCCGCCAGTGCCCAGTAGAGGTAGCGCCAGCTGGCCACGTCGGTGATCCAGCCACCGGCCGCCGGGCCGAACAAGGGCGCGATCATCATGGCGGTCGTCATGTAGCCGATCACGCTCGCCGCGCGATCACGAGGATAGATATCCCTGACGATGGTTCGCGGCAGGAAGGTGCAGACCCCGCCGCCGACGCCTTGCACGAACCGCGCGAGCAAAAGGAACTCGACCGTTGGTGCCAGGGCACAGGCGATGCTGCCACCGGTGAAAATCAGAAGACTGCCGATCATGATCGGCCGGCGACCCCATCGATCTGCAGCAGGTCCGAGAACGAGTTGCGAGACAAGCGTCGCGAACAGGTAGACCGTCAAAACCATCTGTGCGAGACCGTAGGTGGACTGGAATTCCACCATGACCGCACTGGTCGCAGGGAGTACGCCGTTCATCGCGACCGGGCCGATCATCGATATGCCGATGAGCACCAGCAGGAGCGGCGCAGCGATACCGGCGTGTTCCGGTTTGCCAGTCATACGCGCGGCTTCCGCTCCCCCAGGCGAGTCAAGCCAAGCATGGCGCCGCCTGCGATCAGCCCCCAGAACGCCGCACCGACGCCCAGGAACGCCAGGCCCGACGCGGCGAACAGAAAGGTGACGGCCGCGGCCTCGCGTTCAGCCGGGTTCGAGAACGCTGCCATCGCAGCGCCGGTGAACGATCCCAGCAACGCAAGCCCGGCAATCGCTTCGATCATGATGGGTGGGATCAGTGTGACGAAGAGTACCACCACACCCGCCAGCAGACCCAGACAGACGTAGCCTGCGCCGGCGATGATCGACGCCCAGTAGCGACGCGCCGGATCGACATGCGAGTCTGCGCTGGCCCCCATGGCTGCCGTGACCGCAGCCAGGTTCACGGGAATTGCGCCGAAGGGCGCGCTGGCCAGCGTGAAACCGGCGGTGTTGGTGATCAAGGGGCCGGTGCGGGCGTCATAACCGTGCGCGCGAAGTATGGCAATGCCCGGAATGTTCTGCGAGGCCATCGTGACCACGAACAAGGGAAAGCCGATGCCGATGATCGTCGCCAGATCGAAGACCGGCATCACCAGAATCGGGTTCGGCCTGAGGGCCGCGGTGAAGCGAGCAGCGAAGTCGGCAGGCAAGCCGACACGCCAGACGACCAGCGCGACCAGCACCAGGAGCGCGGCCGGCACCGCGGCGAAGCGGTGCAGTCGCCCGACCAGCCACCAGGTTGCCAGCAAGGGCGCCGCCAACCAGGCATCCACCGCCAGCGCCTTGATCGGCGCCAGACACAGACTCAAGAGGATGCCCGCCAGCATGGCATTGGCCAGACTCGAGGGAATGGCCTCGATGGCGCGGCCGAGCGGTCGAAAGGCGCCTGCCGCGAGTAGCATGCCGCCTGCCGCGAGAAAGGCACCGATCGCCTTGTCGAAGCCATCGATCGACGCTCCCGACGTGATCAACAACGCGGCCCCCGGCAGAGACCAGGCAACGCTGATCGGCTGGCGCCTGACCCAGGCGAGCCAGATACCGGACGCACCCACCGCAAGCAGCGTCGCCATCAGGCCCGTGGCCGCTTGCGCCTCGCTGGCGCCCGATTCCCGAAGCCCGGCGAGGACCAGCGCAAAGGAACTCGAGAACCCGACCAGGGCCATCACCAGTCCCATGACCACGGCAGAGACCGAAATATCCCTCAGACGCCCCGGCGAGCGCTCCTCGCGAGAGGCTTCGAAATCGTGTGGCGGCAGCGTCGGCACGGACAGCGTGATCAGTCTTTCGCTCGAAGAGCACGGTAAGGGCTCGTCAAGGAATAACTTGTGCGCTCTGCACGACAGAGTGCACAAGTTATTCCTCGACTAGCCCAAAGAGAGCGCAGAGCCTGACGGTGCTGCGTGCGAACGCCATCGAAGCGCAAATGGCTTCCCGGCCGCTCGAAGGCGGACCACCTGTACCGACCGACCGGGAGGTCACTAGAATAGCGGCTTTCTCGACGACGACACGTTCATGCACCTACTACTGATCGGCAACGGTGGCCGCGAGCACGCCCTTGCCTGGAAACTGGCCGGTTCACCCGAAATCACGCGGATCAGTTGCGCACCGGGGAACCCTGGCACGGCACGCGAGCCGAAGTGCCACAACGTGCCCATTCAGGCCGATGACATCGACAGCCTGCTCGCCTTCGCCCTTGAAACGAAAGTTGAACTGACAGTCGTCGGCCCGGAGGCACCACTCGTCGCCGGCATTGCCGATCGATTCGCGGCGGTCGGCTTGCGCATCTTCGGCCCTGTCGCCGATGCGGCTCGGCTGGAGGGCAGCAAGACGTTCGCAAAGGAATTCATGAATCGTCATGCCATCCCCACGGCGGCACACGCAAGCTTCGAGGATCTGTCGGGCGCCCTCGCCTGGCTTGACGACCATGGTGCACCGGTCGTCGTCAAGGCCGATGGGCTGGCCGCGGGCAAGGGTGTCGTCGTCGCTCACGACATCGGCACGGCCCGCGCAGCAGTTACCGACATGCTCGGTGGCGACCGCTTCGGCGCCGCCGGACACCGCGTGGTCCTCGAGTCCTTCCTCGAAGGCGAGGAAGCGAGTTTCATTGCCATCGTCTCCGGTCAGGACGCGCTCGCGCTCGCCAGTAGCCAGGATCACAAGCGGCGTGACGAGGGCGACAAGGGACCCAACACAGGCGGCATGGGCGCCTACTCTCCTGCTCCCGTCGTGACGGATGCCGTTCACGCCCATGTTGTCCAAGACATCCTTCGCCCGACCGTGCAAGGTCTTGCACGGGATGGCATGGCCTACACAGGCTTCCTGTATGTCGGCCTGATGATCGACTCGACCGGCCAGGCGCGTGTCGTCGAGTACAACGTGCGTCTGGGCGACCCGGAAACCCAACCCCTGATGATGCGCCTGAAATGCGATCTGGCCACGCTGTTGTCTGCGGCCGTCGACGGCACGCTAGCGGGATGCGACACGGCCTGGCATGACGGCAGTGCGATCGGCGTGGTACTGAGTGCCGGCAACTATCCTGAAGGCGGCAGCACCGGCGAGCCGATTCATGGTATCGATGCTGCCGAGTCCGCCGGCTGCAAGGTGTTTCACGCAGGCACACGCCAGCAGGGCGAGCAACTGGAAACTGCCGGCGGGCGTGTGCTCTGTGTATGCGCCATGGACAAGACGCTTGCCCACGCCAAGCATCGGGCCGACACCGGCGCCGCCGCGATCACCTGGAAGGACTACCGCTGGCGACGCGACATCGGTTCGCGCGGCATCAGCCAGGTTTGCTGCCCATAGCCAGGCAGGCGACTACAGGCGCCAGGAACTCCAGACTAGCCCGCTTGCCCGGACGACACCTGCAACGTTGTCCCTGACAAGCTGACCGTTTGACCCGTGCGTCGAGATACCGTGGCTGCTTCAGCGACAGCCAGTGCGTTGATGCCGTCCTGCAAGCTTACCGGCAGGGTGTTGTTGCCCTTGCCATTGGCCAGGACAGCCTGCACGAAGGCCGCCCATTCGAGACGAAATGCCCGAGCATATCGTTCCAGGAAAAAATATTCCGGCTTGGCTGACAGCTGACCCGTTGCCGTGAGCTTCTGCACGGTGTTCTCGAGTTGATTGGCTGCGGCAAGCATGCCCTCCGCTCCCAGCAGTTCGATGCGCTGGTCATAGCCATAAGCCGCGCGCCGCGAATTCCTGATAACGGCGAGGCGACCGTCCTCCCAGGCAAGCGTCGCGACCGCCGTATCGACGTCACCCGCGTCACCGATGGCAGGGTCTACTGTGCAGGAACCGACGGCCGTGACGCGATCCGGCGTCGAGCCGTACAACCAGCAGGCGATGTCGATGTCATGAATCATCATGTCGCGAAACAGGCCGCCGGATACGCGAACGTACTCGAGCGGTGGCGGAGCCGGATCGAAGGAGGTGATCGAGAGCAGTTCACCCTTGCCAATCTCACCGGCATCGAAGGCGCTCTTGAGGGCCGAGAAGCTCGGATCGAAACGCCGGTTGAAGCCGACCATCACCGGTGCCGTGGCGTTCGCGGTCGCACGTTGACAGGCAAGGGCTCGCTCCAGCGAAAGATCGACCGGCTTCTCGCACAACACGGCCTTGCCCGCCGCGCTCGCACGCTCGATGAGGCTGGCGTGTGTATCGGTCGAGGTGGCGATCAGCACCGCATCGATGGACGGGTCGCCAAGGATCTTGTCTACCGTCGACACGGAAGCGCCGACCGTCGCTGCCAGCGTCTCGGCCGCAGAGGCGACGACGTCGGAAATCACCGCCAGTGTCGACTCGGGATGGTCGACGATACTGCGCGCATGAACCTGGCCGATCCTGCCGGCCCCCAGCAGGGCAATTCTGAGCATGCGTGTTTCCGAGTTATCGCGGGCTGCGCACTCCAGGCTGCGCGATCGGTGGTGCGTCAACGTGATATCGACGCGCTCGCCGATTATAAATCACGTTGACGCACAACTGACAATACCGGCGACTCAGACAACGGCTTTCCGGCTGGCCTCGAGCGCGTTCGGGCTGTCCTCGAACAAGCGCTGCACACGCGCACCTGTCGCACAGGCGTCCGCTGTCCTCAGTGACACACTGAACTCCGAGCCTTTGCCTGGCACGGAGGACAGACTGACCGGTGCTTCCATCAACTGGCACGAGCGTCGAACGATCGCAAGCCCCAGACCGTGTCCGGCATCCTGATCCGGGTGATCGCAGGCCACCTGCTGATAGGCCGAGAAGACGCGCTCCTGTTCGCTCTCCGGAATCCCGCAACCCGTGTCACGAACTCGGACCACCCGCTTTCCATCACGCGCCTCCACGCTCACCCGAACCGAACCCGCCGCCGTGAACTTGATCGCGTTGCCGATCAGGTTCATCAGGACGCGTTCGAGCAAGGTCGGATCGGCGACCACTGTTGTCCCCGAAGGACAGGCAATATCGAGCGACAATCCCCTGGATTGCGCCTGAATCTCGAACGTAGCCTCGAGTCGGCCGAGCAACGCATTCAGGGACACCGCCTGTGGAACGCACGCCGCGTCTTTCGAATCGAGCCGGGAGACGTCCATGATGCCGTCGAACAGATCGGTCAGGGAGGCGATCGACTGCTGGATCTTGTCGATGATGCCATCACTGCCCGGCCCACTCTGACGCGACTGAAGCAGGCTGACCAGCAAACCAATCGCGAGTACCGGCTGGCGCAGATCGTGGCTCGCGGTCGAGAGGAAGCGGTTTTTTGCCTGCGTCGCGAGTTCGGCCTGATCACGTTCCTCGGCGAGAGCCAGCGACAGCTCATCGCTTGCAAATCGCTTGCGGAGCCCGGCGGTAACGATGCGCGCACTTCGGTACGCGAACAGGGTGGAACCTGCACCGACGGCAACCAGCAGGGCCAGAGACTGTACGGAAGACACATCGCCGCGCATCGTCAAGGCAACCCCCAGACCGATCAAGGCCGGCACGCTATAAGCCAGAAACGCCTTCACATAGGCACCATGCAGCCCACAGGCGAGTGCGACGTAGCCGATGTGCAACGCAAGCAGGACAGCCGCCGAACCAGGATCTGCTGCAGGTATCGACCACACGGCGCCCCCACCCCAAAGCACACCTGCCGCGACGGAGCACGTACAGAACCGCCGTGCCCAGCGCGGATGGCTCGAATCCCGGATATCACGGGCGGTTTGTCGGTAGCGTTGTTCCAGCAGAGTGCGAATCAGGACAAGTACAGCACTCGACACGAGCCAGAGGCATAGCACGAGACGATCGGCCGTTGACCACAGGATGACTGCGACGCAAACGGCAAACAGCGTGGCGACGGCACTCTCGCAGCGGCCCGACAAGGCCAGAAGGCGGACCTGTTCGGCGATGACACGTCCCTCGATCGCCACGGACAGACGTCGGCCCGAGACGAGCGCCCAGGCAGCGGCGTCCGGACCGAAGAGTCGATCGACAAGATCCCGCGTACCCTTGGCGTTGAACAACATGTGCGCTCTCCGTGGATGCCGTATTCGATCGATTGCGTGTGGGACGCAACCGATACAACTGTTGAATCAATTGTTTGCAATATGGACAGACTAGAGAGGACGCGATAACGGCTCTGCCGGCGAATGCGCGGCGGGCGCGGGTGAAATGGACAGGGAAAACGGTAATATCCCCATTCCAGGTGTCACCCTCTCTCAGAGGCCAGCTCTCTGGAGCGCGAACTGCAAGCCATTCACCTCGTCAGGAGAGTTCCGAAGACATGCAGAACGGTTCGCCCGAGCGACATGACGTCCTGAAGGGGGTTCCGTTCTTCAGTGAACTGAGCGAAGCCGCGCTCGATCAGCTACTCGAGCATTCGCGCACGCTGAGACTTCGCAGGAACACCATCCTGATGAGCGAAGGCGAAACCGGCGAGTCGATGTATATCGTCTGCTCGGGTTCCGTGAAGATCTTCGTCAGCGATCAGGACGGACGCGAGATCGTGCTCTACATCGAGGGGCCCGGCAGTCACATCGGAGAGATCTCGCTGCTTGACGATGAACCGCGCACGGCGTCCGCCATCACGCTCGAGGCAACCACCGTGTTCGCCATACCGAAGGCGGGCTTCGTCAGCTGTCTCGAACAGAACCCGGAGGTAGCCCTGTCGATCATTCGCTCGATGACGCACCGTCTGCGGCGCGCAACCGATGCGATTCGCTCGCTTGCGCTCGACAATGTGTACCAGCGACTGGCATCCAAGCTCCGCCAGCTCTCGATCATCGAGGACGGCGTGCATTTGCTGCCGCGACGCTTCTCCAATCAGGAGCTGGGAGAAATGATCGGTGCCTCGCGCGAAATGGTCGGCAAGATCGTCAATGACCTGGCCAAGGGCGGCTATATCGAGCAGGTCGATCGTCGCTGGTGCCTGCGCAAGGATCTTCCGGAAAACTGGTAGGCAGGTCCAAGGCACCCTCTGCCGGATGCCTTGCAGAGATCTTGGATCTTGCTATCTGACCCGATGTCTCGCCGACAGATGCGATCGAGCACTCAGGTGGGAACGGGCAGACAGGTGCGACCGGGATGAAAGATGCGAACGGGCCAACGAATCAGCATTGCCGGACTCGCCGTCACCAGGACCGGCACAAATGTCAGCCAGCAGCTCCTCGAGAGGGCCTGATGCAATATCGCAGCGAAGCGAATAGTTCACTCGATCGTACTCCCAATACTTGACATCGGATTCGAAGGCCCAGTCACGCGCCGCGACACCGGAACGGTCCAGGAGGCCGGAAAGTTTCGTGTCAACACGACGACCTTCCCCGTGCACCAGAAATACGCTCGGCTCCGGAAGCGGAACAAGCTCACCTTCGTAGCTGAAGCAATAGATACGGGCAAGATGCGCATTCTCTCGAGCCAACTGGTTGGTGAGCAAGTCGAAGCTTGCATCAGGTTCGGCACGGGGAGTTTCCGGATCACGCGGATTACGCTCGGCATCCGCTTCGGTTGCAAGCTTGTTAGGGTCTGCATCGACTTCTGCTGGTGGCACCAATATCAGCCCTCCGAACACGCGACCGAACAACTTGACCTGGGACGGGGAAAGGATTGACTCTGGCATGCTAACTATTCCTTTGGTTGGTGTTTCCTGTTAGTTCAGCAACTTCTCACAAATCGGACTGGAGGGAAACTGAACTACCGTCCAGTCGATCTTTACCGAAATTTCAGCGGCAACTCCGGGACCCATCGCCCGAGTCTACACTCAGCCTCGGACCAGGCTCTATCGCGCCGATCTGACGCCACTTGAAGCATTCGAGTATTTGAGCCTGCCAGGCGCCGTACCCGATGACACGATCTGCATCCAGTAGAGCCTGTGCAACATCAACGTAACTCAGACCATGTGGCGACAGACGTGACCAACTCGCGGCGAGCAAGGCACCAAAATAGTCTCGCGATTGCAGTAACGCCTGCTTGAAATCATGATGCCGACCTTCATAGGCTTCATCAAAGCGAAATTGCAATTGCTCGGCATCTGCACCAGGAAGAATCGAGTCGTACGCAGCCGCGGCCAGTTCCGCATCGATCAAATCGCTTTCCAGAAGAGTGGAATGGAACAACTCGATGAAGAGATCGAACAATGCACCCGTGAGCGGCAAACTGAGATCATGCTCCTTTTTCCAGCCTTCGGCATAGTGAGACATCCGCCGGTCGTTCGATGCAATTCGCACCTGATCCACATCTGATTTCTCTGCAAATCTATTCAATTCGTTCAATGAATAGAGGTTGCCACTGGTGCTATCGAGTAATCGCTCCACGACGCTGTCGAAATGCAGTACCGCAATGAACGCGGTCATGTCAGCTGCCGACTCCTGAAATCCATAGTACTCAGGTGTTGCCGTGCTGCCGTCTGGCACACCCACTACCGAATAGATGATGCTATGTCCGATTTCGTGTGCAAGGATATCGAAGTTGAGGCAATACAGCTGGCTCTCGCCTTGCTCGTCGTCAACTGAGCCTGATTCGATGAACCCGTAGCCAGACTGGGCATTATCCCACTCAAGTTGCGGTATCAGTTCGAGGCGACTGTAGTGCACATCGAAGTGCCAACGCACCGGGTGACCCAGATAGCACTCCCACACATCGAGAACCCGTCGAATAACGGCGTACATGTGAGCGGCTTCAAACTGCCGTGTCCCCGGCGTCAGATGGTCATAGTGTCCGTATGCATCTGGAAGTGCTGCTGCATGGCTCGGACCGACGTACGGAGGTATTTGCGACTCCCCGTAGGGCGCTCGCTTGCCTATCGCATCGACGACATACATCTGATCGTCTGCAGGCCCGGCCGCAACTGCGCCGGGTGGCGGCGAGACCCAGATGATTTCCGGCAAGGTGACGGATTGCAAGGCGGGCGACTGGGGGTACACGAGGAACCGTGTTCCGTGACCGTCAAGCTCCCTGTTCAGATCGATGGTCAGCACGGCTTGATCAACTAGCGTTCGCCTGGTTCGCCTCAACCATTACCAGAATCCGAATTCCTGTCAACTGGATTCTGGACCAGGTAGTGATGTTCGCGAGCCAGCATATCGACGAGCTCGAGTTTGCCCGCAAGCCCGAGTCCTCTCGCATACAGGGTCAGGTTCGCAGGGACCGCCTTTCCGGATCGCTCGACGAAATACCAGTGCAACAGCGAGTGGGGCTGTACAGGTTGAAGAGGCAGGGACTCGAGCAGATCCTGCTTCTTGCAAGCCCTGTCTGACAGCGAGGAGTAAAGTCCCTTCAACTTGAGGCGCCCGATCAATGCTGCAACTACATCTGGCCTATCCGGTGACATGACGACAGCATTGATCCGGGTGTCGTTTCGCAAAAGCGATTCAAACTCAGCGATACCGAGGTCGTTCTCCGACAACCATTCATCGAGGCTCTCTCGATCCCAGAGGCCGTTGGCTTGCCTGAATTGGTCGGCACGCTCACGCACCTGTACTTCTTCGCCCGGCAGGGATGCGTTGTCAGACCTTGTCTGCAACAACGACTGCCCATGCAGCATGATCATCCCGACAAGAACCTCAAGCTTGGCACTGACATAGCACGGCTCATCCAGCCTGAGCTCATTCACTACCGCTTCATGATGTTCACGCTTCGATGATTCCAGCCTTCGAGCAGGCGGCGCAGCGATCAGCACGTCATGAAACAGCTCTGTCATCTCGAACCTGAAGCTGGGTGTGCTTACCTGTATTCCATCGCGATCGAGCCCGTCCATGCACTTGATCATTGCCAGGGCGTCATCACGCTTCTGGTCCACCTTTCCTTCTGGAAGCCATTCCGCCAGGCGATCGAGAGTCTCAGCGGGTAAATTCAGTCGCTCAAGCCGCGCCAGTACCCTGGCGTAGGTTCGCTCGGAAAAATGTAGCGACTTGGCCTCATGAACAAAGATTCTTGCTGTTGTTTCGTCGACAACCCTGGCAGCTCGCGCACCATGCAAGGTAAATCGGATATTGATCATCGCGTCGCTGATCGACAAGTATCCTGTCTCGGCCGGACCGTGCACTACGGCGACCTCGTCGTCATCAGAGATTCCATCAAACGGTGGAAGCGCGCCATCAAGGAAGGCCTCGAAAACCTTCCCCACGCCAATCATGCCGAACGGGTCAAGCTCGGCCGCACGCAAGGCTCCCATGCTGGCAGCCCCCAGAACTTGCACACGCTGATCCATCGCCCAGAGAATCTCCTTGTGCCAAACAGATGGACGGTGCTGAAAATATCCGTCGATCACGCCAATGACATCCGGTGAAAATCGCTGCACTACCTCGTAGATCGATCCCTGTTGCACTGGCGGCAAAACGCGGCACTCCGGCAAGGCGGCCTGAACGTCAAAGCCGGACAAAGTCGGCCCCACGAAAACACAGGCGCTCATTTTCGGCTTGCAGCATGGGCACGTGCGCCGACAACGTACTGATCCGACGTATCAAAGGCGCCCTCGAGTCCAGGCACAATGACACGCGCCACAGGTATGGCAAATTCCGGCAGAGCCAGATCAACCCAGATCACCTCCTTGATCCCTCTTTCCATCAACTTCCGTATCGTCCGATCAAGGTCTTCGTATATCGTATCGAATACCTGATCCGGAACGGAATCGAAGCGGATTATCGACGCGTCATTCTTCATGATAGCCGCACACGAGGCCTGTCGCTTTACACGCTGTTCCTCTGCGTACAACCGCGGCTCGAAATCATCTCGAGAACCCGAAATGAAGGTCGTTCTCGCTTGAACTGCCTCGGTTATCGCTCGCAACAGCGCTACGCGCCGATCAGGATGGCAACCGCTACCGAACTCTGGATCAGCAAGATAGTGATTTTCTCCCATGATCAGACAGTGAAAACAGGGTATGCCGATGTCACTGGTCACGTTCCAGATTCGAATATCGAGATCGACCCCCCTGAGTCGATCTATCAACTTCACTGCATCGTTATCATCGACACTGTCAAGATCGACAACCGGGCAATCCCCGGGCGCACGTTGATACCACAAAGCCATAGCATCTCGTTCAATGACCTCATACAGGGCATGCGCGATTGCCTCGGTGTCGCAATTTCCCGACGCAAGTCCATTCGTATTGGCGGGAAAAAAGCCGCTACCGCTGGGGCAAGGCACCGTGAAGTCTGTGTGTACAGACTCATAGGGAACCCATACATCCTCACCACAGATCAGATCCACGCCCTGAATCCACAGCGTACGAACATCATCATGAAATTGCTTACCGTCACACTTGGGCAGTTCGTCGGTGTTCACGACACGAACGTCTTGCTGCAACGTTGTACGATCAGTCAGCCTCAGTGACCGCGTGATTCGCTCTGCGTGAAACGTCTCGACCGATTCCATGATTCCAGAGACTTGCGCACTGACGAGACTCAAGCCCTTGCCCTGAGACACGGCGAGCGAGCGAGAGTTCGGGCGCACCACCATCGTGACCGGAATGCCGATCTTGTCCAGACCGGTAATATCGGCCACACGTGTTATGCCCATGGCCCTCAACCCGGGGGAGATCCGATTCAGTGTCTGTACCGGGTCACTGGATCGGTGGGTTCCCGATCTGTATGTCTTACGCCCCGGCTCAAATCGTGTTCCCAATACCTTTTGCAGTCGAGTTGCTGTCATCGACAGGTCAGAAGCCGGCATGAAGGATCAGGACTCGACTCGGTAGGAAGTCAATGAAAGCGCCTCTGTATAGTCCGGCGTCCCATGAGCGTCGTCGAGCTCATCGACGATGCGTGTCAGTCTATCTCGCGCTTCAGCCAGGTCCTCATGCCCCTTCAGGCACTGCACGAGCGTTACCGTTGATCGAAGCTGCAGCGACCTTGCACCCTGAGAAATGCTGAGTTGTATGGCTTTCTCGAGAACGCTCCGGGCTTCGACTTGAAATTTCGAATCCATCTGCCATAGCAATTCACCATGCCGCCTGTGGAGCTCAGCCTCCCAGAAGCGAAGACCGCTTTGCTCAGTGTGGAGGAACGCCCGCTTCACTGCATCAAGGCCCGCTTCGAATTCGCCCAGATCTACATAGCAGTCAGCCAACATCTCCAGCCAGACCGGCGGGTCTTCATCTGTCCCTATGCCATCGTACAGTGCAATGCAATCACGCAGAGTCTGTATGCCCTCTTCCGATTGACCGCGCTTGGCCATCGACCAACCCTTGAAAGCCTTTGCCTTGGCAAGATACTCAGGGAACTCGTTGGCCCTGGCGAAAGCAATCAACTCATCAGCCTGTTCTGCTGCTGCATGCGGTTCGCATCGGTATCTCAGTAGCAGCAGGTTCATATCCATCACGTGAACCAGACTGCCAGCTTGTTTCAACTCCTCCGCCCAAACCCTTGCCTTGCGCATCTGCGTCAACGCCTGATTTGGAAAGCCGGTCAACCAGAGTGACTGAGCTTCTTCGCCCAGAGCACATACCCGTGGGTCATGCCCACCATACCTGGCGGCGTGTGATCTATAGTCACTGCCGCCGTACAAGGCAATGCCTGCCTGTATGTGCTGCAGGCAGGCGCCATGGTCACCAAGATGAAATCGTGTGGCCCATTGACAATGATGAGCCTGCAATTTCAATCCGTCGTCATCCAGACGTGCAGCTAATTCCTCCAGCTTCGTCGCTCGTTCCGCATCGGTATGAAAATTTCCCGAGATTCTCCACCAACCCCACAGTGCGGTGAAATGATCTTCAGATTCCGGCAATTTTTCAGTGAGCACCACGGCTTCCTGGTACACGGCAATTGTTTCTGCCGCCGCAGATCCACGCAGGGCGATCAATGCGGGACCGAGAGTGATCAGAAATCGTAGTAGCTTGATGTCTCGTTGTGCGCTATCCGGCTGTCGCCGAAGCAGCTGCAGTCCGCTTTGCAGCTGAGTGACAGCCTCACGATAGGCGGAACGTTGATTGCCAGATTCTCCTGCTTTCAGCCAGTATTCGACTGCCTCACGATACGCTCTCGCCTCTGTGTAGTGCCTGGCAACAAGCTCTGGCGCGGCCGCCGCCTCCGTGGCTTCAAGTGCCGCCGCTGTTCGACCATGCAGTTCCCGGCGCTCATCACGAAGCAGGCTGCCATAGGCTGTGTCTCTGACCAAGGCATGCTTGAAGCGATATGACGAGTCAGGGCGGCATCCCTCGGCGATGATCACGTCTGACTTTGCCAGCCGATCAAGACCTTCATGTAGCTCCGGTTCTCCAATATCTGCAATGCTTGCAACCACGTCGTAGTTGAAATCACGCCCGATTACAGATGCAATTTGCGCTACACGCTTGCCTGGCCCAAGCTGGTCGAGACGTGCCATGAGGAGATCATGCAAGGTATCCGGAATTTCGGAATCGTCTATGACCCCCGGAAGCTCGTAGTTTCCTGTCCGCTGTCGAGACTTTGTGAGAAGTGTTTTCGTCAGCTCCTCGGCAAACAGAGGAATACCGTCTGCCTTGTCGACGATTCGCCCGACAAGTTCTGCCGGGAGATCAGGCCCGGACGCCACAAGCGCTACCAGATCCCTGGAATGATCCGACTCGAGCCGGGAAAGATGGACAGGTTCAGCACCGGGGAATATCTCGTCAGGAAAGGCACCGTCGCTTCTGCAAGTCAACAACACCATGATTCTTCGATCAGCAGCATCACGAGAAAAACGTTGAAACAATTCTCGTGAGCTTGGATCGCTCCAGTGCACATCTTCGACGAGAGCAAGAATCGGACGCATTTCCGACAGAGCGAACAACCTCTCCAGTAATGAGTCGTTAATGGCACGCTTTTTCGCTTTTGCGCTGAACTGCTCGAACTCGTCTTCTACTGAATTTGGAATAGACAGGAGTGTGGCGTAAGCCGAAATCACCAGTTCATGGGGAACAATTCCGAAACGAAAAAGCTTTCGTAACTTGACGCGCTTGATTGCGTCACTATCGTTACCTTGAAATCGAGCGGCGCGTACGAGATGAGAAGTGATGGGGTATAGCGCCGTATTGACATGGTAAGGAGAGCATTGATATTGCAGGAAATAGTGTGGTTCCGGCTCAAGCTTCTCACGCATTGCTTCGGCAATACGCGACTTTCCTATTCCCGCCTCACCCGTGATCATGATCACCTGACCCTTTCCGCTCTTGCAGAGCTCCCATCGACTACTGAGCAGGTCGATTTCGTGCTGACGATTGACCAGAGGCGTGATGCGAGTGACTCGCATGGACTCGAATCGAGTTGGTTCGCCAGCCACCGAATCAACACGCCAGACTTCAACAGGCTTGGAAAAACCTTTCAGTTCGCGACTCCCTGTCGACGTCAAGGCAAATCGGCCGGCTATCAGCCGGCGCGTTCTCTCTCCAATCATCACGGTGTTCGGTTCTGCCAAAGACTGCAGGCGTGCTGCCAGATTCGGCGTCTCGCCAACGACAGCTTCTTCCGCAGCCGCGTCCTTGCCGATCAAATCGCCTGCGACAACCACCCCGGTAGCAATGCCTATGCGAATTGCGACACTCAGCCTTTGACCTGATTGCTCAGCCCAGTCAACGGATGCAATGGAATCGATCATCCCGAGTCCAGCATGGACGGCCCGCTCGGCATCGTCTTCGTTGGCTATCGGATACCCGAAGAAGGCAAGAATGCCATCACCCAGAAACCGCGAGACATTCCCTCCAAACGCTTCGATGACAGGCTCGCAAGCCTGCTGATAGGTCCGAATGACCCTGCGCAGATCTTCAGGATCCAGTTGCTGGGATAGCTCCGTAGAACCGACTAGATCACAGAACAGCACGGTAAGCTGGCGGCGTTCGACGCGGTGTTCTGAACTGGGCTCACCGGCAGGTTGCCCCGAATCAGATTCGACCGAGAGGCGGACCCCACACTGGCCGCAGAACTTGAATTGGCCTGGAGACTCAGTGCGGCAGCTGGGACATGTGAGCTTTTGCATCTAGTCAGCGGACCGGCTTGTACGACCTCGACAGCAGGGACAAAGTGCCGTGTGAGCGGCGAGAAATGTCACTCTTCAATCTGTCGTTAGTCGCCAAACCCTTTATCGTTCCTCGCTCATGGAAGCCTGAAGAGGAGTTGGCTACAACCTTGACAGCACACAGCTTACAGCACGGCACCTCGCAACCGGCCATGAAGACGGCAAGCCCTCTATCGAAGTTGACCAGGCAAACTTCGACTAATCAATAGTATAGGAACGACCGCAAAGCAGCTAGTCGGGACTTTACCTGCCAGAGAAACACGATATGCTCGAACTCATACACGAGCAGCAGCCTGGTGCCGGCTGGATGACGCGGACTCATGAAGACGGACAGCTCGAACAGGCATACTGGCACCGGGACGCGTTTTCGACTGTTTCCGCAAGCACCCTATCTCACTCAGGGAGTCGAACCGGAAACAGTCTGGATTTCTACTCCGGCCGGTGAGACCAAGCCCGGCCCTGCCGATGCACGGGCTTATGTTGTCGACCCGGTCAACAAGCCCTTGCCGTACGGCGATCGTTTCATGCCGCCCTTTCGCGGCCCGGTTCACTACCCGGCCTTACCCGATGCAGAGGGCCATTTCGATTATTTGCCCGTCGATTCCAGAGAATTCCGGGCGGCGCACATGTTTGCGGCGGTGCGTTTCACGCTTGACGTCTGGGAAGGCTATTTCGGCCGACCGATAGGCTGGCATTTCTCATCGCACTACGAACGGCTCGAGCTGATTACGGTCGTCGACTGGGACAACGCACACTCCGGTTTCGGATTTATCGAGGCCGGCTACGGACTCACTGAAGGTGGGCATGGCAAGCTCTACAGCCTGAACTTCGACGTGATGGCACACGAGGTCGGCCACAGCATCATCTTCGCGGAAGTCGGAACTCCGCCGACAGGTACACCTTGGACTGACGAGTACCGCAGTTTTCACGAATCGGCGAGCGACCTGATCGCGCTGCTTTCAGCGCTACATCTCGACTCGGTACTGCACCGCTTGCTCGACTCCACAAAGGGCAATCTCTACAGGTACAACGAACTCGGCCGTTTCGGCGAACTCTCGAATACCGAGCAGATACGACTGGCATGCAACGACGTCAAGATGTCGGACCTGCACGGCCTCGGCGACCATGGGCGTTCTTTGCCTCTGACCGGGGCGGTCTTTGATTTTCTGGTCGAGATGTTCCAGACCAACCTCGTTGAACAGAGGCTGTTACGGCCCGAAGTAGCCAGCCTGTCCCATGACGTTCGGTGTTCGCTTTCGGCCGAAAACTTCATTCAGGCTGAATTCGCAGGCGCCTTTCTTGATCATCCTGTCGAGTTCCGCCAAGCGCTCGAACGCGCCCGTGATCACGTGGGTCTGTTTCTGGTAAGAACCTGGCAACAGCTGTCACCCGGACAACTCGACCATCGAATGATCGCGGCGGCGATGCTTGAGGCCGAAGATGCCATGGGCGGCCGGTATCTGTCCATGCTCGCCGAATGCCTGCAATGGCGAAATCTCTTGCCTGATGGTGGCGTAGCTTTGCATAACCGCGACCTGCCTGTTCCGACACTTGTCAATTCCAGCAGGCATCAATGAAGACAGGCTGCGTTTTGTTCGCAAAGGACATCGTCAGGCTGGCCGACTTCTACGAAGCCTGCCTGTCGCTTGAACGAACTGCGGTTGAAAGATCGCATATTGTCCTGACAGCACCCGTCTTCGAACTCGTTATCCACGCGATACCGCGCAAGGTCGCCTCTCGCATCGACATACAGACCCCTCCGATCGCACGTGCCGAGACACCGATCAAGCCGGTATTCGAGGTAGACGACCTGAACGCCTTGCGTAGCACCGTGGGTAACCATGGCGGCGTGCTCGGTCCGATTGAAAAGGCCTGGCAGATTCGCGGCGCAACCGTACTCGATGCACTGGATCCGGAAGGCAATGTCATCCAGTTCAGACAACCGTCAGGGTCGGAAGCAACCCCCTGATCAATCCGTTTGCTGTCGATCGGCCTGCACGGGAAGATCCCTGAAAACGGGATTCCAGTAGGGAACGCGTCGCTCGCGAACTTCGAACAGGTTCATGCCGAGCGTCACGGGTGACGACAGATCGGTCGTCTCGAGATCGAAACCCAGGGTAGCGTCCACCCCGGTATCGGCGCCCAGGCGTTCCTGACCATCGACGGACCGCCGTTCGACGGCCGACACCGTCACGTTCACGGCGCGATCACTGGATGACCACAGACACGGCAACGTCGAATTGCAGTTGACTTCGCTTTCTGTCGAACTGTCGAGCGGGATGTTCTCGAAGACGACGTTCACGCGAACCCCGTCGACATTGAAGTGCAGAGTGGCACGTTCGAGGATCGGCCTGCCCGCAGGCAGTTCATCCCGAAACTCGATCGATGCGTCGAGCGGTGCAGACACGTCAAGCCCGACATCTGTACCGCTCAGATCAAGGGTCGTCGAGGCGCGATCCGAGAAGCCCGAACTGACGCCATCAAGCACCACGAAGCCTGCCAGGATTTCGTCAACGCCTTGCGTCACGAAGGATGACGTCAATAGATCAAGCATGACGCCCGGAGTGGCGCCGATTCCGAAATCGAGTCTGAGGTCGCCACTGCCATCCGCTTGCTCGCCTTGCAAGGCCGAGAGCAACAGCGTGAGCGAACCGTCTTCGCTTCGCCAAAGGCAAGGCATCTGACCGCCGCAGCCGGCCGGCAGGATTCCCACTGAAATCAGCCACCCACTGAGCGCCATTCGTTTTCTTGTCATCGCAAAGCTCTCGAGCTACGCAGCGACCGGGCTCATGCGCAGGAGCAGACTGCCGAGCAGAATGAACACAGCCCCCGATACCACGCCGGCGGCTGCGAACGCGGTTCCGCCGAATTCGTCCTTCCTCGCGTAAATCGTGTACCACGCATAGACGCCTGCCAGAACAGCGATCACCGCAACACCGATGGCTGGCAGGACGAGAGCTGCATTACCGATGAAGGCCGAAGCGTATGCGGCCAACGATGCGCACAAGGAGACCAGTGCCAGGGGATGCGTCTTCACGAGTTCACCTGTTGCGGACGGGAATCGAAAGGCACTGAAGATCCATTCTTGCCGGCTGCTGGCCCATCGGCATCCAGTGCCGCGAGCGATGCCTGAACACGTCGCTCTTCGATATGCCGTGAAGCCTCCACGGGCTCGA
>Ga0209185_1000107_pt1 | contig 123330 bp, 88 predicted proteins | sample SidtaG_2_FD_187425 | JGI IMG/M metagenome (GOLD analysis project Ga0209185, IMG submission 187425) | Marine algal microbial communities from Sidmouth, United Kingdom - Sidmouth_Asex2 metaG (SPAdes) (version 2) | ecosystem: Host-associated > Algae > Red algae > Unclassified | place: Sidmouth... | reverse complement strand
CTTCTAACTCTATTTCCAACGTGTCTGGTAACGTCGGTACGATTGCTGTCGCTAAGTTAAGCGGCGTAAATACATAGTACTTCGTACAACTCAAACTTCCTACACTGCCATCGAATCTATCAAATGATAATACCCATGTACGCTCTAATCTCTCGCCTCTACAGCCAAAGTCTGTCCATGTGTCATAGTAATTCACATTACCTGCTTCATACTCCACACAATTATCAGATACATCGTCGTCCAAAAAGTCTTGTACGTTCTCTGGTACTATTGAATTTCTTACGTTGATAAAATAATCCAACTCTACGACTGGTCGCTCGTAGCACTTCTTAACACATTCCTCTGGATATCCTGCGCCATCATAGTCTGTATCTCCCGCAGCTGGTAATGCTGGTGGACTTGTGAGCTCACACTCATCTAAGTCTGTGCAGTTAAGCGTTGGGTCTTCTTTGTCTTCTACGAATACATAACCCCAACATGTTGCCGTACTTGTTGTACTGCTTACTGTAGCTTTGTATTGGGTAACAAATGGATTAGGATTAAAAATGACCTCTAAGTCAGATATTACGAAGTCTCCTGCCGGATCTCCTTCTAATAACATCTGTGGGGTCAACTGGGTGATTCCATCACAATTATCTCCTTGAGACATATTGATGTTGTCATTACAACCTATCTGCGCCATGCCTTGGTATGCACCGCTCGTCACTAATAATAATACAAATAGGGAGGAAAATAATTTGCTTGTGTAAGTTTTGCACAAATTTAATTGCACAGCACTTAACTGTTTAATCAAAAAATTCATTATTGATTGAGTTTGAGTTTTTAAATCTACTTTAAGTGGAGGTGTAACGATTTCGTCTGTGTTACAATAACTTAGAACTTTACTAAGTCCTCCAAAGACAAAGTTGACAAATAATATTGTATTAATGTAATAAAAGTGTTAAAAAAATCACCGATTTGAAATAACTTTTGGTTTTAACACTAGTTGTGACTTATGATCCTAATACTTCAGGCGCCATACCCATGCAAGAGAAGCCACCATCATGAAATAAATTTTGCATAGTCACATACTTAGTATAGTCCGAGAACAGTGAAATACAGTAATCTGCACAGGCTTCAGAGGACGCATTACCTAATGGAGACATCTTATCAGAATAATCAAAAAATTCTTGGAATCCCTTAACTCCCTTTCCCGCTGTCGTAAGCGTAGGCGATTGACTAATAGTATTGACTCTAACCTTATTCTTTTTGGCCCAATGATAACCAAAGCTTCTTGCAAATGACTCCAACAGAGCCTTAGATTCGGCCATTTCACTATAGTCTGGAAATGTTCGTTGTGCAGCTATATAAGTCAAGGCGACTATACTACCCCAATCATTTACAGCGTCTTTCTTATATGCTGCTTGCATTAATTTATGAAATGATATAGCAGAAATATCAAAAGTCTTCTGCATCCAATCGTATTTGATATCTGTATAATTTCTTTTCTTTCTAACATTTAGAGACATTCCTATAGAATGTAATACAAAATCTAATTTCCCACCGAGGTGTTCCATTGATTGGTCTATCAGATTATTGAGATCTTCTTCTGAAGTGGCATCAGCAGGGATGACTATAGATCCAGTCTTTTCTGCTAATTCATTGATGACGCCCATCCGAAGGGCTATAGGAGCATTAGTCAAAACGATCTGAGCCCCTTCTTCTACAGCTTTCTCTGCTATCTTCCACGCAATAGAATCTGAGTCGAGTGCTCCGGATATAATTCCTTTCTTTCCTTTAAGTATTCCGTTGGACATATCTTGAGTTTAGTTATGCCGCTAATGTAGTAATGATTTCTCAGAATTTAGGATGTATAAGCTATCAGATACTCAGGAGTTCCTTAGCATTCTTAAGGGCGTAAGTGCTCGGTGGATTTCCACTTAGCATCTTGGCTATCTCTGTTACCTTATCCTTCTTAGATAATTCTCTGACATTAGTAATAGTCTTATCTGAAAAGTCTTCTTTGTATACAAAGTAGTGCTTGTCTGCCTTAGAAGCGACCTGAGGAGAGTGGGTAATACAAATAATTTGGTGTGAATCAGCCATTTCTTTTATGATATGACCGATTTTACCAGCTATATCTCCTGAAATACCTGTATCAATCTCATCGAATATCATAGTAGGCATGGACATTTTCTTAGCAACTGCAGATTTTAAACTAAGCATGAGTCGAGCACTCTCTCCTCCTGAAGCTACCTTTCTGATGGGCTGAAAATGGCCTCCTTTGTTGGCTTTAAATAAAATACTTATATCATCTATCCCTTGCCTATTTATAATATCATTAGGCTTACATTCTATCTTAATAGCCGCTGATGCCATGGCGAGGTCTTCCATTCTTTCGTTGACTTGCTTCTGCAATTTAGGTATGACCTTCTTTCTTGATTTTGATATCTTATTAGCTATATGTTGAAGCTCTATGTTTTGGCTTTTTATATCTTCTTTAAGTCGAAGAATGGTTTCAGATCGAGATTCGTAAGAAGAGATATTTTTTTGCAATTGTACTGAAATGTCGATCAGCTCTTTTATAGAATTTACACCATGCTTTTTCTGAAGATTGTATATAGTACTCAGTCGATCCTGTATTTCTAATAATCTTGTAGGATCATTCTCTGCTGAGGATGCGAGGCCATCTATTTCATTTACAATATGATGTATGATATCATCTAACTCAGAAAACCTATCTAGATTCTCGTCTATCTTAGGACTCATACCACGTATTCTCTCCCACTTAATCGCTAATTGGCTTATAATCTCTTTGATATTATTATCAGAGTCTGTAAGGACATACTTTGTCTCTTCTATCAGTGTCGATATATCTTCTGCTTTCTCGAGCAAGGCTGATTCTGATTCTAATTGAGACTGCTCTTCTATGCTTAATCCAGCTTCGGTTAGTTCCCCTAACTGAAACTTCATAAAATCCATCTCTTTGATCTGAGTAGATTCCGAATTCTCTAATGATTCTAACTCTCGCTTAGCTACAGAATAGCTTTTAAATAAATTCCTGTAGTTATCCACAACGGGGCTGTGACCTGCCACAGCATCTATGATATTTATATAAAAGTCTGATTTATACAAATCATTTAATTGGAATTGTGCATTGAGGTCAATTAGCTGTGATGATAACTCCTGTAGTACCTTAAGGGTAGTTGGTGTATCATTGACAAAAGCTCTCGACTTACCGCTGGGCACAATCTCTCTCCTGACAATCAGCTCATTATCATCATCCAAATCTGCTTCTAATAAGATATCAGAAATAGATGGAGGTACATTAGAGAATACTGCCTCTATAATACACTTACGATCCTCATTATATAGAACTTTACTATCGGACCTATTGCCCATGATTAGTCCTAATGCTCCAATTATAATAGACTTTCCTGCTCCTGTCTCGCCAGTTATAATATTTAGGTTATTATCTAATGATAACTCTATATCATCTATGATAGCATAGTTACGGATATTAAGGGATCTCAACATCTAATTACAGTTTACTATAATTCTTAAATATCTCTTTGCCAATTGCTTTTGCCCATTTAAGTTCTTCTTGCTCAGTGGCACTTATATTGAATGCAATTAAGAATACCTTATCATCCTCAGTCCGATAAAAGTATCTATGCATCTCATAATTATAGGCACCCGTCACTCCTATTCCTTCAAATGGCTTATACTTAAAATTAGTACCGCCAGTAGGGTCTGTATCTCCACTATGTATTTTAGCTTGTATAAAATAAGCGGCCCAGTCATTAATCTCGTCAGGAAGAGGGTTTTCCTGAATCTGGATGAGAACTCCAGAATTAGGGATGCCTTTATGTTCCCATCTAAAGAAACAAGATCTCGCAGTAGATGTAGCAGATATACTACCATCCTTAATAGTAATTGCGTCAGAATTAACACTTATAGTCTTTCCTATAAATTCTTCATTGACTAATGTACAGGCATCGGGAAGTGCCCTATCAGATTTTATTTTCGGTGTACTGATCGTTAAGTTGGTTTTTTGTTTTTGAGGCTTAGTAGGTGTCTCTTGTTGTTCTGATAACTTGACTTTCGCAGAATTATTATCAGCAGTGATATCCTTGATGGACTGATCATTGCCTTTTGTTACTTCTTTCGAGGATGTTTTTTGATTAATATCTGTAGCAGCCTTATTATCTATATTAGAAGTAGTATCAGATACACATGATGTGACTCCGACTGATAATAATAAGAGGAGGATATTCAATTTATTTATAAATAAAATTTTCATATAATATTTTTTGCACCTAAGGAATTTAATATTGTTGCCTGTAAAAAGCAGAATTACTCAGACCAATAGAACGTAATAATGATCAAAAGTATATTATTATTGAATTTTTAAATGTAATCAAGTGTTTATTAATTGAAAAGTATTTTGTTTGCTTATTATGCACAATCATTTTCTAAACTCACTAATAACTAACGCATATGGAAATTCCTATTTTTTTGATTCCACTTATATTCTTTGGATTGATTCTTTTATTCTCTGGGCTATTTACAGTGAAGCAACAGACAGCTTCAGTCGTAGAAAGGCTCGGTAGATTCCATAGTATCAGGAATTCTGGATTACAATTTAAGATTCCACTGGTAGATAGATTAGCAGGACGTATAAATCTTAAAATCCAACAATTGGATGTAATTGTAGAGACTAAAACTTTTGATGATGTATTTGTAAAAATGAAAGTATCTGTACAGTTTCTAGTATTACGTGAGAAAATCTATGAAGCTTTCTATAAATTAGAAAACCCACATGATCAGATCACATCTTATGTCTTCGATGTCGTCAGAGCCGAAGTACCAAAGATGAAGCTCGATGATGTATTCGTCAAAAAAGATGATATAGCCAATGCCGTCAGAAGAGAGCTGCAAGAGGCAATGAATAATTATGGTTACGATATTGTAAGAGCACTTGTAACTGATATAGATCCAGACCATCAGGTAAAAGAAGCAATGAATCGTATCAACGCTGCAGAAAGAGAAAAAATCGCTGCCGAGTATGAAGGAGAGGCTGAAAGAATTAGAATTGTAGCAAAAGCAAAAGCTGAAGCTGAAAGTAAAAGGTTACAAGGTCAAGGTATCGCAGATCAACGAAGAGAGATCGCCCGAGGGTTAGAAGAAAGTGTAGAAGTACTTAATGGTGTAGGCATCAATAGTCAAGAAGCTTCTGCTCTGATTGTTGTAACACAACACTATGATACTCTACAGTCCTTAGGAGAAAATACCAACAGCAATCTTATTCTTCTTCCTAACACACCTAATGCTGGTTCGGATATGCTTTCTGAAATGACAACCTCATTCGTAGCATCATCACAAATCGGTGATGCAATGAAGGCCAAGAACAAAGAATTAGAAAATAAAAAGAGGCTCAATCAGTAATGAAGAATTGACTACTCAATAGAAATAAAAAACCTGATTCAATGCATCATCGAATCAGGTTTTTTTATTTATATTCTATCGTAGACAAAGAATGCTAATCAATCTTCGGACCTTCAAAATAACAGGGTAAGGCAATTCCGTTAATCAAAAAAGGCTGGATCTCAAAGGATATTCCATCATCGCTAAATGATAGTGAAACTTGCATATCTGATCTTATAAAATCTGGACCATACGATCCATCATCATCTACGGGAATAGATAGGTTACTAATCAGCAAGTTATCTGAATTATCAGGATCGACAATAACCTCTAACATAACTTGCTGTGCAAATGAAGTATCTCTTTCTATTCCAATATACTTCCAAGTATCATAAGTTCCTACAAAATCTTCTATACCCTTCTCAGGGATATCATCTCCTCCGCAGGCAGTAATAAAAATAGAGATAATAACGAATGAAAATAATGCTTTTACAGAATTCATATTATATTTTTTTATGTATTGAAGAACCCATTAAAAGTCGCAGGAGAGACTCATAAAATTGCCACTTCTAATAAGCTTATAAACTTTCTCTTTTGTATTTCTTCCAGAGTGATTTGAAGTTTTTAATAAGTCCCTTTGTAAATTTCTGATCGAAACTTATTAACTCATCATCTTCATTGCACTCCTTCCATACTGATAGACAGCCAATTGGTTTCTTTCCGTTGGGATTATATATAGCTAATTCGTTTAAAAATGGATTAAACTCTGAAGGAGGCAGAATTAGAAACATCTCCTTAGCTACATCTTTTGGTATAGTTTGGTCTTTCTGATACTTAGCAATATGCTTCAAAACTGAAGAAGTCGCAGGGACAATATATCTATACTTAGTTTTTCTGTGTAAGTTATGTTTGACGATATTCTTGAATTCATCATTCTCTGTATCGTAATATAAATCTGGTGATACAATCCAAACCTCATCAGCTTTTTTCTCGATACTTTTTAACTTTTTTAGTTTCATCCTTTTATTCATTTTGTTTTCTATACTAAATTATTGAAATACAAATTTAGTCATTATTCTCTTGGAATAATCTAATGGCAAAATCAGGTCAGGATCATGCTACAAAGCTATCATTACAAAAAGCATCTATTGAACTATAAGTTTTTCGGCATGCTGTCCATTCTCAGTAATAATAGTAATCAAATATACACCAGCCGCAAGATTCTCGTCTATTCTTGTAACATTGGTATTTTCGGAAATTTTATTGCCTTTTATATCATGTATTACAACTTTGTTAATCGCAGGGACATTTCTTAAGTTAACGACTTGTCCTTCTCTACTCGGATTAGGATATAGAGCAATTTCTGATGTAGAATTCTCTATACTTACTGAAGTTAATTTCGAAATATCTAGGCTATAGATCGACCTTCCAAAAGTTCCAGCTATCATCGTAGAGGTAGGTGCATGTATCTTAATATCATTAACAATAGTTGGAGCTAGTTCTTTTCCTAATATCTGCCACTCTAAGCCCTTATTTGTCGTATACCACACACCCATATCGGTAGCGATGTACAAGGTCTCATCATCTATCGGATCATATTCTATATCATTAATCGGAAATGGAGGTAAGTTACCTGATATATCTGTCCAGCTTACACCATAATCATAAGTAATCATGATATGTGGCTCATAATCTAAATATCTATAACCAGAGAAAGTTGCAATCACTTCGCTATCAGCATTAGGATTAACTGATATCTTGGTGACATAACGATCTGGTAGATTAGCGCTCACTCGTTCCCAACTGAATCCACCATTTTGTGTCACAGAAATATTACCATCATCTGTACCAGCATATATGACATTAAGATTAGAATGAGAAGGAGCAATAGTTGTTATTGTACCAAATGTTCTAGATCCAGAGGGATGCAATCCATCTGTCAGATCCTCACTTATCGCAGTCCAACTCTCTGCCTGAAAAGAACGATATACTCTCTGCGTGCCATAATATAAAATATCAGGCTGAGAGGGGGATAAGATAACAGGTGTATTCCAGTTATTTCTATCATTGGAATCTATCCCATCTCTTGCATCAGAAAAATTCTGACCGCCGTCTGTACTTTTCCTTAGGCGTCCGAACTGGGATTCTGCATAGATTAGATTACTGTTCCTTGGGTCTACATTTATATGAAAACCATCACCTCCTAATAGCCTCTCATAATCATTATCATTACCTGTGAAGGTGCCTATAGAATTATTATCCTGAGTACCGCCAAAAATCCTTTCCGGCTTCTGAAAGTCCATTTCGATATTATATAACATCGTAATGGGGATATTACTAATAAATCTGAAAGACAAACCTCTATCTAACGATCTGTACAAACCTCCATCATTCCCAATGAGAATATCATCACTATCACCATTATAATGATCTATTGCATGCATATCGACATGCATCCCTTGTATCTTTCGCCAATTGTCACCATCATCTTCCTTCTTAAATGCATTAAGCCCTAGCACATATACATCCTCATCATCTGTCGGATTACAACTAATATTTCCAAAAAACCATCCAAAAGAACTATATGTATTAGACGGAAGGTTAGCACTTATATCTTCCCAGGACTCACCTCGATTATCAGTTCTATATACGCCAAAGAAAGTGTTAGTGATCTCATTATCTGTCATCGTGGCGTATAGTATATCAGGATCACTCTCACACAGAGACAGACCTATTCTTCCACGTGAATCTATATTGTCTGGGAGTCCATTTTCTAACCTTGTCCAATTAGAGCCGCCATCAGTTGTACGATATATCCCAGAAGTCGGACCACCATAATCTCTGATCCAAGCCATCCTTTCCCGTTCCCACATTGCCGCATAGATGATATTGTTATTAGTCGGATGCATGACGACATCTATACATGCCGTGCTATCGCTAATAAATAGTAGTTGCTCCCAATCTTCACCTCCGTTGACGGTTCTGTAGACGCCTCTATTAGGACACTTGCCATAGAGCTTTCCTGTTGCAGCTGCAATGACCACGTTAGGGTCAGAATGGCTGACAACCATTCTTCCTATATGATTACTCTGCTCCAGTCCAGCTGCAGTCCATGTATCACCGGTATCTTCTGATCTGTATACACCAGATCCTATAAATGCTCCAGACGTAGCCGAACCGTTAGCTTCTCCCGTACCTGCATATATAATGTTAGGATCACTTGGACTTGCCGCTAATGCACCTATAGAAGGTGTAATGACATCATCAAAAATAGGTGACCAGGAGTCTCCTCCATCTGCAGTCTTCCATACCCCACCGACAGAGCACCCTATATAGAACATATCTGCATCTACAGGATTCCGAGCGATTGCTGTTACTCTACCTCCTATATTAGTCGGACCCTCAGATTCCCAAGTATTATCATTCTTGTCAGAAGCAGATGTCGCTGATAATAAATTCTTGACATCTTTCCTACACGATAGAACTGATTTCTGATCTATGGTCTTATATGGATATGCTCTCTGTATATACATATGATCATCTGGGGATAATGGTGGTAGAATCTCCTCCTTATGATTACAAGCAGTGACTGTAATTCCGATAAGGAACAGAGTTATTATTTTCTTGAAAAAAATGATTGGTTTATTCATAAGCTTAAGGTAAGTATTCGGATATTATATTTTTCTATTTTTTTATAATATAATGACTGTAATGTCTTTCTAACTAACAAAAAAAATACGGATTACCTTAAAAGACTTGCTGGATCATCTTCGAGTTTCCATGGGTTAAATGCTTTCAAATTATAGACAAAACTTATTCGATCCCAGATTTTAGTGCCACTATAATTGGTTCTAATCGAAGAAGAATGTAGCAAAGGAATATATACTCCTAATGCATTACTTACTTCTATGGACATCCCACCACTATATAAGAACTGACCTGACAGTGGATCCGCTGTCACATCCTTGGTACTGGAGTACGCCATGTCTAAGTAAGGTCTTATCTTGATGTCTTTAAGAAATGATAATGGAAGGTCACACTTTAGATTAATCGCTAATAAGTAATCATTGCTAAACCCTGTTCTAAATGCTGAACCAAATGCATTTTTGAACCCACCTTCAGCAATATTAATTTGTGCAGAAGCAGAGTTATCATTCTTACCTGATCGTGCAAAATAATACTCTTCAAATAAGTGATCTGTAAATCCTTGTGAAGTCAACGCAAAAGATCCCTTAGCAAATACGCTAGAATAAGAACTGCTTTCTCTCTCAGAATGAATAGGGAAATACCCTCCAAAAAACCTGACGTAAAATTGTGAAGTAGGATTATAATATATACGCTTATCATAACTGACTGACAACTTAAGGTACTCGGCTTCTTCGCCAAATGGTTTGTCATAATTTTCATACTCTAATTGCAATAAAAATACATTGTCCGATAATCCTTTGGTCGTATGTCGATGATAACTTAATTGATGTATAAGCGTGGACTGACTTTCTTTGAATGGATTGGCTTCCGGTGTGAATGCTAAGTTCTCTTGATTAATATAATGAAGCTTGTATTGTAAGTAAGAATTATTAAAAATTCCTCTGTCAAAATGTAAAGAAATCTCTGGTACTAATTTCTGATAGGCCAAAGATAATTCCTCAAATTCACCATATGCAAATGACTGTGCTAATAGCCCTACTGTCCACTTCCTATATCCTTTCTTATGAGCTAAGAAATCTCTTTCTACTTTGGCTAGGCCAGACAATCGATTGGACTTGATTCCGTAATGAGGTGCTATATGCCATCTTGTATTCTTAAGAGGAAAGATGGAATTAGTCGCATGCATACCAAGCATTATACCATCGTACTCATTGGCAAATATCGAAGGAAAATAAGCTACTTGATTATACTCGTTCTGCTCTGGACCTCCAAAGAACTGGAACTTAATTGGTCTATTGAATAAGCCGTTTAGTTTTTTAATATTATTAGATTGATTAATATCTGTAATCTTGTGTATGCCATTGACCATTGCCTTATCTATCTCGTCTGAGGGATAGATGATTTCTCTCGACTCCCCTGGGCTGATAAGCTCGTGCCACTCGGATGTTGTTACTTCTAAAGTCTCTGAATAACGATCTATGCTAAAAGGCAGACTTATGTCACCATCATTCTTAACCTTAACTATAACACTATCTCCTATTGTTTTTATATCCTTTATTGCTAAATCAAGTATTCCATCTGAATTAAGAAAGTCATCAAAAAACCAACTCAAATCTTTACCAGTTTCATTTTCCATAACCTCTCTAAAATCATCTGGAGAAGGATGACGAAAAGACCACTCAGAGTAATAAGCTTGGATAGCCTCGTTAAACTGTCTCTCACCAAGATGATGACTCAAGAAATCATATCCCCAAGCGATTTTCTCATAGCTCATAGAGATATAATTAATAGGATCAAGATCGTCAGAATGTGAATTAACAGGCATTGTCCTATTTGTTCTTTCCAGATTAATGATGGCTGACTGTAGGAATGTATAATCTCGATCTCGATTCTTCCATAAACTGAATAACTCATCGTATGTAGCCGTCGGATAATTTTGAGCTATATACTTTTGCTCATAGTACGAATTGATGCCCTCGTCCATCCATGGGTATGTCCGCTCATCGCTGGCAAGGGCAGCCTGGAACCAATTGTGTCCGATCTCATGAGTCACAAGGTGATCGAGTACATGATTAGAATTATCTGTATCTATCAGAGTTATCATAGGATATTCCATAGCTCCTCCAGCACCCGTACTCTCCTCTACAATTGTAACTTGTGGATAAGGATAAGGGCCTACTTCTTCGGAATAAAAACTAAGTGCCCTTCTTGCGTACTTCAATATATCTTCCCAGTCTTCATTCTCTTCTCTTACGAATGCTGTAATCCTGATACGCTTGTCATCTATCACGATTGCTTCTCGATATGGGACATAATACTCACTTGCAAACCATGCAAAGTCTATAACATTATCTGCACTTATATACAATGTCTTCCCATTACTATCATACACTGTACGGCTCTCATCTACAAGCCCTGTACATGCGATAGAATACGACGCAGGCAAATTAATTTCTAATTCGTAATCTCCGAATTCTGAATAATACTCACCCATCTCAAGATATGGCATCGGATGCCATCCGTTGTAGTCATATACGGCAGGCTTAGGATACCATTGTGTCATCCGATATAAGTCTTCTTTTAATCCAGCACGAGAAAATGCATATGGAATATCCAATGTGAACTCGATGCTAATATCCACTGTAGCTCCAGGAGCTATAGGATCTTGTAACTCTATGTCTGCAATGTCACGATGTTCTCTTCCATCTACTACATAACTTTTATACTGAAGTTCTCTATTCTTTATCGAAAATTTTAGATTGGAATAAGCACCCTGATCTTCAATATTAGAAAAGTGGAAATCACGATCACCTATCATTAATGCCTGCTCGGCGTATGCGGATTTCTTATCACTATATGCATTCCACCACACATGGAAATACATTTCTGATAGGACATCAGAAGAATTATTAGTATAACTCAATACAAGCGTTGCATCAAGCGTTTGATCTACGGTATCGAGAGTGGCACTAATCTTATAATCAGCTTCTTGCTGAAAATAAGTCTGAGCAATCATATCTGCTGAAAAGAGTATCGTTATAATAAAGAATGTAGCTTGTGAAAATATAGATAACATATGAAGAATTATTGCTATACATTAAATATACAAACTTAGGTATCTATGTTAAGAATTATTATACCTTTTATATTTCTGACATCCGTATTAGTGGCTTGCAAATCCTCCAAAAAACTGGAGCCACAAATATCGGAAGATCAATATTATATCCCTAGGTTTCCTATGGATTGGGTAGGACACTATGAGGGAACTCTCAATATCCATACACCTAATGGAGAATCGAATGAGGCTATCATGCAATTGATAATCAATACTCCTGATGCAGAAGGGTACTTTCCCTGGACGATTATATACGGAGAAAACGATGTCAGAAGGTATGGATTAGAAGTTATTAACGCTACTAATGGACACTACAGAATCAATGAATATAACAGCATAGAGATGGACGCATTTCTTATAGACAATCATTTTATCAGTCACTTCTCAGTCATGGGCAATGACCTAATCGTCAGTTACGAAAAAACGAAACTAGGTATAACTGCACTCTTCTATATCTCCAATCTTAAGTCTGCAGTACAGACTGGCGGAGAAATCATTGCGCAAGATACTATCCCAACTGTCACAGTATATCCTGTACAAGTCTTTCAAAAAGCCTTATTAAAAAAGAAAGAATAAGTATTATTGCAAATATTAACTGTTTGTATATCTCTAACATACAATACAGGTTATTATTAAAACAATAAGGATAATAATATCTCTGATTTATAATCAAAGGATTTCAATTCAATTTAAAAGTACATGAATCAAGACCAACTAATAGACCTAATCAAAGAAGTCAATTCTATAGCTATAACGGCTGGGAATAAAATTCTTGAAGTCTACGATGATATTGAAAACTTCCAAGTAGAGCAAAAAGATGACAACTCTCCCCTAACAAGAGCTGATAGAGAAGCAAATAAGATCATCTGTGATGGCTTAGAAAATCTGAGTATAAAATATCCTATTATATCTGAGGAAAATAAGTTAGTCGATTACGATACTCGCAAAAACTATGAGTATGTATGGATGGTGGATCCATTAGATGGGACTAAAGAATTCATTAAGAGAAATGGAGAATTTACTGTCAATATTGCACTAATCCATCAGAACAAATCCATAGCTGGCGTGGTGTATACACCCGTAACGGAGGACTTATATTATGGAATCAAAAATCATGGCGCCTACAAGATCAAAAACAAAGTAGAAACAAAACTAACTACGGCGACTTACAACAAGCAAGACACAGGATTATCTATTGTATGTTCCAGATCACATCTTAATGATGCGACTCAGACATTCATAGATGACTATAATGCACCTGATAAGGTATCTAAAGGTAGCTCACTGAAGTTCTTAATCATAGCAGAAGGTGAGGCGCATATATACCCTAGGTTAGCTCCCACTATGGAATGGGATACAGCTGCAGCTCAGATAATACTAGAAGAAGCGGGAGGAACAATGATAGAAGCTGATACAGGAACACAAGTCAGATACAATAAGGAGGACTTGCTTAATCCACACTTCATTGCTCATGCAAAGCAGATCGATTAGATGCCTAAAATAGAAGCTCGACATATTTTCTTAGCAGCATGTGCTGCATGGATCATAGGGATTATGTGGTCTAGATTTGGAATAAGTCTTGGTATGATACTGATGCTTGTCGCAGGATTATGGAACGGAGATATCGTATCTAAAGTCAAGTCCTTTCTATCCAATAAATATTACCTCTGCGTCATGGGTATCTTTATCCTGTATGCAGTTACAGGACTCTACTCAGAAGATCAGACTTACTTCCTCAATAGGATGCGTATCAAGCTGCCATTTTTGTTTTTACCATTTGCATTTTCTGCTATACGAGGAGTCGATAGAAAGACGATACATCAGGTCATGTACCTATTCATAGTCGTCTCATTATCTGGGGTCATCTGGTCACTCAGTCACTTCCTATTAGATGTCAATGCTTACGTAGAGAGTTACTCTAAAGGTCAGATCCTTCCGACACCCATCCACCACATACGCTATAGTATTATGGTAGCCATAACTATAGCAATGGCCATCTATATGCTCAGCGAAAAAATTAGATTCAAAGCAAAATATTTTCTGATTGCAGTCATTGCTTTTCTATCAATATACCTACATATCCTTGCAGTGAGAAGTGGACTTTTGACTTTTTATATTCTTGTCATTTGCCTTCTGGTACACTTCCTTCTAAGACGACGTAGTATCAAACTGATGTTCGGATTAGGCATAGTGACCTTATTGGCAATCTTTATTTCGATTCAATATATTCCGACGGTTAAGAAGAAGATTGGATATACGCGATATAGCTTAGAGCTATTTACAAAAAATGAAAATATCAGAGAATTATCAGATTCTCGACGCCTAGGAAGCATTGCAGCGGGCATAGATCTGACGAAACGTAACCCCATCGTAGGTGTTGGCTATGGTGACCTAATGCAAGAGACCAATGACTACCTCAAGACTCGTTATCCTCAACTTATAGACTTAGAACTACTTCCTCACAATCAGTATATTCTTACTGCATCTGTGGCAGGAATTATCGGATTGATTTTCTTCTTCTTGTACACTATCTATCCGATATTCTACTTAGGTGGAATCAGAGATTCTTTCTTTCTAAGCTCACAACTTATGCTCTTTGCTTCATTCTTAGTGGAACATACATTAGAGTCGCAGATCGGTGTGGCCTTGTATTTATTTGTCCTACTTTTTAGTATGAAAATGATGGAATCTAAAACTGCATAATGGAACTCTTATCTACTGTAATAATTACTTACAACGAGGAAGATAAGATAGAACGATGCATACTATCTGCACAAGAAGTCAGTGACGAAATTATAGTCTTAGATTCTTTCTCGACTGATGGGACTGTAGAGATTGCCCAATCGATGGGGGCTATTGTTTATGCACAAAAGTTCTCAGGATTCATAGAACAAAGAAAAATGGCTATCGGTCATGCGACACACAATCTGGTTCTTGCCTTAGATGCAGATGAGTACTTAAGTCCGCAACTTTCCTTAGAAATACTGCATGCTAAAGAAAATAAAACAGCAGATGCTTACATGCTCAATCGACTAAGCAGTATTGCTGGTCACTGGATAAGGAATGGATCATGGCATCCCGATTACATTACAAGATTATTCTACAAGGATAAAGTTACTAATGGTGGAGAAGCACCTCATGATAAAATCATAGCTGCAAAAGGCACGAAAAAAATGCGGCTAAAAGGTGTACTCTTCCACGATGCCCACGACAGCATAGAAGATAGAATCGAAACCATAAAAAAACACAGTACTGTAGCCGCAAAAAGCAAACATGCAAAAGGAAAAAAATCCAACTTTCTAAAAGTTTATATAAAAACAGGATGGAAGTTCTTCAGTGAATACATACTTAGATTAGGCATATTAGATGGTTACTATGGATGGATTGCTGCTAAGACAACAGCACAATATATCTATCTAAGAGAAACCAAAATAATACAACTGTGGCACAAATAATTAAATTAACATAAGCCATTAGTTCTAAAATTACATATAAATGAACTCTAGTAATAACCAATACCACACACCTCTAATAGACAGAGAAATATTCTTCGGCAATCCAGTTATTGCAGGTGCACAGTTAAGCCCAAATGGTGAATACATAACATTCATCAAGCCATTAGAGGGAATTATGAATATCTGGATCAAGGGTATCAATGATGCCTTCGACACGGCGATTCCTCTTACACAAGATAAGACTCGACCTATCAGATCCTACTTCTGGTCTAGGGATAGCAGATATGTATTGTACGTCCAGGATAAGGGAGGAGACGAGAACTTCAGGGTATACCGAATCGACCCTAAGGAAGCGACAGACAAGCATATCCCGAAAGCCATAGATCTGACACCTTATGATGACATTAGGGCCATGATTGTATCACTTCCTAAAAAATCAGAGGACAAGATCTACATTGGTATCAATGATCGTGATAAGGCATGGCATGACTACTACAGTGTAGATATTGGTAATGGAAATAAAACGCTTATACTCGAAAACACAGAACATCTTAATGGAGTCACTTTTGACCTACAAGGTGAATTACGATTGGCCTCAAGATCATTAGCAGATGGCGGTAATGAAATTCTAAAACTGACAAAAAACGGATGGGAATCTATCCTAAAGTCCAATCTTGAGGAAAGTATCAGCCCTATAAAATTTACCAAAGAAGGAGACTTATATATCATCTCTAATGTCGGTGATCCAGATCTTATGGGGCTATATCTCTACAATATGGAAAGTGGAGATACTGTACTAATAGAATCGGACCCGGAGAACCAGGTAGATATACAAAATGCATCCTTCTCTCAGGAAACTGAAGAGCTGATCGCAACGATATACGTCGGCGATAAAAAAAGAATCTATTGGCGTGACGAAAGCTACAAACAAGATTATGAATATCTAAAAGAACAATATCCAGGTGCAGAGATCAGCATCACATCTTCTACAAAAGATGAAAACCTATGGCTATTCTATGTCAATAAAGATACTGACCCTGGCAATGCATACTCCTATGAGAGAAGTAGTAAAGTTATAACCCATCTATACACACCGAGACCGGATCTACCGACTGAGCACTTAACTAACATGACACCTGTCAGTTATCCATCTTCTGACGGTATGATTATACCAGCTTATCTTACATTACCGAATACACAAAGTACTGAGAACCTTCCAGCGGTAGTTTTCGTGCATGGTGGACCTTGGGCGAGAGACCATTGGGGGTATAATAGTTTTGCACAATTCTTAGCTAATCGAGGGTATGTGGTCATACAGCCTAACTTCCGAGGATCGACAGGCTACGGCAAGAAATTCCTCAATGCCGCTATTAATGAGTGGGGAGAAAAAATGCAAGACGACCTAACCGCTGCAGCACAATATCTGACAGAAAAAAAATATGCAGACCCAAAGCGAATAGCTATTATGGGCGGATCATATGGTGGATATGCGACATTGGCAGGACTGACATTTACTCCTGATGTATATGCCGCTGGAGTATCTATCGTCGGGCCTTCTAATCTATTTACATTATTAGAAACGATACCACCCTACTGGGAGTCAGCTCGTGTGATGTTCCATAAGAGGATGGGCAATCCAAATACTGAAGAAGGACGTGCACAACTGACCCGTCAGTCACCTTTCTTCCATGCTAAAAACATCAATGCACCCCTGCTTGTGGCACAAGGTAATAATGACCCAAGAGTCAAAACAAGTGAGTCTGATCAGATTGTAATTGCCATGAGAGACATCGATCTACCAGTGGAATACCTCAACTTTCCAGATGAAGGTCATGGCTTTGCTAATCCGAGGAACAATATGGCATTCATAGCTGTGATGGAAAAGTTTCTGGCAGATCATATCGGCGGACGATATCAAGAAAGTGTACCAGATAATCTTGCGAAAATTATCGTTAATGTCACTGTGGATATTGCAAGCTTAGAGATGCCAAAATCTATAAGTGACTCAGAAAGAAGTGCTTCCCTACCTATTCCTGAAAAAAAAATATTAACTGGTCAATACGTCTATGACTTAAGTCTCGATATGCAAGGCAAAAAAATGGGATTTGAGGTAACAAGAACTGTCTTCGTAGCAGATGACACCCTTACTATAACTGATAATTCTGTTTCTCCAGGAGGAGACATGACGGACATCTGCAAGGTGCAACTCTCAGATTTCACACCCATAGACAGAGAGTTCTCACAAGGACCTATGAGCATTAATTACAGTGTAAATAATCAAACCATCAATGGTCAGGTGATCATGAATGATGATGCCAAAGATTTTGAAATAAAGCCAGAAAATACATTTGTAATGGACGGTCCTGCTTTAGATTGTTATCTATCAGCCTTACCCCTTACTTCTTCTTACCAGAAAGTTATACGATTATATAACACGCAAGGTCAGAGTATTCAGACTTATAATTTTTCTGTCGTGGGAGAAGACACTATCGATCTCTATGAATGCTATCGATGCCAACTGCAATCCTTAGATGGCCCAGATAAAAAACAAACACTCTGGTTATCCAAATCTGACAATCCCCTACTAGTTAAAAAGTCATCTATTATTGCAGAAATGGGAGGTGCTCAGATGGACATGCAACTCAGACACATAGAGAATTGATTTTAAAATAAACTTATGAAAAAATTTATCTATCCATTGTGTACCATTATTTTCTTAATTACTATTTCATGTAATAATATATCAAAACATGATATTGACAAAACTACATTCACGCAAGAAAAGCAAAGCCCACCAGATATAAAACTCATTGCCGATGCATACAATGTCGCCTTCTTAATAATGGATGGTGTCTACAATACCGAATTGACAGCACCTTATGATATATTCCAACATACCCAATACAGGAAAGGCATCAAGCCGATGAATGTATTCTGTGTAGCCGATACGAAAAATGCTGTTACAAGTTTCGAAGGTATGAGAATATTGCCTGACTATAATTACTTAGAGGATTCTCTTCCACACATAGATATATTAGTTATACCCAGTGCAGAGCATCACTTAGATTCCGACTTAGAAAATAAAGATATGATCAACTGGGTAAAAGCTGTAAGCCAAAAAGCCACCTATGTAACTTCTCACTGCGATGGAGCATTTGTGTTAGCTCAAGCTGGACTATTAGACAATTCTGTTTCTACAACTTTTCCCTCTGATATAGATAAAATGAGAGAGATGTTCCCAGAATTAGATATCCGTAAGGAAGTTCTATTTGTTCATGACGGGAAGTATATTACATCTGCTGGTGGTGCCAAATCATTTGAGGCAGCTCTCTATCTATGCGAATATTTATATGGCAAAGAAATTACTCAAAGTCTAGCTGGAGGACTTGTTATACACTGGAACTTAGACAAGCTGGATTATCTTGTTGTCAAGTAGCATTAGATTTACCGCTTGATTTATATCTTTGAACTCTCTATAATCATTAGAATTGTTTAAGATTTGAATTTGAAATTTCTACTACTTATTTTTTCAGTATTCTCTTTTCCATTCTTATCAGTAGGTCAAGAAGCCACTTCTGATACCGAAGAGGAAGAGTTATCCTCGATAGAAATCTCAGGAAGTATAGATGGATATTACAGGCTCGGTTCTCTACAAAGTCCCTCTCAGACTGCCATTGTTCTGGAGCATAACAAGCCTGCACTTGGATCATTTAATCTCGCTGTTAATTATGATACACAAAACTATGGAGGACTATTACATTTTGCTGCTGGACCGCGAGCTGAACAGTCATATAATCTAGATGATAATAATGTACTCAGATATATAAGACAATCTTATATCTATTATAAGCCTATCGATAAATTAAAACTATGGGCCGGAACCGCAGGAGCATTACCCGGATACGAGAATGATGAGCCTCACCTTAATCCTACCTACTCTACCAGCTTTCTTAATTCACTAATCCCTGGTATACATACTGGATTATGGTTAGACTATGAGATCACAGATCAGCTAGCCTTTAACATCGGCGTATACAATGATATGGATCGTAGAATAGATGTGACTCCTGGAAAGCACTTAGGCAGCATGATCAGCTACGAGAATGATAATCATACCATCTCTATATCTTATGTTATGGGCAAAGAAGGAGAGCAAGATCTTAAGATAATAGATATGTTGTGGGATTACCAGATAGACCAAAAGAATGCCGTTGCATTAGAATTATTATATAATTCCTACAAAAGCGCTGATCTACCTGTAGAGGATTTTTATGGTTTCGGCGCATATTATATTCACGACATCTCGGATGACTTATCATTAAATATGAGATGTGAATACATGAAGGACAATGCAGGATTTAGCTTTGACGTGCAAGATGTGTCCGTATGGGATCTAACGCTTACTGCTAAGTATCAAATCGGGGATTTTCTATTCATGCCAGAACTTAGATATGATAGAGCTAATAAACCCTCATTCTTAGATAAGGACAATAATATCAATGCTGAGAATATCTATTTCTTACTTGGGCTGATCTATTATATCGGAGAGGTTAGATAGGAATGTAACTACGGTATGCCACTATTCTGTCCCGCCAGATCCATTCAGTTTTATATCCTAATTCCTGCAATTCTTGCAGATCTAAAATTATGTTATCCCCTTGGGATTATAACTTCTTATCATACTCGATTCGTCTACAGCGAAATCTTTCTCTCATGCCTTAACCAAAACAAATTTAATACAGAATATTTTCACAAAATTTTGAAACGTGAATGATAACATCAATTAATCCACTTAAAATTTCAACTAATACCATTTAAATATTAGAATTTCGGTCATCTTATAATAGAATTAGTCAATTTCTGCGTTAAAAAAAATCAGTAGAAACGAAACGGGGTAAACTTAAGATCTTAAAATCTCAGATCTTCTACATGCACACCTTCATGCTGACTCTCATCAAAACCGAAAGTTGCGGCATCTGTAGAGTAACCCTTCTGATGCTTATCTAATATCATTGTCATACGAGTTCCATCCTTATAGAACACTTTGACCCTTCTGATCGCTTTTGACTTATCGGCTATGGTGAGGCGTATCTTACTATATTCTGATGCTCTATCTGTAGGCTTACATTCTATCTGCGTGACATCCTCACCTTTCTCGAATATATAGTTACTAATTACGAAAATGTAATCGTCAGACTTGTACAAATCTATTATCTTAGAGGGAGTCATGATGTCCCCTGTATCACCAGGTTCTGCATCATTGATTTCTACTTCATTTCTTTTTTTGTGGTATACCCACACAGTAGTATTGTCAGAGATGATCTTGCGATCCTTTACATCTAATGAGAATTGCTCTCCCTTCTGTATTAATGTTCCATTGAAATTCTCTCCTTCATGCTCAGGATATTCCATACCAATACTAAAATCAAATCGATGGGAATCTACACTATGATAATCCTTATGTACAGCATCTAATATATCTAAAGCCATCACATCAGAGCCTTGATCTGTAGGCATATCTGATGGCAAATTCTGAGAATAGCCTATTGTCATGGATAGTAATATGAAGAAAAGTGTTGCTCTCATGGTATACATTTATTATAATAACAGGATATGCTTTCTCTAAGTTAGTTTAAGAAAAGTTAGGTAGTTATTAAGGCTGTGTTAATATCTGTACGGAATTATTTCTTTCCGAGGTATAAATCCGCAAAAGTCGGAAAAGCTGCACTCCCATAGTGACTGAAGCATTTCTGATAAGAAAAGTCCATCTTATACTCAAGCTGGAAAGCATCGAAAAAATCACTCAATAGATCAAAGTCCATATTCCGAGAATTAGGCTTTGGATAATAGACCAGGTGCTTAATACTGCCATCTGTATTCCAAAATACATTTAACCAAATTTTAATGCCTCGAATGTCAAAATCTTTGGTTTCAGCAAACTTTTCCATGTCGCTGAGCAATCCTATCCACTTTCGGTATGCCTCATCCATAGAGTCATTGCATACAGACAATAGTGGATCGTTACAGACTGTAACTAAGTCCTCATACTCTTGCTCATTCTCCCCTATCATAAAGACAGAAGGCAGTGAATCCCTATCATAAGTGATAAGGTCGATAGCCGATAACTGCGTAATCGACATTATGCAAAAGGCGAAAACTAAAAGTCTTAGATTGGTACTCAAGTGTATTTGATTGTATCTCAAATTCAATTATAACTTAAAAATATATAATATTTACTACTTCATGAATCAATCATATGAATTGATTAGTGCCCATAATTGCTTTATTAACATATATTTTGGAATAATGATCATAGATCTGATAACGGTATTACTTGTTGTGCTTGGTTTTTACCAAGGGTATAGGAAAGGATTAATTAAGACTGTATTTGCAACTCTATCCCTACTTATAGGGATTATTGCTGCGCTTAAGCTCTCTCCTATTGTCATCGGTATCCTACAGAATCTACTATCCTGGAATCCTGCCATTACCTTTGTCTTAGGATTCGTATTGACATTTATATTGGTGATGATGCTGATCAGATTCTTGGGTGACAAACTAGAAGCATTACTGAGAAGTCTACATATCGGGGTGATCAATAAACTTGCAGGTGGCCTTCTGCTTTCTCTATTTTATGCCATCCTAATTAGTTTCGGAGTTTTCTTTATGGATAAAATAGAGCTGATCTCTCCTGATCAAAAGGCTGCTTCATTCACCTATCCATTCTTAGAACCCCTGCCTGAGATGACTAAAAGTGTAGGAAGATCTCTACAACCTGTATTCAGCGAATTCTGGGATAAGATGATCGAAACGATGGATGCACTTAAGGAGAAGGGTGAGGAGATAGAGGTAGGAGGAACTACTGAACAGTAATTGGTTTTCGACTATTCTACATTTAATAAACTATTCAATCCCATATCAGACAAGAAGATCGTAAAATAAAATCTAAGGCACTATCTGTCCTTCAAATCAGTTATCTTAGTAATTAAATAATATTATTATGTTTGACCTGAAATTAAAAAGTAAAGAAATAGATCGCTTACAATCAATTAACGATGCTTATCTTTTCGAAGAAATCTTAGGTTATTTAAATAACGAATCGAAAGATAATATTGTAAATATTCCAGCTCATTATAAGGAACAATTAGATAATAGTATTGCTCAAAAAAAGGCTGGCAATACTATTCCTAATAGTGAAGTAAAGAAAAGCATAAAGTTATGGCTTTACAAATAGTTTGGACGCCAGATGCAATATTACATCTTAATGAAATTTTAGAATATTGGATTGATAGAAACGGAAATTCTAATTATTCTAAAAAGCTTTACCAAGCTATTTTAAATACTCTTCAAATTTTATCCAAATATCCTGAATCTGGAAAAAATTACAGAAAAGCCTCTCTTAAGATCTAAGATTTTCAGAGACTATTATATCTTTTTTTTTTTTGATGATAGATATTTATCCATTGTAGGTTTTTGTGATATGAGACGCAATCCAGAACTTATTCAACATCTTAAAGACATATGAAATCTAAATACCTATCTGCAACCAACTTAGAGGAATTAGATAAATTATTGATTCGGAGTCATGATGATCCTATATGGGATTACAGAGTTAGGTCTAAGTGGTCAATATCATATATGTTCAGCAACGCTATTGTCTTTTGTATATGGATATATTATATCAGAGACTATCTAAGTTATCTCATCTCCTCTCTATTCTTTCTACCATACATTGTATTAGCATATATTTCTAATACTATGAAATATTGCATCTATTCCAACAGAATAACTTTTAGGTGGGGAATATTAGGAAGAAAGAACGTCACCATTCCATTCTCTGACATCACCGCTATCAATTTAGTAGAATATGATAATACCAATATTTCTACAATTTATTTTGGTACACGTAGTGAATATAAGATCAAAAAATTTGACTTCGAAAATAATGAGCCTCGTGCACATATCACATTCGAGAATGTAAAAGATGGCCCAGAAGTCAGTAAATTATTACACCTATTGTGGGAAAGGAATAAAATCATCGATAGGCCTGATTAAGCTCTGAGCACCTATACGACTACCATTCTATCCTACACCTTGCCACTCTTAAGATGCTCCAGATAATGTACTAATTCCATCTCACTGACGAATAGTACTTGCCTTGGCTTGGAGCCATTAGCTTCTCCGACGATACCTAAGCTTTCCATCTGATCCATGATACGACCGGCTCTATTGTAACCGAGTTGTAACTTACGCTGTATCGATGATGTAGAACCGTGCTGATTACTTACGATCATACGTGATGCTTCTTCGAACATAGGATCAAGGTCTGCCCACTTAAGATTAGATCCACCGAGTTCTGCATTCTCATCTGCAACTTCAGGCAGGTGATATGGCTCTGCAAATCCCTTCTGATCAGCAATATGTTGTATCACTTCTTCCACTTCTGGAGTATCTACGAATGCACATTGCAGTCTTATGATATCACTACCGACGGAGAGTAGCATATCTCCTTTTCCTATAAGTTGCTCTGCACCTTTAGCATCTAATATGGTTCTGGAATCTATCTGAGATGTCACTTTGAATGCTATTCTCGCTGGGAAATTTGCCTTAATCATACCTGTAATAATCTTGACTGATGGTCGCTGTGTCGCAATGATCAGGTGTATTCCTATGGCTCTTGCCAGTTGCGCCAGTCTTGCGATTGGCATCTCTATCTCCTTACCTGCAGTCATAATGAGATCAGCAAATTCATCTATCACTAATACTATAAATGGTAAGAACTTATGCCCATCTTTTGGACTTATCTTTCGGGCAACAAACTTTGCGTTGTACTCCTTTATATTTCTTGCTCTTGCTTTCTTAAGTAGATCATATCTCGTATCCATCTCCACTGTCAGAGAGTTAAGCGTCTGGATAACTTTCTTGGTATCTGTTACGATCGGCTCATCTTGATCTGGTAAGAAGCCTAAGAAGTGCTTATCTAAGTAACTGTATGGGAATAGCTCCACCTTCTTAGGATCTATCATTACAAGCTTTACCTGAGATGGGTGCTTCTTATATAGTAGTGACATCAGTACCGTATTGATACCTACTGACTTACCTTGCCCAGTGGCACCTGCAATCAGCAAGTGAGGCATCTTAGCTAAGTCGGCCACGAATACCTCATTAGATATCGTCTTACCTAATACGATAGGTAAGTCCATTTTTACATTTTTGAATTTATCAGAACTCGCCACTTCTTTGAATGAGACAATCTGCTTATTCTTATTAGGCACTTCTATACCTACTGTACCCTTACCAGGTATCGGAGCTATTATTCTGATACCTAATGCAGATAGACTCAGTGCTATATCATCTTCTAATTTTTTGATAGAAGATATCTTAACCCCTGGAGCTGGAATGATCTCATACAGTGTTACTGTAGGACCTATTGTAGCCTTTATTTTAGTAATCTTAATATTGTAATTAAGAAGCGTCTTGACAATTTGATTCTTATTTTCTTCCAGTTCTTGTCTATCTATCGGTGTCTTCAGATCAGAGTAATCCTTAAGCATAGAGAATTCTGGAAACTTATACTTAGACAATTCCTTAGTCGGATCATATGGCTCGAAGTCATCAGGATTATCTTCAGTGACATATAACTTATCACTATCCATGTCTGGACCAGTGGCTTTCTTTGCTTCTAATGGAGTATCTGATGCTGGAGATGGTGTGGAAATTTCAAGAGGTTCTGACAACTCTAATTCCATCTTCTCAGGATCTATATCATTTTTCTTTGACTTTCTGGTCGGAACAGACATAGAATCAGGAAGCTTCAGTTCAATAGCATCGCTATCAGATGAAGCTTCCTCGACTCTTTCGGTTTTTGGCATGGACCCATCAAGGTCTTCGAACAAACTTTTACGTTTTCTCTCTTTCTTCTTAGGTTTTAGATATTCGCCTACACTCGTCGCTGTATCGTTGTCCGAACCAAAATTAAATTGGAACTTAGGTATATTAATATTATCAAAGCCAGCCACTTTAAGACCGTCAAATTGTAGTAGTGGATTCACTATCCAAATAAATGCTGCTGCTATTAGTAAGATCATAAATAGGACAAGTCCTATCTGCCCTAAGAAGCTAGATAGATAGTTACAAATAGAATTACCCATCAATCCTCCCCAGCTAAATGTCGAGTTCCTCATAAAAAACTCAAGCACCACTGATAGAAATGAAATAATTATAAATGTGTGTAAGAATATATTAGCAAATTGCTTCATTGATGCTTGGCGGATCAAATCGACCCCCAGTCTGACAAGCAAGAAAACAAATCCAAAAGAACATAATCCAAATCCCCAATAGAAAAACATATGTGAGGTGAATGCTCCTAATCTTCCAAGCCAATTCTCTACAGATACCTCAGGATCGAATAAAATCTTACCTGACAACTTGAGAACCTTATTCTGGTCAAATTCCCAAGTCAAGAAATATGATATAAATGCTATAGTTAAGTATACTGCAATAAACAATATAATAACTCCCAGTATTTTACGTACTCGCTCATCTTGGAAAGAAAATCGAACAGCTTTCGCTTTCGAGCCCCTTTTCGCTCGTTTCTTGGACATATTAAAGTCGGTATTTGGAATAACTAATCGGTATCGGTAATCTTAAATCGAGCTCTAATATAAGGTGAAATATTACATATTATAGAAAATACTAAATTATTTATACTTGATAATGAACATTTAACATATATGTATGTTTTATAATATGTTAAATATGTGATTCTACACTTTAGAATTTCATGATGATGATTAACAACTACTTGGCACTCAATATGTTATTGTCGCCGTTAATCCTATACTACATCCAAACTATCTTATCTTCGCCGCCAAACGGTTAATAATTTACATTTATGTGAAGTGTCTGTGACTTAAATTCTTAAGACATCTTAGAGAATGTTAATCCATTCCGTATAAATGAAGTCTTAGCCATTCATTAAAAAATTTAAATATGAAAGCACATAATATACTTATTGCGGGGGCGGGGGGAATCGGACAAGCTACAGGTCTTATCCTGGCTTGTAATAAGGATATCGAGACAAATATTCTACTCGGTGACAGATACGAAGATGCTGCAAATGAGGCAGCAAAGTATGTCAATGCAAATTCTGAATCCAAGAAAGCAGAAGGTTTCTTACTTCCATCTGATGGGATGACGGATGCATTCAAAGCAAAATTAGAGCAAGCAGACATTATATTAGATTGTCTGCCTGGTAGTCAGGCTCCGAGAATGGCACAATATGCTCATGATTATAATTGCCATTATGCCAATCTCACAGAATATGTCAACGAGACAGATCAAGTGACTAAGATTGCGGAAAAATCTAAGATGGGATTCATCTTACAGACCGGGTTAGCGCCTGGGTATATTAATGTTATAGCTCATCATCTATTTAAAAAATTTACGGAAATACACAAAGTAGATAAGGTAGATAACATAGATATGAAAGTCGGAGCGTTATCTCGACATGCAAGAGATCCCCAGTTCTATGCTTTCACATGGAGCCCTATAGGAGTCGCAACTGAATATGTCAAAGATGCTCTCGTCGTAGAAAACTATGAGACTAATAAAATACCATCTCTATCTGCAACTGAAACGATCATGATAGAAGGTATACAATATGAAGATGATTTTACTTCAGGTGGAGCTGCGGATCTACCCGTTGCACTTGCTGGAAAAGTCAAGAACCTAAATTACAAAACACTAAGATTTCCTGGACACTACGACTGGGCAAGAAACATAATATCAGAGACTCCAGGTGGATCAGATAAGGTAGAATACCTTAATAAGACCATGCTCGAACAGATTCCTTCTGTCGAGGATGATGTCGTGATCGTATTCGCCTCTGTGAAAGGTAAAGATCACAGAGGTGTGTTGCGTGCAATAGAAAAAAGCATCCATGTATACCCATCTAAAGTGGGTAAGGAAACACTACGTGCCATACAGACAACCACTGCCGCTCCTCTATGTGAAGCTGCAATGTTATTACTTTCTGGTCAATACAGTGGTCCTGTATTCCAAAGCCAGATCGATACGGATAGCTTCTTAAATGGATCATTTGTGAGTAAGGTCTATGGGAAAATACATATATAAGAATCACCCATAAGGGTGAGTTTTATACCGAATCATATATTGAACTTTAAATTTTTAAAAGCCTCTATGCAAATCATAGGGGCTTTGTTAAATATTTAAATCTGAGTGATTATTGGGTTGAGATATGACGTAATGTCTTATTTTAATCCACTGAAAGAGATAAAAATAGACACTAATATGTCCAAAGCAATGGCAAGGATTCTGCTATCTATGCTTATAATAAGCAATAGTATCGCCATGCTTATATCTCAAAATAATGAGATCAACCCTCACAACTTAGCTTACGATATGCCAGAATATCAACAGGCTAAAGAATACTTAGACACAAGAAAATATGCCGAAGCAGAAGCTCTAATTGTTATCGTATTAGCTAAACTTAAAGAAAAAGGAAATACTGCGGATTATGGCGAAATACAATTCCTACATGCTAAGAGCCTGATGCATCAGTGGCGTAGTGATGAAGCTTTAGAGATCTATAAGGAGGTAAAAAAAGAAGCAAAAGAAGCTAATCTAAATCATCTATATTCTGATGCGATACAAGCTCTCTGTATAATGTATCAGTTCAAAGAAAACTATGAACAAATAGAATCATTAGTAAGTGAAGGATTACAAATAGAAGGTCTTCCGCCTGCAGATTATTCCAATTACTACCTGATCATGGGAGAAGTATGGTGGAGAAAAAACAACTTAGACAGTGCATTATATCATAGCAATATCGCATACGAGATAGATAAAGAGATCAATGACTCTATCAGTCTACCCAAGACTTGTCAGGTCATATCACTTATTCTGGTAGATAATAATGATCATGACGAAGCGCTAAAATATCTTATAGAAGGTAAAAGCTATATCAGCGGAGAAAATAATTATAAGCATTCATACTTTAATGCTGACATAGCTCGTATCATGTTAAGTGTACGTAATATAGAAAAAGCAAAGTCATATGCGAAGGAAAGTGTCAGGTATGCCAGACTAAATAAATTAGTTTCGACCTTATCTGATCATTTGTCACTACTTGCATCTATAGAAGAAATGGAAGGCAATTATGAAATAGCTTTGAGCCTCTATAATGAAGCCTTGGAACTCAATAAAAAGACTAAAAAAATAGAACCACAAATCAGAATCAATAGTGGTACAATCGCATGTAAACTCAACTTAGGCAAAAAGGTGAAACAGAAAGAGATCAATGATCTATTAGATTTAAAATCAAAAACCAAAAATGAAATATCTAAAGATAGAATAGATCAAATCTACTTAAGATACATGATAGAGTCTGATATTTCTGAATCAGAATACTATGCAGCAAGTAACGAACTTATCGAAGGATTTAAGTCAAGAAATAATCTCTACGATCTGAGAGATATCTATAAATTAAATCATGAGTTCTATACAAGAAACGGAAACTATAAAGAAGCCATTGATGCATTACAATCTTATATGCAGTATAGGGATACGATCTTTGCTGAGCAACAAGAATTCAAGATATTAGAATTAGAGGCTACATACGATAAGATCCAAGATGAAAAAATTATCGATCAATTAGGGGTGACAAATAAAGCTCAAGCACTTACTCTAAAACAACAAACTGCTTTTCTTATAACAACTGGAGGGGGATTTCTTATTATTTCTGTACTATCATTCTTCCTTTATAAATATTATAAAAAAGTAAAAAGACAAAACGAAATAGTCTCATCAGCACTGAAAGAAAAAGACTTCCTATTAAGAGAAATACATCATAGAGTTAAAAATAATCTACAAGTCATCTCTAGTTTATTATCCTTGCAAGCAAGACAGATAGAGGACGAAGATATACAGAAAGCTATACATGAGGGTCGTAATCGAGTCAGATCCATGGCCCTCATCCATCAGAACTTATATCAGAATGAGAACCTGACAGGTGTAAGTGTATCAAGCTATTTATCTAAGTTACTTGAGGAATTATTTGACACCTATAATGTGGATGCTGATCGTATAAAACTTAATTTAGATATAGAAGATATTGATCTGGATGTAGATACTATGGTTCCATTTGGATTGATTCTTAATGAGCTCGTTAGTAATTGTCTTAAGCATGCTTTCCCAGGTGATCGAGATGGTCTTATAACCATCAGACTTAAGGATATAGAAAATCAACTACATCTATCTATCATAGACAATGGTGTAGGATACACAGACGTAAATGAGAGTAGCAATAAGTCCTTCGGAAAACGATTAATTAAAGCATTCTCGAATAAATTAAATGCTGATATGGAAGTGATTAATAATAATGGCACCAAAGTCAAGCTCACTATTAAGAATTTCAAGAAAGCTTCTTAGCATATTGTACTGCATATTTTATTTATGATCACAGATATCACCCTTCTGGGTGAGAATTTATAATTCATAATTCCTCATCTTCAATTATATTTTTATTGAAGCCCAGAATACAATGCTGCACGTTCGATCTATATATTTAATGCTAACCCTGAGTATGCTATCGATAGCCTCTATTAGCCAATCGAACATCGATCAGTTAGAAGTCAAAATAGAACAGTCTGATAACATACACCAGAAAGCTACAGCGTATATCGAGATCCTCAAATCGATACATTGGCAACAACCTGATAGCACACTTCATTACATAGATCAATTTAGACAATTACCTAATATTAATAATTATTCTAAGTATCTTCTTGAGATAGAATATTACTTAAGTCGAGCCTATAGAGCTAAAGGTGATTATTATTTGGCTATGCCTCATGCATTAGAAAGTTACAAAATAAGTGAGTCAATAAATGACACAATACATGCTGCAAGAGCTGCTTACCAATATGGAGTTATCAACTTGAATGTGAGTAATATGAGTGAGAGTCTAAAGTACCTAAGTATAAGTTATAATTATTATCAGACTCTTGGAAAGGATGAAAAAATTGCTGACTTGAATAATTCTCTCGCCAGTTATTACTTAGACAATAATAATATAGATAAAGCAATAGAGAAATATAACCTGGCTCTAAAGACCTATGAGAAGATAAATGACACAATGGGCATGGCCAATGTTCATGCTAACTTAGGATTAACTTATATAGATGAGAAAGAATATGATAGAGCTGAATTCCACCTAACTACACAAGGAAAACTTGATTCACTGTTAGGCACTCAGTATGGACTCGGATTTCATCACGACTTCATGGGATATCTTAAGCATTCAGAGAAGAAATATGAAGAAGCCGTCGGGTGGTATAATAAAGCCATAGAGATCAGAGATAATCTCAGTAGCCACTATAATAGATGTGAATCTTATATAAGTATGGGAAATGTGTTATTAGATATGGGGAAATATAAAGAGGCAATCGGCTATGCCTCAGAAATATTTAAGTATAAAGAAAGTCATAAGTCATTATCCCAAGAACAAAGTGCACATAGAATATTATATAGCAGTTATGAGAAATTGGATGATCTAAAATTAGCTCTGTCACATTATAAGCAATACAAGACTGTCGGAGATTCTATCTATAATCAAGAGAAGATAAAAGCGCTTGCTGAGAGTGAAGCGAAATTAAAAAAGACAGATCTCGATGCAGAGATTACAGTTCTGAATAAAGAAAAAGAATTAGTCGAACTCAAGTTAAATGATCAGCGGCTTATCATAAGTGTTAGTATAATAGGCTTATTACTCCTTACTCTAGTTACTATAGTGATTATAAAATTATATCAAAATATCAAGAGCAAGAATCAACAAATTAATTCCACCTTATCAGACAAGGATATATTACTGAGAGAAATACATCATAGAGTCAAGAACAACTTACAAATTATCTCCAGTCTCTTATCTCTCCAGTCCAGACAGATTAGTGATGTGCATGTCCAGCAAGCGATTAACGAAGGTCGCAACAGAGTAAGATCTATGGCTCTTATACATCAGAACCTGTATCAGAATAAGAATCTGACCGGCGTAGATGTGCATGTATATCTCAATAAATTAATCTCAGAATTATTTAATACATATAACATCAGTCAGAACAAAGTATCTCTTCAGTTATCCATAGACAATCTTAATCTAGATGTAGATACGATGATCCCCTTAGGTTTAGTGATTAACGAACTTGTGAGCAATAGTCTTAAGCATGCATTTGAGAACAGGGATAATGGTATCATTAATATCAGCCTCAAAGAAGAAGAGCAGAAGCTTATCCTTAAGGTATCAGATAATGGTATTGGCTTAGAAAAAATCGCTTTTGAAGCATCTAAGTCATTTGGCAATAGATTAATTAGAGCATTCACACAGAAGCTAAAAGCAGATTTCAATATAAGATCCGATAATGGAACTCATGTTACTATGATAATAAATAATTACCTTAAAGCAGCCTAAAAAAAATCCATGTCAGAAGTAAGAGTCCTAATTGTAGAAGACGAACCCCTAATAGCAGAAGATATATCTGACTTCTTAGGGGAGACCAACTATACAAGTGCAGGTATCGCATATGACAGTGAGACAGCACTCGATATGTTGGTCAATCGTAATCCAGATATAGCCTTATTAGATATCAATATAGAAGGCTCTATGAATGGTATAGAAGTAGCCAAAATCATACGCCAAAAATATAATATACCATTTATATTCCTCACCTCTCATAGCGACAAAGAGACCCTAGACCAAGCTAAACTGACACTTCCATATGGGTATATTGTCAAACCATTCAATGAAAAAGATCTCATAAGCACCATAGAAATGGCTGTATTCAGACATGCTAATGAAAATAAGTCTGATATCCCAGCTCTACAACATATCAATAGCAAACTCAGCAACGCAATAACTGAGAAAGAATACGCCTGCTTAGTCCAGTTATTCAATGGTCTAACCAATAAGCAGATGGCAGAAATTCAATTTGTGTCGATCAATACTATAAAAACACATCTAAAAAACCTCTTTCTAAAACTAGAAGTTCCTAACAGAACTAAAGCAATAAACAAAGCACTTAGCATATAATTTTCTTACACTTACCGCTTGCAACATTACTTTTCTCTCTATAGACTTCTTATCACTCGATAAGACTGTATAATAATGCAACTATGCATTTCACATTTCTGAAAAAACAAAAACACATTTCACTAAATCACCCTTTAAGGTGATACCAATTATGAGTATTTTTTATATACACATACAGCCATAGCGTACAATAATATTTCTCCTGCCCATAATATCACCCACATGGGTGAAAAAGCAATTCTCTATTGCATTCATATTTGTAATATCAAATTGTAGAAGAATGAAAAAGAAAAAAGAAAAACTCAAACTGATACATAATAAGAAAACCAAAAAACCAAAAGAAGTTATCAAGAAAAAAATAAAATCAATAGAAGCAGACCTTAAGAAAATCGTAGAAAAAATAGAAAACAACCTCAAACAAAAAAATAGCTCCAAATGAAAACACCAAACTATCTTACAAGCAGAGAACAAGAGATTCTGAATCTCCTCTCTTGTGGTCACTCTACACCAGAAATTGCAGATATATTATTTCTCTCTCCAGAAACAGTCAAGACTCACAGAAGAAATCTTGTAATAAAGCTAAATGCCAAAAACGTAGCTCATCTAATTCGCATAGGATTTGAATCTGGTGCAATCAATGTTCAAAAATCAATTGAAAAAATAAATTACCACTTCAGCTCTAAGCTGGAGATGGTTGCCTAATAATAATTTCTTCATACCTCAAAATAATTTTATAATGAATACAAATACTTTTACAAAGTACTTACTTGGAATATGCTTACTCTTAGTAAGTACATTTATGATCGCTCAGCAAACAGAAATCGAGTACAACTCTGATACTGGAGCAGCAGGCCCACAATTACTAATCCAAGAAGCTAACGATGCTGGTGACGAAAATGGCGAAGATGGCTGGGCAAGAATGTGGTTTAAAAATACAGCAGACCCAGCAAACAGATGGGGGTTCCTTGCTAGACCACAGTTTGGAGCAACTGACAATCCTGACAGTCTTTTATCTCCGCTTGTAATGGCGTACACTGGGATACAGAAATTCGGATTTGGTAGAGATGGAACTTTAAGAATCAATAAGAAGTATTCTTTTCCTAACGTAGACGGCACCAACGGTCAAGTCTTGACCACTGATGGCTCCGGTAATGTAACTTGGGCTGACGGAGGGACAGGCGCTACTTCTAAAACAATTACACAAGCTATTTCTGCTCAAGATCTGAATCCAGGGGAGCATGCTGCAGCATATAAGTCGCTAACGACTAACTCATTCTTTGTAAGTAACGGTACTCCAATTTTGAACTACACTTTACCAATACCTGTAGGTGGTACTATAAAGAAAGTCAGCTTAATCGGAAATGATAACGTGCCAGGTAGTGGAGCTGGGGAAAGCATAAGAATGGAGCTATTTCATAATAAAACCATTGCTCCTGGCGGAGTAAATTCTATAAAGATTGCCACTGCGAATTCTTCTGATTCAGGCGGAATAAATAATTATGGTCAATACAACATTATTTCAACAAACACCTTAGCTGCAAACGAATGCTTTTTCGTTAGAATCTTTGCAGATGATGGAACTGGTTTCCCAGGAAATTGGCCAGGAGCAAATTTGAAAATTTCTAAAATTGTGGTAGAATACGATATGCCTTAAATACCGAAAAAATTACAACTAAATAAAAGTGTGACAAAATTGCAACTCAGATATTTTTTGAGTTGCAATTTTTATTTTCACCGTATACCATCCACAAATCTAATAACCAATTCTATACAATAAGTAACGGCACTCACTATTGCTATACCTCCACCTATGCCAACATAGAAATCTGCAGCGCCTAATGACTTGTATATAAATATTAAGACAACTCCGATGACCAGACAAAGCAATAAGATCCAAGTGAACTTAGACTCGATTCTTTTATCTTGATTAGGGTTTCTAAACTTAAGATGCAATAGTGCTGCTAATGACATCATCCCAGCACTCAGTCCTGCCCCAGCCCAAACCGTCTGCGGCCAGATATAATATATCAGTATTCCTATCAGTGTAATTACACTAAGTACTACGTATGAGAATCTTATGACCTTAATCTTATCCATGAGATGACAAGATACTATCGTTCTATTATAAATCCAACATATGAACTTAGCTCTATATATTGATATGATAGTTCTTCTACTTTAGCACTTTTAGGACCATGATGACACCACTCTAAGAAGGTCAGAAGTATTTCTCTTGTTGCTACTGCAATTATGGTTACGGTACCATCCTTTTCATTTCTGACAAGGCCACTGACACCGAGTTCTTGAGCTTTTAGTTGGGTATGATATCTGAATGCGACACCCTGCACCATACCTCTTACAGAGATTTGTACAGCAATGCTCACTTAGCCCTTAGTTAACTGTGCTGTCATATCTTGTACAGCTTGCCTAATAAGCTCATATACAAAGTCAAATCCTCCGCTATAGTATGGATCAGGAACTGCTCTATTCTCATTAGGAAAAGAATAATTAAGGAGCATTTTTATTTTAGATTTGTGGCTATCGTTGCCGGCGATCTTCAGAGTATTATTATAATTATTAGTATCCATTGTGACAATTATATCATAGTCTATGATATCCTGAGCTGTCAACTGTCGAGACGTCTGACCACTAATATCAAGTCCATTTTTTTCAGATACTTGGATAGCTCTTCTGTCGGGAGCCTCTCCACTATGATATGCGCTAGTCCCAGCACTATCTACTGTCCAATCAAGACCTTGCTCTTCTATTTCCTTCTGTAAGATGCCGTGTGCAATAGGTGATCTGCATATATTGCCCAAACAAACCATGAGTATTCTCACTATCGTCGTTCTATGTATGATTTAAAAAAGACGTAAAGCTAACATTATTACAATACTGAATCAAGGATCGGTAAACTGGATTTTTAGTAATAATAGCTTGGGCACCTAAAATGATGATATGTTCCTTTGCTCTCGTAAGGGCTACATTGAGTTTTCTGTCTATTCCTTCCTCAGAAATACTGACTATGCTATCTAATGCATTAGACTGATTTGTCGCCATCGAGAAGATTATATGATCTCTTGCACCACCTTGATAACGCTCTATCGTGTCTACCGTAACTAATGTTTCTAATTCTGGATAAGGCGATAATTTTTCTTTGATAAGAGCAATCTGAGCTCTGAATGGCGTAATTACACCTATAGATTTTTCCGTAAGCACTTTATTACTCTTACTATAGATCGCAGACCAAAGTAAAATTATCTGAATAACAACATCTGCCTCTACTTCATTGGTCTTATGAGTCAGTGTATCATCTACTGGTGTATCTACGTATAACATTCTATGCTGGGTGATCATCTCTTGCAAGTCCCCATCATATGAGTACTGAGGCTCCTTTGTCAGTCTCGGTATCTTAGATAAGATCTCTAATTGTCCATCATAGAACTGAGGACTTATATAATCTAATATTTTCTGGTGCATCCTTCCTTGGTGCATCAGAGCACCTATCGCCCAGTCCCAGCTATTCGCCTGGCATCGTTTATACATTCTTTCGAAGTAAGATATGCGTAGGTCAGCAATGGATAATTGATCATTAAGCAGTGCATTATCGGTATACGATTTCTTATCAGACTGCGCTACTACTGCAGGCAACTGCTTATGGTCTCCTATAAGAATATACTTCGCAGACTTAGACAACAGACCGACAAGCATAGGCTCTAATAACTGTGAGGCCTCATCGATAATAACTACATCGAACTGCTTAAGCTTGCTGATTTCTTTTTTGCCTTGGAAGGAAGATAAAGTTGAGACGAATACCCTATGTTCAGAGAATAAGCTTCTAAGCCCCTGGCGAGAATTAATGGTTCTTGTGTTAGTGCTGAGTAATTTATCTTGGAATCGAGCATGAGTAGAATATCGAGATCCGATTCTGAGATAATTATCTTCAGTAGGATCTGTGATGGCATCACATATCTCGTCTACTGCTCTATTAGTATATGCAAGCAATAAGATATTATATTCGGTATCAGCATAATAGTAATCTACTAAGCTGTGTATCATGACACTCGTCTTACCTGTCCCAGGAGGACCCCATATAAGGTAGTAGTCTGGGCTCGTGATTGCAGCTCTAAGAATAGCCATCTGATCATTCGTCAGAATATCGTTAGTGTAATTGACTTCCGTGTCAGGCTTTCTCGGAGCTTGTAATCCCAGAATTTTATTCCTTATAGGTTTGATTGCATTGATAAAAAAATAAAGCCCATGTAATTGCTTATTAAATCCTCCATCTAATACATCCCCTTCTATATGCCAATACTTATTAGCTTCAAATACCTCAAAGTTCTTCTGTCTAGCACGTAATCGTATAACTACAGTATCATGGTCTATTGCGATAATCGTACTCTTAAATACCTGATGTCTCAATACCGAATTCCCACTGCCATCATCCGGATAAAAAACAACAATATCACCAGGCCTGAATCTGCTCAGTCGAGCTGACTCATCTGAGTAAGATAAATGTATACACGGATCACTTGTGTCCGTCTTATTCTCAGAGATAATCAAGTGAGAAAGTATTCTGAAGCTTTCCGCCTTCTCTTCTAATGTATCTAACCATAACGAGGCTAGACCATTAGACTTATTGATACCATGCTCACCTGTCTTAGAAAGATGAAATTCTCTAGATACAAAACCTACAAAATTACAGTAATACGCTAACTCTAACTCTGACAATCCTTGTAAGGCATTATAGTAAGGTGCTACATCTCTACGCAGAAAACTAAAGCTATTATCTATTTTCTTAGGATCCAGAAAATTAAGAAACTGGCTGTAATTATCATCGTGTAGATTACATAATATATACTCGATAACGACAATTTCGTTTCTGACTTTTATCGCATCTAACTGTTGCTTACGAGCCTTTGGAGCATACTTAAGGTTTTGCTTATCCAGTGCTGAGTATAAGATGTAATTATTAGACTTGACTCTACCTTGATATATAGACTCTATGATTAAGTCATATAGTAATGTCTGTATGTAATGATTATTATTAAGGCCATATCCGTTAGTACGGAATAGCTTCCCACTCTTAAGTTCTACGATATCAGATTGCGAATTTTTAGCTTCATAATGATATAAATCGAGTCTTCCTTGCAGCCCATATTCATTAGACAAGAAACTGGGTTCGAGATATGATTTTTCTTTTTGAATATTAGACTGACTGAGATCTACACTTACCGTTCTTCTTAGATTATCAAAATGTATTCTGACCTTTGCAAGCATATCCTTTAGGTCTTCATTACTCATTCCTGCAAATTGTATCGGAGATATCTTAAATGTCTCAGGGAGTAGCTCCTCAAAGGTAACCTCAGGATTATTTATCAGCTCATCCAAATAATAATTGACAACATTACCGATAAGCATATGTACACTGGTGTCACCTGATACCAGCTTCCTAGATAGATACTTAAGTGACGTATGCCCTACCGACTGAAAGCACTCCGATACAGAAGTCACACCAAATAGGAAATCAGGGTTTAATACAATAGCTGCTGGTACATATACTCCATCACTAACTCGTACATCTACAAGATTGACTTGTATTGGAAGATCAATATATTTTTTGATCCTATGAATATGATTCTGTAAGAGGACTTCATCTAATTTAATTACAGATTTCTCATGTGCTACTTCTTCAGATATAAATGTCATAGAATCTGACGCTTCGGCTATAAGCAATACAATGCCTCTTACTGATCGCTGATAGCTTCCCGACTTGTAAGATCTAAGATTCTCTGTCTCTACCTTAGGTTCTATCAGCCCTTGCGGAAGATTATGGCCATACGCATGATATATAATATGATGAATAAGAAATATTCCAAGCTGTAGTAGATCCGATATCTCAGATTCCTTGTAATTACGCTTCTCGATTTTTATCCTGAAATGATGATTCAAAAAGATTAATCTCCCTGGCAGACTATACTTTATAGACGCATACGCAATCCTAGAAAACAAAGTTGTAAATTCTATCGATTCATCTTCTGTAAGCTTTTCAAATAGACTAGAAAACACTCTAAACATATCTAAGAGATGGTTTTCATCGATGATTGGTACTATTTTCTTAGCCTCGAGATAAGCCAAGAAGGCTTTTACATATTCACTATTCTTTTGATTATCAATCATTTACAAAAAATAAGAAACATTTTTAATTACTGAGGAACTAAGTTTAACTATTAAAGGTTTTTTCTATGTGAGTCATATATAACTAAAAGACTTATCTTCACGCGATCTTACGCCTATCCCAAGCCACATAATAAAAACAAAAATATCGAAAGCCATATAGCTTTCCTTATGATGACGAAAACTAAATATCTAATTTCTAACTTTAAATTTTTCAAATAATGAATTTAATCGACATGATTAAAGACCAGGTGACTGGATCTTTAACATCTAACGCATCTAAGTTTTTAGGTGAGTCTGAATCTGGTGTAAGCAAAGCTTTAGACGGTATATTTCCAGCACTTCTTGGTAAAATGATCTCACGATCAGATGACCAAGGAAACTTAAACAAAATCTTCGATATGGCTAAAGGTGCCGATACAGGCATGATGGACAACATTGGTGATTTATTCGGTGGTGGTGCAGGCAATGTAGCAAAGCTTATGAATAACGGATCAGGAGTACTTAACCTATTATTAGGCAATAACTCTGGAAGCATGATAGAAAAAGTAGCAGGATTCTCAGGGATGAAATCAAGTGCTACATCTTCTCTAATAAAAATGGCTGCTCCATTCCTCATGAGTATGGTCGGCAAGTATATCAAGGACAAAGCGTTAGATGCTGTAGGTCTTGGTAAGTTCTTAGGAACGCAAAAATCTGTCGTACAAAACTCTATGCCGAAAGGACTATTGGGGTCATTAGGTGCAGGATTTTTAGGCAAAGGATTTGATACAATCTCAGGAATCGCAGGTAATGCTAAGAATGTAGCAGGTGGTGCTGTAGGAACAGCAGGTGATGCCGTGGGTGCAGCAGGTGATGCTGGAAGAAAAGTAGTAGGTGGTGCTAAAGACTTAGTCGGAGGTGCAGCTAATATGGCTGGTGGAGCCGCTGGCGATATCGCTAATGTAGGCAAGAGTGCAGGTGGTGGAATTATGAAATTCTTGATTCCTCTAATTCTAATCTTAGGTGCATTAGGCGTATGGAAAAGTGGAATATTGGGCGATGCAGTGGATGCAACTACTGAGATTGCAGGTGATGCGGCTAATGCTGCTGGTAATGCTGCTGGAGCTGTCGCTGATGCGGCTGGAGATGCGGCTGGCGCCGTAGGAGATGCTGCTGGTGATGCAGCTGGAGCTGTCGGTGATGTAATGAGTAACACATTTGGTAAGATAGATGAAGCGGCTAAGAAAGCGTTAGACGGTATCAGTTTCGGAGCTAACTCTGCAGGTAAGCAGATGATGAATTATATCGATGGTGGATTTAAAGGTGACTCTAAGTTTACTTTTAATAATCTGACTTTCGCAAGTGGATCGAGCACTATCGCTGGAGAATCTGGTGCAGAAGTAGATAACCTTGCAGCTATACTTAAGGCTTATCCTGAGGTGAAAATAGCTATTACAGGATATACAGATAGCCAAGGTGCTGCTGATTCTAATATAGCATTATCTACTGCAAGAGCTAATTCTGTAAAAGGAAGGCTCATGGGTAAAGGTATCGATGTAAGTAGATTAACTACCAGAGGTATGGGTGCTGCTGATCCAGTAGCCACTAATGATACTCCAGAAGGAAGAGCTCAGAACAGAAGAATCGAAGTAACGATAATGAACTAATCTTTAGTTCAAACAAATATATTATTAGACCTTGCAGTTATCTGCAAGGTCTTTTTTTATGCACTAACATATAAGGTCTAAGTAATTTGATATAACTTGAAATTATGTTTCATGATCACGTTTTAGATTTCTACAAGCAGTTGCAAGATGATTGGAAATTACCGAAGGGTATAGATCTAATATATCCTTTTGGTCATGAACGAGTGCAAAATCTATTGGAAAGCTTCGCCAAAAAGTATTATACAGGAAAGCAAAAAAGACACTTCTTATTCGGAATCAACCCTGGTAGATTTGGTGCAGGTATGACAGGAATCCCATTTACAGATCCGATTATTTTATCAGAGGTCTGCGGTATCGAAAATACTGCTCCGAGAAAAAATGAATTATCATCCATTTTTATCTACGATGTTATCGACCAGTTTGGTGGTCCTTGTGCCTTCTATAAGAAATTCTATATCAGTTCTGTATGCCCATTAGGATTTACTAAGGACAATAAGAACTATAACTATTATGACAGCAAAGAGTTATACAATTGCCTGAAGGACAAAATCACCCACTCCATAGAGTATCAGATCTCTAAGTACTGCCATCAGGATATGGCTTACAGCATAGGACAAGGGAAAAATTATAAGATACTTTGTGATCTAAATATAGAACACGGATGGTTTGAGAATATTGTTCCTCTACCTCATCCCAGATGGGTTATGCAGTACAAACGGAAAACAAAAGATGTCTATATAGATGAGTATCTGCTAAAGTTAGAAAACTAAGAAGAGCTTACATGTCTATCAAGACTTATAATACTACACCTTACTTTACTGAATAGCCATCAGTAGAGAAAGCAAAACCTTTATTACCACTCTCCCCTATCATGATTGCTTGTACTAGAGGTTTAGCATCCACGTTCTTAGAACTCATAGCCACTATAAAGTTAGCGCCAGGTCCTCCTGTATCATCATCTTTTTCAATCACATAATTAATAGTGCCCATAGGAGATAGGCTAATTGGATTATCTAAGTAACTACGGACAAGATTACCATTCGTATTATAGTATTCTATGGTAGATATAAAAAGAGAGTCAGAATCACTAGTATTCCTTATACTCAGAGTTGCCGCAAGTAATGAGCTCTGATTACTGGGATCTACATATATATCAGAATAGATAGGTACATATATTATATCCTCATAGGCCATATCACTTGTTGCGATATCACGTTTTACTTCATGGCTTGCAAGTGCATCTTTACCTTTATCATCAATGTTAGGATTAGGGCTTTCGCAAGATAATGCGATTGCTGCGACTATAATGAATATTAAAGTAATGTGTCTGATCATGCTATACAGTTATACTAACTACAAGATACAATTTTCATATAAAGAAGTAAACTCCACTATATTATAACCAATTTTCCAAAGACCTTGTGTTATACTATTTAAGGTTGAAGATCTCCCATTAGATTTTGAAATTAATTTTTCAAGTTCAAGGCATGAGCGAATCATTTCGTTGCAGACGAATCGAGTATAATATTAGAAAAAAGTGAACCACGATAGTGGGTGGGCTGAATGATAGCCTTAGCTACCGCGAGCCTGCCTGCCTACAATAGAGCTAGGTATTTTTAACGAAGAAATTGGAGAATTAGGGCAAAATATACGGGACATTCTTAATCTTAAATAGTATTATATATTAATTAGAACTCTTCGTTCTCATAGCTTCCGCCTTGTCTCTTTCTTTTCTTCTTCTGATTGATTCTATAGCTTGCAGTAAGAGAAGCTGTCCTACTACGCCACTGGAATTCACTTCGATCAGCGAATCCATCTAATAAAGTAACGCCATTTCTCTTTCTTGTATTTAACAGATCTCTGACACTTATTGTCAGTGTCATCCTCTTAGATAATAAATCCTTACTCCACCCTACATCTAAGGAGCCTACAGCTCTACGTGAGCCTTGAGTAGATTGCCTCGGTCCACGATAATTAGCACGTATTTGTATATCCGAATCAAAGACTGTTATACGTGCCGTCAGTCTACCGTTCCATGTAATATTATCTGCTTCATTAATGGATACATTATATTCATTCTGGAACGTATTAATGTCCTCGGTGTAGTTACGGACAACCTTAAAATTATCGTAGATCGTAGATGTTACATCATCTTGTAATATAGTTATGACATTACGGAATATATTCCAATTACCATCTAATCTCAGCCACTTGATACCACTATAAGATAATGACATATCCAGCCCCATATCAGAGGCTCTACCGATATTGACAGGTAACCTTAATGTATTAGAGGTCATATTATCAATAACCAATATTCGCTGAATAGATGCATCGGTCGTACGGTAGAATAGACTACTATTGAGTGATAGATTATCCCAATATTGAATCTGACCGATCTCGTAAGAATCTGTAAATTCTGGATTAAGATTAGGATTACCGCTATAGAAATTTCGATTATCAGAAAATGTAAAGAAAGGATTCAAATCCCAAAATCGCGGACGTCTGATTCTTCTACTATAACTTGCCTGTATAGCACTTGTCTCACTGAAGCCATAATTAAGGAATCCACTTGGAAATAGATTAGTATAGCTTCTCTCATTCTCACCCCCTTCTGATGTCTGTAATAATCGAGTGTTAATCTGAGAATGTTCTCCACGCAAGCCTACCTGATAACTGAACTTACTGATTGTATTACCATATATACCATAAGCAGCATGTACATTCTCATCATAGATAAAGTTGTTACTTAATCCTTCTATTGCCATATAATTCATATCCATCTCCTCCTCTACAAGAAAGTCATTAGTAATCTCTCTGATCGAACTTCTCAGACCCAGCTCATACTTATGATCTTTTCCTAAGGGGTGTATGTAATCTAACTGTACCAGCCATGTCTTATCTGCCTCATCATTATTAGATCGCTGATCATTAATACTTTGTATCTGCTCGATATTAAATGTGTTCTCTGAACCAAACTGCGAAGACTCGATCTCTGATTTCTCACGGAACTGTACCACAGCATTAAGAGTATGCTCACGAGAACTAAATTCTTTTCTATAGTTAAGGCTATATTCTAAGTTTTTCTCATCTTCTTTCTCATCATCTATCCTTCGTATAATACTCGTGAGCGGATCTGTAGAAAAATCTACATTATCTAAGTTAAGCTGAGAAAGCTTATTTACATCTCTCTCCCAAAGTGGCTCGCTTAAGAATGAGCTACTTTCTCCTATGTAATCTTCATAGATTATAGTCGTCAGGTTATTCTCATCAGATTTCCTATATAGGAATGCAGCTGTAATTTGTTCCTTATCAGTTAAAAAATAGTCAGCGCCAAATCTAAAACTATTGGATAGGCTTTCTCTTCGTTGATCTCGATCTTGGAGTGACAATTGTCTCAGGCCATCACCGGCGCTATTTGTCAGTAACTGATCTTGTATACGATACCCACCTCCAGGATTGAGATTATCATTCAGTCCATAATTCAGGAACCAGTTAAGCTTATTCTTTCTGTAATTAATATTAGCAGAAGCGCCGAGGCGTCGTGGATAACCTCCTGTCAGATCGAAGGATCCATTGAATCCTGAATTATCATTTTTCTTGAGTACAATATTTATAATACCAGCCATACCTTCGGCTTCATACCTGGAGGATGGATTAGTGATCACCTCTACTCGTTCTATTAGATTAGCGGGTATATTTCTGAGTCCATTAGTGTTACCTACACCAGCCATACCTGATGGTCTACCATCTATTAAGATTCTCACGCCATCACTCCCCCTAAGACTAACTGCTCCATCTATATCCACTGTAACTGATGGGACATTATCTAAGATATCTTCTGCAGACCCTCCTCGATTAGCTAAGTCTTTTCCTACTGTAAATATTTTCTTATCCAGAGCAAAAGTGGTCTCGCTACGCTCTCCGACAATTTCTATATTGTCCAGTAACTCACTTTCAGGACTAAGGAGTATATTGCCGATATCTATCTTAGAACCAGAATTCTTAAAATCTAAGTCGTTGTATATAGTACTAGAATATGAGATAAATTCTGTCTTGATATAATAATTTCCAGGACGTACCACAAGCTCAAAGCTACCTGCCAGATCTGTCAAACTACCTGTTATAATGGATGAATCTTTTTTGCTGTAGATACTTACAGTTGCGTATTCCATAGGCAACTGAGAGTCACTGTCTAATACTACTCCAGTAATTAGTACAGCTGAGCCACCTTTTTTTCCACGGTTACCCTTAGGTCCTCTCTGAGAAACCAGACTCTGGCTTACTATAAGTACAATGGTGATACAAATGAGGAATTCTCTCATTAATTTATTTTATACAGTAAATATCTGACAATAAATATGCTTACAGTCAAGTGTTTTAGCCATTCACATAGAATTAACACATGCATTTGTAATAAGTTTTTGATATAAATTGTTACTTAATGGAGTTAGTTTTGTTATAGTTATGAGAAGAATATTGATTAAGTGTAGAATATCTATTTTATATGGTTAGAATTTTGAGTTTTGTAATGCTTGTATTAGTAGGGTGTACAAGTAATACTGTAGCCCAATATCGGAGTGTCAATAAAGGAGTAGACAGAAAAATGGTCTTAAAAAAGATCAATAAACTGAGAAAAAACGGCTGCCGTTGTGGTGGAGAAAGAATGAAGCCCGTCGGAGAAGTAAAATGGAATGCGACATTAGAAAAAAGTGCCTTTATACATGCCAAAGAAATGCAAGACAATAATTACTTCAGCCACCACTCGATCGATGGTCTGGATGTCGGTGAGCGGCTGGATGAGTTAGGTTATAAATGGCATTATGTAGGAGAGAACCTTGCTGTAGGTCAAAAGACATTTGACGAGACGATGAGAGACTGGATCAAGAGTGAGTCACATTGCAGAATGCTCATGAATTCCGATATGAAAGAAGTCGGTGTATCGCGATACGGTAAGTACTGGGTACAGCACTTCGGCACACTCATGCCACCAAAGACTATAAGAACTAAAGTCACCTACTCAGAAGGTTGATGCAAGTACAACACCTTTATAGAATTACGGTCATAACCGCTGCACTTGTATTAAGTGTGCTATCACTCTCTGCTCAAACCGTAACTGACTCTATACCAGAAGAAGAAAATCCTGAGAAGATACAAGTAGAAAATGCGGATCGATCTATCAGACTGAAAGAAGATCAGATGCAACAACTCTTAGGTAATGTACGCCTAGCACACGACAGCATCTATATGTTCTGTGATTCTGCATGGATTACAGATAACCACATAGAAGCATTGGGAGAAATCATCATCATACAAGATGATACGATTAATGTATTTTCAGATTCTTTATACTATGACGGTGATAATAAGATCGCTAAGTTATACCGCAATGTCGTCATGAAGAATGGAAACAAAGACCTCTTCTCCAAGGAACTTATATATGATCTTAGCACTAAGGTTGCCACCTTCTCAGATACATCTACACTTATCAGCAATACGATGACGCTCAGTAGCCTGCGAGGTAATTATGATGTAGAGAGTAAGATGGCATACTTCTATGATGAGGTATCTATCATCGATGGAGACCTTAGGCTGAAGACAGACTCACTCAGATACGATACGGATGTAGATCGAGCCTACTTCCTCGGACCCACATATATTACACAAGATGGCAAACAGATATATTGTACAGATGGATTCTATGATATAGAGGAAGGCAGAGCTCACTTTGCTGGAGATGCTATGATCATAGATGGAGATACTAAGACAAGCTCTGACTACATCTACTACTCTAAGGAAGATGGTACACTGACATTAGAGTCTAATGCGGAAATATCTGACTCTACAAGTGTGACCAGAGGTGATAAGATCATTATCTACGAAGAGACAGAAGATATACAAATCATAGGCAATGGGCATTTTCGGGATGATGAGCAGACGATCGAAGGCAAGGATATATTATATAACAAGTCAACTAAAAATCTTAATTTGAACGGAAGGAGTACTATTCTCAGTGATCAGACGCAGTTACAGGGAGATACTATTAAGTTTGACAATCTAACAAATACTGGCCTTGCATATGGCAATGTCATATTTACTGATACCGTAGACAATAGATTTATATATACTGATTACATGACTTATAATGACTCTACGGAATACTATAAGGCTACAGTCGGTCATCTACGTCCGCTACTAGTACAGATTATAGACGACGACTCTATCTACGTATCCGCAGATACATTACTTAGTTATACTGATACCTCTAGTATAAAAGTACTGGAAGCTATAGGTGATGTACGTATCTATAAGTCAGATCTACAAGCAGTCTGTGATTCCTTATATTACTCAGATAGAGATTCTATATTCTACTTATATGAGCGGCCTATATCATGGTCAGATACGACTCAGATACTCGGTGATACATTAAGCATCAAATTAGAAAATGATAAGGTATCAGAGATAATAGCTCACAACAATGCCCTGATTGTAAGTCAAGAAGCACCTGATTATTATAATCAGATCAAAGGCAAACTCATACATTCTTATCTGGATAGCAACGAGCTGAGGAGGATGGAGGTTACTGGAAATGCTGAGTCTATCTATCTTATTAAAGACGACGACGAAGCTTATATCGGAGCTAATAAAACATTATGCAGCAGAATGACTTTCCTATTCAGCAATGAAGAACTGGATAACATTCTATTTCTAACCCAGCCAAACAATACAATGGTACCTATGAAGGATGCACAGCAATCAGATTTATTTTTGGAATCATTTATATGGCACGATGCTACAAGACCTAAGGATATATTAGGCTTGCGCTACTCAACTGTAAGAAGGCAAGATGCTAAACCTCAGGTAGACAAAGATGAAGTGGATACTTTCTCAGAATCAGTGAACAATGTCCTCAAACGAGAATCAAAAAAGTCTGAAAAATCAGATAAATTTGCAAAAAAATCTAAAGGGGATAAGTGAGAGTACTACTATTAATCATTTTCTTACCTATATCAATCTGTTCTATAAGTCAGAGCAGTGAAGAGTTATTCTTATCTGCTAATCAGAAGTATACTGCTGGCCAATATCAGGAAGCACTCAGCGAGTATAAGCAGGTAGAAAACAAAGGCAAGCATTCATCTGAGTTATATCATAATATAGGTAACTCTTACTACAAACTCAATCAACTCGGATACGCAATACTATACTACGAAAAAGCTAAATTACTGCAACCCAATAATAAGCTTATAAATAATAATCTAACTATTGCAAGAAATGATGTCGATAGCGATATCGTAGAGATCCCAGATTTTTTGCCACTTCGATTATGGAGATCAATATCTAAATCGTTATCTCCGACTATGTGGATAATCCTACAGTTATTGATAGGAATAGGAATGGTTATCTCTTTCTATAAATATTGGTTTCCTTATGGAAAATTATCCGGACTCCAATCTTTAAGTCTGAGTATACTGTTAGGGGCCCTACTAATACTTAGCTTTCTTGCTGGTCGTACATCACACAAATTGTTACACAATCACAATAGTGGCATCGTTATCAATTCAGCGATGCTTAAGTCAGCACCAGATAATCGATCAGACAATATAGAACCTCTCTCCGAAGGCGTCAAGGTAGATATCACCGACAATATAGATCAGTGGTATAAGGTGCAACTTATGAACAAAAATATAGGTTGGATTTCTAAAAACGATGTCGATCGAATATAAACTCTAAGCTTATATCCATTAAAAATTAGACTGGATAAGATATCTAGCAAAAAAAAAAAGCGACACAAATAAATGTATCGCTTATCCAAAATATCAATTTGGTTTATTATTAACTTTCTTATTCTTCTTCTTGATTGACAAATTTACCTCCATCAAGCTCATCTTGTAATACTTTCAATTCGTCCCACTTTCCATCTCTTGCGAGAGCAGCTTGCATAGGCCAAGTAGCTGGGTCATGCATCTGGTAACGAGGACCAGCATTAGTCAATATTTCCTTAAGCTTATCATTACTTGCACTTGCAAGATCACTGAATGTTACGACACCTCCTGCAGTTAAGTGTTCTGCAATCTTAGGGCCGATACCTTCGATTTTTCGTAGATCATCAGCATTACCACTTGACGCAGGCTTAGATGCTGCTGGAGCTGCTGCCTCGACTACTGGAGTTGTTGCTTTAGCTGGCGCTTCTGCTTTTGGAGCCGGTGCAGCCTTAGGTGCTTTTTTCACTTTAGCCACTGTCTCAGCGACACCATTCATTGGAAGTATATTTACAAATGTTCTTCCAAGTCTTTTCTTTTTGAAATCTACATGGCCTTCTATCTTAGCATGTAATGTGAAATCCCTACCCATGTATACATTTTCTCCTGGGTGGTATTTTGTACCTCTTTGTCTGACGATAATATTACCAGCTTTAGCATATTGCCCACCAAATAATTTAACGCCTAAGAATTTCGGATTACTATCACGTCCGTTATCGGAACTGGAAGCTGCTTTTTTATGTGCCATGAGTTGAGAAGTTTTCTTATTTTAAAATATCGCAGATGAGTTTATCCTGCAATTGAATCGATTTTAATCTTAGAAAGGTATTGTCTGTGACCGTTCTTCACTTTGTAACCTTTTCTTCTTTTCTTTTTGAATACGATGACTTTATCGCCTTTTAGGTGCTCTACTACCGTTGCCGTCACCTTAGCACCGCTGATGTTCGGTGTCCCAAGATTAGTAGAATCACCACTGGAAGTAAGGAGTACATTGTCAAAACTGACAGACTTGCCTTCTTCAGTATCGAGTCTGTGCACAAAATATTCTTTGTCTGCTTCGACTTTCATCTGTTGACCTGCGATTTCTACTATAGCGAACATGGTATTAATATTAATTTTTAAAAATAGTTTGCAAAGATATATTATTTAAAGACTATTTCAAACCTAATATGGTAATGAAATTGCTGATTTATTTATCATTTTGTTGTAATGGATCTATCAAATCAACAATTTTTCTATATGTTTCTCCTTTACGCTCTATTTTTAGCCTTACCTGCTTGCCTTTCTTACGTATAAGCCTTTTATAAAAGCCTTCTAAAGTGTAAAAATTAGAATTCAGCATCCCAATTTTTTTAATGATATCGCCTTTCATAATGCCCGCTTTTTCCGCTGGAGAACCATTCAGTACTTCTTTGACGAAATAATTATCTAAATTTTTACCAAATGCATATAGAATGAGACCACTGATATCATACTCAAAATCCTTGTTATAATTTCTATTAGCCTTGAAGTAGGCATCCTCATTGACATAATCGATAATGATATTAAATCTTTCGAGTAATGGATTTCCGATTAGGCCATCTCTATGGAAGATCATCTTACGTAGAGAATCACTTCTCAGGGCTTGATAATTAGTAATCAGGTTAGAAAACTCAAACTTGTCATCTATAGAAAGCCTTTTCGTTTTACTCAAGTAGCCTTTTAGATCGCCACCTAGTCCTTTAGCTAAGTTACCTGTCATATAATATTCTGGCAAGTTGACCTTCGTATCCTCGCTGAGAAATAAAAGAAATGGAATTCCTGCTCCTGTATCTATTAATATATCTACTGCGATATCCTCACCATTATTATTGATCATACATTTAAGATATGGCTTATGGCTATGAATTAGTACATCTAATTTTTGAAAATTTTCCTTTAAAATCTTTTGGGTAGGCAATTGCTTATATAAGGTCAACTCTTGTTTCTTGTAATTGATTTCTACATTCAATCCTCTGAAAAATCTGGAGCCTATAAGACCGTCAATAGATTCTCCTACTAGCTCTTCCATATGTAGTATATCCTCATCTAAGACTACAATATCTCGGCCAACAGGACTTGTCCCAGCAAGACGTAGAGGTACATTTCTTGATATATAAGCAAGGACGATCTTGTCTAAATCAGCACCTAATAATTGCAATGGTTCCTCATAAGTATAACCTAAAATATCAGATATTTCTTTCTTGAATAAAATGGTGTGTTCTGCTCCAGTATCAAACAAAAAGCTGAGTGGCAGATTCGACATTCTGACGTCAAGTACTATAAAGTTGTGTTTATACTTAAATGGGATAGAGATCTTATCCTTATCACCTAACAGCTCTAAGCCTAATACTTGTGCAGTCGATGCTGAAAAGCCACATAGTACGATGCACCCTCCGATAAAAATAGTTTTTAGTAGCTGCTTAAGATTCATGTCTAACACAAAATAAGCATTATGACTTACATATAAAGAGTCGTGAGCCTATAGTCTCCATTAGTAAAGACTAGTAATGTTAGAGACAGAAATATAAGATAGATATAAAAGAAAAAGCCCCAACGAATCCCGATATATATCGGGACTGCCGGGGCTCTTAATTTGATTATTTATTAATCAGTTAATTGATTTTAATCATTTTTTTGGTCGCAGAGAATTCACCTGATTCTAATCTGTAGTATAAGACACCTGATGTGCTTAACTGAGAATCTGATAATTCAAAACTATTGAGACCTTTAGAAAATTCTTGAGTTACTGACCATATCGTTCGACCATTTACATCCATTATGGATAATGTAGCAGATGATCTTACGGGCAGAACAAAATCGATAGTTGTCGTTCTATTAAATGGATTCGGGTTATTCTGTAATAGACTATAATCTTGTTCAGGATTATTACGGCCGGCAAGTTGAACGGGGATAACATCACTGATCTCGCTACCATAAGCTTCCGCTTTAGTTACACCAGATGTGATTGCTACATTATCGCTCAACTTACCTGATGATGTAGCTTCGAACACGAAGGTGAATAAATCACTTGTTGTGATTTCTTCTGTTGTATTCCAAGAGAATGTTGTAATCTCAGAACTTAACTGTGCAAAATTAGATGCTTCTACATCTATCCCTGTGCTCACTATATCCATCAACTCTAATCCTTGAGTTTCTAATGTAAACTGAAGACCGGTAAGTGATGATTGCTCATCTAAGCTTACCGTCATCTCTATCTGCTCACCTGTCTGGAAGCTTACATCTGTATATTGTAATTCTATAGCATTAGCTGATCTCGACTCGATCTCAGACTGAGTCGCATTAGCTGTTACTGATCCATTGACATCTCCGACTTTTACACCGATGAAGTTTTCTTGCATCATATTATTCTCAAGACCTTGGATCAATCTTGACTCTGTGAATGGCCAAGGGTGATTAGGATCTATTATAGAATTCTCATCTACGAATCTCCAGCTATCATTCTCTGGTAAAACATCATAGATTCCTAAGATTAACTTACGTAATTCTATAAGGTCAAGTGCTGTTATTGCATTATCATTATTGACATCTGCAGCCACCATTTTGTATGGACTATTAAGCATCTTAGATCTTAGAATATGTCTCTGTATGATTACTATATCCAATGTACTTACACCATTAAGGTAGTCGTCATTCTTAGTACCAGATATCTGATAATTGAATGTAAAAGGATTATTAGCAAACATAAAGTGACCCTGTGCATCTGTCATCTGAGCAGTCGGATAATTAGGTTGTGGACTGACAATTTCTATCATCACATCCTCTACCCTCTCACCTATCTCTGTCTCTATATCTCCTCCGATACGAGCGACAGGTCTAGATCCTATATCATCACATGAGTTATTATTATCTACTAATGTCAAGAAGACAGTACAGAAGTCAAAATTATCTTTCTCATCCCATACATATACCTGTACCGATACGATAGTACCTGCTGGGTTATTAAGATCATCACATGAGAATATCTTAGCAGAACATTTTCTACTTGGGATATAAGCTGGGTCGTTATCAGGATTAACATCAGTAAATGTAAATCTTAAATCTTCTTGTGCAGTACAGTTATCAAATGCACCAAGATCAAAGTCACAAGCCCATAATTCAACTTGTCCATTAACCATTAATGCAGTACTTAAATTAACACAGTAGGGTGTAGGGGGTTTTTGGTCTACTACCATGAAAGATGATGTGCAAGATGTGTTATTACCACATCCATCAGAGACTTTCCATACGACTCTGTGATTAATCATGCTTCCAGATACTCCTTCAGGCAACGTTATTTTGATTTCTTCACCAGAGGCTGATGGAGGAATATAAAACGGGCTCGAAACAGGTGCTTGACTAGAGAACGTATAATCAATCGTCCAGTCATTATTTAAATCAACTTGTACAGTCCATTGTAATCTTGTGCTGGCACATATTCCAGCATCTATAGCTGAATTAGTCAGCATAACTGCATTACTTTCACATAAGTCTAATACAGGAATAGTTGCGTCATTACATGATAATAATGTAGGTGCATCTTCATCTATTACTTTCACCACTTGTACATCAGACCAGATACCGTCAGAGTTGACAACATTAGGATCATAAGTACACCAGTCTATGACTGTCCAGTAATTAAGAATCTTGTAGCATGCTCCTTCTGCAAAGAAGAAAGTATCTCTATCGACACTATATGCAAGCTGGTCACATCTACCAGATGTCCATGTCGGTTTCATTTCCATTAGCTCATCTGTACAACTGATAAGTGTATCTTCTGGAAAGTAAATCTGAACAGGTCCTCCAAAGAAATCACCTGATAATGTAATCTTCTGGTTACAGAATACAGCAGGAGACCCTACGATTGACCATTTTCTTGTGATAATACCTTCGTTACAATTAGTTAAGTCACGTGTATCTGTGTACGTCACATCTGCTGTACCACAAGAACTGACTCCGTATGCATCACCTGTAAGAGTAAGATCACCTGCATCAGCATCACAGTCTATGACAACATCTCCTGGACATACGATGGTAGGTCTTGACTTATCTTCTAATCTTACGAATGACCATACCTCGCTGTAGTTATCTCCAGCACTGCCGAATACACCATCACGATCACCATCATCGAAAACTCTCAACCATACTTTGATCTGAGCATAGTCATTGATACCATCACCATCTTCATCTATCCCGAAGTCAATAAGATCTTGGCAACAGAATGTAACAAACTTTCCATCATCTAAATCTAAAGAATCATCCATCGGGTGGAGATCATTATTAAATGTTAGATTGTTAGGACTGTTACAAGACTCCGCATCTCTTCTGATTTCTAACTTAACTGGTCCACAACCATCATAAGATCCATTGTCTACACTTGTAGCAAACATCTTCGTGAGGCCTGGCTCGATTGTGCTGCCTGGGTTAGGTATTAAAGATATAACGATATCTCCTTTTGTAATAGCTACTGGAGGTGTTGCATCCTTAACTGTAACTACGATACCTTCTGATGCAACATTATCACAACAGTCATAGGCATTATAGAAAAAAGTATGCTGACCTACCGGTAGATCCTCCACAAAATAACCAAGTACTGGATCAAAATTAATATCATAAATATCTGTAGATCCAGAACCTGTCACCACATATGATATATTGTTAGTACAATTATCTGCAAGATTAATCGGAGCAGGGAATACAATTGTTGTAGAACATCCCCAAGGGTCCACAGATGTAGTGAATCCCTCCACATGTAATGTAGGCGGTGTATTGTCACTCGCTCTAATTACTTGTGAGAAAGCTATCGGAGCTACTAATGGATTACACCAGTCATAGATCGTCCACTCTCTGATAATCTTAGCATTACCTTCACATCCAGGAGCTGAACTACAGATCGGTAGTACCGTATCTGAGAAACTCGTGAGTGAATTACAGACTACTCCATCAAGAGGTAGACCATTAATAGTCGGGTAAGCTGACTCTATAGCAGTCTTCTGTCTTAGCGCTTCATAATTAGCGACTGCAGCATCATGCATAGGGCTTGTAGCATCTAAGCAAGACGGTAATGTACATGGTGGAAAATTATCAAACACATACTGATACACTTCAGCAGGCGTTGTTCCAGCTCCACAATCAAGATTGACAACATTAGTTGGTGGTGTCACTAGATTAGCTAATGCTAATGGGGAAATCGAGTATTCACTTACACAACTAAATCTGTTTCCATCAGGATCTGTAAATGTCCATGTCCGTGTCACAAGTGACGTCGTACAATCCTCTCCATCGACATCATCCTCGAATGTAAGAACAAAATCATCTGCATCCAGGCAATTGTCTGTGATGGTAGGCTCTGTTACAGCTGCACCTCCAATATCACCAAAGTCTTCGCAAAGAATAGGTAATGTACAATCCTCTCCTGGTACAGGATTATTAGGATCACAAGGGCAACTTATCGTAGGAGCTAACTTGTCCTCGACGAGAATAAATCCCCAACATGTATTGGGATTGGTTTCGTTTGTTATAGTAACTTTATAGATACCTGGTGTGGTAACTATTGCTCCTGTAACGCCTTCGATATTAATTGAATAAATACTTCCAGGATCAATTGTACTTTCAAGAATCATGTCCACTGTAATTTCAGCTTCACATTGATCACTTAGAGATACATTCACCTGGTTGTCACAAACTAAGGCTTGAGCCTGCAACTGTATTACACTGGTAATTGTGAGTAAAGTAAGGCATGCTATATTTCTGAACAGCATACTCACTTTACCCATGTAGTCGGTCCACAACATGGGATAAAAGTTTTGGTTAAAAAAATGAGTATAAAAAATGAGTTAAAAACGTCTCAATTAAGAGACGCTGTTCAGAAAATTAGAATGGGAAAATTCTTGTAGTGGGAAAATCTAACAATGTAAAAGTAAGCTACTTTTCATACTTACCGTATTCGCTAATTGGTAATTAATACATTTTTTTTTTACTGATAAAAAGTTTTTCTAATATGAGTCTTGATATATAAGCTCTGACAATTCTTCTCCTACCGTAGCACCTATAGCTACACCCATACCACCAAGTCTAATTCCGACATAAAGTCCATCGGATAATTTTCTAATCATAGGCTTTTTAGATTCTCCTGTTGCTATTATCCCACTCCATTGTTGCTCTATCACAATAGGCTTCCCTATCACATGCGTCTCAGCAAATGATTTAAGATGACCAATTATATGATCATTAGGAGCCTGTAATAATGTTTGCTCAGTTTTACTATCTATATTCCTCGCTCCACCAATGAGTAATCTATCAGCACCTATATTTCTAAAATAGATATAGCCTCTATCATAATGAAAAGTGCCAGTAATATTCATATTCTCGATAGGATGAGTAACTATGACTTGATTCCTCATCGGCACTAAGTCTTCTATCTTACTTAGAATATCTGTAAATGCATTTGTACATAATACTACATTATGTGACTGTATCTGGTAACCATGATGAGTGGTGAGTGAATAGATAGAATTAGAATACTCGTAAGCTTCTAACTCTACTCCATAGTGTAATTCTATTCCATTCTGTCGAGCCTTATCTTCTAAAGCCTTAATCATCTTGACAGGATTAAGTTGTCCTTCTAATCTATTTTGTAGACTGTATCTATATGAAGAATGGATATTAGAATCTACTTTTCTTATAACCTCACTCTCGCCGATTGCAGATTCTATAATGTGATTAGCACTTGTTAATCGATTATAACAATGGCTATACTCTTGTTCCGACAAGAAGATCTCATCTCCACCAGTTTCTATATAGGAGATATCATAACCTGCTGTGAGGGCCCTTAATCTACTCAGTCCATTCCATCTCATTCTGATGGTATCTATGACCTCTGATTCTTCAATCTTTGTCAGATCATCACTGATCTCCCCCACTGTACCAAAGCATGCAAAACCAGCATTGCGAGTACTTGCGCCATTGGGTACTATGCCTCTTTCGATTATAGATATTTTACTAATAGGAAATTTCTGTCTTAGAAAGATGGCTGTACTTAATCCCACTATACCTGCACCTACAATAATATAATCTTGAGGCTCATACCAATATGATTTTTCCCAATAGCTGATATTATTCTCTACCATATTACATTCTACATACTAATTAATCGTCAGATATTATGAGGAAGATACATTCTTTACTTATTGTAAAAAAAAGGATAATTTTCAGTTCGCAAATTTCAGAATTCTAATAATACGATATAAGAAATGATACAGAGAATACAATCTATATTTTTATTGATAGCCAGTGGCGGCTTTTTTAGTTTATTCGGATTGCCGTTCGCTAAGAGTGATAAGACTGCAAGTCCCTTGTTTCAGGATCAAGTATTTAATATACATGACCATATCCTATTACTCGTACTAACCGTATTAGGAGGTATAATTACATTAGGTGCTATATTCCTATATAAGAATAGGCTACTGCAAAAAAGACTTGGTATCATAGGTATCATCGCTGCATTATTCGTAGGGGCATTATCATTTTGGTTAATGTTCAACCAAGGTAATCAGATAGATAATGCTGTAGAGATCTCAGATCAGGCTGGGCTATTTATGCCAGCAGTATCACTTGTGATGGTAGCGCTGGCTAATTATTTTATAAATAAAGATGATAAGCTTGTCAGTTCTATGGATCGGCTGAGGTAAGGATCTTAATGAAAATTATCTATTAAAATACTCCATTTACATATTACACATTTATAGTATAAGTCTTGGTAACAAATTCGAGTTAGCCATAAGCAGGTATATTTGGTCGGATAAATCCATAATAACAAAGTGGTATATGACTAAAAAAAGCAGATATATTTCTATATCTGCTTAATTAACTTATTTATCGTAAGGAATTACGATCAGTCTGCTCTTGGCTTAGCTGAGTAATTCACTTTGAGTTGTCCTGACTTTCTTAATTCAGTTTTTACATCTTGTACGATACCCATCGTAACCTTACCATCTATCTTAAGAGATGATATGATACTGGGTATTTCTTTCTCATTCACAGAGCTTCTGTGCTTTTCTATATAGAGAGGAATCTCCTTAAGGTCAGCGAACTTATCTCCCAATTGTAATTGTGGTTTAGTACCATATGTAGCTTGGAATTTATCTAATGGCTTACCTATGAATAGATAATTAACCAATGATTTCTTTTCTAACTTAGTCAGCTCTGTAGCACTCGGTACATTATTAGCCACCTTAAGCTCAGAGTCTCTTAGTACTGTTACTACCATAAAGAAGAACAATAGCATAAATATAATATCTGGCAGTGAAGCTGTAGAAACTTCAGGGTTTGCCTTACCTCTTTTTTTAGTAAATTTTCCCATTATATTTTATTTGTCTTCTCCAAAATTAGTTGGTTCAGCTTCTGATATTACCAAAGGAATATCTGCTCTTATAGCTTTCTGTTCGTCTCTCTCTAAGTATTCGAATGACTTTCCATGTCGCTTGTTCGCTTCTTCTTCTCTTAACTCATTGTATGCAGCTTTGAGCTCATTGTATACTTCCAGATAGGTCCCATAACTTGTTCCTCTGTCATTCTTTAGAGAAATGATGGCTTTCGTAGGCTTTTCAGCCATATCTTCCATCTTGAGAGGATTCATTATAAATGTTTTGGTATCTGCTCTTAGATCAGTAATGCTTTTGGGTTCACCTCTTACAAGAAGATCATCATTAGCATTAACCAGAACAGAATATACATTTCTAGAATTGAGCTTCATCTCAGGAGGTGGCTCATTAGACCAAGGTGGCAACTTAACAAGTACACCCTTATCTACCACAATAGTAGTTGTCACTAAGAAAAATATAAGTAATAAGAAGGCAATATCGGCCATAGAGCCTGCATTTACTTCTGGAGCTTTTCTGTCTCTTGCCATGGTGTATTATTTAAAAAGATTCCAAACTTCCATTAATACCATAGAGATGGTTGCAACTATTGCTAAGCCTACTGTAGTCTTTATACCTCCACTTATCACTTTACTAGTATTCTCAGATACATCAAACTCTTGGCTCAATGCTCCTATCTTTCCTGCTGTCTCAGCATCAGAAGAACTGTATAAAGCAAAAAATACAACTGCAATAACAATCAATCCTATGATTAACTTCATGGAGCCCTTAGGATCTGTTATGATCCCTAATAGTAAGAAGACAACAACCAATATTCCACATATCCCTGTAAGTACAGCGGGGATAGCTACGGCTGGAGTAAAGAAATCGAAGTTTTGCGTGCTTTCAGGGTCTTGCATGATGGGTACAAGATCTAGACTTGTATCATATCCTGCACTTCCTAATCCACCAAATATAGATGAGAATACTATTGCAATGCATACTAATGCGAGAATAAGTGCAAATAGCTGCCCTCTTTTTGTCAATAAAGTAAATATTGATTTCATAATTGTTTTTTAAATTTTTATAAAATCAAATTATTTAAATAGACCATTTTTAGACATGATATCCACTAATCCAATAGTAGACTCTTCCATTTTATTGACGATTCCGTCGATTTTAGAAACTATATAGTTATAAAAAATTTGGAGAATAATCGCCACAATAAGACCAAATACCGTTGTCAGTAGGGCTATCTTAATACCACCTGCAACCACAGAAGGAGATAGATCTCCTGCTTCTTGTATTCTGTCAAAGGCTTCTATCATACCGATTACAGTACCCATAAATCCGAGCATCGGTGCTATGGCAATAAATAATGAAATCCAAACAAGACCTTTCTCTAAAAGTCCCATCTGTACTGATCCGTAAGATACAATAGCTTTCTCTACTGCTTCGGGGCCATTATGTGCAGTCCTGAGGCCTTCATATAATACACTTGCTGTAGGCCCAGGTGTAGATCTTGCAATCTCTTGAGCTCCCTCAAGATCGCTATCAGCTAACCGCTCATCGATACGAGATAATAACTTAGACGTATTAGTCGTGGCTATGTTAAGCGTAATAATTCTTTCTATACAAAATGCGAGGCCTAAAATAAGCGTCACAAGTACGAGACTCATAAACTTCCAGTCTCCTTCAATAAATTTTTCTTTTAGTACTTGTAGTGTACCGCCCTCATCGGCAGCGGCATCTTGTGCCAATAGATCAGAGAATCCTAAAAGGCAAATTCCGCAAATCAAAAAACATGTAAAAATAATTTTTCGCATGATGATAAGTTTTTCTTCTTGTAAGTCTGTAAATGAAATTGGTTTAAAAACCCTAAAATAGAAATATTTGTATTAGTAGCGTAATAATGTATATCAAATTTTATACTGTAAATGCATAGATTATTCTATATAAATTTTCCGTATATGTAACTTAAGATGCAATCGGCCAGCATCTTGGTGTCTGAATGAGACAATTATTGTACTCTAATGTCAAAAATTGCGGAGAGTAAGGGATTCGAACCCTTGATACCCTTTTGAGGTATACACGCTTTCCAAGCGAGCGCCTTAAGCCACTCGGCCAACTCTCCTTTGTACTTAGTGTTTCAAATGTAATCTTTTCACTCTTCTAGTTGGAATAATTTCAAAGCATTTGTTGTGCTTATTTTACTTATGTCTGCTATTGTTGTATTCCTGACTGTGGATAAGTGCTCGACTATATATGGTATATAACTACTTTCATTACGCTTACCTCTCTTCGGCACTGGGCTCAGATAAGGTGCATCAGTCTCAAGGACTAACTTATTATCAGGCATATATCTAATCATCTCATCCAATCCAGCATTTTTATAAGTCACAACTCCTCCCATTCCCATATGGAAATTAGCATCAGCAATCTTTCTGCATTGGTCCACTGTACCATTGTAACAATGGAAAACTCCGGTTAAGTTACCATCTTGATTACTTTCTATAATCTCTATTGTAAGGTCTAATGAGTCTCTGGAGTGAATGATGATAGGAAGCTTATAGTTCTTCGCCCATTCTATATGTTGCTCAAAAGACTTAACTTGCTGATCTCTATATTTTTTATCCCAATAAAGGTCCACACCTGTCTCCCCTACTCCGATATAATTACGTTCAGAATTAAGACGATCTTCCATCTCTTGGTTCACCTTTTTATAATTATCATCTACAGAACATGGATGCAATCCCATCATAGGATAACAATAACCTATATATTTATCTGATAACTGATGCAAGCTTTCAATGGATGCTATATCTATATTAGGAAGCATTATCTTATCTATGTGATTATTCTTAGCACGATGTATGACTTCATCTATATCATCACTAAATTTATCGACATAAAGGTGTGCATGAGTATCTATGTACATAAGAGCTAATTAAAGAATGAATCAATACAATGTCTAAAAGCAGCAAAAGTAAATATTATGTCGTCTGGGTAGGTCAAAAACCTGGTATTTATGACAGCTGGAAAAAGTGCCAAGAACAAGTCGTCGGATTTCCTGATGCAAAGTATAAATCATTTAAGTCCTATGATGAAGCTAAGCAAGCATTTGACTCCAGTGCTACTAATTACATCAGCAAAGAAACTAAAGGGACCTCCAGAATAAAAGATTTTTCTGCTGAGATCATATCTGATAGTATTTCTGTAGATGCCGCATGCAGTGGGAATCCTGGCATTGTCGAATATCAAGGAGTACATACCATATCAAAGGAGCAAATATTCCACATGGGTCCATTCCAACAGGGCACAAATAATATAGGAGAGTACCTAGGACTGGTACATGGTCTTGCTCTACTTAAGAAACAAGCTAATCATCATACAGTAATCTATACAGACTCAAAGACTGCAATGAGTTGGGTAAGAAATAAAAAAGTAAAAACAACTCTAAAGCAAGATGCTCTTAATGCTGACCTATTCTTATTAATCAAAAGAGCTACTAATTGGCTTATGAATAATAACTACAAAACTCAGATCTTAAAATGGGAAACCAAAAAATGGGGAGAAATACCAGCAGATTTTGGTAGAAAATAAAAACTACCTAATTGCAAATTTCATCCTGTAACCCACTTTGACTTTTCCTTTTTTTATATTTTCTAATCTACGCTTAATCAATTGCCTTCTAAGTGGTGGCAACTTTTCTGTGAATAGTTTTCCTTCTATATGATCGTACTCATGCTGTATGACTCTGGCATTAATACCTGTATAAGATTCTGTATGCTCCACGAAGTTCTCATCCATATATCTGATTGTAATATCTGAAAGCCGATCTACATCACCACGTATATCAGGAATACTTAGGCAGCCCTCTTCGTAAGAATTCTCAGTCCCTGATTCTTCTATTATCTCAGCGTTGATAAATGCTTTTTTGATGCCCTTTAGATCCTTTTCTTCTTCTTCCATCTGAGTCGTATCTACCAGAAACAATCTTATGCCTTTCCCAATTTGTGGCGCTGCTAAGCCTACCCCTTTGGCATTATACATTGTCTCCCACATATTACTGAGGAGGAGAATTAATTCTGGATAATCTTTAGTTATTTCTTTAGATTTCTTTTTGAGAACCTTTTGCCCGTATGCGAATATTGGAATAATCATTCTATTATATATGCTTGAGATATCTTTGTAAAATTAACACTGCACTTATTTTATCTATTCTTGATTTATCTTGTCTTTGTTTTTTAGACAAACCGCTTTGTATCATTATTTCTTTCGCTTGCAAAGATGTAAAATTTTCGTCTTGAAAGTCTGTCTTAATATCAGGAAATTCTTTCAGTAGTTTCTTCTGAAAACCTTCTATCAGTTCTACAACGTAAGTAGGCTTGCCATCTTTATGAGTTGGATAGCCAAAAACTATTTTTTCTACTTGTTCCTCTGCGAAATATATCTTTAGAAATGAAAGTAAGGAAGAGGTCTTACAAGTCTTTAAGGGACTTACAATAATATTCATAGGGTCAGTCACTGCCAATCCACACTTTTTCATACCGTAATCTATTCCCATTATTCTCGCCATAGTATATATAATATTATAAATAGACTTATAGTTCATAAAAAAAATTGACAGGAAAATTATTTCTTTTTAACATTAGATTTTGAACTGCAATACTCCTGTTTGTTCATATAAAAAAAAGACCCCCTTCAACTTAATGAAGAGGGGCCCCATCCCAAAAACAGTAATTCTTATATATCTTATTTTAATACAACCATTTTCATTGTTGCATTATCTGTATTAGTCTCTATAGTTAGGTAATAAATACCTGGTGTTCCAAAGTCTTTCACATTGTAAGTAATAGAATTAATACCTGCTGCATAATTGGCTTTATTAGCAGTTACTACTCTTCCTTCTACATCTACTACTGAAATCACCACTTCGCTATCAGTAGGTAAATTAAATCTTACTTCCGTGTCAATTGCAAATGGATTTGGTTGGTTTTGATATAATCTGAAACCAAATTCTTCTGTATCTACACTATTAGTGTTCATTACTGGTCTAAGAATAGTCCCATCATTCTTATATACTTCCGGTACTAATCTATCTGAACTTAAAGCTATTGCATTAGCTAAATCTCCATTTCTTTGTGCAATCGCTTTGATAGTGAAAATATTATCAGATAAAGTCTTTCCAGTTAGATCATTATTATTCCAACTAATTATGATATTGTCACCTACGATTCTATAGTTGGAATCATGAAGTGTGTTATCAGCGTTTTCTAATGTGATATCAGCTAATAAGCTTGCATCATACGATAAGGTCATTTGATATCCTTGGATATTTGTCTCTTGTATGTGTACTGGAATCTCCACTATATCACCCGCAGCAATCACTTTATTATCCATAGTCATGTTGATCACAGACTGGCTTCTTGACTCTATATTAGTGTCGTTAGCACTTACAGTAACGGTGTTATTCACATCACCCACTTTTACAGCTATGAAGTCAATGTGCATATCTGTATCAAGACTTGCAATCTCATAATCTTCTGTAAATGACTCTCCGAATGGATTAGCTGGATCTACAAATGTATATGACTGGTCTACGAATCTCCAAGAGTCATTATTAGGAAAATCATTAGTCAGTCCTAATATTAGTTTTCTAAGTTCTATAAGATCTAATGCTGATAATTCATTATCATTATTAATATCTGCTGCAATTATTTTATATGGACTATCTAAGTAAGTATCCGCAAGTATATGCCTCTGTATAGATATTAGATCTAATGTAGAGATACCATTAAGTGGATCATCATTACTATAAGGATCTACTGTGTATTGACCACCAGTTGGCATGTTAGGAAATGCATATTCACCTGCTATGTCTGTCTCTGTTGTAAGTACAGATCCCATTAGATTTATATCTACATTTTCTACATTTTGGAATTCTTCAGTGTATACTTCGCCGTCTACATTTACGACAGGTCTAAGTCCCATACATGCTCCAGTATTATCTTGTACATCTATGAACGAGCTACAGAAAGATTGTATTAGTATGCCTTCTGGACCTACTACGGATGCATAGATATCTACATCATTCATTCCTATATCTGTACAATCAAAAGTTATATTTCTCTCTGATGTATCTGGTGAGAAAGATAAGAAAACTTCTAATCCACAAGGATGCGAACTCCCTGCATTAAAATCACTCGCCCATAATTCTACCATTCCAAAGTCTACATTTCCATCATTATCAGTATCCATAGGCATCAAGTCTACAGCAAGACCATTGATACAATAAGCGGTAGGAGCCTTACAGTTCTGAATCGTAAATGATTGATCACAAGTCGTCGCATTACCACATCTATCAAAGAAAGTCCATCTTACTATGTGTGATCCTATAGGATATTTTCCTGATGCTGTTGCGACATCCCCTTCTCCTCGTACATCTACTACTGGATTATTAAAGTTAGCAGGACCTAATCCTAATGCCCCTGCAAAAACCTGATATCTATAAGATAAATTCTCTGCTGCTGTACAGTCATCAGTAGCTGTAACTTGCAATTCTATAAATCCTTCTTCACATGCTGAATCATAAGTACATATTGTTTCAGCTTTACAACCAGATATTACTGGCTTTATATTGTTAGAAATCTTAATGACTTGCTGACAAGTAAATGTAGGATAATAACCTGTCACCGGATTTTGCTGACACCAATCGATAATATTAAATGTTCTTAATATCTTAAGACAAGCATCAGATGACTGATTATTAAATGTAAAGACTTCATCATCTGTATCTACACCTATAAGGTCACAATTATCTGATGGATATGTAGGCATACCTAAAAGATCCGGTCCTAAATCAGAAGGTGCAGAACAACTAATGATAGTAGTATCACGAGGACATACTATATCTGCTGAATTAAATAATTCATCATTTTCGAAAGTTATAACCTGCTTACAAGTAGATGCTCTTCCGCCATTATCTGTAGCTGTGAATATTCTCACTAGTTCACCGATATTACATTGGTTCACTTGATTATCAGGATTATCTGATACTGTAGCTCCACAATCGTCCAGGACAGTAGCTGTACCAAAAGTTAAATCTAAGTCAGTCATATCATATGCCTGATCACAATCCACCGTGACATTTGGTGGACACACAACCTGAGGTGCTAATTTATCTTGTACGTCTACATTGACCATACAATCATTAAAGTTACCAAAGATGTCTATTACTCTAAATACAACCATCTGCTCAGTTCCTACATCTGCACAACAAAAATTAGCAAACTGACTGAATCCACATACGTCTTTTATTTCAAGTACATATCTCCACTCATCATTGCATGATGCATCATTCCAAGTATTAGCTGGAGTTACCATGACACAATCTTCTCCAACACCATTAGATGGCTGACCAGCTCCCCAGTTAGTATACTGAAGAGTAGAATGATCATCCCATAGGAATCCATTTCCAAATCGCTTAGCTCCTATCCAAAATCTACCTGCATATGTATTTCTTACAGCATCTACAACGTATTCTTCTTCTTCAGTAGAATCAAATACTACTAAACTTCCACCATAAGCTGCAGCTCTTCCTTTAGCTATAGTTGGTGTGAGATCCTTATCTGATAGATAATAGTAACTACCATTATTATTTCCAATAAATGTAAGATCACAGAATTCTGGAGTCTTACAATCACAACCATTAGGAGTCATTCTTCTGACAACCATACAGTGTTCCTTACAATCATCATATGATCCATCATCGAAACTTGTCGCGAATACAGCTGCTTCTCCACCTGTCGTAAGAGACACTGAAGTAAACTGATCACATACTGCTACTGGAGGAGTATTATCTATTACATTAACATGGATTATACAAGAGCTGGAATTATAACATTCATCATATGCCGTAAACTCAACTAAATTAAGTCCCATAGGCATTGTTACTTGACTTGATAAATTATAATCAAGAACGGTCCCTCCTGGATATAGTAGGTCAAAAGTTATATTAGATGAACAATTATCAGAAAATGTAGGTAGACCTAGATTTACTGTAGCGCCACAAGTTACATTACCATGGCTACTATTTTGATTACCCGTTATTGTATTTGTAGTTACTGTGATATTTTCTCCACAAAGTAGAGTTGGACCTTCCTTATCACTTATTTCAATAGTCTGAATGTGAACATCAACAACTTCACCCATACAATGCCACTCTCTTAACTCATATCTTCTTATTATCTTTTGAGTACAACCGATTACAGGTAATACTGTATCATCAAAAGTAACTACGGTATTGCAGTATACATCTGGAAAAGGAAATAGGTCAAAAGTATCTATTGTTCCCATAAACGTTGTAACATATTGTGGAACACCAACTTCTTCTGGATCTGGATACCCATTCCCATTAAGATCCCAAGGTGTACCACTACAATCAAGTTGAGTTGTATCACTCTTCAGAAAATTTTCTGGATATAATACTTGTGATGTATCTATTCTTTCCAGATTGATAATCACTGTACAATCATTAGGTGAACGTGTGCCATTGCTATCAAAGGCCGTATATGTTCTTTCTATTTGCTTTATAAAATTAATATCGCATAGTGTCTCTATCGTTTCACTTAATAAAACTGGAGTAACAGGTCCATCACAGTTATCTATAAAATCTGGTCCTGTATAGCTATTCATTACACCACAATTAAGAGAAATAGTATTAGGAACTGGGCAATCAGCAACAGGTCCTAACTTATCTTCGACAGTAATGAAACCCCAACAAGAATTTCCACTATTTGTATCCATTATCTTAACGCTCAACTGCTCACCTATAAAATCACCAGTTACTACTGGACTTGTAGGTATAGTATTTTCGTGATGATCTCTTACAATTGCAATAAAACTACCGCTAACACATGATGTGCTATCCTTAAGGATCATAGCTGGTGTGATAAGCGCTTCACAATTAAGATCTAAAGATACTTGTGTAGAGCCATTACATGCAAGAGAGCATTGAGCTGATACTTCGGCACTGAATGCACTTAGTATAAGGAGAGTCGAATATATAAAGCACTTCGACTTAGATGCTAGTTTGTTCAGATTCAAAAACTTCATGAGATCCTCTTTTAAAATTTACTGTTTTGGATGTTGCTTAAAAGCATACCCAAATGATAAAATATTAATTCCAGTAAGGATCTATTATTCTTTCTATGTGGTAGGTGGCATCTTTTAGATTACTGAGAGATAATCTAATCGATAGGCAAATGTAGACAAATACTAATAGCTAGTTATAACTCATATTAGTTAATTTTCATATATGTTTTTTTTAATATAAAAAAAGCCCCCCTTCATAAATGAAGAGAGGCCATCCCAAAAACCGATTTTATTCTAGTACTATTCGATTATAATCATCTTCTTAGTAGCTGTGAAATCTCCGCTATCTAATTGATAGTAGAATACTCCAGCTGTACCAAAATCGGACTTACTCAATTCTAATTCGTTATAACCTTTTGCGTAGTTACCTTCTCTAACACTTAATACTTTTCCAGTTACGTCAAGTACAGTAAGAGTAGCGGCTCCTGCATTAGGTAATTCAAATCCTATAGTAGTTCTGTCTGTGAATGGGTTAGGCTCATTCTGATAAAGAGCATAATCACCAGTCGCAGTAGTACCATTACTAAGATCAATATTTACTATATCTAAGTTTTCACCTACATAAGCTTCAGCTCTTGTTACACTACTATTAAGATCTAATATCTCAGATAATAAACCTGAAGTCGTAGACTTAAATGTCATAGTGAATAAATCGCCGTCACCATTTATTGGTGTCAAACTATTCCAACTTGTAGATACTTTGTTTCCAAGAGCACCAAAGTTTGCATTAGATACCTCAATCATTCCTGACTGAACATCCATCAATTCTAATCCTGAAGTTCCTAAAGTAAACTGATATCCGTATAGATCACTCATAGACTGACCTGAAACAACTATCTCAACTACTTCACCAACAACTACATTTCTATCAGCGTATGTAACATCAATAGTAGCAGCAGATCTGCTTTCAGTTGATGTAGAAGCTAAATTAGCTACAACACTTTGATTCACATCACCAATCTTAACACCTACAAAGTCTTCGTCCATTCTATCAACTGTAAGGTTGTAGATATCAATCTCTTCTTTGAAATCGAAAGGATTAGACATATCAACTGTAGTAGAAGCATCTACGAATCTCCAACTTGAATTAGCAGGTAATTCATCATAGATACCTAAGATTAACTTTCTTAACTCTATAAGGTCAAGAGCAGTTATACTTCCGTCATTATTAACATCAGCAGCAATCATCTTATAAGGACTATCTAACTGAACAGAGTTTAAAATATGTCTCTGAATAATTATGATATCTAATGTAGATACACCGTTAAGGTAATCATCATTCTTAGTAGGTGTTACTTGGAAATCATTACCCATTGTATTGAAATTAAATGCATAACTACCAATATCGTCAGTCATGTCATTCATCTCATACTGGTCCATCATATCCGCATTAGTCACATCCACTTCCTCTACTGTCTCACCGAATTCTGTGATGATCTTACCAGCTATACTTCCAGTTCCTGTAGTATCTGTACATCCGTCAGGATTATTATCAATCAATCTTAGATTAACCAAGCAGAAGTCAAAGTTGTTACAACCATCCCATACATATACAGGTACAGTTATTACAGCATTATTAGATCCTGCTAAATCATCACAAGTGAAAGCTCTTGCAGAAGATCTTCTTGACGGTATATAGTCAGGATCATTCTCTGGAGCAACATCTGTAAATGTATATCTAAGGTCTTCGTATGCAGTACAATTGTCAAAACTTCCAAAGTCAAAATCAATTGCCCATAATTCTACATTAGATACTTCTGGACCTGCTCCGTCAGGATCAGCCATTAATGCAGTACTTAGGTTAACACAGTAAGGTGTTGGAGCTTTAAGATCTTGTACAGTGAAGAAACTCTCTGTAGAAGTCACATTACCACAACCATCATATACTTTCCATACAACTCTGTGTTGTGTTTCACCACAATCAGCAGGTATTGCATCAGGAATGTTAATCATGTATTCAAATCCTGGCTCAGTTGCAAAGTCTACAGCGTTATCCACACCGAAACCATTTCCTACTCTAACATCAGGAATTAAATATCCATAGACTGCTAAGTTATCATCTGCATTGTCCTCTGACCATAGAGGATCAATTGTAGTATTTAAATCAGGAGCAACAAATGAACTCCACTCTCTATCAAATACCCAATCAGCTCCTATATCAACATATACATTCCACTTCAACCACTGACTTGGACATGCATTAGCTATAACCTCACCGTCTTCATCAAGAGTAGTGTCAAATGCAGTTGCTTTTGCAGTTGCAAAACCTACGCAAGAACCATTAGTAGGATTAGCAGAACCTGAACCACCTGGTACAGCTGGGAACATATCGTTACCCGCAGTAACCATTGGTGGGTATGGATCTAATAATTTTCCAATTACAGTCCAAGTCCAAATACCTTCGCTATCTATACTATTAGGGTCATACTGACACCAATCAATTACAGTATAAGTATTAATAATCTTTCTACAAGCGTCACCTTCAAAGAAGAATGTATCACTATCTAAAGACCAACCAACTAAACTACAATTAGCATCAACCCATACTGGTTCTTCACATAATGCGTCTATACAATCCATACCAACTTCTGCATAATCAGGGTACTCATCTCTTGGATCTGGTACTAAGATTATATCAGCTGCAGCTATTTCGTTACCTCTTCCATCACCATCACAATCTGCTGAACCATCATTTCTTGCAATATTAATAAATGCATTTCTACTGTAAGGCCAGTCAATTACTGGGCATATTTCGCCCGGACCATCACATCTTCCATCATTATTAAGATCTAATCCATTACCTACAAATGTTGTAGTCGGCTCAGATAAAATAATCACTTGCTTACATCTTACAGATGTACCTTCTATAGACCACCATCTTGTGATAGGACCATAGTGACAAGCTTTATTGAAGAAATCCTCCCCTACAAAACCATTAGCTGTATAGTTAGCAATTACTCCGTCACCATTAACATCATAACACATGCCTACCTCATTCACAGTACTGTTGCCTACAAAACCACCAATCTGTTGGTCATTATTGACATCTAAACCGCAGTAATCAACGTATACAGTATTAAGATCAGCACAAGTAGATCCTGCAAAAGCAGCACCACCAGTAAGTGTTAAATCTGTCTCATCCATTTCACAAGTAATCTTTGCTGTCGGAGGACAAGAGATAGTTGCACCGAATTTAGCTTCTACTCTAACAGTTGCCCATGTAAGAGAGAACTGATCTCCTTGGTTACCAGGTATACCATCCATATTAGCATCATCCCAAACACCTAACTCTACTTCAATAAGAGCATAATCAGGCATTCCATCACCATCTACATCTACTCCTGATCCAGCAAATAAATCACTACAACAGAACTTAACGTAGTCACCTTCATCATCATCATGCTGATCATGATTTCCTGGTTGCATATTATCACCTAATATTGCACCCGCAGCATTACGCTGAGCAAAGAAAGTCGCATTATTATTATGACGATCTCCCATTGTATTATAAACTAAACCTTCAGAACCACAGTCATTGATGTTTCCACCTTGAGCAGCAGTCTGAGTTTCTGCATCAGTTCTTCTGACTGCTAATCTAACTGGACCACAGTCACCATCATGAGAACCATTATCTACACTTGTAGCGTATAACTTAGCAACACCTCCATCTGGATCAGAAGGAGAAGCAGTTAAGTTAATAACTATATTCTGAGTTGCAGTAGCTACTGGAGCCGTTGCATCTATTACTGTTACTAACAATACTTCATTAGTTATGTTACCACAACAATCCTCAGCTGCATATATATATGTAGCAGGTTCCATTGACTTAGGTAATCCATATACTCTCCACTGACCATTCTCGAATACAGGAGAAGCATCTTCTGAAGTAGATGTACCAGGAGCACCATAAACAGTGTATGTTACATCTTCTGAACAGTTATCTCTAAGGTGCTCAGGAACTGGTAAGATGAAACTTGCAGCACATCCCCAAGGACTAGCGCTTACAGTTATCTCATCAACTAAGTCAATCTCAGGAGCTTCTGTATCCTTAGCATTAAGTACTTGTACATAAAGATCTGAAGTAGTACCTGTACACCAATCTAATGCTGTCCAAGTTCTTAGAACTTTACTATTACCTGCACAACCTACGCCACATGCTTCGATCACTTGATCGCTGTATGTGAAGAATAAGTTACAAGCATTATCTATGAAATTTTCCTTAAGTGGACCGAAACCTCTATCATTAAAATAATAAGGGAAAGCACATGATACACCTACTGAATTTGCATTAGCAGCATACTCATCTGGATCCACACTTGGTAACATCGGATTTTCAGCCATCCAAATAGCTCTACATCTTTCGTAGATAGCTTCTGGACTTGTATCTGCTCCACATGTCAAATCAACATTAGCATCTGGCCAAAACCAAGTACCATCTAATCCGTCTAAACCAATTCTATTTACATTAATTATCTGCTCACAAGTACCAGAGTTACCGGCTGCATCAGTTGCAGTATAAACTCTTTGTATTTGTACAGCTCCTGCACATTCATCACCTTGTAAAGGTAGGTCATCAAAGTAAACATCTATTGCACCACATCCAAAAGGACTTTGCGCCGCTAAATAATCACTAACAGAAAAACCAGTAGCAACCAAAGCACAATCAGGTGAATTTTCATTAAGTATCAAACTTACTTCATTAACTACACCAGGATCTCCTGCTGCATTATCAGCTATAGTAAGAGTCCACGTTCCTGATGCTGGAGTTCCATATGCACTTGCAAATGGAGTAGCAGGTACAAAACCCGCTAAGAAAAGATTATTTCCACCAGTTTGATAATCTGCACAAGCACCAGAATTTGTCCCTTCCTCATCTACTATGAAATCTAAATTAGCAGTTGGGCCACAGAAACCACCCCATAGACTATGAGAAGTTCCAGCTGGCGTTGTCAAAACAATATTTAAATCACCTATCCATGTATGCTCAATATCAATCTTCACATTGATATCTTCTATCGTACAAGCTGCACTTACAGGAATCTCAAAAGTAGTAGAAGTATTATCCATTATTTCGAATCCAGCTGGAGCCAATTGTATTGGCAATACTGGATCTTGTATTAAAATCTCAGGAATGTCAGAACTTAAACATGTAACAAATAAGTCCTCACATTCGATAGTTGGGCTTAACTTATCCTCAACTACGAAAGTACTCCAACAAGAGTTATTCTCAGGATCACATATATCTGTAACAGTCGCTGTATAAGTACCTGGACTTAAAGGCACTAACTGACCACCTAATAAAGGCGTCGTAGGATCAGAACTAAGTACGACTTCATAACATTCATCATAACAAGCATAAGGTCCACCTTCTAAGAAAAGATCGGCACCAATAAATGCTTGACAATTTTCATCTACTGAAATATTAATTTGATCGTTACAAGCTAATGCCGTAACTGGGTTAGCTACACCATTAACGATAACATCAAATTCACAAGTTGAAACATTACCTGCTGCATCAGTAATAGTAAAAGTATTAGTCGTTGTTCCTATTGGAAATTCACTTCCAGAAGCAAGTCCAGCAGTCTGTACAACACCACCATTAGCTATAGTAGCCTGAGTTGTAGACTCTAAATAAAGAACTGAACCAATAAAGCATCTTGGTGAGAATACTGCTCCAGCAAATAATGCACTACTAGAAGCAATACCTGTAATAGTTACATCTCCATTTGTCACAGGAGCACAAGCACCACCAGTTCCATTATAATAGTCTGGACCAGCGCCAGTACAATTAATAGCTACACCGATTGACTGGCCAGGAGCCAATACAATAGGAGTCATCAATGGTATAGATTGAAGACCTGCTCCAGTTCCTCCTAAAGGACCTGTAGAAACTAATGTCCATGCAGCTGCATTTAATTCATTTCCAGCAGCCGTACCAGGTGTTGTATAAACAGAACAAGTTCCAGTACCAGCGGCATCTAGAAGCTCCATAAATTCAACGATACTTATAGGTGCTGTGCTATTATTAGCTACATCAAATAGAATAGACCAGTTAGCAGCACCACCATTATTTGCAGCTGTATTATCAGCTAACTCAACTGGTGCACCAGTACCAGCAACAAAAGAAGGACAATTATCCATACCTGCAACTGTAAACGTTGCATTACCTGAACAATCCCCACCATCAAGATTCACTGTTATATTATCAGGACAAGAAGTAAATACTGGAGCTTCGTCATCCTCAACTGTAACAAGTGTTATACAAGTTGTAGAATTACCATTAACATCAGTTACTGTCCATTCTACTGGAGTCGTACCTACAGGATATGTTCCATCTGCACCTGAACCAGTCATTACATTAGAAAAACTATTCGATATGCAAATATTAGGTACTGTTATAGGACAATCATCCATTATATCAGTAGGAAGTATATCACCTACATCTACTAGAGCTTCACATAAGCCTGGTGTATTACTTACAGTAATATCAGGAGGACAAGTAAATGTAGGAGCCATAGGACCATCACATTGTGTACAAGCATCAAAAGATAGCTCATCGAATGCTATATCTGCAGCAAATCCTACATCAGCGGTTACTACAAAATCTACTTGTATTACTGAACCTACAAATGCACTTAAGTTAACAATTGAAAATTGATAAGGTGCTAATCTTGCTGTAGCAACACCAGCAGGTAACGGCTGAGTTGTAATAGTAGATACAGTAGTTGTACCTCCATTAGTCAAATCAGTTACTTGTATTTCTATAGTTTGAGTACTTCCTGCAGTTTGTATCCAAGCGTGATAAAAGAATGATAACTCTGCAGCACCATAAGCGCCAATCAATTTCACAGTAGTAGTCATCGCATTACCAATAGTGGGATCCGAAGCATCTGAATGCACATACGTCGGAGTACCATTAGCACCACCTGGAGGACCTACATTAAAACTAGCAGGAGGAGCTGTACCAACAGTCCAATTATTACCAGTAAAAGTCCATATGCTTGCATTAGGAGATGTACCCTCCCAATCTTGGAATTGTACGTTGGTAGGTACAGTTGCACCACCACATGCCAAAGGAGCAGAAATAGCTACAGGCGAAGCTGCAGGAGCAGTTCCACCACAAGCACCTAATGCTCCGATTGTTGTAATATATACTTCGTATTCGTCACCCGGAGCACCACCTAAGGGCCCTGTGTTGAAATCATTTACTGGACCTGTAGAAGGTATCCCTGCAAATGTAACACAACTGGCGCCTCCAGGAGCAACACCTACAGGACATGCTGTGATGGTATAAGACGTACCACAACCAGCCCAACAAATATCTAAACCTAAAGCTCCATCAGATGCAACCATAACGGTTCCATTACCTTCAACTGGAGTACAAGCCGCATCAGGCGTAAAATCTAACGTCCAATCGAAATCAGCATTATCCCATCTGTCACCCCACTCGATTTCGTAAGTAACTCCTGCAATTACTGGAATACCAGTAAGCTGAGATGCAAAGTTAGAAGTTGCACCACCACCAGTAGCACAAGCATCATCATTTGTAGCACAACTAGTCATAGGCGGAAAAGCGGTTGTTGAATTCACATTAGGACATGCGATTGTAGAACTTATCCCTAAAGATGTATCAGTACCGTTGTTACAAGAAGCAACATCGATAGTTCCACATGCCGTAGGGGTAAATGTGTAAAATGCACTCATACTACCAAAAGCGGATTGTTGGCAGTTTAAAGGCATATTAAAATCAGCAGTTGTTGTGGTATATGTCCCGGGTCCAGGTATTGGAGTCTGAGAATATCCATAACCTGCCAAGAACAGGAACGAGAATATTAAACAAAAGTTAGATAATATCTCTCGTCGAAAAGAAAAATTATTCATTTTCATGAGATTGAGTTTGTTTTTTTAATATATAATCGAATAAACTTATTTGGAAATCTTGCTTAGTAGTTGATCCAAGAATGGATCATTCATAGGATTGATGATAACTCCTGAAACTCTCTCGCTTTCTGTTACGTAATATTGAGAAGCCGTAGCATAAGCATGAGAAACAGAGCTTACATTGTTAGACGAAGGAACTGAACCTGTGTCAGAAATAATTTCGTCTAAAGAAGATGCCTTACCTCTTGTAACAAGATCTAACACCATAATAGCATTAGCCTGTACATCTACCTGAGAAGCTGCATCAGCATTGATATCACCATTACCTGCAGGTGATAATTCACGATAAAATGTTTTGAGAGATTGTGACAATTCTTGACCTTCCATGAAAGTAACATTCTTAATATCGTTGTTACTTCCCGTCAAAGTCTGTGCAGTCGCTTGGGAACCAAGGAGTAGCACAAAGCTAAATACTAAAAAGAATAAAATCTTTTTCATGAGATTGAGTTTAAAAAATTTTTAATCAAATAATACTATAAATAAATAGGCACCATACATCTGGGGATGCCTCGGTTTCACTTAGATTAACCTTAATAAATTATTTGATGAGTAGAAGGGAAGGATTTCGTCTTTTCTTCGTCTAATTCTCTTTCAAATAAAAGCTTAGTGTAAAATATGCAACTAGCATACTTTTCAACTGTACAAAGATAGTTTTTCAATTGAGGACAATAGTACCAACGGATTGGTATATTTCATATATATTTTTTTTTTAATATATAATATCTGCACCTCAAGCACTTTAGTTACAAGGGAACTATCATAACCCTTGTTAATTCATAAAATTTAATTATTCATCATATCGTCATCCATCATCATATCCTTCTCTATAGAAGAAGACTTAGACTGACCTATATCTATTCTTACAGATAATTCATGTGATCCATTATTATACTGCTGGAACTCATGTCGGCTTGCATTATAGGCATAAGTAAAATTGAGTGTATTCATACCAAAACCTATAAGGAAACCAAGTTTCTCGTCTGCACCAACAGTATATGTGATACCACCTCTAAGTCTATCGTCCAAGAATCTCGCTAAAATATTAATATCTGCGTGGAAAGGAACATTCATTAAATTCTTAACATATAATGAAGGTTCTAAAATAATACCCGCCTCCAATTCATCGAATATATATCCAGCATGTAATAGATAACCAATTTCTCTTTCTGCCGTACTAACATCATCATCTATACGCGAGCTTACTAATGAAGGTAGTGCTAATCCATAGATAAGCTTTCCATTATATATACCTTCTACACCAAACGAGACATCGAAAAAATTAGTCCCATCTAATCGATCCAGAACTTTAGGATCTGTGGGGTCTATCAATGGATTATTAAGCGCATCACCTGAGAGACCGTGCTGTATAAACTCCGCTGCTAATCCGAAACCCAACTTATTAGTAGGTGTATCTAAAGTATATGCTAAAGATCCCTGAACCTTCGTTGTCTTAAGGTCACCATTAGAATCTGTCACTAACATAGCGCCGAAACCTAATCGATCAGCTATGGGACCGTCATAACTTAGAACAATAGACTTAGGCGAGCCAGGAAAACTTGCCCACTTATTCCTATAGTTAAGTAATATGTGATGCTCTCTATCAAATCCTGTAGCTCCAGGGTTAACAACCACTGGATTAAGAAATGAAAGACTGGAAATATATCTCTCATCAAAATACCGCTCTTGTCCAGAGAGATTAATTACAATGAAAGTGAAAACGATGAATATGATTAACTTTTTCATATCTATATTTTAAAACCTATGTGATGGTTTAATCTCTTAATAATGTTACTGTTCCTTTGGTAATCTGACCATTAGCCTCATAGATCCAATAGTAAGCGCCTTCTGGCAATACTTGTCCATCACTATCTAAGCCGGACCACGTATTACGGTAATTACTTACATTAAATACCTGGCGACCATATCTATCATAAATCCCTACATTATTATTGCCTGATTCTGCACAATTAATCATAAATAGATCATTGATACCATCATTGTTAGGCGTAATAACTGAGATACTTTCTCCGCAATCCTCTCCAGCTGTCATATTACAATCATCTACAGATAAGGTGATAGATGTAGAGCAACCATTGTCATCAGTTACTTGTAATGTATAAGTTCCTATATCCAAATTATCATTGCTCGGTCCAGCATTAGGTAATTCTGGGGTCCAGTTGTATACATAACCACTATTTCCTCCTTCTACGAATACTGAAATGGAACCATTAGATTCTCCTGCATCTGCACAATCGACTTGATCTTCTGTGATAACTATAGGCTCTGGTGATGGTACGATGACTGCGGATGCAAAATCTACAGTAGCATTATCCCCATCGGTTACACTTATACTGTAACTGCCTCCACATATATTTTCTAATACGAAAGGTCCAGGTTCAGAAATAGAAAACGTACGACTATTGCCATCCTGATCTGTTATACTTATGTTGTATGGTGTTATACCACCTACTACTGAGCCTGTTATTTCTCCATCACAATTATCTAATGACCCACAAGTAGATGCAGAAATGTTGTTCTCATTAATAATAAGTGTCAAAGGGGTCATACCATTAATCACGATAGGTACCTCCAAAGAACCTGAGCAACCAATAGCATCTACAACAACAACTGTATAGGTACCATCTAATGTCAATCCACTTAGGTCTTCTGTATTTTGTTGAGTGCCATCAGGGTACGTCCAAGTTATATCAAATGGCATTTGTCCACCATTGATATTTATGTCAATACCATTTCCAGAGATGGCATTTAGTCCTATATTAACTGCATCCGAAGAATTTTCAACGATAATAGTTCTTGTAACTATGGATACGTCATCTCTGAATGTAATTGTATGATTACCAGCAGGAGCAATAATTGCTCCGCCCACAATATTACACGGCTGAAACGAACCAGTAGTACCTATATCTATAGTACATGTCACCATTCCACAAGCTCCTGTCACATCAAATGTGATCGATCCATCCATACCTGCACATGGGGCATCTTGCGCTTCCAGTGTTACTTCCAGAGGATCTCCTCCTCCAGTACTCTCTATTGTAAATGACTCTGAGTCTGTTGCACCAAGATCATCCTGTACCGTAACCGTATAATTACCTGCTGGCAGTGATATTGGTTGACCTGGATTACAGGCAAAAGCATCATTAGTATCTGTATTAGTCAAAGTACAAATCGGATTACATCCTCCATCTACCGTAATGGTAGCTGATCCATTCCCTAAGCATGAAGCTGCAGAGTTTACAGTTGCATTGACATCAAGTGTACCATTACCTTGCAATGGTATATTAAAGTTAATCGTTACTGTACCTCCACGAGAATCCCGGACACATAGGCTATAGTCACCTGGATTGTAGGTATTATTCTCGTTGTAAGGCGCTTTACCTTGTCCTGTCAATCCCACATCTATTGCATATCCAGGACATCCACCTGATACATCCACATCAAATGATCCACCTATTCCATTACAGATTGCTGGATCTATATTAGTTACTGACGCTGATAATTGAGGTGCATTCGTATTAACAACTGCTGTTGCTGTACTACTTACTCCATTATTATCTGTGCATCTAATGGTATAAGTCCTACCTCCTCGTACATTAACAAAGCAATTTTGATTAGAATCAAAAGTCAATGGTGGATCAGCTGTTGCAGAACCAAAATTACCTGAACCGCCTGTACATTCTATACATATCCTTCCATCATCGGCACATGATGATGGTGTTATACTAACAATTCTTACACTTACTGGCTGACCTCCTTGTGTTACAGTAAATACCCTTGTCTGTTGGCACATATTAGAATCTGTAACCAGTAATGTGTATGTTCCAGCTGGAACATTATTAAAATCAGATATGGGTGGATTAAATTCTTCTGTGTAAGGTGGCGTACCTCCAGAAACAGTGTAAGATATAGTACCAGCACCACCATTTCCATTGATTACTATAGGATTGGGTTGGGTTATGCTGAATGTCTCTGAAGCTGAGTTCCCTGCGCTGTCACTTACTGTAACAGTATAGTTTCCTGCAATTAAATTGCTTTGATTACAATTATCATTTGTTATGGGTGATCCCCAATTACAATCATACGGAGCGGTTCCACCACTAATTACTAAATCAATACTTCCATCAGAACCTCCATTACAGGATACATTGGATATAGTTTCTGCAATCATTAACTCATTACCTGTAGGACAATCAAAAAGTACGGTTACTGACCCTTGATTAAGATTAAATGGTATAACCATATCCCCTTCAGTCGCTATTTCTATAGGTGTGAGGTCATCTATGAAGTTAATAGGAATATTTGCGTTACAATTACCAGGCTTAACATCATAGCATATCGTATATAGGACAGTCCCGTCGGCTAAACTGACTGGTGCCCCTGAGCTACCCCAAGTTAATCTAAGTACATCATCATCTTGATTAAATAATGACTCAAATAATGGTAGATCTTGATTAAGATTTGTAATTCTATTGTAACAAAGGATATCATTATCCCATTGTACTGTAAACTGTGAAGTGACAATATCTGTAAAGTTATTAGCAGATATATCAACACAAACCTCTGATTCTGTGGCAGTTACACTATTAGAAACCAATGTAAAGACATCGGAACCACCACCAGAAACTGTAAATGTTCCAGACTTAATACAGGTCTCTACAACTCCACTTGTAGCGGAAATCTGAATAGGCGTTGGGTTTCCTGCAGCTTGAATAGTCGAAGTGGAGCCATTAGGACCTATCACGTCAAAACACATCTCAAATAAGCTGCTTCCATTAGCAAATGTCTGTGGGTTATTACCTCCTGAGTTATCAAACCAGACGTAAGTTGCTACGCCGGCAAGTGTATCTATTTGGAAACTTATGGGACTGGAACCAGGAAGCATGACATTTCTTACTTCTGTGAGAAATAAATCAGACGCATCCCAAGTGTAACTACTTTGGTAAGTGATTATATCATTAAAATTATTAACTATGAATGGGAAACAAACATTTTCTCCATTTTCAGCTGTCTCATTATTAAATACTAACTCAAGTTCTCCATTCATACAGCCTGTCGGCGGAGGTGTACCACAATTAGTACCAGGTATCTCGATTGGAAAATTATTGGCAATCGCTCCTATTTCGTCTTTGTCATTATGTATAACTTCTATATTTAGAAATGGGGGCTGTGGGGCTCCGAGGGTAAGAGATGTGGTATCACACGGTGCTCCGATCATGTTAAATCGCATCGTAAACAGCAATGTTTCGTCATCCAAACTTTGTGGTACTAAACTAAGACTTGCCCAAGAAACCTTAACTTTTCCTCTTATAACTGTCTGATTATCTTCTGGAAGACTAATCGCTGATCTGTTAAAATCGGGAAGGTCTGTGGTAACAAAAGGTACAGTATCGATACTCATGACTGTAGAGTCCCAATATATACCTACTTGAGCAGATAGTAATTCTTGAAAGTTGCTGACTCTTACGTCGACCTCATATACACCACCAGGTGCTGGAGTCGATGAAGTAGAAAATTCGAACTCAAGCGGTTGGCTGAAAGCCTGTACTGCTAAGAATAAGAAAACGGATACTTTAATGAATTTGGTAATCATAACCAGAATTTAAAATTAGCTGCAAAATTAATAATATCTCTATGTATATAAGGACTTGATCCATATTTATATAGAAATTTAATTTAAGCAATTGTAGCTTAATATTACTTATGTCGAGACAGACTATGCAGAATAGGTATAACAAGTAATAATCTATCGATAACCTAACGATATGAATATGCAATATGTGAATAAAAAAAGTCTCTACCAAATGAATGGTAGAGACAATAAATTTCTCAATATAGTCAGTAGTCATTTATTCTATAAAAATCATTTTTTTGGAAGCTTTGTAAGATCCTGCTGTCATCTGATAGTAGTAGATTCCAGAACCTGAAAGATCATCAGGAGAAATATCTATCGTAGAAGCTCCTTTATTATAATTTCCTTTTATCGTTTTAATTAATTGTCCATTCGTATCGTAAATGTTAAGTATTACATCTGATGCCTGCGACAATTCGAATTGAATTGAGGTCGACCTGTTAAAAGGATTGGGAGTGTTCTGATATAATCTATTGTTAACATCCTGAGAAATAGAGCCTAAGCTAAGACTTATCACCTCATCAAGATCATTGTATAGCTCGTTCTTAAGATTATTACTACTCATTGCGATCATAGATTCATGTAATTGTACATCTGCTTTGATAGTCAAGTAGAATAGTGCTTCATCTCTTCTGATATTCACTACTTGAGAATCATGCCATATCATTCTAACGTTACCATCAGTTACGTTAAAGTTAGTTGCATTAAGCTTAAGCTTACCAGATTCTATATCTGCAATCTCAATCTGAGTGTTTAGATCAAGCTCCAATTGTAAACCCTGGACACTTTGCGGATTATCAAGATATACAGGCACTAAGTATGTTCCTTTAGTTAATTCTAATATCTCTATAGACATAGATTCACTTTTACTTGATCTGGATTCGATTTCAGTATCAGTTGCATTGACTTGTACGGTTCCATTGATATCACCTATCTTGATCGCAACGAAGTCATTACCCATCATACTGTTATCTAAGTTGTAGATACTTATGTGCTCATCTAATGGCCATGGACTCTGGATATCATTAAATGTCTGTTTTCTATCTACAAATCTCCAGCTATCATTATTAGGAAGCTCATCATAAATTCCTAATATTAATTTTCTTAACTCAATAAGGTCTAATGCAGTGATCGATTGACTATTGTCAATATCTGCTGCAACAACCTTGTAAGGTGAATCAAGCGGTGTAGCTCCAAGAATGTGTCTTTGGATCATCAATAAATCTAATGTCGAGACACCGTTAAGGTAATCATCCTGACTTCTTACACTTACATTATAATCTTTAGATAATAAGTTATTACTGAATGCAAACTCACCATTAATATTAGTCATATCTGTTGTAATAGAATTATCGGTCATATTCTGTAATTCTACTTCTACTTGTTCTATCATTTCTGAAAGGGCAGTTCCTACATTACCTGCTATCATAGTTCCTGTACCTGTCATACCACATATATCACCGTTAGCTTGTATGTCTATTGTAGTTGTACAAAAATCTTGATTGCCACTTCCATCTGTTACCCATATTTCTACGACTGTCATCCCTAAATCGTCACATGTGAATGCCATCGACTTATCATTAGGATTACTAGAAAATGAAATCTCTACATCTCCACAATTATCACTACTTCCTAAGTCAAAATCATTAGCCCATATCTCTACCATTGGTTCTACTGCAGGATCATTAGATACCATCAGTACTGTTGTAACACCGCCTAAGCAATATGGCGTCGGGGACTTTAGATCTCTTACCGTTATCGTATGAGTACAAGAGTTATCATCTCCACAGATTCCGACAGCTGTCCATACAACATTATAAGTACCAGGTCCTAATGCAATAGTAGGCACATCTCCAGAACCAGACCTTGAGAATCCGTTAGGTCCTGTCAATGCATATGTAATCTCATCTGAATCTACTGGCTCATTCTTACAAAGATCCATAGCAGTCGGCGCAGTAAATCCTACCGTTCCTAAACATGTGCTATCATTAATATCAACAGTTACATCTTCAGGACAATTATCAAATTGCGGTCCTGCAGACTGAGATACTTTTATAATCTGAATATCAGACCACTTCCCTATTGTAGAGTTACCATTAGCATTGTGAGTACACCAATCTATAACTGTCCAAGTTCTGATAACCTTAATACAGAATCCTTCTACTTGCTCAAATACTAAATCTTTATAAGAGTAGGTTAAGTCTCCGCAGAAGGCTGCTTCATTAACTGGTACACCTCTGTAAGTTGGCGCATCACCTAAGTCAGTTGTATAATTTTCACAAGTTGCATCTTCTCTATCCGCCGGAAATACGAAGCTATTTTGCGTCAAAGCGATATCGCTGGAGAAATTAAATCTCTGCGTACATTGTGTTAGCGGAATATCAGTACCGTTAAGTGATAGTGAGAAAGTTCTTACAACAGTTCCTGTTCCACATTGGTCATCAAAATCTGCATCATCATCAAAGCTAATATCACCAGCGCCACAATCATCAGAGATGACTGCTGTACCATACTTAGCTATTCCTATATCATTAATCTCAGAACAATCGAGATCTATATTAAGCCTACTTGGACAAGTAATATTGTAACCTGACTTATCTTGCACTACAACATTAACTTCACATGTATTACTTCTACCGCCATCATCCGTTACTTTTAATTGTACCATAATCGTATCTCCAGCTTCCTCGCAGCAGAAAGAAACAAATTCTCCATAGTTTCTATCAGATGACTGACCCGTACATACTGAATCAGAACGCTTAATCTCTAAGCCTACAGGTCCACCACATCGGTCGTAAGATCCATCATCTATAGATAGAGGAAATACTCTACCCCAGCCTGAATTATCTAATGACACAACTGTAAACTGGTCACATACAGGTATCGGTGCATCATCGTCTGCAACGATAATCTCAAATCTACACTCTGCAGATAATCCACATTCATCGGTTACTATATACTTAATCCAATTACGACCACTCTGTAATCCATCCGCTCTAAACATATTATTACCAATAGAAACAGCAGGATTAAATGGCTGATTTATATCATTAGGATCTCTCTCATCACCTCGTAAGAACTCTACCTTAGCTGTTAGGTTAGAGCAATCATCTAATAACATAGCACCTGTTCTATCCGAAGAATCAAATGGCTTAAATATAATCGAAGCCGTACAATCATTATCAGCTAAGAAAACCATATCATCTATTGGACAAGTAATTAATGGTGGTGTGTCATCTATAACTTTTATGGTCTGATAACTCTGCGCATACTGACCTTCACACCAATCTAATGCTGTCCATCTTCTTAAGATCTTAGTCGTATTCGCTCCACATAGATTAAATGTATCATCTGAAAATGTTACATTGATTCTGCATAGATTATCTTCGTCCATAATAATGTTGCCATCAAGTAACGGAAAGCCTGTCTCCGCAGGACTCAGATCTAACTCTCCTGCTGTCATAGGTGCATCTTCGCAATCTATATCTATACTTGGAGGAAATACAACATCGCTTAATGACTTCTTCAAAAATGAAATAGTAAACTCGCAAAAGTCTGCACTTAATCCGGCGTCGTCTTGAGTATAATATCTTATCGTTCGCTCTGCTGTAATATCATCTACACAGTCTAAACTCTGTGTCTCGTCAAATGTGACTAACACTTCTAAGTTAGGATCACAATTATCTACAATCTGATACTCGAAAAATGAAACTGAACTTATCGTAGTCGTTATCCCTCCAGCAGGAATAGTGGATGCTGGATAGGTGAAATTAATACATGTGGATGTATCTACCTGAGTACCAATTATATCTCCATCGATCGTCGTACCCATAATTGAAAAATCAACGGGTACACCATTTATATCTGCACTTCCACTTCCAGTAGTCAAGCCTGTAAAACTCAATGTGCTTGATTCTATAATCTCAAAAGGAGAAGGCGTGTTAGCGCCAGAGTTAGTATTACACATGGATACAGTTACTGTATTAGGATCTGTATCTAAATCCATACCTGTACTCTGATATGTAGCAGTTGTACTTGCTGTATAGAGGTCTGAGAGATCTTCATTACAATTAACAGTAAAGTCTTCTATGCAGGAAATTACTGGCGGTAATTTATCTTCGACAGTTATATAACCCCAGCAAGAGATCGTTGTATTATTGTCATTGACAAAAAATACTTCTGCCTTATACGGGTCGCCTATATACGAACCGTCGACACTTGGGAACACTAACGTACCACCCATGTCTACAGTTTCCGCTAAGACTCTATCATCTTCAGACTTGATCGTAACTCTATAATCACAATTATCTTGCTCATCTTCTAATATAAGTGCAGGAGTGATAACTGCATTACAATCAAATCCCAAAGAGATCTGAATGTTGTCATTACAACCTAAGGAAATGGGACATTGAGCCACAGCACTTCCTGAGCAAAGTAACAAGAGAAGACAAGGTAGCACAGATAAATTTCTAAGTACACTGATGCTGAACATTTCTATAATTCTCATAAGTAATTACATTATTGGCTTGCGCCTTAATTTTAATTTCAATCTTATTTATAGCTGTTCAGACTATGGAGGAGGGGAAAGATTATGGTCTAATAGATCGTTCTTTTTACATTTTATACAAGTTGATTTTCTAGTGCAAATTTTATTAAGTTGATCGTATTCTTAACACCGAGCTTACGCATAATATTTTTTCTATGCACGCCGACCGTCTGATCACTTATATATAATTCCTTAGCAATTTCTTTATTATTGAGAGCTTCTGTAATTAGTTCTAATACTTCATGCTCTCTCTTAGTCAATTTCTGTTTTATCACGAATCTATCTTCGTAAGCAGATTTCTTACCGCTTGTGAGTCGTCTGCCGTTAGGCGGTGTAATATGGAGACCAGGAGCTATGTAAGTCTTACCTTCCATGACTTCTATGATACCTTCGATGAGATCTTTTGGCTCATTAGATTTAAGGATATAACCATCTGCTCCGTTCTTAAGAGCTTGTCCTACGAACTTGTAGTCGCCATAAGACGTCATCACCAGAATACGTACGGTTTTGAATTGTTTTCTGATAAGAGGAATAAGATCTAAACCATCTGTTTCGGGAAGGTTAAGATCCAATATTACAAGCTCTGTATTCAGATTCTTATGTAGAAATAATAGCAAGCCTTCTGCTGAGTCTTCTTGACCCATCACATTGACTTCTATGGCATCTGTCGCTTCAAAGAAAGCTTGCAGACCTGCCCTGAAGATGCTTTGCACATCAACTATTACGCTATTAATTGCAGACATTTATTGGCTAATATTATAAAAATTCGTTACCGCTATATTTTAACATAGTCGGATTAATAAATGTCTAAAGGCAAAATGAGTGCCAAAATCGGCTGAGAAGCCTATAAAATATACGTATTACGATTAACTGTAATACGAATTTGCCTCTATAAGAGTGGTTTCTGTCTCGATTGATTTAACAAAATTAAATCCCTTCTGAATACTAAATGCTCCTATATTTTTGTTTTTGTCCATTGCGATTACCCCTACTTGAATATTCTTTGTGCTATTCTTGCTAATTACTCGACTGATGGCTTCTTCACAGGCTTTTTGTGGGCTAAGCCCTTGTCGCATCAACTCTACAATCAAGAAAGTGGTACAACTCTCCAGCACAAGCTCTCCTAATCCAGTGGCCGTAGCACATCCGTAATCATTATCCACATATAAACCAGCGCCTATAATCGGAGAATCCCCTACTCTACCAGCCATCTTATAAGACAATCCGCTCGTAGAGCATCCTCCACTCATATTATTGTCTCTATCAGATGCAATCATTCCTATAGTATCATGGCGTTCTATATTGACTTTAGGGCTATATAGTCCCTTTTCTAACCACTTCTGGTACTCCTTGCGACTCTTATCTGTCATTAGGTCTTGACTTTTGTAGCCTTGCGCCTCAGCAAACTTAGCTGCACCAGATCCTGAAAGGATAACATGTGGTGTATCTTCTAATACTTTTCTTGCTATGCTAATAGGATGCATATAATTCTTAAGATAAGTTACCGCTCCTGCATGACCATTATGATCCATTATGCAAGCATCTAAGGTCACATTACCATCTCTGTCCGGTCTACCGCCATAGCCTACTGACATGTCATCAGGATTTGCTTCTACAGTGTTGATTCCCTTTTCTATTGCAGTTAATAGATCTTGATTTTTTTTGAGAGAATTGATAGCCGTTTCATTAGCCCTTCTATTATTCCAAGTACTCAGGACCAGATTGCCTGAAGTTATAGTGGATGACTCAGTCTGAGCTACATTTCTACATGTTGTAATAAGAGGTAGAGATACAACTGTACCTAATAATTTATGAAAGTAACGACGAGTGATGCCCATAGAATATCATATTGATATTAAAGAATGTAAATACTTAATTAGTTGATTTTCAAGACATCAACAAATTAATGAAACATAAATAGAGTTGATAATATATCTATGAAATAGATTCTCTGTGAAGTAGTATAAATAGAAATCTTATTCTGAATCAAGTGTAAGAGTACTGGGAATTACTCCTTGATAACCTTGTGTATTGCATATTGCTCTGGCGTACTTACCAATATGTTGTAGACGCCTAATGGCCATGACGGATCCATTTCTAATCTAACCGTATTATCACCAGTAAACAAAACTTTGTCTATAGTAGATACTGTCCGACCATGTGCATCAAAAATCTGGAAGCTGACCGTCTGATCTTGCTCAGAGTAAAGTTTAATATAAGTATGATCTATGACTGGATTAGGATATGCAACTGAAGACAACGGCTCTGTTCCTATCTCAGGACCTGTAGGTATCTGAGCATGTGGCATTGCGACAAATAGATTAGTCTGCATTGTACTGAGACCAGTATTTCTCATTAATATTTTATGCAAATTAATAGTCTTTATATAGTCAACATCCGAAGGAGTAAATACAGGATCATTTTCGAAATAGAATCTATCTCCATCCCTTAATGATTTAAACTGCTCTTCTATAATTCTCATTACTAATTCACCAAATATAGCGTCACTCTTATGCCTTTCTGCAAGCATTCCTACCCAAGCATCAATGTTATCTACACTGCTGTACATTTCTGATAGTAGCTGCTCATCTTCTGGAGAAGCTGCGAAATCTCTTATATTATTAACCTTAGGCAAACCAAAATCAGATCTCATTTGATTATAGTTGCTCAGACCTCTATCTCTTCCTCTAAATATATTAACAGATGCCAGATCTAATCCGCCAGCACCAGGAGCACCAAACAGAAAGTTTCTAAGATCATCTATCATTTTGCAATCTAATTCCTGCATGACTTGTGTGCCCATGCCTTTGAAGAATGGCTCTATACCTCCCGATATTTCTATAATGAGTGGATTAAAAAAAGCATCCTTAAGTCTTATGTTTCCTGTAGCTAATTCTTGACCATCATTACCCATTCTAATCAGATTGCTATTGATCAAGGTATGACCTATTCTAAATGCTGCTGCTGAGAATGAATTAATTATTGCAGGATTCACTTCTTCTCTGTATCCATTGTATTCTGGAAGAATGACACCCATTGCAGGTAACCATTCATTATAAGTGATATTCTGCAAGTATGCGCCCACATATTTCCTTGCTCTTTGGTATATCTGATCTCCAGTCCAGTTAGGATGATCTGTTCTTAGGACATCACATAGCCTATTATGCTCTCTTACAAATAAAGTATGTAATCCTATTAAAAGAGGATTCTCGTTAGCTCTTATATCACCTGCTATATAGTACTTGGATAAGCTTCTTGTATCATCAGCCATCGTAGGGGCTGTGGATAGAACTTCAGAATCGAATTCTCCATCTATCGTATTCCATGGCAACAAGTCACCTTCGGAAACTTTAAGCTTGCCATCTCCAGACATATCTCTAAGCCATTCTGCCCTTGTTCTATCTGACCCATATATTGCAGATCCATCTAAGTAACTAGAAACATGATTAGAATATTGTCGTGGATTATTAGGACCAGTTCCAGTTCCTGGAATGGCTTGATTTCTACTTGTAAATATGAAATCAGAAGAAGAGAAATGCTCATCATCTTCTGGAATCTCCAGAAAAACAGATTCTCTATTGTCTGATTCTACAAGTGTGATATCATGATCTATAAACTGACCAAACAACCAAACGTAGTCACTTAGATTATGTGTGTCAAAGATGTTCTCTCGCTGAGCGAAAATATGATTACTGATATGTCTTGGCGTAGGTAAGTCTGTATTCTGAATTTCTGAATAACTATCAGCATACTGTACTGAAGACTTTCTTAAGATAGGAGAATTAGCGGCACCCCATTCTGATTGTACGAGATTGTTGTTCTCGCCAGAGTAGGTTCTATTTTCTTGACCGTAGACGGTACAAGCACTTAAAAGTATTAAACTTGCAATGAAGAGTTTAAACATTCTTCTTCAGTTTATGCCCAAAAGGATTATAATTCTCAGAAATGGTTCAAATTTCAAATAAAGGTCAAATATATCAAAAGACTCAATATAAACGACCTATTTAATACTTAATAACCAGTTAACAGAAGTAATTAACACTGCTATCTGAGATGTATAATTCAATGACTGTTTAAGTATCTGACTATGGTATTGGAAGAAATGCTTATTTGATAAATGGGGAGAAAAGTATCAATTTCATGCATCTTTCTAATAATCAGTAGATTATAATCAATAAATTCTATCTATGTGTATATATAAAATACTATGCCAATTATTGAAAAATAAGTCAGAAATGGCATTAGAGTTATGTTAAATACTAAATGTTAATTTACACGGAATTCAATTGAGCTAATTTTTTATTGCATCCTAAACTATTAGACACTATAACTAAAACTCTACACTAATCTGAAATCCAGTTAGTTATATATAAATTTTATCTACTTCTTTGCTTTCAAATCAAAAAAAATGGAATATTTAACTGAGTACAACTTAAGACTAGCCTCAACACCTTATTGATCTTAGCTATATCTTCGTAAGAATTAATGAGAAATACACTCAATATTTAGAATATTGAGAAACGTATCTATGGATATGGTTTTGGGTAAAATAAGAATATTAACAAATTTGGTCGCTGGTGTCGTGAAAGCCCTTAGTTTCGCGATTTTGACTATCTATTCTTATCAATTAACGGCACAGACTGAGTCTCTCAGTAATCTACATGTATATTCTATTACCTCTGACACAACTATAGTAGAGACTAACACCATCCTACCTAATAGTGTAAACATAACGGATCGTAAGGGCCAAGTTCGAAGGCAATACTACATTATCGATAATAATACTATAAGGATTACACCAGATGAGGGTGACACATTACTCTTAGAATATAGATGCCTATCATTTAATATTGTAGAATCTCGGTCGATCATCGACTCCAGTAGTATGGACAAAGATTATCGTATCGGAATCATGGATTATACTTATGGAGAGGACGGATACAATAATCGTCGCATCATACAATCTAATAAGTTAGAGTACACGGGGAGCTTCAGCAGAGGTGTCTCATTTGGAAATACTCAGGATGTAGTGCTTAATTCTAACTTCAACTTACAAATGAGGGGTGACTTAGGTAATGGACTGTATGTGAAAGCTGCCATATCAGATGAAAACATACCAATACAACCAGAGGGTAACACACAAGTCCTGCAAGAATTTGATAAAATATATATCGAAGTCCAAAAAGATAGATTTGCCGTCATTGCTGGTGATTATGAGTTAGCCAGACCTAAGAGTTATTTTATGAATTATTATAAAAAACTAAAGGGAATATCGGTTAGATCTGAAAACACAATTAATGAAAACTGGACAACCAATAACAGAGCAAGTTTTGCCATCTCAAGAGGACAATTTAATAGACAGACATTAGAAATACAGGAAGGCAACCAAGGTCCCTACAGATTACTGGGTGCAAATAACGAAGTCTTCTTACAAGTTCTCTCAGGAACAGAAAGAGTCTATGCAGATGGTAAGTTGCTTAAGCGAGGAGAAAAGAACGACTATGTCATCGATTATAATCGAGCAGAGATAAGATTTACACCTAACTTAATCATCAGGGCTAATATTAGAATACTTGTAGAATTCGAGTACTCAGTGCAACGGTACCTTAGGTCATTATATGCCACAGAATCCACTATAGAAAATGATAGATGGAAATTTCATATCAATCTATGCAATGAGCAAGATAGCAAGTCTCTTATCAGCAATGGAGAGCTAGATACAACTGATCTTAGAATACTCAGAGAAGGCGGAGATGCGAGTACATTTAGAAATAGTATATTCATTCCAGATCCAGAGACTGGGGCAGACTTAATCAAATACAGAATCAATCCTGAAGGTATCCTTAGCTATGAAGAAAGCGATATACCGGGTCTCGTAAGTGCTCGATTTACCAATGTAGGACAAGGCAATGGAGATTATATTATCAATACAAACATTGCAGCTAACGGTAGAGTATACTTGTACGTAGGAGAGAATATGGGCAATTATAATCCTGTCGTCAATATTATACCACCGCAACAAAAACAATTGGCAACATTAGCAACAGAATACCTCATCAGTGACAGCACTAATATATACTTAGAATCAAGTATAAGCAATGTAGATCTCAATAGATTCTCTACAGTCAATAACGAGGATAATACTGGGGTAGCGTTGCACTCAAGGTTCCATGATGTCAGGAAGTTAGGATCAAAATCATTGCTCAATCTGGAGACAGATATTAATGTAGAATATGCATCGGAAAACTTCGAAGCACTCAATCCATATAGACCACCAGAATTTGCAAGAGATTGGAATCTGGATAACATAGTAGATAAAAATAATCAAGCATTATATAATGCAAGTTTTGGTCTTATCACTAATCAAAGTTACCTAAGGTACACCTTATCGGGATTCCATGATAAAAAAATATATGATGGAACTCGTCACATTGTAGAAGGCAATTACAATAAGTCAGGATGGAAAATTAATGCCATAGGTGATTACTTAAGATCTAGAAGCAATATAGAGTCTACTAACTTCCTAAGACCTCGACTAACTGCTTCCAAGTCACTGATAGACAATAAGTTAATTGTCGGAGCTTATTACGAGAAAGAAAGGAATATTAGAAATGATTTTGCCACAGACTCATTAATCGCTTCTAGTTTTAACTATGATTACTACCGAGCATACATAGAAGCAAGGCCTTACGATAAGTTAAGTCTAACATGGGGAGTCTCACGAAGAACTGACGACAGGACACTCGACAAGCAACTCCAGAGAGTTACGACATCTACTAACATAGAGTTCTCAGGAAATTGGACACAATCTAAAGCTTCTACATTAGTCTGGCAATTAGTATTAAGGGATTACAAAGTGGACGACATCTACCTTACTCAGGACAGCCCTAATAAGTCATTTATTGGAAATATAGATCATAAACTTAAGCTATGGAATAATGGCCTGACAATCAATTCTTACTATGAGGCGAACAGTGGTCAAGAACCTAAAATAGAATTCCAATTTATCAAGGTCCAAGATGGAGAAGGCTCTTATCAATGGAATGATTATAACGAAGATGGAGAAGAGCAAATTACTGAATTTGAGATTGCTGCATTTGCTAATGATGGCGCCTACGAAAAGGTCTCCATTTTTAATAATGAATTTATCAGTACCAATAGAAACGTACTCAATCAATCATTCAACTTAAGTCCTTCTAAGTTTCTTACAAATAAGAAAAGTCTTCTCGGAAAATTTATATTTTCTAGTAGATATCGGATAGATCAAAAATCACTTAATCAAGCTGATGGAAAATTTATTCAACCGATAAACTTTAATCTTTCGGATGAGGAATTGGTTTCATTTACTGCGTCTTTTGATCACAATATTTTTTATAATAGAGGTAATCCAAGTCATGATATACAATTATCCTATCGATCTCTGAATAACAAAGTCAGTCAGATATCTGGTAGCGAATTACGATTGACGGATCAGTATTATTCTCGAACGAGAGTCAATATCAAAAAGAAGGTAGATGCACTAGTAGAGACTGCTTTTGGAACCAGAGAAAATGTCCATTCTGTTTTTGATAATAGGAACTACAACATAGAATTTTGGAATGTCATCCCGCAGATTAATTTCCGACCTAAGAGTAACCTGAGATTAATATTAAAATACAAAATAGAGCAAAGTCGCAATACAATAGGCACTAATATGGAACGGACTAATATACATGATGGTGGTGTCAGTTTCACCTGGAGACAGAATAGTAATTCTAATCTTCAGTTAGAATTTAATTATGTCAGAATCAATTATGAAGGGGAGCAAAATACCCCTGTAGAATTCGAAATGCTACAAGGATTAAAGGATGGAGATAATCTCGTTTGGAACTTCAACTATACACGTCGACTATCATCCAATATTGACCTGATACTGAATTACAATGGTCGTAAATCAGATGCTAGTAAGGTCATACAAAATGCAGGCGTACAAATGAGAGCATTATTCTAAACCGTTAAAGTATCTTGAAGAACAATATGCATACACCCAATCGAGAATGAACACTCAAATGGACTTAGGATAATTCTCAACAATAAAAAAGGGAGCCATTACAGCTCCCTTCTTAAAATAGTACTATTCAATCTCTAAATAGTCTGATACTCAATCAAAATATGTCTTGCGGCACCCCAATTACATGATTACATCTTTCATAACTGGTGCCAGATAATTCTTTATTAATTCTTCTAAGGAATTAGCCTTAATCAAAGTAATACACATTGCATTATCCTTAGATACTACATTTAGTAAGGCCAACTTATCTCCCGACTTAATATCTAATTTCTTCCTTAAATCCTTAGGCAACACAAGTTGCCCTCTATCATCACAACTTACAATAGCCTCTACAGAAAAATTTGTTTGTCCCACTTATGTCATCTTACAATGCAAATATACACATTATTCTGATTAATCATATTTTTCTGATATTTATGTAATTACATATTTTTCTGATACTGTAATTGTAATGATGTCCGCATAGAAACAACAAGTATTAACATACTCATCCGATGATTTTTATATTTGTATAAAATAACCACCTATCATGAGGCACATATGTACTTTTTTGTTTTTTATGAGCGCCATATCGCTTAATGCTCAGCAAGTATGGACTTCTTCCCAAGAATCAGATATTCCACACAAGAATCTTGATCAGAGATATATTGTACCAGAGAAATTCGACACATACAAATTAGACATGGATCTTCTGATCCAGAAGTTATCTAAGGCACCTATGGATGATCACCAGAAGAGCAACCAAAAAACGGTAAGTCTACGGATCCCTCTACCAGAAGGTAAGTCTATGGATATGGAATTCGTGGAGAGCCCTTGCATGAGCCCTGTGCTAAGCGAGAAGTTTCCTAATATAAAAAGTTTCCTCGGCTATAATCCTAATAATAGATCAGAAGTAGCACGTATAGATTATAGCCCGATGGGATTCCATGCAGCAATTAATACTAACCAAGGAATTGTATACATAGATCCATACTACACATTCCCTGACGAGCATTACATGACTTACTACGTGAAAGATCATCACGTCGAATTAGATGCTAATACAAAAACATGTGGATATACTGATTATCAAGAGGTTATCGAGGATCAAATCGAACAATATGCAAGCCCAAATGAAGAGGTAATAAATTATAAATCTATTCCTGTCATAAAGACGACCTACCGATTAGCACTTGCTTGTACTGGAGCGTGGGGGTCATTATGGGGCACTAAAGAAAATGTCATGTCTCGATTTAATACTGGTGTCAATAGACTAAATATTATATTCGAAAATGAAGTAGGAACTCATTTTGAGATGATAGACAATAATGATGATTTAATTTTTTTCCGAGAAAATGAACCATATTCTGCGCCTAACTTAGGCGGAGAAACCTTAGGTGAGAATACATCAGTTATCAATAATGCAGTAGGCTCAGATGCGTACGACATAGGGCACGTATTCACGGTAAGATGTACAGATGGAGTGGCAGGCATTGCCTTCGGAGGTTCTGTATGCAGGTCTGATAAGGGAGGTGGAGTAAGTTGTATTGGAACATCAGATGTTTCATTTTTTGTCATGCAGACTGGCGCTCATGAGGTCGGACACCAGTTATCAGGAGGACACTCGTGGAATAATTGCCCGAGCAGTGATCCACAGAGATCACCCAATACTGCATGGGAACCTGGCAGCGGATCTACGATACTTTCTTATTCTGGATTATGTGGCAATAATAATGTAACTGGTCCGAATGACGCCTACTTTCATGTCGGAAATGTCAATCAGTTTTATGACTTTATAGAAAATGTCAGTTGTGGTAATCGAGAAGCCTCTGCTAATAATACGCCTGACCTTTTCGTAGATATTCCTGATGGTCTAACTATACCTATCAGCACACCTTTTGAGTTAACAGGCTCAGCTATAGATCCAGATGGTGATGAGCTGACCTACAATTGGGAGCAGATGGACTTAGGACCTCCGAGCCAGCTCGGTAATCCCATGGGTAATTCTCCATTATTCAGATCATTAGCTCCAAATCGAAATAATACAACAAGATTATTTCCTCAGTTAGGAAATATCTTATCAAACACTGGTAACCCCAGAGAGGTATTACCGACTTACAATAGAGATTTGACTTTCAGATTTACAGTGAGAGATAATCACCCTGGAGTAGGCTGTACAGTATGGGAAGAAGTAAAGTTTAGATCATCTGATACAGCAGGTCCATTCCGAGTAACCTCTCCTAATGGAATCACATTCCAAGAAGTCGGAGCTGAGTATCTAATAGAATGGGATGTAGCTAATACCGACAATAGTATCATAGATTGCCAAACTGTCGACATATTCTTGTCGACCGATGGTGGGAGGACATTTGACAATATCTTAGCAGAAGATGTACCTAATGATGGATCTCATATGATCAATATCCCTAATATCATTACGAATGCTGGTCGTATAAAAGTCAAAGCCACCAATAATGTTTTCTTCAATATCGGAAGAGGAGAAGTTGTTATAAGGGCACCATCTACACCAGGTTTCTACATTGACTTAGCAGAAAGCGATATAGATGTTTGTCTTCCTGAAAACGCAAGCGTCGATGTTATTGGTACAACTTTCCAAGACTTTGAAAATGAAGTAACTTTAGATATAGTATCAGGATTACCTGATAATGCATCATTTGAATTTACCAATAATCCTGTAGCTCCTGGCAGTGAAACAACACTGAATATAGACCTAAGTAATGTCACAGAATCATCTTTTAGTGAGATAGTTATACGAGCAACTGCAGCAGATGCGGACACTATAGATCAAGTTCTAAATCTGGAAGTTACTGGAACAGATATGAGTGATTTATCCTTAATCGCTCCAGAATCTGGTTCTGAAGGAATTAATGGAACACCTACATTCGAATGGGCGCCTGCTGCGAATGCAGACAGTTATATATTAGAGATTTCTACGTCACCAGAGTTTGGCCCGACCAATACATTCATAAGCGAAGGCATCAAAGTTCTGGACTTTATACCACAAGTATTATTAGAGAATAGTGAGCTATACTACTGGAGAGTTTCCGCAGTTAATAAGTGTGTTACAATGTTCGAGTCAGAGATTAATACATTCGGCACGTTGTCACTTAATTGCTTGACCTACAGTGCTGATGATCTACCGAAGAATATTTCTCAGTCTGGTACATCATCGATAACTTCTAAGATTCAGATCTTCGAGCAAGGTGAGATTGCTGATGTCAATGTAGATAAAATCAAAGGTGTCCACGGAAGAGCGAGAGATTTGACTGCTGTATTGATAAATCCAGCGGGAGAGGAAATCGAACTTTTTAGCGATAGATGTACAGGTGCTAATTTCAACATTGGGCTCGATACAGAATCACCTATCGATTTTACATGTCCACTTAATAGTGGTCGTATTACAAAATTAGAAGAAGGTACACTCTTTGGGTTCAATGGTGGAGAGATAGAAGGCACATGGGAATTAAGGATCGAAGATAACGATCCAGGAGAAGGCGGTCGTCTGGATGAGTTTGTACTTGAGTTATGTAGTAACTCTACTTTTGACCAACCATTCATAGTTAATAATAATGTACTCGAAGTATTGACTGGTTCGGCTAATAAGATATTTAATGACCTACTCTTATCACAAGACAACAATAATACAGCGCAAGAATTACTATACACAATCGTAGTAGTTCCGACTAAAGGTACACTGTATATGAATGGAGAACCTATGACAGTAGGAAGTCGATTTACACAAGCTGATATAGATAGTCAGGGCATTAGATATGTCCATGAAGGCTCAGAAGATGAGACGGACCGATTTATCTTTACAGTGATAGACGGAGAGGGAGGATTTATAGATCTAACAGAATTTATCATTAATACGGGTATGGATTTCTCATCGGCTACTGATGAGTTAGGGCAAGATGATAGATTCAGAGTATTTCCTAATCCAGTCAGTAATAGATTACACATATACAATAGTGAAGTATCCTCTGGTACTGAGTGGCAAGTCCAGATGTATAACTTAGAAGGTCAGATTGTATATACAGATGTCATAGATCAGAGATTAACCATAGATACTGAATCTATCAATTCAGGATTATATCTACTCTATATATCGGATGGGAAGACCTTCTACACACATAAGGTAAATGTAATAAAGTAGAAACAACTTTTTGTCATCAATAATCCGAATTATCTAATTAGATCAGATACAAAAAATAAAAATGCTCCGACTATTAAGTCGGAGCATTTTTTTTAGGGTTAAAAACGATACCCTGATCGATAAGCTGAGTATGGTGATCAGGGTATCCAAATTTTATGCAGGGGCAAGATTTACTTTATTCTTGTTATAAAGATGTTTATACAAGATTGGATTAGGGTATTCTCTTTTGAATTCGTAAAGCAATACATCAAAAGAGGTGACTATACCTCGCAGATGATTCTGATCATCTACAACTGGTAGAGCATGAAATCTATTTTCTAAAAATAACTCAGCAGCGGTACCTATCTTATCAGTAGGATTAATTTTAGCAATTTTCGTAGCCATTACTTCTGATACCAAGGTCGTAGCGTAAGCATCAGGTGCAAGCTCATTCTTCCACATATCATAAGTTGTAATAATTCCAATTAGCTTACTATTTACAACCACAGGAAGGTGATGTATCTTGTGACTCATAAATATCTGTCGGACTCTGCTGAGGCTTGTCTGAGGACTTACTGTTATGAGATCAGTAGTCATGATTGATTGTACAGATTCGTTCATCATAAGGCATAAAATTTTTAGTGTAAGTAAATATTATACTGCCCCGTATAAGTTATTAAGATTAATATAACACCTAATGCTGATATAATCAAATTTTATTGCATAAATATTAGGATTAAAAGTATAAAAAGATTGTGAGCTTATATATTTCCAATAAATTGAGAGACGTAACGCAACGTTTATTCTATAAGTGGTATATAGATAAGTATGTAAATAAATTCAGAAATAGAAAAGGCTCTTTAATTATATGAGCATTAGAATTATCTGAAAAAATAAAAAGAATGGATTACGGAATTAAAAAAATCTTTACCCTAATACTTGTTATCAGCTCTATACTGATGATTACATCATGTCAGAAAGATATCATCGGAGATGAGCAGGTTATAGATGTGATTACTACAGAACCAAGTACCACCATCACTCTATCCACAGGAGTTTCTGGTATGGTTACCGATGAGAACGGAACACCTATGGAAGATGTATCGATAACTTACAGTAGAGTAAACTATAAGACTGACGAAAATGGATATTTCAAAATCGACAATGTCAAGGCCGGTACAGAAGGAGGAATATTAGTGCTGAGTGAGAATGGATATTTTGACAACTACAAGTTCTTCATTCCTGAGCTTAATTCTTTATCATTTCTAAGAATAAGAATGATCAATAAAGGTACACCACAGGAGTTCGCAAGATCGACAGGTGGCGTCATACAAGTGGAGAATGGTGGATCGATAGAATTCCCAGCTGATGGCGTACGATATGAGTCAGGTGACCCTTATAATGGAGATGTCGTACAAGTATACACACACTGGTATAATCCTGAAGATCCATACATTAATCAAAGTATGCCTGGAGACCTTAGAGGATTATCCTCATTAGGGCAACTGGTACAATTAGAAACTTATGGCATGATGGCTGTCGAGATAACAGATGGCAATGGCGTTCCACTTAACTTAAATGAAAACACTTTCGCAACAATACGCTTCCCATTACCCCAAGGTACTCGAGAATATGCACCTGAGACAATTAAGACCTGGTCACTTAATGAATCTACTGTATACTGGGAAGATGAAAATATCGCAGAGCTAAATGGCGATGAATATGTGGCTCAGGTTAGTCACTTCTCGTTTTGGAATTGTGATGTCCCCTACCCGTTAGTAAATATCAGCGGAAAATTAGTCAATGAAGATGGTCAAGCTCTTTCTTATTATAACATATGTATCAATGCTCTCGACAGAGGTATCACTGGATATGGGTGGAGTGACAATCTTGGTGGTTTTAGAGGTAAGGTACCTAAAAATGAGCCATTACAATTAGTTATAAAAGATGAATGTGGCAATGTGATACTGGAACAAAATATTGGTCCATTTGACAATGATGTGACACTGGGAGAGGTGGTTATAGAAAGTCAAGCACAAGTAACTATCACAGGTCAGCTGATCTGTAACGGAACGCCTATCACAGAAGGTTATGTAAAAATATGTATAAGTGAATCAGATTGTTATATCGCCCCTGTAGACGAAGAAGGATTCTTCGAACAGTCTATTATTAACTGTATAGATGTAGCTTTTCTTACTGTGCAAGGATTCGATACTGAGAATTCTAAATCTTCTGACATTATTACAATCGATCCTAATGATTCTCAGATTTCAGTGGGCACGCTACAGGTCTGTAATGAATTGGACGAGTTTATTATTTTTAAAATTGATGGTAGCGCAGAAGTGCTTATTAGAGATCCATCAGCTTTTGTTTTCGATGATCGACTTGATATAATAGGTAGTTTAGACTCATTGAGAGCAATGTTTAAAATGAACACTTCAGGCGACCTTGTAGTCTTACTCGATTGCTTTATAGCAGATGGGAATGAAACATATTCCGCCGAATGTTTAACTTTCAACGGATGCGACATAGACTTCAATTTTACAACCACAGGTAATGTTGGAGATTTAGTGGAAGGTACCTTTATGGGAGAAGACGCAGATGGCAAAATGGTTATGGGATCATTCAAGATAATTATAGAGCCAAACAATTTTCCACTAATGTGCAACGCTGAGGTGACAGCCGCAGATTGCAATGGTAATCCAGGTTCGTTAAGCATAGAAATAGACGGCGGCACTCCACCCTTTGAGATCTCAATAGTTGATGCTACTGGTGCTACAGAAGAATTTACTAATGATTCAGTTTTTGAAGTTACGGGACTTGGCGGAGGCGAGGTCGTGACTTACTCTGTAACTGATGCTAATGACAATAGTTGTTTAGGTGAAGTTCTAATCCCAGGCAATCAAGAAATATCTTGCGATGTCATCATAACTAATCCAAGTTGTGTCGGTAATGACGGTGCTGTAATTGGTAACTCAGGCCCTGGGGGAAGTTATAATTATGAATGGAATACTGGAGTTTTCGGACCAGAAATCAATGAGCTTTCCGCCGGTGTATACACCTACACCATAACTGACTCAGCTACAGGCTGTACAACAGAATGCGAAGTAGAGTTAGTAGCTGATGAGATGCTTCAAGTATTCTTATCTCCGCAAGATTCTATCTTATGTGATCTGAGTAACAGTATAATTAACGTCATTGCTCAAGGAGGTGTACCTCCATTCACATACATGTGGGAAGATGGATCTGATGACCAAGAAAGAACCGGACTACCAAGCGGCACATATTCAGTAACCGTGACTGATGCTAATGGCTGTACTGGAGAGACAACTCAATTAATAGAATTTCTAGAAGGAAACATTAATCCAATAGTTGTAAGTAATATATCAGGTTGTGATGTCGACGAATTACCTTTCGGCTTATTCACAGTAGAATTTGTACAAGGAGGAACAGCACCGTATACTTATTCTTGGTCTAACGGATCTACAGGAGCAGAGACTGATGTAGAGTTCCAAGATCAAGTAACACTAACAGTCACAGATGCTAATGGATGCGTCGCAGATCGCGACTACACATATATGCCTCTAGATCATAGAGCTATCTCTGGAATCGTCTGGGAAGATGGAGAGACCAATCCTGTAGGCAGTAATCTTAATGTATATGACTTCCAAGACAGATTACTCAGTGATATAGAAGTCAGATTATATAGAGAAGACAATCCTAATGATCCGATAGCATCTGTCTTTACTAACGAATTTGGTGTCTATAGATTTGTAGATGTAGAAGAAGGAAACTATTTCGTAGAAGTTATAATACCTCCTAATACTGATTATTTTTTCGTAGAACAAAATGTAGGCATGAACGATATCGTCGATAGTGAATTCAGAGAGAATGGCACCTCTGAAATTATAGAAACAGATGGATGTCTCGGTATTACAAATCTAAATGCAGGACTCAGTAATTAACTCATAAACTAATCAATGGCGAACCCACTTACTATAGAAAGCATTATATCTGGTTGTCAGCAGAATCATGCTGCCTGCCAGAAAGCACTGGTCAATCGTTATTCTGGACTTCTATATTCCATATGTCTAAGGTACGTGGGTAATGCTACAGCAGCGCAAGATACGCTGCAAGACTCCTTTATCAGGATCTTTAAATACATCAATAAGTATGATCCTGATAAAGGCTCTATTCAGGCATGGATGAGAAAAGTTACTGTCAATGTCGCTCTGAAATCACTGAATAAAAAAACACTGGATACAACATCACTATCACTCGATTACAATGATACCATCAGTGTAGCTCCTGATGCCATTAGTAATATGTCAGTAGATAATCTGATGGAAGTGGTACGAACATTACCAGATGGTTATAGGCAGGTGTTTAACTTATCAGTAGTAGAAGGTTATCCACATAAGGAGATTGCTAAGATGCTTGACATACAAGAAGTAACTTCTAGATCTAATCTATCTAGGGCCAAACAGATATTAAGAAAAAAGTTAAACTCACTATACAAAAAGGAATCATGGGTCAAGATCAACTAGATAAACTCATACGTGAGAAATTAGGCCAGCATGAGTCTCCTATAGATGCAGATAAGCTATGGGACAATATCTCTGAGAAATCAGCAGAGGGCGATGTAGATGCTATTATAAAGGACAAACTATATCTACATGAGACGCCTTTAGACAATACAGTTCTATGGAATAACATTAGTGGTCACATCGTTTCTACTAAGTCATATAAGTCGTTATACATCGGAGTATTATCGATTATAGCATTAGCCTTATTATCATATGCATTATTGCAGAATGTAGGCTCAGGTAATCTATCTACTTCTGTTGCGACAGATATAATTACAGAGAACAATAATCTACTAATAGAAAATGGAGAGGATACTGATATATATAATATCGATAATAAGATCATAGCAGACTCAGAAAATAATAAAGAAAAAGAAAATTCTCAATCAATAATTTCTCAGAACTCTCAAGAAATTATAAAGTCAGAAAATATTAATCAGGTAAATAATATAGCTCCTCCATCATATTATAATACTAAAGAAAATAAATCAGTAGATACTGAAGCTCCGATATTAGAAAAAGAAAAAATTAACTACACAACTTCAGCAAAAGATTCTGCAATTGGAAACATGAATGGTACAACTTCTACCACTATATCAGAATCAGATCTTAGAAAAAATATAAGTACTATCATACAGAAAGAGATCACTCAGCTAAGTGGACCAAGTATTATGGAAGTAATGGCAACATTATCTAACAACCAATATCGATCAGGAGAATATTATACAGATGGTCTACCTGGAGAAGATATTTGTTTTAGAAAGAACAAGTCTGTCGAATGCTACGACTATAATCCAAAGAAAATACACTATTCTATACTTGCTTACACGACTGCGGATTATTACATGAAAAATCTATCTGCTATCACAGAGCTGACCCCTGAGAATTATCTTAATCAGAGAAAGAACACGCAAAAGGTGCAAGTCAGCAATAGATCTGGATTACAATTTAAGATAAGACATAAGTCAGGTGTCTATGTGAAATTCGGAGCAGAGATCGGTTTCTTACGAGAACGATTTTTCCATGAGACCAGAGATACAATCTCAGAAATATTACCTGACCAGTTACTTAACATAGATGTAGATACTAATGGAGATACGACACGGACATATGGCAATGCACCTGTTACCACAATCAGCAACAAGACATGGAAGATCAATAATACGTTGCGTACAATAGGCATTCCTATACTCATAGGATACCATAATAAATTCAACAAATTAAACATAGGATTTGAGATAGGTGCCTTGTATAATATCAATCATAACTTCGAGGGTTGGTTACTCGGTCCTACCAGTAATCCTACAGAAGTGCAAGATTATTTCATCACCAGCAATGACCTTAATCTCACTGGGGGCATTAATATTAATTATGAGTTGTCTAAGAAATATAGTGCTTTTATAATGTCGAGCTTCAGGCAGAATATTAATAAGATTAATCGAGAAAGCACTAATTACATAAATCAAAGAAATACAATCTTAGGAATAGGTGTAGGTATAGAAATGAAATTATAATGATTAGAATAACTTACTTAATATATTAGATAATCTTCTGCAAGGAGAGATATATTTGAATTTAGTTTTGAGTTAAGGATTATGATTTGTTCATCTCTAATATAGATTGACCGTTTTATACTAACAGATAACAATGAAAAGAGTAAAACGGCTACGTGTTAATCCTAGGTACTCCGAAAATCTTAAGTAATCTCGATTCAAAGAATACGACTCCGGCCAAACTTCCGCTGAGTCATTTCCTTTTAAGTCTGCGTGTTATTGATTCTTACTTGGGGGTAGTGACCATATCAATAAATTATAACCAACTGTATACATCCATTCTCTACGAATTTGTTACGAAGACAAATTAAATAAAGTGATTTTTTAGCACTTCGATTAGACTATAGGAGCCATCTTATTATGTAATTATTAGCATATTATATTAGGTTTTAGCACTACTATCTAGATTCTCACATTAAGGTAAATCTATTGACATTCAATAAGTTACATATTCTAAATCCATTGTATTTGTTAATTAACATTTACGCTTTTACAAGGCTGTAGGGTTTATGTAGTGTGCACGTAGGGCATGAGCAAAGGGGTACATTTCATATGGCGTAATTTTATATATCTACTTTTGAATAGAATGTTTAAGGGTGGTTTTTTGTATGATAGCAAGAGACCAGAACAATTAAGGGTTTAAACAAAAGCAGCGTTTTCTAGGGGTAGGAAGCGCTGCGTTTTTTTTGCCCATAATATAGATCAAATGAGCTTTTACTTCCTTAAAAATAATCACTAACGATATTATCATAGGCCCTCTCTATGAGAGCTTCCACAAGACGATCTTCATCACTGTAAGAGAATTCTGTAGCTCTTTGATTTCTATCTTGAGACGGAATCGCTCTCTCATCACCACTAATCTCATATTGAGAAATGACAACCTGATCTGATACATTATATGATCGATCAGAAAACTTGCAATAACTACTACCACGATCGACATCTACTCTTATATCCCAACTGTATGTACGAGTTTCCTCTATGGTTGTCACCTGCCCTGATACCTGAATATATTTTGGTTCATTAGTCGAATTTCCAGAGGTATCTACCACAGTGGTATAGCCATCCTGGATCTCATCGTTATATGTCTGATTGTTACGTTGCTCATTAGAGGTGATATTTAATATACTGAACTCTATTTCTATTCTACAATCTGCATTAGTGACATATTCATTGTGTAATATTTCTTGAAATAGTTTCGAGTAGTTCTCTATATTATTAAATCTATTCTCAATCTTCCAGCTGTACTCACTTGCCCATGTATCTACATCTATGACGATTATAATTGTACCTCCTATTAGTGCTTCATCTTGTCTTAATTCGAGACCTTCTATGCGATCACTGTACCCATAATTTCTTGCAGAACGGTATGCATAATAGGCTTCTTGAGCAGCATACTTATCACCAGATTCTGTATATACTTCCATATTCATATCCCCTAAGTCTATGTAGTTATGTACAATGTTATGCTCTAATTCTACATTATCTTTTCTCGCCTTCTGAATGGGCTTATCATAATCATTATCAAGATATCGCTCCCCCTCGTCATACATCTGTATAAGTTTATCCCGACCAGTGTAAGCTTCTTCCCAATCCTCTAACATATCAGAGAGCATTAAATCATTGTAGGATAGCTCATCTTCTTCTATTAATTTTTCGAAAGACTTATTAAGTATAGACTTAAGTTGTCTTTCCTTTTTGCCCGACTTAATTTTCTTTAGGGCGGATGAGAATGCTTTTTCATAATTACCTTTCTTGTAGGAATGCAGTGGGCTAGCACAAGAGATAACAATAACTAATATTGTAAAGAAAAATAATTTAAACTTCATGTGATTATAGTTTAGTTATAATGCAAAAGAATAACGGCAAGAAAAAATTATCCCCACCTTGCGACACTCTAATATAAATTTTTCAGATGTATCATTTATATAATAATAACGTCGCTATAGTCTTATCTCCTCGATGAATCTTAAGTAGTTATCATAATATATCGCTGGCACTTCTCTACCTGATTGGTAATACCTGACCCTACTATATCTTTCTGATAAGTCTGATTGTAATTTTCTGCTTTGATTATCCCAATGCTTATCTATTTCTTTTCCTATTACTGCAGCTAACCTTCTGACTGTTCCCATATTTCCATCTATAATAAAGACATGATCTGGAATTATAGATCTCAAAATATTTCTGTAATAAATAAAATGTGTACATCCTAAAACAATAGCACTATAATCTAACCAATCTATGGCAGCTAACTTGTCCTTAATATATGCCACTATTTCATTGCTAAAAAAATCAAAGTTCTCAGCTGATGTCACTAACTCTTGCAGAGAACATAGATCTACTCGATCCTCAGCTTCCAGATTATGGATAAGATGCATGAGCTTATCTTCTTCTATTGTCCTATCTGTAGCACAGACAAGAACTCTCATATCTGCGCCTAGCTCTGTTGCAGGTTTCACGGCTGGTTCCATGCCTACTATAGGAAAGTCATAGGTCTGCCTTAATTCTCTGACTACAACACTCGTCGCAGTGTTACATGCTATGACTAAGGCTTTTAGGTTTTGTGTAGATAGAAAATGGACCGTATCTCTGACGAGAGACTGTATCTCATCACTACTTTTGGTTCCATATGGGACATTGTCAGTATCGGCAAAGTAAATATAATTTTCCTCAGGCAATAGATGCAAAGCATCCGAAAGTACAGATAACCCTCCTACTCCTGAATCAAAAAAAGCTATAGGCTTATCAGACATTATAACTGGCTTAGGGATTCGTCTACGACTATGGTTTTAGAAAACTGGTCGTGAAGGGTTTTATTTTCTTTTGTAAAAAGAAATAAGCCATCTATGGGAATGAGTCTCGCAATCATTCTTATAAATATAGCACTGATATCAGGCTTATAACCTTGCAATGTCACAACTCTAGTTCTTGTAATTATTTTTCCGAAGGTCTTCCCATCCATGACAAGCTCAGAAATACCGAAGTATAACAAGAAAAATATTAGCACCGTAATCCAACTAAAAAAGAAAATTCCGATAACCAATCTCAGAAAAAAACTTATTACAACATACAGAATCACAATAGCTATCACATCTACTATAAGATTAATCAATCTCTTAGAAAAACTAGCAGGTACAAGATTGACCTTATTGTGCAACTTATAGTCTAAGAAATTGTCATTCATAACTTATCGTGTGAGGACTATATAATCATATAACACCTTATCGAGAAACTGCAGGCTTGATGCTTCTTTCACATTGACATTAAGTTCCTTAGCGATCCCTTCTGCGATAGTCTTAAGGACCTTCTTATTACTGTCACTACCCTTCCTCCTGTATCTAATTAATGTCTGCTTAAGCAAGAGCATATCATCATCTGAGAAAGCTGCAATGCCAGGATATTTTATTTCATTATTTCTCTCGTCGTCTTCACTATCCAGATCTGTGATACTCTTAAGACTGATATTATTCTCATTTCTTTTTCTAACTACTGCAGTCTGAGCAAGTACGTCTCCGACTCTTTGGTTCTGTCCAGAAGAGGAAACAAATATTGTCGCTAAGGCACCGAGAGAAAATGTCAGATCTATCATTCTAAATATCCATCTCGTAAAATAATCCAATACTAATGGTGTCCTACCTTTTAGCGTGACGACTCTTATACGCATGAGCATCTTACCAGGTGATTGCCCCTTGTTAATAACCTCCCAAAAAAAGTGATAGAATGTCCATATTGGAAAAATAACTATCCAATATAAGACTTCATTCTTAAGAACAGTTAATGCAATAATTGTAAAAACTACTAATATAAATATATCTATAAACCAAGCCAGAATCCGCTGCAACACTGACGCCAGCTCGAATCTGACAACGATATTATGTGATGTAGATACTTCTATAAAGGACATTAATTACATTCTTAATACTGAATAATAAGTCTGAAAGTTAATATTTTAAAATGTTATAATATATAAGACATAGCTTTTCTTATTTTCGGATATAATTACAAGCCTCTATATTGACGGAATCACAATTTATTAAGAAAAATCAAAAGGACTGGTTAGAGCTAGAAGGTCTGCTTAGGAGCAGTACGGTAGATGCAGATAAGCTTAATCGATTATTCGTCAAGGTATCGAGTGACTTATCTTATGCTCGTACATTCTATCCTAATCGGTCGGTGAGGTTATATCTGAATAATCTGACGCAAAGTGTATTCGATACTATGAGGGTCAAAGAGGATAAGTTCTCACCTAAGCAAATAGGACATTTCTTCTCCCGTATTCTGCCTCAAGAGATCTATAATTCCAGAAAGGCACTCATCGTATCGTTTTGTTTTTTCGTGTTAGCCATGGGAATAGGCGTCATATCTTCTGTGCATGACGAGGATTTTACCAGATTGATACTGGGAGATTCTTATGTCGATATGACAGAGGAGAACATCAAGAAAGGTGATCCCATGGCGGTATATAAAGATGAGAGAAAACTCAATATGTTCTTCGGTATTACTACTAATAATATCCGTGTTGCATTTTTGGCTTTCGTATTAGGATTTATAGGATCAGTGGGGACAGTCGTTGTCCTATTATACAATGGTATTATGCTGGGGACATTCCAGTATTTTTTCTATACTAAGGGACTATTCTGGACTTCATTTCTCACGATATGGATACATGGGACGATCGAGATATCAGCGATTATTATCGCAGGTGGGGCGGGTATTGTCTTAGGCAATGGTTTGCTATTTCCTAAGACTTATTCCAGGATGACCTCATTACAGATCACCTCACTTAGAGCACTGCGTCTGATATTAGGCACTATTCCATTATTTATAATGGCAGGAATACTGGAATCATATGTGACAAGACAAACAGATCTACCTACTCTTGTCAAAGCATCGATTATAGGACTTTCATTTCTTCTCATTTTATTTATGTGGGTAATCTATCCTATCTATTATAATTATAGAAAGAAACTCACCGATGTACAATATGATATAGAGCCTAAGATGATGCAAGATAGAGCAGTAGACAAGTATAGTTACAGAACCTTAGGAGAAGTATTAGGAGATGGGTTTCTGGAATTTAGAACTTATCTAGGGATTAATTTTCAGCATGCCACCATACCTACATTCTTATTATTAATTCCGATTGTGTGGCTTCATATCAGTTATATATTTGATGTTGAGGATCAACGTAATATTTCATTCTACCTCTGGGAACATGGTGGTATTTTTATGACCATATTTTATTGGTTAGCTGGATCATATCTACTGACCATTATTATTATGACAGATCAGAAGACAGATATGGACTGGGCCAGCAAGTGGACATTTCTAAAAAAATATGGTGCTAAGATCGCAGCTACGACTTTACTTTTCTATATCCCTTATACTATCATTCCTTTTCCATATGTACTGATTACACTACTTGTTCTATCACCACAGCTATATGTAATCATAATAGACAACATCATATCTGATGGTTCTCTTAAGCCTAAGTTATCGATGAAGGAGTGCCTTATTTTCTCTTACAAGTCGTACATGAACTATATCGTAATAGGTGTTATACTTATCTGTTTTATGTATGCTGCCTTAGTACTTTTTCATTCTCCACTTATCAGCCTGGTAGAAGATTATATACACTGGCATCACATCATGGATACTCAGGCCGAAAATACATTATTCATCTCCCATCTGATGCATTGGATATTGCTAACACTGATCATTCCACTCATGTATTACCTCATGAGAAATGCCTATCTCGCTACTCGTACAAAAGACGGCGCTATAGATCTGAATAGAAAACTTATAGATTTCGGTAAAGGCTCAAGTATATTCGAATCATGAGAAAGCGATTTCTGATATATCCTATTTATATAATTCTGATGATGTTCTTATCACAAGATGTGATAAGTCAGGATTCCTTATTCTATGAAGATCCAATATCTGAAGGCGTCTATAACGAAGTGGTTAATGAAGTAACATTCGATAAAACGAAAAAAGCACTACGTCCTAAGAAACGAAAGAAGAAACCACCGAAGGAGCAAAAAGACTTAGATATACCAGACATCAGCTGGTATGATGCTTTGGGCTTTCTTGAGGTCATTGCTTACATCGTCATTGCAATATTAGGATTTGGTTTATTGTTCTTTATATTTTCTAATCTGGAGCCAGACAAGAATATAATGGCTAAGTCTGATCCTGATTATATAGAAGATATAGAAGAAGTAGATACTGATGCTGGATATAATGAGGCTCTTAGAAATGGCGATTACAGAGGTGCCATCAGAATGCAGTTTCTCAAAGTACTACAGATATTATCTCATAATGAATCCATAGACTGGCAACCAGAAAAAACCAATCGACAATACGCCAAAGAAATACATTCCCAGAGTAAGAAAGCATCATTTAGAATGCTGGCAAGGATATACGAAAATGTATGGTATGGTAATCATATCATAGACCGAGAGCAATTTTCTGAATTAGACTATCACTTTATAAAATATATTAAAAGTGAAAGCTAACAAACAACTACTTGCGCTGATCGTAGGGATCACTATTATTGTCTTAGGACTAATGGCATTGATATTTGAGATAAGAACTGTTCCTGATTACAACTGGTATGACAGAGATGATTATGAGTCTAAGGAACCCAATGGATTGTATCTAATTGCTGAGTTAATGAATAAACAATATGGCGCTGAAAATATCACTTACAATGATTCCGATACGCTGTATGTCAATGATGAAGTAGATCAGTTGTACATAGCGATAGGGAAAAATATTTCCTTTAATAATAAGGAAGAGAAAAAACTTATAGAATTTGTAGAAGCTGGCAATACAGCACTACTCGTTTCTCCACAATTAAGAATAGACATTCCTCTGGACAGCTATTATGCAAATCTGCAAGCAGACACTCTGTACGCTGATAGTACTCATATAGAATACTATACCGAGATAGACTCATCGACTTACATCATTAAGACTAATGATGACACCTCTGGTTATGACACAGAGGATTACGACACGAGTTATGTATATGACAACTATGAGGATGACTATTATGAATCTCTTTTCGATAGTGTCTATCGTGTGCAGAATCACTTCCGATCTTATTATGACAGTTCGTTTGTTTTTGGATACACACCTTTTGATAGTATCGATGGTGATTACGAATACCTACATTACTCTGGAGATTTTTCTGACGCCAAAAGTAGAATTATACATTCCATCTCACCCATATCGGAAGCAAAGCAGGAATCCATTAGTTACGAAGAACTTGCATATATAAGTTACGAAAGAGCTTTTTTTATAAAATTTAAACTTGGTACTGGAGAAATGTATGTACATGTATTACCGGAGCTATTTGCCAATGTAGCATCAAGACAGTCATTTTATAGAGATCATTACAACTATGTATTTTCTAATTTTGACCCGTCCAATGTGTTAGTCGATAAAGGTCGATACAGATTTGATTTCACACCTCAAGAATACAAGAAGAGTCCCTTGGAATTTGTCCTTAAGACGCCTTCACTTGCATGGGCATATTACTTACTTATCGCTTCTCTAATTGCCTATATGGTATTCAGAGGAAAAAGATACCAGAGAGTCATCCCTGTCCAGGAAAAAAACGAAAACACCTCCTTACAATATATTAAGACACTCAGTACTCTATACCAAGGTCAAAATCAGAATAATAAATTAGTGATGCATATGAGAGATGTGTTCTATAATAAAATTAAAAGCAAATATTTCTTAGATCCCAAAAATGAAAGATATACAGAATTGCTTGCTCGAAAGGCAAAGGTCAAAGAGCAAGAAATTGTAACCATCTTACACAAATTCGAAAGTGCTAAAAATTCGGACTACAATGATGATCAGCTCATCGTATTACATAATCAGATAGAATCGTTTCATAAAAAATGTAACTAATGGAAGATCCAAGTAATGAAAATAAAGAAGGACAAACTACAGATAGCTCACAAGCTCCCTATCAGTTCCAGTCGAGGACTGACTTATCCCCGATGAGAGATAAGATAGATGAGCTATTTACAGAATGTGGTAAGATAATCGTCGGTCAGTCAGATCTGATAGAACTGATGATAACCTGCATACTTGCGGATGGACATATCCTACTCGAAGGTGTCCCAGGTATCGCTAAGACACTAAGTGCAAAAGTGATTGCTAAGACGATAGATACAGAATTCTCTCGTATACAATTCACCCCTGATCTGATGCCGGCAGATATACTAGGTACCAGTATTTTTAATATGAAGTCTTCGGAGTTTGTATTTAAGAAAGGTCCTATTTTCTCTAATGTGGTACTCATAGATGAGATCAATCGTGCTCCTGCTAAGACACAGTCGGCACTCTTTGAGGTGATGGAAGAGAAGCAAATTTCTTTTGATGGGATTACTTATCCGATGGGCAGACCATTCATAGTTATAGCGACACAAAATCCTATAGAGCAAGAAGGCACCTATAGGTTACCAGAAGCACAGCTAGATAGATTCCTTATGAAGATCAATCTTCAATATCCTACGATCTCGGAAGAACTGGAAATCATAGATAGATTTAAAAACAAGCCTGGTCGACCAAATCTGGATTCCATTAATGCTGTACTCAATGAGGCTAAACTTATAGAAATCAAATCTCTACTCGAAAATATCCATATAGAAAAACAGATGCTGGAGTACATCACTCAGATTGTACATGAGACTCGTAATCATAGTAAGGTATACTTAGGCGCATCACCGAGAGCATCATTAGCTTTACTTAGTACATCTAAGGTCACGGCTGTCATGGCTGGGCGAGATTATATCATACCAGATGATATACAATATGTAGCTCCTCATGTTCTTAATCATAGGATGATATTGACACCAGATGCAGAGATGGAAGGACTGACAAGTTTTGGTATTATTGCAGAGATCATTAAGACATTAGAAGTTCCTAGATAGAAAAACTCCAATGCTTAGAAATCTATATCTTCATAATCGTTTTTTTATCGCGGTAGCGGTGTGCATCATACTGTTTGTATTGTCGTATTCTTATCCAGTTGTATTTATAGTTGCTAAGATAGGACTGGGAATATTTCTACTGACTTGTATTGTCGAGTGGTATCTTCTATCTACAGTAGAAGGACAGATTACTTGCGACAGAAATGTCTTAGAGAAACTATCATTAGGAGATGAGCAGATCATCAAATATAACATCACGAATGATTCTAAATATAGAGCAAAGATATTACTCGTAGATGAACTACCAGAACAGATACAACATCGGTCGCATATACTCGATAAGGACATTATTCCTAAGTCTACGATTACGGAGGAGTTTGTCATAAGACCGACTGAGAGAGGTGCATACAATTTCGGTAATGTGTGGTTATATATATCGATGGGAATACCCGGATTCTTACAGAAGAGAAAAGTAATATCTATACCCTATCATAGTGAGGTACACCCCAGCATCATACAGATGAGGAGATATGCATTGCAGGTATTTTCTAAGACTGCCATACTTACGGGTATTCGTCAGGTTAGAAAGATCGGTGAGAACGATGAGTTCGAATATATAAAACCATATCTGCAAGGTGATAATATAAAATCTATTAACTGGAAGGCGACCTCTAGAAAGAATCAGCTGATGGTGAATCAATTTCAGAATACCAGATCTCAGACGGTATACTGTATCATAGACAAAGGTCGATCTATGAAGATGCCATTCTTTGATCTCACCTTGTTAGATCATGCGATTAATTCTGCATTGGTAATCAGTAATATCATTCTCAAAAAATATGATAAGGCAGGACTAATCACCTTCTCAGACAAGATAGGAAGTATCGTCAGGGCTAAAGCCATCACTGGTCAGCTGGAAGGCATATCACAACAACTCTATAATCAAAAGACTGCGTATAAGGAATCCAATTTTGAGCTATTATACTATACCACACGACAACAGATTAGACGTCGTAGTATCATACTATTCTTTACTAACTTCGAGCAAATGGTAGACTTAGAGAGGAACCTTCCATACCTATCTCGTATGGGTAAAAAGCACCTTCTTGTGGTTATATTATTTATCAATACAGAAATACTCAGTGCTATAGAAAAAGTATGTGAAACCAAGTCTGACATATACAAGAAGACATTCGCAGAAAAAGCAATCGCAGAAAAAAACCTAATCGCCCGTACTCTCAACATACACGGCATACAAACTATCTTAACAAAACCAGAAGACCTTTCTATTAATGTGATCAATAAGTATCTGGAAATCAAGAATAAGAGAATGATGTAGAATTACGAGAAGAGGCTGATAGAGAATGTACAGTGACTACTGTAAGGCCATTCTTCTATATGGAGAATGATGAACTCCCAGAATTTCTACAAGTGTGGTTTAATCGAGATGATGATCTCCTTGGTGATAGGGACCAGTTATGGGGTATACTATCAGAAGACGGTACCATCATAGCAAGTGGCGCAATTATTTCTATCCCAAACCCAGACCTTGTTGCTAATATTGTCACTATCAACGGGATAGATTATACTGACGTTCTGACACTAGAGCTAAATGGCAATGGAATGACACCTGCAATCATTTTCTTACAGAGAAATACAGGAGTTATTGGATATATATATTCAGACTCCACATGGCTCTTAGAATAATCGTCGCATACATAAGTGTTCCTTTAGTATTTTAATATATATCTGATAGATCTTAGATATATGAGAAGGGCTATATTTTTGTAAGAAGTTGTATATTCATTTATGAAAGACTAAATGAACATATAACTAACTTAAAAACAAAACCATGAGCGACATACTGGACAACAATCTCAACTCAGATAATCTTGTGCTGAACCAAGAAACTAAAGCCTACCTAACTGAAACAGCAAAATGGGCCAAATTATTAGCCATTGTAGGATTTGTAATGCTTGTCATTATGATCTTAGCATCACTAGCCATGGGTGCATTCATGGGGACTATGATGAGCTCTACTATGGCAGACAGTGGCGGAGGATTAGCAGGTGCTCTCGGAGGTGGTGCCTTATCGGTCATGTATATCATAATCGCAATCATTTACTACTTTCCGTTAATGTATCTCTACAAGTTTGCCACTCGAATGAAAACTGCTCTAGCATCTAATGATCAGGCATCACTAAATGAAAGTATTAAAAACCTAAAATCTTGTTATAAGTTCTTAGGGATATTTACATTGGTTACAGTCATTATTTATGGTATCGGAATTGTCTTTGCGATGATAGGCGGAATGTTTGCTGCTTTCTAATTAGCAGTCAGAAATGTATTACTTATTAGCATCTATTTTATTCCAGAAGTCACCTTGATAGGTTGCGCTGATTGGAATTAATTCTTCTGCAATGCTAATTCGATTTTTTTCTATGAATTCTATTTTATCAATAGAAATAATATAAGACTTGTGCACTCGCATGAAATTATAACCAGATAATTTTTCTTGGAAAGACTTCATGTTTTCAAGGGTCATAATTTTTTGAGTCGGCAATACGATCGATACATAATCTCCCATTCCCTTGAGATATAAGATATCTGATAGATTGACTTTTTGTAGACGATGTTCAGTCTTTATCATTATGTAATCTCGCTTGTCCGTCGTATCACCTGCCTTCTGTTTATTATCAATTATTCGATCTACAGATTCTACATATCGCTGGAATGTCACTGGCTTCATCAGGTAATCTACAGCATTCAGCTCAAAACCCTTAACGGCGTATTCTGGATAAGCGGTGATAAATATCACAGATGCATTCTTACTGACAACCTTAGCGAAATCAATCCCACTCAATTCCGGCATCTGTATATCTAAGAAAATAAGATCGACTTCGTTATTTTGCAAGTAAGCAAGAGCCTCCAATGGATTGCTAAATGTCTGCACCAAATTAAGCTTGTCTATCTTAGATGCATACGATGATAGTAGCTCTATAGAGAGTGGCTCGTCATCTACTATGATACATCTAATCATTTTATAGGGCACTTAATGGTTACTGTAAATGTGTCAGAATTTTCTGATACATTAAAATAGTGATTATCTGTGTATAATATCTCCAATCTCTTCTTTATATTATCTAATCCTATCCCTCCTACTTTATCTTTCAGGTGGTTACTTTTCTTATTAGTAGCAATGACATTGACCTTTCCACCGATTACGGTTATACCTAATGTGAATGGCTCTGAGGCATTCTTGAGATTGCCATGCTTGAATGCATTTTCTACAAGAGGAATTATAAGAAATGGAGGAATCATCACATTATCTAAACCATCATCAATCGTTGTTTCTATGGCAAGATCATAATCATATCTAAGTCTATGGAGATCGATCAGCTTATTCACATTACTTAGTTCTTCCTGCAATGTTACAAGATCTCTTTGCTCATATAGAGAGTACTTAAGGACACTGGATAACATATCTATCGCTTGCAATGACTTGTCAGAATTCTTATAGACCATTGCGTAGATGTTATTCATAGAGTTCAGCAAAAAGTGGGGATTGATTTGCGACCTAAGTAGAGATAACTCCATTTTTTGATTTTCTATCACCATATGCTTCTGTTGCTTTTCTCTATAGAAAATGTATTTAATGAAAAAGAAAATTATTCCGAAAGAGACATATTTGATCGCATAATAATAGTTGTCAGAAGCATAATACAGAAGTGACACGCCTTTCTTATAATTCGCAAATCCATAGATGACTTCATATAAATATTGCTCTAAAAAATACCTTATGCTTATAGGACACAAAATTGATATGATAACTATAAGGGCACATAATATGTATTTCTTTTTTGGAAAAAAATAATAGAGTCCTGTGTAAGATATAAGACTATACAGAAGAAGGCTAAGATTGAAACTAGTGAATAGTAGAAACCTTTGTCTACTCTCTATAAAATCGAACAGTTGTCTCCACTCACCGTCAATCAAGATATCTCTTAATGGATCATTAATGAAGTCATATAGTAGATAACAAATTATAAAACCAAAGAAACCATACTTCATATCTAAAATTATAACATTAAAATCTATATAAACGAATGAAGCTACAAGCTAAATCGGTGAAATGGGATAAGTCATCGGTGAAATGAACTGAGCTAACTTTCCTTACCATACAAAGACAAAATAATCTCATTGACCGATTCTATTTCTATTCGGTATGAATAGGTAATAGTATTGTGATGTTATTAATTATTTAAAAAAAATACATCATCATGAAAAATATAATTATCATTCTGAACTGCTTACTCATTACAATTGCTACATCTTACTCGCAATCTAATTATATGATCGAGGACCCTGATGTCATATTACAAAAAGGTGAAAATACACCTGAGGTATTATTAGTCGGAACATTTCATTTTGCATATTACGGATTGGATGCTCATGTGACTGCTGAGGAAGACCAAGTTAATGTTCTCTCGCCTGATAGACAAAAAGAGATGAAACAACTTGTAGATCACATTGCTAAATTTCGCCCTACTAAAATACTAGTAGAATCAGGTCCCAACACAGGATATCTAATGGCCCGATATAGAAAATATATAAAACAACCTAAAAGCGCAGGTGCTCGCGAGGTGGATCAGATAGCTTTTCCATTGATGCAAGCATTTGACATAGATACGCTCTACGGAGTAGATGCTAGAACACTGGCAAGAGAAATGGGGAACCACAAAGACTCATTAGCGTTCCATCCATTTTTAGACAATGTATTCCAAGGATACGATTATAAAAGTGAAGATAGATACTCAGCAAAGTATAATGAATGGTATGATCGCGATGATAAGATAACTTTAGACAATGATCTACTCACCTACTTTAAACATATGAATAGTGACAAAGTGATAGATCGAGGCTGGGGAGCATATCTAATTGGTGACTTTAAGAACCAAGATTACAAGGGCACAGATGCACTAATGCTTAACTGGTACTCACGTAACCTCAGAATATACAGGAATGTCCAAATGATAGCAGAACCAGGTGATCGAGTAATGATCTTATTTGGTTCTGGTCATATGACTATACTCAAAAACTTATTTGACTGTAGTCCAGAATATAACTTGGTTAAGTTTGGTAATCTGTGAATTCTGAAAAGTATAGATGTAGGGATGACTCGATAAAACGTTAATCCCTATATCTTATGTTTTTACGATATCATTTCTATACCTCAGCAAAATACGAGATCCTATGACTAAAAAAATTCCATAAAAAGAATAATCAAAAAATGTATGTCCTGCATCAAAGTGAGCATACTTAGCGAGAATGACATCATAGAAGAATCCTGCGTAAGCCCATTCTGTCAGCAGTTTATTATAATTAGTAAGTACTGCTATGACACCTGCTATTTTTGCGATTGCAAGAGGAATCACAACCCAGGTCGGAAAACTCAAAGCTTCGAAAAAGCCTCTTACCATTTCTGTATTACGGAAGTACATCTGTGCAGAATAAATAAATAATCCACACATCAGAATTGTTACAATCCAGTATGCCCACTTAGCATATTTCATATCTATGATTTCTTTGATTAGAAGTTATACTAATGATAGGCAAATATTAAATAACGTCGGAAATCTAAAACAAGCTTCTGTCAATATATGACATTTCTCTAGGGGACTCTCTACAAACGTGATGTAGCACTACTTTTTAGTCCAAGAAGTTTCCTAATAAATTTTTTATCAATGCTTCCATTGAAAGGTGCCTTTACTTTTATGCTATTCTTAGGACCATATATTGTCATCTGACCAGAGTTGTAATATACAGACAACTGGTAGTAAGGAATGAGCCACACATATATTTTCATCGTCGTCTGGAAACCTACTACTAAGCCTTTCTTGCGGCATTCTAAGTGACAGTAGGTGGTGTCTCCTGTCAAGGTCAAAAGGTTGTGAATGGGTTCGGTTGCTTCTATGATAGTAAGCTTTGAGGTGCCGATACCGCCCATTTTTATTCTTTCCATTAGGTTGTAAGATGGACCTACAACCTTTGCCATGTCTCTCTTATCTTTAGGCGATGGATATGTAATATTTAAAATCATAGTCTTGCTAACAATACTATTATCAAAAAGATTAAAGACTGTACATTAATTTATAAGCTTAAAAACTCTACTTACTCCAGAGTCACCCTCTATGTTACATCTCAGTACATACTACCCAGAAAGATAAGAACACCATACTAAGATTGGGATGTTAAGAAATACCACAACCTCATTGCAATCAGAAACTTAGAACAAAAGTAATCACACTGCACCCGATATTTGACCGAATCTGAATTATAACGGGGTGAAATATCTCATCAATTTGTCATAATTTTTGGTCGGCTTACCCACCTCTGTAAGTTTTCGGAGTTCCTTCATTACAATATGACACTTGCCATATTTTTTGGTATGTACAGCCATGCTGTCTTGCCAAATCGTTTTCTATTTATTTCTTTTAGCCAGAACTTACTTTTAGGGCATTGACATTATCAAGATTAGTGACTGCTTATCTCTTAAGTAGTCCTCTTATCTTATCAATAATCTCAGGATCAGAAAGATCTTTCTTACTCAGTATGGTATGCACAAAATTATCAGCGCAGATTTCTTCTGGATGGATAATGTACTGCGTGTTTTTTCCGACCTGCTCATAGAATCCAGATACGTCTTGCATAGAATATATGACTGGCATGTCTGCTTTATATTCTACAGATTTATTTTCGCCACCTATCAAACTCAAGAATCCGATGTTCAAGTATTTAAAAAAATGTCCATCTACATAATCCCGATTAGAATAGAGTATCATCATACAATCTTTGTATTGTCCATCTACTTGTAGTGTTATGTAACTATCTACTTGAGGAGCATCAGGATTCGTAATTCTATAATGACGTATCTTCTCAGGATACTGTACTTCGTTCATAATTTTAAATCCTATGATATTGTACATTGCTTTTCTAAATTCTGGATTATGCCTGGTCAACACATGGAATAATTCATGGACAACAATATTCATCAAGTCATCTTCTGATGCTTTTGATACATAAGCTTCTTGTAGTACGACATAGTTGGCTCTGGTATATCCGCCTGCACCACCCTCTTCTTCTGCGGTTGTTTTAATAAAGTATATATCGTTTGGAAAATCAATTGCAAAACCTTGTTCTTTTATTTTCTGGTCTACAATCTGAAAAACCAGAGCTAACTTAGTCATCTCATCGGGTGTCCATTCTCTAATCTGCGTACTGATATAATTGAGCAGATCTGCCTTAGAACTATTCGGCTTATGCATCCGAGAATCGATATCAAATTGGCTCCAACTATCTGTAAAGTTATCTTCTTGCTGGAGTAACTCATTAGCTCTTTCTACAGAAGCAAATTTTATACGAAGTGATAGATTATCCTGACCATATATTGATGTCATGAGTAATGATATTAATATGATGATTAATTGTAATTTTTTCATAGATATGGATTATTCTATTATAAAAATGATTAATAAAATTACTCATCAATATAATCAATTACGTAAAGTTGGATGGAATGGATCATTAATTCAAATTTTTATATGATGTATTTGTATTCTACATGAGTACGAATTCTATAGAACTTTTCTATTATTGTAGGAAAGGAAACGTGACAAATCCATAACCAAACCAACCACTCCTATCCTTCAATTTACACCATAATAATCACTAACAAATCACACAAGTCAGAATAAATTTTCGCTTTCAGATTTTAAACAATCTATACGATGGTAATGATAAGATGATATATGTGTAGCTAATTGGGAATCTCTTGGTTATTTGGCGATATAGCGATCGTTTCAGATGCTTACTTAACAGCATTTCCCAAAAATAAAGGCGACATTTGCACCTTCTTAAAAAATACTTAGAATGGACATCAGGAATATCGCAATTATTGCCCACGTAGATCACGGTAAAACCACACTCGTGGACAATATACTGCATACAACTAAGACAATCAAAGATCACCAAGATGCAGGAGAACTCATCATGGATAGTAATGACCTCGAAAAAGAAAGAGGTATTACAATATTTTCTAAAAATGCATCTGTAGTATATAATGGTGTGAAGATCAATGTCATCGACACGCCTGGTCACGCCGATTTTGGTGGAGAAGTAGAGCGAGTTCTTAAGATGGCAGATGGTGTGATTCTTCTCGTGGATGCATTCGAAGGTCCGATGCCTCAGACAAGATTTGTACTTAAGAAAGCACTAGCTTTAGGTCTTAGACCTATTGTTGTGATCAATAAAGTAGATAAAGAAAACTGTAGACCAGATGAGGTCCATGAAGCTGTATTCGAATTATTCTTCCAGTTAGATGCCTCTGAGGAGCAGTTAGATTTCTTGACATATTATGGTTCTGGCAAGCAAGGTTGGTTTAATGAAACTAATGATAGATGTGACGATATCACACCTCTTATGGATGGTATCATTAAGCATGTACCACCACCAGAGATAGATGAAGGTCCATTGCAGATGCAGATTACTTCACTAGATTACTCCAGCTTCTTAGGAAGAATATCAGTCGGTAGAATAAAAAGAGGCACTATCAAAGAAAAACAACAGATCGCATTATGCAAAAGAGACGGTTCTGTAGAGAAGCATAAGATCAAAGAGCTCTATGTCTTCGAAGGCATGGGCAAGAAAAAAGTAACAGAAGTCAAAGCAGGTGATATATGTGCAGTGGTAGGAATTGATGGATTTATGATCGGTGAGACAATCACTGATGTAGAGCATCCTGACCCTATAGCTCTGATAGACATAGACGAGCCTACGATGAATATGACATTTAGCATTAACAACTCTCCATTCTTCGGTAAGGAAGGAAAATTTGTAACCAGTAGACATATTAAAGATAGACTCGATTCTGAGCTGGAAAGAAACCTTGCGCTTAAGGTAGAGCAGACTGGAAGTGGAGATACATTCTTAGTGTATGGTCGTGGAATTATGCACTTAGGTGTATTAGTAGAGACGATGCGTAGAGAAGGTTATGAACTGACAGTCGGTCAGCCACAGGTGATCACTAAGACTATCGATGGTAAGAAATATGAGCCATACGAGATACTAGTGATAGATGTTCCAGAAGAATTTAGCGGAAAAGCTATAGATCTCGTAACTCAGCGCAAGGGAGATATGCTGATCATGGAAAGTAAAGGTGCTATGCAGCACTTAGAATTTGAGATTCCATCACGTGGACTCATAGGACTTAGATCTGTCATGCTGACTAATACTGCAGGTAATGCCATCATGGCTCATAGATTCTCAGAATATAAGCCATGGAAAGGTGAGATCCCAGGAAGGCTTAATGGTGTACTGATCGCTAAGGATAAAGGTACAGCTACTCCTTATTCTATAGATAAACTGCAGAGTAGAGGTAGATTCTTCATCGATCCAGGAGTCGATGTATATGGTGGTCAGATATTAGGTGAGAACTCTAAGTCAGATGATATTGTCGTCAATGTAATAGAAGGTAAGAAACTGACTAACATGAGAACAAGTAGTTCAGATGGTATTGTCAAAGTACAACCTAAAATAGAGTTTACACTCGAGGAATACATGGAGTACATCGGAAGTGATGAGTGCATAGAAGTAACGCCTGAGAATATCCGACTTAGAAAAATACACCTCGATCATAACGCAAGAAAAAGAGCTGAGAAGGCAGGTGCTTAATCATTAGAGCACCTAATATAAAATTGTAAAAAAGCCTCGACTGAATTATCAGTTGAGGCTTTTTTAATTTACACATGGACAGACCTAAGCGAAGTACAATTATTCTATTAGTCAGAATATTATTCGATTATCCTTCAAATACTTATAACTATTCAAATTATATTATGAGTATGGTTCTGATTTACTCAAAAATTCTGTTCTCAGTCTAAAGCTCATCTTAGCATAATAAGAATATCTCAGTAATTCCACTTATATATGTAATGACGTTGTTAGAGTTTTTTCTTAATCTTTATTAAATTAAAGTGGATTTATAGTTGATGCTTTTTATTCATTGTGAAAGCGAAACCATAATCTAACACAACTATCTACAAGCCAATTACTACTTTATTAATTCAAATAATTACACATATGAAAAAATTACTACTACAACTGAGTGTGATGCTGAGCATTATACTCCTAGCTTCGAGCTATTCCGTGGCTCAAAAAATGATCTCGGGTAACATTTTAGATCAAGACAATTTTCCAGTTATAGGTGCTGCCATATATGTCAAAGGCACAACTATAGGTACCATTACAGATGTAGACGGAAACTATTCTCTCTCTGTTCCTGATGATGCTAAAAGCATAGAGGTGACGTACCTAGGTTACACATCTCAAAACATCAGTGTCATAGATGGAAATTATCAGAATATAATTCTAATGGAAGATATTAACCAATTAGACGAAGTGGTTATAACTGGACTTGCCAGTTCAGTCAAGCGATCTAACTTAGCTAATGCAGTTGCCTCTATCGATGCACGAGAACTTACAGGTGTCACATCGCAACCCACAATGGAAGGTGCCCTGTATGGTAAGCTCAAAGGTGCCGAGATAAGATCTAACTCTGGTGCTCCAGGTGGCGGTATGTCTATCAAGTTAAGAGGTGTGACTTCCATATTCGGTAGCCAGCAACCTCTATATATTGTGGACGGAATATTCATGGATAACTCTACTATCTCCTTAGGAACTAACGTAGTGTCCGCAGCAGCAGGTGGAGGAAGTACAGCCACTAACCAAGATGATGCATCTAACAGAATCGCAGATCTTATTACCGAGGATATAGAATCTATAGAGGTACTTAAAGGTGCTTCCGCATCGGGTATATACGGTTCTCGTGCAGCTGCAGGTGTTGTAATTATTACGACTAAGCGTGGCAAGATTGGAGAAAACAAGGTTCAGTTTAATCAGACCTTCGGAACGATATCTGCACTAAAACTATTAGGCCAGAGAAATTACTCAGCGGAGACAATAGAAGCATTAGGTGGTACAGCTGCAGCTGCAGAAAATGGACTGACTGATT
>Ga0209185_1000105_pt1 | contig 123964 bp, 102 predicted proteins | sample SidtaG_2_FD_187425 | JGI IMG/M metagenome (GOLD analysis project Ga0209185, IMG submission 187425) | Marine algal microbial communities from Sidmouth, United Kingdom - Sidmouth_Asex2 metaG (SPAdes) (version 2) | ecosystem: Host-associated > Algae > Red algae > Unclassified | place: Sidmouth... | reverse complement strand
CCCATTTAAATTACTTGATTCAATTGTAAAAGAGCGGGCTGATCGCAAAGCTTAAGTGCTTCGTGTCTGCCGAGTCCGAGGAGTGTACCACGAACGTTTGGGTTGTCAACCATTAAAAACGTTATCTTTAATCGCTCTACTTCCCAACCCCCCAACCCATCAGCGCCGCCTGCCTGGCGTCTCTGCTGTGTTGCGAGAGGGCGTATTCTAAGCCTTCATGATAAAAACGCAATCGTTTTATTAAAACAAAATGACAAACGAGCAACTAGCTCTGATGACGATCTGGCACAATTTGTTATCCATACCGATTCTTTCACCTCACTGCACGCCGAGGACACAGTTAACGTCCGTGAGTCGGTGAAATTGAGGACATCCGGAGGTATCTGTGCGCTGTGCACCAATGACGCTGTGCTGTTAACTCTGTTTTAGCACTGCACATGATCGTTGACTGAATCTAGTCACTAGTCGGCCTCCTGATTTGGCTGACTCATCTCCTCCATCAGCCTCTAGTCACCTGGTACAACAAGACCATCGGCACCTCTTAGCTACAAACACGTCAACGTGTTGATTATGGCTTTACCCTAGTGACGCATATAATTTCGGCCCAGGCGGCCCCACCCAGAACCGCTTCGCTGCTTCTATAGCAGCATCAAAGTACCGGAGGCGGCCCCCGCTGTACTCATTTTTTCTGGATCTCTCGGGGCCGCGCAGGCTTAGAGTGACTAAGCCTGCGTGGCCCGACTCAATCCAGTAAAAACTCCGTGCAGTGGGGGCCGCCTCCGGTACTTATATACAGCTCTATAAGCTCCTGGACTCGAAATTTTATGCATCACCAGGGTTTAGCAATATAGATACTGCAGCGATAAGTATGAGTGGCCCCTGCGAATACTCATACACTTACCTACACATGATCACTACTGAACTGCGGTGACTACTGCAACCGCCATAAGCGTTTTCACACTTCGCGAGATATCCTCGACGTGGCTTGAAACCACAAAAGACAAAATAAGTGTGAGATCTGTCCCTGCACCCTGTCATTTACTCAGTGGTGTTCTACAATCAAAGGGCTACGTTTAGCGCTTTTGCGAATTCAATGACCAAAGGCGTTACACATTCGAACCTACAACCTACGAACGGGAACCCGCGTTGAACAGCAGAAACGCTCAATTCCGTCCGCATTGCGTGGACCTCACACCTGGTGCTCACCGAGCCGCAGGCAACTCTAGCAATAACCGTGCGTCGCGACAGTACGCGCTGGCTGCTGAGAAACACGCCCGCACACGGCCCAGACAAAGACCAGACGGCCCTGCCAGCAGTGTGCACTCAGGCGCGGTGAGAGCCTCAACAGTCAAAACCGGCCCAGATATTCTGCACACTGGCAAATTGAGTATCGCACTCGTTTTTGTTGCTGGCGGCATTCTGTGGACAACAACCAGCATTGGAAACAGCACTACCCAGTCGCCTGGAACGGCGACTATAGAACCTGTTGTATTAATGGCAAGTGTTGCATCTCCCGTCTTCCATTTTGACGACAAGACAGACGCACTCTCCGAGCACTTCGCCACGGGTACACTAAACCTCGGTATAACAGACCAGAAAGGCACTGATCCGGATCCGAGCAGCGCTGATACGGCTGGTGATTTACTGTTCGATCGAGCCGAGTCTGTCACAGCACTGGAAGAGGAAACACCCAACTCTTCAACCATCACGCTATCACCGTTAGTCGATCACCCCTCACTGAAAGCGCTGCGATCGCAAGCCGAAACACCTGAAGGATCGTTGGCGACCACGGTCGCCGTAGCCCCCGGCAACACGCTTTCAGGAATACTCAACGATCACGGCGTGTCTATCGAACAAATGCCGCTGCTTTTGACCGACGAGCTCGTTGAACAACATCTGACGAATCTCACCATCGGACAGCAGCTGGATATTGTCCAGCTTGCAGAAGGTGAATTTCACAGCCTGCATGTTCGGGTCGGCGACGACAGACGAATCACCATCAAACGCTCAGCCAACGGCTTTGCCACGGCGTCCATTGATCTGCCTGTAGAAAAAGAGCGTGTTGTGACGTCAGGCACTATCGAGCAATCGTTATATCTGGCAGCCGAACAGGCCAATCTCAAGCAGTCCACCATCATGGAACTGGCTGATATATTTCAATGGGAGCTGGACTTCGCTCGGGATATCCGTCAGGGCGACCAGTTCGCGCTGGTTTATGATCGCCTCTATAGAGATGGAAGCTATATCGGTGACGGTGACATCCTCGCAGCAGAATTCATGCGCGGCGGCAAGGCCCACCGAGCCATCCGCTTTACAACTGACGACGGTGTCACTGGGTACTATTCACCAGGCGGACAATCCATGCGTCGCACGTTCCTGCGACATCCGGTTGATGTTGTTCGAATTACGTCCAAATTCAGCCTCAATCGGATGCACCCGGTACTGCACAAGATGAAGGCACACCGCGGCGTTGACTATGGATCTCCGTACGGCTCACCCATCTACGCTACAGCTGATGGGAAATTCACATTTTCGGGATCCAAGAATGCATACGGCAAGACGGTCATCATCCAGCACGGGCAGAAACTGAGCACCTTGTACGCTCACATGTCTAAAATTTCAGAAAAGTCCGTCGTCGGAAAACGCGTCAAGCAGGGAGATGTCATTGGCTATGTTGGCAAGACTGGTCGAGTCACTGGAACGCACCTTCACTACGAATTTCGCGTGAATAACGAACAAATAGATCCACTGAAAGTCGAATTGCCAGCAGCCCAGCCGATCGCAAAGCAATATTTGCCTGAGTTGCAGAAAATTTCAGATGAAATGACAACTCAAATGCAGAGCGTACTGGAAGATATCAATGGCCAAGTCGCATCGGACCGTCCGGCCACTGGCATAGTGCTGTCCAACAAGTAAACCACCTGCACCTGGTTCTTGCCATCAGGACTGAGTTACATGACGGCGATAACAAGCATCTGAATCTGGCTTACACAAAGCCAACTGTTGAACCCTGCAGCCTGCTGCTCTGCCTAGTGCACATAAAAACATCGCTAAAACACAAATGGCCCCGGAAGGGGCCATGTTGACTGCTTTGGCGATAAGCCTAGCTACTTCACAGGGTGGAGCACCAAGCCCTAATGGCTCGGCGAGAATTCTCCGGCCCGCTGTGTAAAAATCTATACTGAGAAAGAGGATCCGCAACCACACGTCGTTGTGGCGTTGGGGTTCCTGATGACGAACTGAGACCCTTCAAGACCCTCTGTGTAGTCAATTTCAGCTCCAGTCAGATACTGGAAACTCATGGGGTCTATCAGAAGCTTGACGCCTTCTTTCTTTACTTCTGTGTCGCCATCGTTGATGACTTCATCGAATGTAAAGCCGTACTGGAAGCCACTGCAACCACCACCGGATACAAAAACTCTTAGCATAAGATCCGGATTGCCTTCCTCAACAATCAAATCCTTGACTTTCAACGCTGCCGCTTCTGTAAAAACGAGCGGATCTGGCATTTCAAAATCGTCGATACTGACTTCCGCACTCATTTGGGAATTCCTCTCATTCGCATTAGTAGCAGTGTACTTGACCAAGCAATTTAGTCAAGTATTTCCCTCTTCACGCCTCGGATTGTAGGGGCGGTCGTCGAAATAACCAATAGCCTACTGGCAGAACAGACAATCAGGGCAACAGTGCCGGCTGCATTAGCCCTGTAGTTTCATCGAAACCGAGCATCAGATTCATGTTCTGCACAGCCTGACCGGCAGCTCCTTTAACCAGGTTGTCCTCTACCGCCAGCACCACAGCCGTCCTGCGCCCTTGTGGCCGATGGACAGCGAGTCGACACATATTGGTTCCGCGAACTGATCGGGTTTCAGGATGAGCACCCGCAGGCATGACATCCACAAAAGGCTCATGGGCGAAACGCTTCTCGAACAGACCTTGCAGATCAACATCCTCTGTCAGGCGTGCGTACAAAGTGGCGTGTATTCCGCGAATGATCGGCAGCAAATGCGGTGTGAAGGTCAGATCGACCGATTCATTGGTCATACGTCGCAATCCCTGCTCGATTTCGGGTAAATGACGATGCCCCGCTACACCGTAGGCCTTGAAGCTGTCTGCTGCTTCGGCTAGCAAGTTGACCACAGAAGCCCCTCTTCCCGCGCCTGTAATCCCGGATTTCGCATCGGCAATCAACGAGTCGGTTTCCACAATACCAGCCTCTACAAGTGGCAGAAAACCCAACTGTACTGTTGTGGGGTAGCATCCGGGGTTGGCAACCAGCGTGGCGGTCTTGATCTGCTCGCGCTGCATCTCCGGTAACCCGTATACGGCCTCGCCGACAAGCGAAGGACAGTAATGCGACATTCCGTACCACTGCTCCCAAACGGCAATGTCCTGAAGACGAAAATCTGCTGACAGGTCAACGATTTTGGTGCCTTTATCCAGTAGCTCTGGAGCTTGCATCATGGCCGTGCCATTGGGGGTGGCAAAAAACACCAGATCACATTGCGCATCGCCTACATCATCGGGATCGGAAAATACAAGATCCACATGTCCCCGCAGACTGGGAAACAGGCTATCTACTCGATTCCCCGCTTGAGCTCTGGAGCTGATGAATACAATCTCCAGATCACTGCGCCCGCACAACAGCCTGAGTAACTCGACGCCGGTATACCCTGAACCGCCGATAATTCCAATACGCATTGACCCGCCTTCACCTTGTGGTTTTACAAAATCAATTATTGCATAGCACGGCCCGTCATCCCATGGGCCGCGCTACACCTGGGTTAACGTGCTGGCGATGGATTGGACAGATCATCCCAGCGTGCCGCATACACCGATGACCCGCGAATATAGAACAGTGAATCATTAACCATCACCGACCGATCACGCTCGCCATAGAAATAGTATTCGTTACGATCGTCAGATTTCCCAGTTACTAAGGTACCTCTCGGAACGATGCCGGCATCTGCACCCACGTTGATGTCAAAACCGTGCAGCCCTGAGTAGCTCCACCGGTAATAATCGAAGGCTGTGTTTGCCGGCACTGGAACGTCTGGTGATGTCTGACCATGGACATCTATTCCAATACTGACGCGCGTGGGATGTTCGTCTGTCGCCGCTTGAACCGTGATGGCTCGATGATCCTCCAGCGCCGATGAATGGGTTCCACGCTGGCCGATAACCAGTGACTGTACCTCAGTAGGATTAGCGGGGTTGCTGACGTTGAACAATGACATCTTCACGCCCTGCACCAGTGCCCCACGTCCGTCACCCCAACCACCGTCGGGCGCTGCCACAGCATCCTTGCCTATGCCCAGCAAGTAGTCCTCTCCAATCGGATGCAAGTAGTCACTGTAACCTTCTATTTCCAGCTCACCGGCAACTCGAGGCGCTTGTGGATTCGCCAGATCAATCACGTATAGCGGATCGGTTTGTCTGAAGGTCACCAGATAAGCGCGGTCGCCGAGAAATCGCGATGCATAGAGTTGCTCACCGGGCTTCCCGATAAAACCTGGCTCACTTTCATTCGGCAGAGTGGAGACAGTTTGAAGCTTGCCAGTACCGTCAGCCTGCAGAACTGTCATCAGTATGGGGCTCTGGTCTGACCCCTGCTGATCGTTGAAAGTCGCGACTCGAAGATACCCGTCTTTCTCGCTCATGCGGAAGGGCTTACGCAACCAATTCCAGCCGAGGTGCCCTCTGACAGAGCCTGATCCAGCATAAGTCAATTGGCCTGCTTCGATATCGAACTGATGTATGTCAGTGTCCACTCTCGGGTCATACCAGGCAATGTCTGCCGGGAACTCTCCGTTCTCGACGTCGATAAAAACTCCGTTTTCAGCTACCGGCTGAATGGAGTAATCATATTGAGTGGTTGCCAGAAATACGGCATCCGGCGAGGCATACAAGGTTTCACTGGCGCCCAGGTAGCACTCACTGTCGGTCAACTGCAGCGTATCCAGATCTATCACACCCAGCGTGATGATATCGGGTGAGTAGTAGTCGTTTCCTCCGGCCTGGGCAGCAACGAAACATTCGCCCGGATCGACCATCGGCACAGGCTCGCCCGTATCACCGAGCCTGTACTGGGGAAGAAGAGCTGACAGGTCAGTGTTGTTAACCTGCTCTTGCACCTGCTGAGGTGTCTGATTCCAAGGCTGCTCACCTGGTAGTGCCGGGTAATATCGGGATGCAAAGAACAAATGCTTACCTATGCGTCGGCTCGACACCACTTGACCATCAAGTCTTATACTGCCTTTGACAGCCGCCGCCGCCGGATCAGTGACATCCACTTCCTTGATCACGCTATCCACACCTCCAAAGGCGTAGGAGTCGCCCCAATAGGACCAATAGTTGTTGCCGCTTGCCGTTATAAAAACTGACTTGGAAGAATCGGACTCATACAGATACGCACCTTCAGCTGTGCGTCCCTGCAGGTCTATATCCAGTTCCAGTAACGCTGAGGAGTCTGGCGTCTCTGCGTCCAGTGCCATGATTCTCAATACTGTCTTCTGCGCGTAAGGTGCCGGTGACGTACTGAGGAGTTCATCACCCGCCGGTTCTACATCGGGGCGCTCTGTGTCCATGTCTTCTGGCATCTCACCAGTTCCCTCTGTCGGGAGCTCTTCAGAATTTGCCATAGGCTGCGGGATGAATACATCAGAGTACGAGCTCTCCATGACGTAAAGTGTCGTTCCATCCGATGACACTTTTACCCAGTCCTGCTCGTCAACACCCAACTCCTGAACATTGGTACTCGTCACCTCGTTACCGCTGGAATCGTCACTACCTGATGCAACTGAGCTGCCACTCGTGTCGCCGGAATCCGACTCGGTTGGCGCAGATTCGGCATTAGCCACACCTTCCTGAGGAGAAAACACGGCATCCACTGAATCAACTGGTCCCTCTGTAAAACTCTGCCCAGAGGACTGGGACACCAGCGCCTGTCCCAACGCGTCATAGAAAGCTTCGCTATTTTCAAGTGATTTCAGGCCCCGTTCATCTGCTGTTGAATCGGGCGGTTCAATAACCCCAGCGTCTTCTGAAGAGCTGCAAGCTGCCAGTAGCGTGGTACTAATCGCTGCAGCGATTAGCGAAGTGTAGTATTTCATGAGCCGTTCCTTATATATTTTTGGGTTATTAATCCCAATTATACCTCTCCAGCATCGAAATGCAAGCAATCTTGGGTAATTTGGGTATTATTTCCCAATTTATGAACGGTAGGGTGATGAGTCTATTGGACTAGAGTCACTTTAAAGCTCCTAGGTGATTCACTGTCGAGCGCTCTTCCTCCGAAGACTTCAGTACACGGACCGCTGCACCCTAAACGCCTGATTATCCGCGAGGGTAGAGCGTCCATTGAACATCGCCATTCGCAATGGCGATGTTCATCTTTACGCGATAGTCAGATCTGGAATACGCAGTCCGGCCGCCTCTATCGCTTCCTGCAATTGGCTTTGCGAGTAAGGTTTAGCTAGAAATCGAATAGCACCCATTTCAAGCAACCGCGCCCGATTAACAGCGTCGTCCCGGCTACTGATCACAATGACTGGTGGACAGGCTGCGCCATAGTCTTCCTTGATACGCCTGAGGAATGCCACTCCATCGAGCCGCGGCATCTCCAGATCAAGCAAGATCAGATTTGGAAGCGCCGTGGCCATACTCTCAAGGCCTTCCACACCATCCCGACTCAATCGTGCCGCTATTCCGCACTGCTGTAACACGCTCTGTGCGGCGGCGCGCATGGTAAGAGAATCGTCAACGATCAGTGCCACCGGTCGCAAGGATTCTCGCGCAGGCTTGATGGTCGTGGCCTGTGCCAGATTGCTGCTCTCCAGCAGCCTTGGCAAATCCAGAATAAGGACTTGTCGGCCATCTGACAGAACGCTACCACCGGCGTAGCGTTGTAGCGAGGCCATTTGTGGACCCAGAGCTTGGGTAACTAGCTCCCGATATCCGATAACCTGATCAATCTGCAAAGCCATGGAGCGATTGCCAGCCGAGACAAGCACGGCGGCCTTGTCGGGTTCCCGATGCGCAGTGTTAGCGAGTCGCGACACTAAGGCGGCCAGAATGTAATAGTCGTATCGTTCGGGGATTTCTGCGCCCGTTCCTGCTATGCGTACTGCATCGACATGATTGACAGGGAGCGCATACAACCCACCTTCGCTCTCAACAAGCACCACCTGGTTCACAACGATACGCTGTGGAATACGCAGCGTAATCTGGGTGCCTGATCCTACATCGGTTGCCAGCTGAATCTGACCACCTAACTGCTCGACAGCCGCCTGAACAGCAGATAAACCTAGTCCGTGACCTGCCAGTGCAGTGGGCTCATCAACACTGGAGAAACCTGATTTAAACAAGGCATTCTGTAGATCTTCATGCGTATTGATGGGTGCTTCCCCACGCTCTTGCAGGATTTTGCTCAACGCTTCTCTGTGAATGCCTCGGCCGTCGTCACTGACGCACAGAATTAGATCAGTTCCATCCACAGATGCACTCAGCATCAACACACCGGTCTCGCTCTTGCCCGCGTTCTTGCGTTCTGACAGGGTCTCGATGCCATGCACGATTGCATTGCGCGCAAGATGCTCCAGTGGAGGCAAGAGTTGTCTTAACAAAGCTCTATCCAGCGTTACTTCGCCGCCCTCCAGGCGCAGCATTGCTTGTCGCCCTAGTGTTTCAGAGGCGTCCCTGACTGTCTGTGACAGTCGACTCACCACCTCATCTACCCGCACCAGACGGGTTCGTATAAGACTTTGCTGCAACCCGGAACTGGCCCGCGATGCCTGTTGCTGTTCTCTTTCAGCTTGTCTCAACGCGCCCCGCATCACGCCACGTGCAGCCTCAAGATCAGCAAAAATTTCATTCACCTCTGCAGGGTTACGAGCCTCAACTGACTGTGGCAACTCACGCAGGCGAAATGCCGTTGCTTCGATATCCTGATAAACCTCTCTAAGTCGCGCCAGTTCATCGCTCAATCTGGCTTGATTGACCGTAACATCCGTAGCCAGATCAAGTAGCGAATCAAAGGCCGAATCACTGACCAGCAAGGACTCTGTATGCAGGTTGTTTTTGACGACACCGGCAGTCTGCTGACGAGTAGCGTTCACTGTGCGCTGAGCACTGGCTTGCGAAAGCAGGCTACTCAATTGCGCGTAGCCGCTCTTCAGTGCATCGCATTGCAAGCTCTGTTCTCTGGAGCCCTGGATCTCGCTTTCAACCGCATGAGCGTGTTCTGCTATTGATACCCTTCCCGCCATGCGCGCGCTACCTTTAAGCGTATGCAGAACGGTGAGCGCATCAGCAATTTCAGCGTTGCCGGGGCTGACAGCATTGACAAGATGGCGTAGCCGTTCAAGTAGCTCGTCGGCTTCCTCGCTGAAAACATCGTCCAGTGATCGTACGTTCGGCGCCAGGCTCAGACCGCTGTCCGCGGAATCTGCACCGGGCATAGATACTGCCAAAAAACCTGACAGGCGTTGCTCGACTGCCTTGACACTATGGCCGACCGCACGACCCGTAGTATGGGAGTCGAGCCGCGCCCGCAAGGCCATGACAAGATCGCCGATGTAACGGGTCTCTGCTGCATCGAAAGATGCACCTTGCCGATGCCTGGCTAATGCTGCTCTTTGCAGAGGCTGAACGATACCAATGATATGCGGTGCATCCACTGTCTGCGCACTGCCAGTTAGCGTATGCAACGCCCGCAGCATCTGCTCTGTCGGCAAGCGTTGTGTCATATCGACACTAGGCTGCAAGGCAGAGCGGACAGATTCATCCAGTGCTTCCAGATGACTCAGGCACTCGTGGTAAAACACATGCTGCATCGTCTGGTCGAGATCGATTCCAGAGGTTGCATCCAGCGGATTTTCCAGTAGCTCGTCATCAACGTTCAGCGTCAGACCGCCAGCATCTAACAGTTCGAGCGATTCCTCTTGATCGCCAGCTCTCATGCGGAGGCGCTCGATAAGCTCATCAAAACCGCGAACGCTATCTGATCCGCTCAGTAGTTGATCAATCAGTTGGGGAATGACGGCGTGAACCTCATCCAGCAACGCCAACTCATGCGCACCAATAGATGCGGACGAATGGCGACCTTCCGCAAACCACTGACTAGCGGTCGTTGCTAACAGACCCAAGGGTGTGCCAGTACCCTCTTCCAGTGCTGCAAAGCAGAACAGCGAGTGCTCCACAGCATCCATACCGGCTTGCGAGCGTTCGCGCCGATACAAGACCATCGCAGTTCCAAGCGCATCCATATGTGGAAGAAATGCACCCACTCGGCGCTCCCAATCTGCATCGGGCAGATTCACCGGCATATTGGCAGCAGCTCCGTCCAGTCGCGACTTTGCCTTGTGCAGTGACTCCTCCGCATCCAGCAGCAATTGCCCCGCCGCAGCCTGTGGCTGCAATACACATCCAAGGTAATAGTCAACTGACTCCAGCATGGTGGCCAGATCGTGTGCAATACCTGAAGAACTGCCTGCATCCGCACCCTGACTTATCTCTGTGCCTCGACCACTGAGTTGCAGCTGTGTTAGCACATCGCTCAGCCCCGCCATCAGCGGGCTGACTTCGGGAAGCGGCAGTATCTGTAATGACGAATCTATCTGTTGCAGGTGTTGCGTCAATGCATGACATCTCCCGACAGGCAAGGGGCCAGTACGCAGCAACGCTTCGAGCTCATTAGCAAGTCGTGCCAATGACTCGCGCGCCTCTCGCAGACAGGCATCAACCGCTGCGTCCCTGAATACTGATTCAGCCTGGGCGATTCCTGAAGAGCGAGCCGGTGTTCTCGTCACGCTAAGCCGAGCCGTCTTATGCAACAGGGCATCAAGCGACAAAAGGTATTGAGCCAGCCGCAGCCGTGCTTCCTCATCAGGCGCCTCATCATTTTTCATTCCCTGAAGATCACTATTAATCTGCTGCAAACACGCTAGCGCTTCAGATGCTCCCATGAGAGTCAGAACGGGTTCGAGTTGTAATAACCTGACTTTCAGCCGAACTACCTCTGGCTGATCTTCTGCTTCCGAGCCCTCGTCCAGCCAGTGACGCAGCGCTTGTGTTTCAGTATTGACACTGCTGCGAATAGCATGGGCGAGGTGATATCCGATGCCAATAACAGGCGTTTCCTGACTGCTTGCCATTCTGGAAGCCTGACGGATACGATCAAGCCTGAAACGCTGCCGCAGTTCAACAGCAGAACGACCGTTGGATTCTGTCTGTGCAACGTAATATAGAAAGTTTCTCAGCAAGTCACCCGGCAGTAGATCTTCGGGGGAGGCGACCAGTACACAGCGATGCATCTGTTTTTCCAGCTGCGCATACAAGCTGCGTAAAGCCGGTCCATCGTTAAGCTCTTTTACGGCAATGGCTTCTGCTACCAAAGCTGCAGACTGAAACAACGGCACCAGCACGTTCAGATAATTACGTGAACGGCAAAAATCCATGACCGACTGCAGTTCGCCCGCCAATGCTCGCGCGCTCTTCACGTCCGAGCTGCGCCACCACTGCAGTAGAGTTCGCGCCAGCTGCGGGTGAATGGCTGTGGCGAACTCGACCCATTCGGTGCGCTGCTCCTCCCACCGGGCATCTGCCACCGAGGCTTGTAACGCGGCGGGAATTTCAATGCCTGCAGCGAGAACCAGAACATCCGACAACAGGGCGTCCTCGCGACAGGCCCGACTATCGTTAACCAGTGGCAATAGGGGTAACGCGCTGTCGATAGAACCGTCTCGCTGCAGCAAAGCTACATGTTCACTGAGTTGATCACCTGCAAGCATCAGCACACGTGCAAGCTCTGACTGATCGGCAATCTCACCGGCTTCATGAGCATCCAGCAAGCTGATCAGTTCTTCAGCGACATAGACAGCTCCACCTTTTTCCAGCAACACAAGCGTGTTGCGGAAGCGCATGAGATCATCACGCAGCTGGACACGACTCTGCGCATCGGCTGTTTGCAGAAAACCCTGCGCCCGAAGCGCAAATGCATCACTCTGGATCTGTAGGTGTGCCAGTGCCTCCTGAGTAAAGTCCGGCACCGACTCTGACCCTGTCAACGGATCGTCGCAGCCCATATCACTCACGGATCGCTGCCCTGTCAGCAGTCTTTCTTGCCGTGCTTACTGTACTGCCGTGCTCCAGTGCCTTGATCGTACGCGTGGGGAGGCGGAAATCTGCAAGACCCTGTTTTAACTCACCCGCTAGATCCTTTAACTCAGTCAATGAGTCTGCGTTACCGGTCACTCCTTCAGCTGTCTGCTGAGTAATCCTGTTGATCTGATCCATGTTTTCCGACAGCTGGCTTACGATGCCCGATTGCACAACCGTACGCTCGGCCATGGACGCAACTCGTTCACGTAACTCGTGTGAATTTTCTCTGATGGTATTCAGAGAATCGCTGGCGTGCTGCGTTTGCTCGAGACCCGCGCTCAGCTCTGTCATGGTGAGGCCCATTGACTGAACCGTCTGAGCTGCATCCTCGCTAATGGTTCGCGTCAGCGAGCGGATGTCTCTTGTTGCCTGTCCGAGTACTTCCGCCAATTGTGCAACTTCATCGGACAATCTACCCAGATCGGTGGCGGCATCGGTGACCGAGTTTGATCGCGTACCGGCAGAGGCTCGGATAGTGGTGTTCAACGCTAATAAATCAGTTTGTCGGGCGACGTCCTCGATATTGACCACACGTTCTTCAATAGCCTCCACGTTATCAGCCAGTCGATCCATGAGGCGGGTTGTCTGATCGGCCTCATCGCGGATGGTCGACAACCTTTGCAAGCTGGCAGACAGGGAGCTAGTCGCCGCTTCCGCGTTGTCCACGGCAGACTGAGCAGTCACAGTGGATTCTGCCGTATCCGCCGACAAGTCTGCCATGACGGCGCTCATGGACAGCAGGTCATTGGATGACAGATGAATCTGACGCGACTGTTCGGTACAGGCTGAGGCTACAGTTTGGGCACAGGCCCTTGAGCGCTCAACCGAGGCGTTGACCTGATCGGCGGAAGTTGCCATTGTTCCAACCAGCCAGCGAAGCTCACTGACCGCATAGTTGAACGCATCAGCCAGTGAGCCCGCCATTGCATCGGTTACCGTTGCATGAACGCGTAAATCACCGCTGGCCAACGGTGCAATTTCATCCATCAGCTTCAGGATAGCTGCCTGCTCTTTTTGCTCATCAGCTTCGAACGATGTCAACATCTGCTGGTCTGCGCGGCGTGCCGAAAGTACAAGCCAGAACAGTAACAGCAGACTGAGAGCACCTAATCCCAGACTCCATAGCGCGGCTTCTCGCGCTGCAGGAACCGGTGCCAGAATCCGGGTCATCAGATAATCGGTTGTGACCAGTTCACTGCCATCAACAGAGCCGTCCTGCACCGCCTGCCAGGCCGTATTCAATTCGCTGACACGCTCGTCGGCAATGGAGGCGGTCCTTGCCAATGCCACCAGTGAAACCATCAGTGCAAGCAACGCCAGCATGAGCAGGGTAAAAGGAACGCCGAGACGTTTTTCGTAATGGCTAAATGTCATACCTGCGAATACTCGATTTATTCTGCAATGGACAGGAATGCAGGCGACTGGACTATCGCAGCGACATCCAGAACGCGATGCACTCGGTCATGGTGCACTATTGCTCGCACCGAAAGTGTCAATTTTTCGACCCCTTTACGACTTGTTTCTTTTTCAGACAGTGGCACTTCGCTCATGGCAATGTCGCAGAGACCCTGAACATTATCCACCTGAAATCCGGCTATGCCAGCGGCCGGCTCCAGTTCAAGTGTACGTCCAGTAGAGGATCGGCGTCCGGCAAACGCGCCAATATCCGTCACCGGTAACAATTTTCCATGCGCTACGGCAAGCCCGCGAAACCACGAGTGGGTACCCGCGACAGGCTGAATGTCGAGGTCTTCGTGTATAGCCTTGATCAGATCTGAGGGTGCGGCAAGATCCAGCCCGCCAGCATCAAATAACAGATATTGGGACATGCGCGCTCAGACCTTATCCGGTTGTGTGTGCTCTTGCACCGCCTGTGTCAGGCTCTCGGCGGTAAAAGGTTTGGACAGATGTGCGTCACTGCCGACGACTCGTGCTCGAGCCTGGTCGAACAGGCCGTCCTTGCCGGACAACATGATCACGGGTATGTCGCGGTAGTCGGCGTTGTTCTTGATCAATGCACAGGTCTGGTACCCATCCAGACGCGGCATCATGATGTCGGCGAATACAAGCGACGGCCGATGCTCGACTACTTTCGACAAGGCTTCAAATCCGTCGACTGCGGTCACAACCGAATAGCCCGCATCGTTGAGAAAGCCGGTCGCCGAACGTCGGACGGTCTGGCTGTCATCGACAAGCAAAACCGTGATATCAGATAACTCGCGCGCTGGGGGCACGCCGAGAGATACGTCTTCTGATCCTTTCATCTGTGGGTTCTCGTTGCGAGAAGGTGCGAATCCCTTCAGAGGGTATCCGATTCATGGGCTAACAGTCACGTGATCGAGGCGAATAACACGCATTTGTGATAGGTCATGCGATACTTGGCCCCTGAATTCCTGCGCCGTGAACAGCCATGAGCATTACCATTGGTATCGTGATGGACCCGATCGAGTCAATCACACCTTCTAAAGACACAACGCTTGCCATGATGTTGGCGGCCAGTGCACGAGGCTGGACTATTCACAGCATTGATCAGAGGGATATTTACCTGGATCAGGGCCGTGCTTTCGCGCGTCGCAGAAAAGTGCAGGTATTTGACGACAATGATCACTGGTTCGACGCGGAGGAGGCTGTTGACGCACCGCTCAGCGAGCACGACATTATCCTCATGCGTAAGGATCCACCTTTCGACATGGATTTCATCTATACCACGTATATGCTCGAAAGAGCCGCAACTGAAGGCGTTTACGTCGGCAACCGACCCAACTCACTTCGTGACGTCAACGAGAAGCTCTATACGGCATGGTTCAGTGAATTTTGTCCGCCCACTCTGGTAACGACTAACAGCAAAAGGCTAAAGGCCTTTATCGAGCATCATCAGGATGCCATCGTCAAGCCTCTCGACGGTATGGGTGGCGCCGGAATATTCCGCCTGACCCCGAACGATCCGAACATCAACATCATTCTTGAACACGCCACGCTAAACGATTCACGACAGCTCATGGCACAGCGTTTCGTACCCGAAATCAAAGACGGCGACAAACGCGTTCTCGTCGTCAACGGCAAAGCCGTACCCTATGCACTGGCGCGTATTCCTGCACAAGGTGAAACACGTGGAAATCTGGCTGCAGGTGGGCGAGGTGTGCCGGTGCCCATCGGTGATGCAGAGCGTCGCATCGTTGACGCTGTATCACCTTACCTGCTGGAACGCGGACTACTATTCGTCGGCCTGGATATCATCGGTAGCTACCTGACAGAGGTCAATGTCACCAGCCCCACTTGCGTCAGGGAACTGGATGCATTCATGCATGCTCATTCCGATAAGGGAGCTTCCGCAGCCAGTGGCTACACTCCCGGTATAGCTGATACTTACCTGGACGCCGTGGAATCGGCCATGAACAATCAATGACTGCAGACGCCGTCTCGCCAGCGAGCCGACAATTTGATGTACTGACCATCGCCCTGTTTGTGGCTGCGGCTGCGCATGCGATCGTTTTGTTGGGAGTAAGCTTCCAACCGTTCCTTGATGAAATGCGGACGCCACCGGCACTGGAAGTCATCCTGGTGCAGAAATCGGATGGTGAAAAACCGGACGAAGCAGCCTTTCTTGCACAATCCTCGCAAGACGGCGGTGGCGATACTGATGAAAACGCGCGGCCCTCATCGCCGTTCACCAGCGAACTTGACACCGAGTCGGATGGGCTGGCTCCCATACCCATTCAGGCAAGCACACCCTCTCCCACCGTGGAAAGTGCAGAGGATGTGGTGACTGCCGTGTTTGCTGAAAGCACTGTCAAAACAGAACAGACCACAGAGGCCACCGACGAGGTAGATGCACCTGCAGGCATGGTTCTGATAGAGCAGAATATGGACATTGCGCGTCTGGCAGCCGAGATTGACAGGCAACAGGAGGAATTTGCCAAACGGCCCAAGAAAAAGCATGTCAACGCACGCACCACCGAGACAGCCTCTGCAGAATATATGTATCGCTGGATTGAACAGGTTGAGCGAGTGGGTAACCTGAATTATCCGGACGACGCCCGTCGCCGTCAATTGACCGGTGCGCTGATTCTCATCGTGGGTATCTACAAAAACGGCGAAATTGAAAGTATTACCGTAGATGAGTCTTCCGGACACAAGCTACTGGATGATTCGGCGGTAAGAATTGTCGAGCTGGCAGCGCCCTTTGATGCCATGTCAGGAACGCTTGCCGAGGAAACGGATATCCTTTATATCGTAAGGACGTGGGAATTCCAGAGTAGCAACTCTGTGATCAGCTATTAGCCCGGATTATCCATGACGACACACCGCAGCAACGGATGAATCTAACCCATCACTTTTTGCTCTCAATGCCGCAGATGCGCGATACCGATTTTCGCGATTCGCTGGTATACATACTGGATCATGGTGAAAATGGTGCGTTCGGCGTCATCGTTAATCAGGAGCTGGGGATGGATCTTGCTGGCGTGTTCTCGCAGCTCTCCATCACCGGTGCCAGTGCATCTGCAGGGGGAATATCGGTTCTACGAGGTGGGCCTGTTGATGAAGGTCATGGCTTGGTGTTACATCCGCCGGGGCCCAAATTCGACATCACGCGTGACTTCACCGGAGGCGTATCCTTGTCCAGTTCGCGCGATGTGCTTGAATCCATTGCACGTGGTGACGAACCTGCCGATCACCTGATCGTGCTGGGGCATGCAGGTTGGGCACCGGGACAACTGGAAATGGAAGTGGTAGAGAACGCCTGGTTAACCTGTGAAGCTTCAGCCGATATTCTTTTCGACACTCCTGTGGAGAGACGTCGTCAGGCAACAGGCGATAAGCTTGGTATCAACCTTGCCGCTATCGCAGGGCATGCAGGTCATGCCTGAGCCTGCCAGTGAAACGGGTACCTGTGTTGCCTTCGATTTCGGAACGCGTCGTATCGGTATGGCTGTAGGTGAGCCAAGACTTAACAGCGCCACACCCGCAGGCGTTGCCCAGAATCACAACGGTACTCCCGACTGGGCAGCGATCGACAAGATCATAGAACAGTGGCAACCCACAGATCTGGTTGTGGGCTGGCCACTGACCGAATCCGGTGAGGAGCAAGCCATGACCGGGCACGTCAGAGGCTTCATGAAACGCTTGAACAAGCGTTACAGCCTACCGACGCATAAAAGCGATGAACGCTTCAGTTCAAACGCGGCGCAACGGGAAATAAGACAACTACGCGCCAGTGGTCAACGCAAACGCAAGGCAAACCATGCAGATATCGATACACTCGCCGCCGCCCTCATACTGGAAAGCTGGTTCACCATGAGAACGTCTGACAGTGAGTAAGCCGGCTACAGCGCGATACGAAAAAACCACGGTCATGCATTGGCTTGAGCTCATGTGTCAGGCGCTTACCCCGCTGGTACAAAACGATACACCGGCTGCTCTGATTGGAATCCGGCGTGGTGGGATAGACGTCGGGCGTATCCTGCTGGAACATCTGGTTAACGCCGGATTACCCGTAGAGAACGTGCTCGGTGAACTCAATATCGCCTTTTATCGTGATGATTTCAGCTCTATCGGTTTACATCCGGTAGTCGGCCCCTCTCAGGTGCCTTTCGATATCGAGGGCAAGCATATCATTCTCATTGATGATGTTCTGGGGACTGGCCGCACGGTTCGTGCCGCCATGAATGAGATATTCGACTATGGCCGGCCCGCCAGAATCACGCTGGCCGTGCTGGTGCAGCGTGCCGGGCATGAGTTACCCATCAGAGCAGATGTCATCGGGCATAGCCTTGATGTCGATGCCAATCAGTATATCGATCTGGACGCTGCAAGCATGCAGGTTACTGTCGGAGAGAAATCGTGACCCTCCCCGATCCTCAATTCAATGCCCTGGGTGCGCTTCACCACTTTATTGATCTGGATGCGCTCGACAAGGCTATGTTGACACGGATACTCGACACCGCCGAAGGCTTCGCCGGCGTCAATGACCGCACAGTCAAGAGTGTGCCTTTACTACGCGGCAAGACTGTCGCAAATCTGTTCTTCGAGAACAGCACGAGAACACGTACAGCGTTTGAACTGGCCGCCAAGCGGCTCAGCGCCGATATCCTTAATGTAGATCTGGTGACCTCATCAACGGCAAAAGGTGAGACGCTACTCGATACACTGCGTGTGCTTGAAGCGTTGCAATGTGACATGTTCATCGTGCGTCACGGAGATTCGGGTGCAGCACATTTCATAGCGCGTCACGTCTCACCCGCCATCAACGTGATCAATGGAGGTGACGGGCAGCACTCACACCCTACTCAAGGCATGCTGGACATGTTTACTATCCGCCGCCACAAAGGTAGTTTTGAGAACCTGTGTGTTGTCATCATCGGCGACATCCAGCACTCCAGAGTAGCGCGATCGGATATCTCTGCACTGATAAAACTCGGTACCGGCGAAGTACGCGTGGTCGGTCCACGCACGTTGATCCCGGCAGAGGTTGAGTCGCTGGGTGTCACGGTGTACTCCACACTCGACAATGCATTGATCGGTGCAGATGTCATCATGGGACTACGCTTGCAAAAGGAGCGGATGCGTAGTGCAACGGTGCCGAGTAGCAGCGAGTTCTATCGCACCTACGGGCTGACACCTGCGCGACTTGCCATAGCCAAGCCCGATGCACTGGTCATGCACCCGGGGCCTACCAATCGAGGCGTGGAGATTGCTGGCAGCGTTGCCGACGGTGCACAGTCCGTCATTCTGGAGCAGGTAACCTACGGTATTGCCGTTCGTATGGCTGTGATGTCCATCATCATGGGCAACGCAACCAGTTTACGGAGGGCTGGGACGTGAGCGGCACAGCGGACAACCACCGTTTTGTTGTTGACAATGTACAGCGCCTTGAAGACGATCGGCCGAGTACCATCGTCATCCATCATGGCATCATCGAATCCATTACCGAAGCGGCTTCAGGCAAGGTTGCACACCTGGCGGTATCGGGCATGTGCGATCTGTACTCGCGATTGAGAGAACCCGGCCTGACCCGCAAAGGCACGATTGCCAGTGAGTCACTGGCAGCCTTTGGCGCAGGATTTACGCAAGTACTGTGCGCACCAGACACGAATCCTGCCATTGACAACGTCGCTACGGTAGAACTGATCAGGCAACGCGCTCAACTGGCGCAAGGTGCGCAGGTGTTTCCCATCGCGGCACTGACAACAGGTCTGGAAGGTGCTCAGCTCAGCGAACTTGCCACTCTACAAGCGGCAGGCTGTCCCGCTGCAGGCCAGGCAGACAGACCACTGGACAACACCACTGTGCTGTTCAGTGCGATGGAATATGCGGCATCGTTTGATCTGCCACTATTCATGACGGCCAGACATGCTCAACTGGGCGTCGACGGCTGTGCTCATGAAGGCGCGATGGCCACTAAGCTTGGCTTGCCGGGCATACCCGTAGCGGCTGAAACCATAGCGCTGGCTATACTGCTGGAGATTTGCCGGGAGACCGGTTGTCGTTTACACATATCCAGAGTCAGCTCGGCACGCGCGCTACAGATGATTGATACGGCTAAACAGGCAGCCTTGCCAGTTACCTGTGATGTTGGCATTCATCATCTTTTTTTCACTGATGAGCATCTGGCAGGCTACGACTCTAGCTTCAACAGCGCGGTGCCGTTCCGTGGTACCGCCGATAGAGACGCACTACGACGTGGCGTGTCCACAGGTGTTATCGACGCCATCTGTACGGACCACTCACCACATGACAAAGATGCAAGTCTGGCCCCATTTCCGTCAACCGAACCTGGCCTTGCCGCCTATCAATGGTTTATCCCCCTTGCGCTTCAACTACCAGAGCTATTGGATTTGTCGTTCAACCGAGTCTTTGACAAGCTGACGCATGCGCCTCGTCGTATTATCGGCAAAGCACATCCAACCGGGCTGGATGTTGGCGACGTGGCGGATTTCTTTTTGCTGGCAACCGATGAAAGCGCCGGTACCACAGAACAGGATACACAGCCGGCAATGACTAACCATCCGCTGAACATACACTCCCCCGAAGCAATAGGCCTTGCGCCACTGAAGGGTCGAGTCAAGGCGGTCTACTCCGACTTCAGGCAGTATCACCCTTGATCATCTCAAAGCCGATGTCGTTCAGAACAGCAACCGGCTCGCCGTTCAGACGTTTGATCAGATTCTCTGCCGCGAGTTTTCCTATTTTCAGGCGACGCACTTTGATAGTGGTCAACTGAGTTGACAACACCGAACCCACATCCAGGCCGCCGAAACCTGCGATGGCAACGTCTCCGGGTATCTTGATGCCGTTGCGCTGGCAAAACATCAAGCCGCCAACGGCCATGTTGTCGTCAAGGAAATAAAGCACTCGTATAGAGGGATTGGCTGATAACAATTGTTCAGCCCCGTAATAACCCGCGAAAAATGACGATCGATCATTAAGAATCAGTTTTCGCGGTTCAGAACCATAGCCTTGTGCGAACCCTCTGAGCCTGTCGATACCCAGCGTCGTACCATTGATTTCAGCGCCAACATAACCCGCCTCACCGCGATACCGCCCTGCCAGATATTGCCCGGTTTCCAGACCCGCAGCATGGTGATTCAAGCCCACTCTGAGTGGGTCAGAGGCCGTCTGCGATGTAGCAGCACCCTGACCGATATTCCACATCTCGACAACCGGTACGGTCAGGCTTTGCAATAGCTTGCGATTAGCTGCGCCACGTTCCCTACCCGTCACCACCAGCGCACATGGACGCCAGGCCAACACAGAATTCAGCCATTGAAACTCCGCCTCGTCGTCGTACCCCACTACACCAATGATGGGTTGATAGCCTACCGAGGTCAGTTTGTTCTCCAGCCCTTCCAGAACCTGACTGTAGAGCTCTCGGCCCAATGTAGGCAGCGCTATGGCAACCAGGCTGGTACCAGCGTCTGATCCCAGAGCGGCTGCTATTCGGTTAGGGACATATCCCAATCGGTCAGCCACTGCCAATACCTTGTCTCGCGTGGGTTCGGAATACCCATCAGCACCGCGCAGCACTCTTGACGCGGTCATCCTTGAAACACCCGCCTCCAGTGCAATCTCCGCCAGAGAGACACCCTTCGCCTTTGACCCTGTATTGGTTTTTACCATTGACACGCCTGACCCAGTCGCCCTAGTCTCTATTCACATTACCGATAACGCCGCGACAGATTTCAGTCGTCATTCTCATGAAAAGACTCTCACCGTTTTCGCGAACTCATGCCCAGTGGCAGTAACAGACACAGCAAAAGCCTTACCGGATGGGCTGTTCTTTTACCAGATCTGCAAAATGTTTGGCGGCACACGCGCGTTGCATGATGTCACGATGAACGTGGGCCGAGGAGAAATTGTCGCCCTGCCGGGGGAGACAGGCAGTTTCAGGAAGCTACCGTAGCAGAGCCATTGAACCTGCATCACTAGGGTATATATATCCATTGCACGTGGTCACAACCGATAACATCGAATTTGATGGTGGAGCCACCAATACCGTTGATCTTAAAACGGCTACAAGGAAGAATATCTGGACAGGTGGCTGACCATTACGCTCTCTGAGCAATACGCTTTTTAGTATTTGAGCCAGCCATCCTGACTCGGGATGGCTGGCATTTTTGTTTCCACGTATAGTGGTTGTATGACTGAAGCAGACGAACACAAGCTCGCCATGCAGGCCCTGCAGGTAGAGCAAAAAGAGAAGGTCAAGCAGGCAGTGCATGCGGACCGTGGCCTGATACTGGTGCACACCGGAAACGGCAAGGGCAAATCAAGCTCTGCCTTTGGTGTAACCGCTCGTGCGCTTGGCTGGGGGCATTCAGTTGCCGTTGTGCAGTTCATCAAAGGTACCTGGAAAACCGGCGAACGTCAGTTCTTCGATCGCTTCCCCGACCAGCTTCACTGGCGCACCATGGGCGAAGGTTTTACCTGGAACACACAGGATCGTGATCGCGACATTGAAGCGGCTACCGCGGCCTTCGCACAGGCCGATAAACTGATGCTAAGCGGTGACTACGATCTGGTGGTGCTTGATGAAATCAATATAGCGCTGCGCTACGACTACATCGACGTCGAGGTTGTCATTGCCGCCCTGCACCAGCGCTCGAATCGGACCAGTGTGATACTGACTGGGCGTGACGCCAAACCTGCACTGATGGACATGGCTGACCTGGTCAGCGAGATGAAAGAAATCAAGCATCCTTTCAAGGCAGGCATCAAGGCCAAGCAGGGAATTGATTACTAAGCCCTGGTGATGCATAAAATTTCGAGTCCAGGAGCTTATAGAGCTGTATATAAGTACCGGAGGCGGCCCCCACTGCACGGAGTTTTTACTGGATTGAGTCGGGCCGCGCAGGCTTAGTCACTCTAAGCCTGGGCGGCCCCGAGAGATCCAGAAAAATGAGTACAGCGGGGGCCGCATCCGGTACTTAGATGCTGCTATAGAAGCAGCGAAGCGGTTCTGGGTGGGGCCGCCTAGGCCGAAATTTCATGCATCACTAGGGTAAGGTTTATCCGAATGGCACTGACTTACCCCTAGCGTTAGCTAAATCACCTCCAATTGTCATTCCCACGCAGGTGGGAATTAATGTTAATCGTGACATAGATTTCCGCCTTTGCGAGAATGACGAGCTGAAGTGAGTGCCATTTCGGGTTAATACTCCAGACACAGTTTCAGGATAGTCGGTTAGCAATGATCACACCTGTCACATCATGAAGAGCCAGAGATAAGCGATGCCTGCAAAGGTCTTGATGTTTCAGGGGACGGGGTCAGACGTGGGCAAATCCACGCTGGTTGCCGGTCTATGCAGAATTGCCCGGCGACGTGGACTTTCTGTGGCACCGTTCAAGCCTCAGAACATGTCCAATAATGCGGCTGCCTGTATTGATAGTGGCGAGATTGGTCGTGCACAGGCGCTACAGGCTCGTGCAGCGGGTCTAGAGCCTGAGGTAGATTTCAATCCAGTTCTGTTGAAGCCGCAAAGCGACCGAACCGCACAGGTGGTTGTGCATGGAAAGGTGTTCGATACGATATCGGCCAGTGATTACATGAACCGCCAGCGACAACATCTGATGCAAGCGGTACTGGATAGTTATCAACGATTATCATCTCGCTTTGATCTTGTTCTGGTTGAGGGTGCCGGTAGTGCGGCTGAAACCAATCTGCGCGAAAGAGACATAGCCAACATGGGCTTTGCAAGGCGTGTTAATGCCCCGGTCTGCCTGATTGGCGATATCGATAGAGGCGGCGTCATTGCCTCTATCGTTGGCACAAAGAACGTGATTGATCCTGCAGATGCAGCGCTGATCCATAGCTTTGTCATCAATCGATTCCGGGGCGACCCTGCGTTGTTTGATGATGGTGTTACCACCATTGAACAATTGACCCAATGGCCTTGCCGCGGTGTGATTCCCTGGATTCCCGCAGCGTTAAAACTGCCGCAGGAGGATTCCGTGGTATTGGAGCAGACGCCTTCAACGCGAACGGCAGATTCAAAGCTGGTGCGCATCGCCGTGCCCATGCTTTCCCGCATTGCCAACTTTGATGACATGGATCCGTTGCGCCTTGAATCTAACGTTGAACTTGGCTTTGTGCGCCCGGGTACACCAATACCCAGAGATATCGATGCCATCATCCTGCCCGGCACCAAATCAACGATTGGCGATCTGGCTTTCCTGAGAGACCAAGGCTGGGACCACGACATCATTGCCTTTGCCCGAAGTGGCGGCCATGTCACAGGCATCTGTGGTGGCTATCAATTGCTGGGTAGGACAATGGATGATCCTGAAGGAATAGATGGTGAGGCTAACAGGGTCGTGGGTCTTGGCCTGCTGGATGTGGAAACACAAATGCAGCCAGAAAAACACACCAGACAAGTGTCGGGTATTTGCCAACGCAGCCAGACGTCAGTCAACGGTTATGAAATACACGTGGGAGTCAGTGTGGGACCCGATACTGCCAGACCCATGATCCAGATAGACGGGCGATCCGAAGGTGCTATCAACGCTGCTGGCAACGTGGAAGGAACCTATCTACACGGATTATTTGGTAATGACGGCTTCCGAAGCGCCTGGCTTGAGCGCATTCATCAAGGATCCGCAGGTTCGCTGGACTATGAAGCGACTATTGAGCGAGAACTGGATTTACTGGCCTCCGGCATTGAGGCTGCCGTAGATGTGGACGCTTTGCTGGAGGATGCGACGCACTAGTTCATCATTCATACCTTCGTACCGGTAACACTAACCGCGAGCACCGCAATCATGGCCGAGAATGATCAGACATGATTGCGGTTATCTTGCTCCAGAGATGATTACTGACTAAGCGAACGTGATGCCGTTGTTACTCATCGGCAGCTGGGTCACGCGCTTGCCAGTGGCAGCATAGATCGCATTGGCCAAAGCCGGACCCGCTGGCGGCAGGCCTGGCTCACCCACACCAGAAGGCGCTTTGTCAGATGGCATGATATGCACATCAACTGCTGGCATGTCAGCCATACGCAGCGGCTGATAATCGGGGAAGTTGGTTTGCTCAACAACACCAGCATTCATAGTGATCTCATTTCGCATCACCGCACCCAGACCGAAGCCGATTGCACCTTCCATCTGCGCGCGCACCACGTCCGGGTTTACCGCAATGCCGCAATCAACGACACAGGTGAACTTGTCTATGGAGATAGCGCCATCATCATTAACCGACACATCTGCCACCTCTGCCACGTAGGTGCCAAAAGATTTGTGCACCGCGATACCACGGCCCCGTCCTTCCACCACTTTGCCATCCCACCCGGATTTCTCTGCTGCCATCTTCAGCACAGCAGCAAAACGCGCCTGATCCTCAACAGTTTCGTCCAGATGGGCAAGACGAAACTCAACCGGATCTGTACCAGCAGCCTCTGCTGCCATGTCCATCAACACCTCCATCGTATAGCCCGACTGACTATGGCCAACTGATCGCCACCATAGAACAGGCATAGGAGATACATAGTCTGTCAGCCCAAGAGCCATGGGTATCTGATAAGGCGTATCGGCTATGCCTTCAACGGAGAAATGATCCACGCCATTGTGTACAGCCATACTTTCCATGGGACCGCCCTTGAAGATGGACTGTGCAACGGAACGATGACCCCAGGCTGATATCTTGCCATCATCACCTATGCCTATATGTGCACGTTGAGCAAACATGGGCCGGTAATAACCACCGGCCAGATCGTCTTCGCGAGTCCAGATCAGTTTGACGGCTCTTTCGCCTCCTAAAGCCATAAACGCCAGCACGGCCTGCACAGGGTAGTCGGATTGCCCGTTAGCTCTTCTGCCAAACGATCCGCCTGCGTAGTAGGTCACGATCTCTACTTTCTCCGGCGGCAGCTGCGTAATGGCAGCCACTGTTGGGTTTGTGATCATCGGAAACTGACACCCGTCATGAACCCTGACGCCTCCCTCTTCCGTGGGCTCTATGACACAGTTGACAGGCTCCATCGGCGCATGTGCCAACAAAGGAAAGTGGAAATCAGCCGATACGGAAATGGCCGAAGCTTTTGCTGCGGCTTCGGTTTCAGCCAGATTGCCTTGGCCACTGGCATCGTAGGCTGGCTCGGCATTCAGTTTGTCGTTGTATTCGCTGAGCATCTCTGCAGTGCCACGCTCATCAGCAGACGAGTTATTCCATTGCGCTTTGATCTGCCGTCGTGCCTTTATGGATGCCCAGGTGGACTCTGCGTAAACAGCCACGCCCGATTTATCCGGCAATGCTTTCGCATCCACGAAGCCATTTACTGAAGCCGCCTCCGCAGCGTCAAAGCTTTCCAGTGTTCCGCCAAACAGAGGTGAACGCAGTATCGTGACGTAAACCATGTTGGGCACTTTCACGTCTATTGCGAACATGGCCGTGCCATTGGTCTTGGCCAGACTATCCTTACGGGGCAGCTTGTTCTTGCCGATCAGTTTGAAAGCGGAGGAATCTTTCAGTACAGGCTCTTCAAGGGGCTCAAGCAAGGCTGCTTGCTGAACGAAATCTCCAATGGCACCTTGCTTGTCGCCGCTGCTGATCACACCTTCGCTCAGCTCGACTAACGATGCGTCTACACCCCACTCCTCCGCCGCGGCTCTGACCAGCATCTCTCGAGCTGCTGCACCGGCCTGACGGTACTGCATCCATGAATTGGCGATGGCTGTCGAACCACCCGTTCCTTGACCACCGAAGGCCAGATTTTTATAGTTGTCGTGAAAGGGAGCAAATTCCACATCGACCTGATCCCACGCTACGTCCAGTTCCTCAGCGAGTAATGTGGGCAAACCAGTGGTAGTCCCTTGTCCCATCTCGAAATGCTTGACGACAACCGTAACCGTGCCGTCAGGGCTGATCTTAACGAAAGGGTTGAATCCGATTGCGTCCGTGGGTGCGGTACCCGTGGCTGCGGCCAGTGCACCGCGGGCGTTGAAGCCGATGACTAAATAGCCACCGAGCAACGCGGCACTTTTTAAAAATCCACGTCTGTTCATTGAAGCTGTATTTGAAGGATCCATGACTATCCCTCCAGTATGTCGGATGCGCGATGAATCGCCGCACGAATCCGGTGATACGTTGCACAACGACAGGCATTGCCCGACATGAAGGTATCGATGTCATCATCGGTGGGTTTGGCGTGGTTGGAAAGCAACCCGACCGCCGACATGATTTGTCCGGACTGACAATACCCGCATTGCACCACGTCAAGTTCCTGCCACGCTGTCTGTACCGCTTTGGCTTGCGGTGTGTCTATGACATCTATGGTGGTCACCTCGCTATCGCCCACCGCGCTGACGGGTAGTACACAAGAACGCTGCGGCTGTCCGTTGATGTGCACGGTACAGGCTCCGCAGGAGGCGACACCACAGCCGAATTTCGTACCTGTAAGATTCAGCTCGTCGCGTATAACCCATAACAGAGGAGTATCAGCATCCGCATTGATCTCACGGGATTCACCGTTGATCTTTAAAGTGATTGACATGGTCTTTCTCCAGAAAGCTGCCTGAGTGTGTGGAACGAGATGATCATTACGCAGCAACCCGCTAAAGAATTGGCAAGTCAAGCGGCGGAAGTTGAGCTGTGATGCCCGTATCTTGTATCTTGAGTATATGAGCTTGCCCGAGAACCTACAAGGTAACGAATTTCTGTTGGCTTACTCATGCTGGGTACATAGCCTCGGTACAGGTTGAACAAGCAGGTCAACCGCTAGCGCTCAATATCCTTTTAGCGGACCAACAGGACTGCGTGACTCTCCTCTTACGCGTATGTTGTCTCGAATTTACTAACTGCTGCCGGGGTCATCGGGCGAGTTGATCATCCAGCCAGGTACTCAAAGCGTTCAACAGCTCTCTTTCATGATCCGAGCTGTCAAAGAAGTGATAGGCCTCATCAATGACGACCTGACTGTAATTGTTGTTGTGTAACGCACCTTGTCGTCGCTGCTCTGCTGTTTCCAGTACTGTGGGGAAGTCTCTGCTTCCGTAGATATCGAGAACCGGTATGGAGATCGCTTTCAGAGATTCTGCGCTGTTGACATGTTTCTGACGATGCTGGGCGCCCATCCCGATAGCCACCAAAGCCTCAATATCATGTTGCGAGTTTGCAAGGTAGTAGCTTGCCATGGTCGCACCTTGGCTATGAGCGACAACAACCACGCTGTTGATTCCCCGTTCGTGCAAGAATTCTGTAGCGGCTTTCATTCGAGGAGGCACCTCGGGGTAGAGTGATACATAATCATCATAGCTTACACTCTTTTCCAGAAGTGGCAGCTGAATAGACAGAGTATTCCAGCCTCGCTCTGCCATGGTTACCCGAACAGGCTGCACCACCTGCTCCCAGTCGGGATGGAAACCGGTACCGTGCAATACGATCATGCCTCTGGAGGAGCTAGTGCCGGACTCTGTAAAGATGCCCAGAAACCTGTGTGAACCGGTATCAAGATACACAGGTTCACCATCAAATATCTGATCTACAGTCTGATCTATCCAGCGCTGCTCCCGTTCTGCATCGGTCGCGTGCAAGGGCGTAGAGACAAGTAGTGCTGCTACCAGCAAGACGTTCAGATTCATGTTTTCCTGATCAATTTTGTTGACTATCACTGCCGCGCTTATAGGCAAAATAACTGTGCAGAATTGCAACGTGTTTGATTGACAAATCTACGCGACAACCCGAATAGACGACATGCTTGCCAAGTCGTAAAACTGTCTTCCCGTCCCTGGATACAGCGTCGGACCACACAGGCTGATGATGATCACTCTACAGGCTGGCCCGAACCTGAGACGACCCCACCCACTTTACAGATCCTTCATCGTCAATTCATGCCGTTCTGGGCTAATGCCAGAACGCTTACGTCTATTTATCCAGTCAGCTTGTATCGGCAACGGACTTCAGCTCCGACTAACGCCATCCATCAGTTCGCTATAGTGCTGTCGACACTTGGACTCATATCGATCATTGCCACCGATCTCCACTTGTTCGCCGGCAGCCACCACCTGCCCTGACTCGTCAAGGCGTACTGTCATCGTCGCTTTCCGGCCGCAAGTGCAAACTGTCTTTAATTCCTGAAGTTTATCGGCTATGGCCAGAAGTCTTGCGGAGCCAGGGAATAGCTCCCCCTGAAAATCTGTACGTATACCAAAACACAAGACAGGAAGGTTTAGCTTGTCCACCACACACGCCAGCTCGTTTACTTGTGCAATAGTCAAAAATTGAGCTTCGTCCACCAGTACGCACGCCAAAGGGTTGTTTTGATGCTGTTGTTCAAGTGGAGCATAAAATGGCGTGTCCGAGTCAAACAGGCTGGCGGGCTCTTTCAATCCAATACGCGAGCGGATAACACCGCGACCATATCGATCATCGATAGCTGCCGTGAACAGTGCTACCTGCATGCCTTGCTCTCGATAGTTATGAGCAGATTGCAGTAACGAGGTGGACTTGCCTGCATTCATCGCAGAGTAGTAGAAATACAACTGCGCCACAGCTACGCCTCCGGTGCTATGACACCCTTGGTCAGAATAAAACAACCGTAAAAGCGCCGCTCGTTGCAGGCGATAACCGCATAGGCTTCACTGGCACGATCATAGAACTCAAACCGCTCAACGGGTGAAAGCGGGAAGCTTTGAGTTTCATGCTGGTTGATGATGGCCTGTACCTCAAGTTGCACATCAGGCCGCTCGTGGGGCGCACCAACCACTTCCATGCACTGAGCTGCATCGTCGATGAAAGTATCCAGCGGCAGCAGGGACAACACCGCGTCGGCTACCTCTGGCGCTGTGGCACTGTCAATACGCAATAGTTTGCCAAGAGATGTCTTGCGCGCGACACTGTCTGCAGGAAAATTGGCATCGCAGATAACCAGTGTATCGCCATGCCCCATAGCCGCGAGCGCACGGAGTACATCTGCATTGAGTAACGGGTGAATAGTCTTCAGCACGGCAGGTCACGCTCATTCGTTGGGGGTATGCTTTACCCTAAACGGACAAGGCAGGCGACGCAACCACTCGGCGCCTGCGCAAGATTGTAACCATCGACAGCCCTGAGAGCAGAAAGACACTTGCTGACCCGATTTTACGTTTCGAATTTTCACCAGCGGGCGAATCCCCAGCTGCTGGGTCCGGCACCCGCTCAGGAGTCGGCTCCGGAGTGACTTTCAATGCCTCTTCTAGTGTGTCTACAGGTATCTCTTCTGGGGTCTGTTCGGCGCTCTCTTCAGGAAATAGCGTGGGTTCCTGTTCTGGTATTACCTCTGGCTCAGGCTCCTCGACGACGGCAACGTCTCTTATCGGCGGCAATTCCAGAGACTCACTGCCACGGCTTTCGTCTGCGCCGCCAATTGTGGTGGCGCCGGAGAGCATGAAGAAACGTCCGTTGCTAACGCCGCCCCCACTCCCATGACGCCCGGTGGTCATGGCAGGCCAGGTTTGCCATCGACCCGAAGCGATGTCCAGCGCCTCGACCACATCCAGAGCGTCCGACGATGTATTGATCTCGCCACCCGCGACCACTACGTGCTGAGCATACGCAACCGCCACAGCACCGCCTCTGGCCGTTGGAATGCGCTCAGCGCTACTCCATACGCCGGTATCAAAATCATAAAGGTCAGTAGCCACCACAGGGTTTGCAGCCGGGCTCGGAAGCTTTGTCTGTCGACCCGCTGCAGCAATCAGCTGATCATCGATGACCACAGCTGAAAAGTGATCACGTGCGTTCGGTGCATCCGACAACTGCCGCCAGACACCGGTTGCCGGATCGTACTCGTCGAACCAGGCAACCGCGCCACCATCGTGCCCTTGCGTATTTCCGCCCAGAAGATAGATCTTACCGTCGCGTACGACGGCTGCAGCACTGCCTCGCACCCGAGCTGATGGCAGGCTACCTTCCGTAGTCCACAACGTCGTCTCTGTGTCGAAAACGTGTATGTCGCTGACCAGTCGTTCTCGCGGATAACAGCAACTGAATGCACCAAGAATGTAAATGCGACTGCCAATGACCACTGGCTGAAAATGATGCAGCTCCAGCGGCGCAAGACCCAGGTTTTCCCATTGGCCGGTGCGACTGGAGAAGCGTTCAATCGGACGATTCCCCCTGCCGCCGATAAGGTAGAGCGCATCTTCCAGTACTACAGCTGCAGCTTCATGTCTGGCTGTCAGCTCTGAGCCATCCGACGGTATAACTGGCTGCCAAGATGATTCAGGTACCGATGCCGCTTCCAGATCGGTGGAGCACCCCAGAGCAAGCACAGTGATGTAGCTGCAAATACAGCGAGATAAAATTTTCATGCCTTGCTATCGGCAGAACACGATACGGCCGCTGTGACACGACAAGCACACTGCAAAATCAGCGTGTGACTTGCACCTCTATATCCAGCGTATCGTTAAACGTGGGCACCGAACTGTCTCTTGCTATGAATGTCACTGTGCGAGTGCCAATGTCATCTGAATCGGGTTGCCAGTTAAAGCTTCGCGTGCCGTCACCATTGTCATCCAGCGACGACCCCTCAGGTGCGTTGAGGATGATCAGTGAGGGCGGCACACCATCAGCATCGTCTGCAACGATTCGTTGGCTCAACCGTTGATCAACCTTGACCGCAAGAGCTGGCACTGGTCGAAATACCGGCGGCGAATTACCCGACGAACCATCTTTGACCAGGCTATCGGGTGTCTGGCTTCCCAGCGCCGGGTTGCCAGGCGCTGCTCTGTCGTCCACTGGATTATCCGAGGCTTGACCACCCGTAGCGGCGGCATTGACACCTGCACTATCGACATTGATGCTCATTGTTTGCGTTGTGCGCAACGAACCGTTGGCCGCATCAATTGCTACAAGCTCTACAATTGATGGGTTGTCGGCATCTTGAGGCACTGACCAGGTCAGTTCCAGCTGCCCGCTACCCGGACCATTGATCCGCATTCCGGGAGGTAGTTGCCCCACAGTGACACTGGGAAAGGTGCCGTCTGTATCGGTGGCTGTCAGCGTGATGGCGAACTGCTCACCCACAGACACCGTTGGGTTGGGAATTGTCTGAAATCGAGGAGACTCAGCCGCTATCTGCACTGATGACTCGACGACTGACTGATCGGAGCGCGTGACCAGAACGACCCAATCTTCACCTGTCCTGGAAGGAGGAGGACCCAACCGGAGAGTCGAGGATGCTGCAATGTTACTGTCAACGCTTGTGAATTCGCCGGTTAACGGATTGAACCAGCGCTGCCGGAAGCGAACGGTTGTATCTCTTAGATCAAGCACCTCGTTGCCATTGGCGGCAGGCAGATAAAGAGCATAGGCCTCGTTTTTCAGCGCAAACACTTCGGCACCACCAAACGCATCGCTATCACCCACTACCAGTGAATCAGCCGGTTGCATGCGCCAAAACGGAAGTTCTGATTGCATCATCTCACGTGCATATCGCATCTGACGCCACATAACTTCACGCTGCCTGAAATCTCCTGCGGTAACATCACTGCCCAGCGGCAACGGACTATAGCCAAAGTACCACTCCAGATTTCCGCCGCTGAAAAACACGTCGTACATGATCTGTTTACGGCGCTCATCTACATCTGCTGGCGCAAGTCCATCGGTATTCTCGTCCATGTCAATGACCCAGGGATGTCCGGTGGCTGCAGACCTGCTGCGCCACTGCTCTACGAATTGTCCGGCAAATTCCGGATCAAACTGGATTGAGGTTGCCTCGTATCGCGTATCACCTACAATCTCGCCATAACGATAAAACTGGTTGATGTGGGTATGCACCGCTATAGGTTTGCCACTCCAGTCGATGGCCTGCAGGTAATCAGCGTGTTTATCGAGCTCGACCCGAGGGAAGTCGTTCTCTTCACCAAGATTCCACTTGACCGCCAGCAGATACCCGAAGCGTGCAACCAACTCTCTAAAGAACAACTTTCTCTCGTCACCCAGAGCACCTTCGTCCAACCAGCGCTCGTTAGCCTCTTCGGTCTCACTCAGCACGATATTAAGCGCAACACCTTGCTCTTGAGCATGATTGAGCACCTGGCTCCACTGGTGCAGCTTGCTGATGTCGTAGTGTGTCTTGTTAAACCGGTTCTTTTCAGCGCCGACGAACGGATAGGTTTCCTGCCCGTCACCACCTAGATTCATAGGCAGAAAATAGACCGAGTTAACGCCTTGGTTGCCCAGGTAGTTCAGCGCACCAATCAGTCCGCGACTGTCTGCACCGGTAGAGGCATGCGAAAACAACGGATCTGACTCACGCCAGTCACCGCGATGAGCCGCGAAGTCATGCAAAAAACCAGCATCGATTCCACCCTGATCAAAGGTTCCGTCGATCCCCGAAAAGCCCAGCAGGTTTTCCGGACTGTCCGTCCCCCCCTTGATCCAGTAAGGGCCATCGCGGAACTTCAGGTAGTGAGAGCCGACATGCTCGAGTCTGCCTTGCTGCAGAAATTCGGGCGCATCTGACGGTGCAGGTTCAATTGAAAAACTTCCTGAAGCACCTTGTAATGCAACTCTGTCTCCAACCCGCGTGTCCAGGTTGACAGCAATCTTACTGCCGGCATGCAATGTGGCACTGTATGTCCATTGCCCGACTTCATCGGCAGAAAAACGGATTCTCCACGTGTTACCTCGACCGTTACCCTGTCCGTCACCTGCAAAAAAACCCGGCACCTTCGTGATTTGTCCTGTCGGACTCGTCAGTTCAACGGTCAGCCGATAGTCCAGAAATGGATTAGGAGCGTTATCGGTTTCTGCCGCCAACGGGCCCTGGAAGTCCAGTTCGATCGGGTGCCACTTGGCCAGTCTGCCACGGACATCAGCTGCTGTTGCCATGGATGCAGCGCTCAGCAAAGAGAGCACCAGAACGGTGTGAGTCAGAATGGAAAAACGATGCATGCAAGCCTCATGAATACCGGAACGTAAACAAGCTGCCATTATGCCGCGCACCAAGCTGTAGAAGGGCAAAGCGTTCAGGCACTTTGCGAGCTGCACTATGATTTGTGACACGAAACCCCTTGTAATCAGCGCGCAATGGGCAACCGGCCCCGAAAACATGATGCACTTCACACCGCTATGTATTTCACGCGTCGATGCTGCCGCTTTCACACGACACTATCTTCTGAGGTTAACTTGTCTGTAAAACCGTCGATAACGGTCTTGTCCACTTATCGAAGATATTGTCACTGGGTGTGATCTGTTGAGAACGCCGGAAAATCTTATGAAACTCTTCATCACATCCGCCTACGCCACCCACACCGGGCTTGACACGCTTCGACTCTGTGCGCCACTGGATACGCTTGGCCGTCATCACCTGGTAACAGATGCAGCTGACGCTGACGCCATTTTGTTCGTGGAAAATACGCAGTTTGACGACGTATTTTTCAAGGAACTTCTGAACCATCCGTTGCTGGCGAAATATCCTGCAAAGACATTCATGTACAACGAAATGGACCGCCCGTGGGATCTATTACCGGGACTCTATTGTTGTATGACACGCAAGCGTGTCAATCACAAACGCCATCGTGCGTTTGCCTATTTGCATACACCTAATCCGTACATCAGTGAGATACATACGCAAGCTATAGAACCTCGCTGGCTTTATTCTTTCATGGGCTCAATGAGCCACGTCTGCCGGCGCCCGATCGTGCGTTTGAAACATGACGATGGTTTTGTTCAGGACACGTCCGACTTTAACGTCTGGCGCACCGACAGCGCTGAGATGAAGGTGCGTGGTCGCCAATATGCTGACATCATTGCCGACAGTCAGTTTGTGCTCTGCCCCAGAGGAATTGGCACATCCTCTATCCGACTGTACGAAACACTGGAGGCAGGTCGTGTCCCAGTAATAATCTCTGATCAATGGGTTCCACCTGCGGAAACCGACTGGGGATTCGCTATTCAGGTTCAGGAGCGCCAGATAACGTCAATTCCGGGAATTTTAAGGGGCATGACAGGGGAAGCGAAAGATCGTGGGATAGCGGCACGTGAAGCCTGGTTGCACAGCTATGCACCCAACACTTTATTGAATACTGTGGGTGACTCAATACAGTCCTTGTTGAATCTGGATACCGACGACCGGTCTCCCAAACCCGGTGCACACTTGCACAAGTGGCTGACAACCGGCGAACTGTTAACTCGCAGTGCAGCACAACGACTGCGCGGCGACTACTGATCGGCCTGAATTGTCATCGGAATTGATGGCTGACTGGACTGATCATTCAGCTCGGTGGCTGCCACTCGGGCGGAACAGGCTGCAACAAACCCTTTGCTGTGCCACCTTCTGACAACCATTGGTTGATTGCATGTTGTACTTCACGTTCACCACGTTCAGACATGGGCACATTGTCGATGTAGTCGATGATCTGCGGTGGCAGTATAAAAGTCAGGTTTGCAGCAGTGTTGCTCGGCGCTGTGCCCCTGGCAGGCTTCTCTACAATCTCCAGGATGAATTTATCCTCGTCAAAGCGGATGCTCGAACGACTCTCCAGCTCTGCCTCAGGCAATTGTTTCAAGCTGACGGTAGCTTGAGCATCATGCTGATGATAAAAATTCACCAGCGCAGAGAAGAACTCCCGCGGCACCAGATAATCTGTCGCGCTCAGAATGAACGGTAACGACAAGTGTTCTGGGGCAGTGTCGATGACTGCCTGCAACGCATGTGCAGTCCCGAACAAATGAGACTGATAGACGCATTGCACATGCTGAACAGAACCGGCGGAACGTAGCTGTGCGTATTGCTCCACTTGCTCATGCAAATGATGGGTGACCAATATTACGTGGGTGATACCAGCTTGTTGTAAAGAATCAAGCAGGTAGTCCAGCGTGGGCTTGCCTCGGTGCACCAGCAAGGGCTTGGGCGTGGTATTGGTATAGGGCTGCAATCGCCTGCCGAGTCCTGCCGCAAGCAGCACAGCATGCGTTACCGGTGTTGATGTATTCATGGCTGGATAATTCTCACTCTACTTTCAGATTCGGCAACAACGACGCGGGCAAGGCCTTTTTTATCCGGATAGCGTGCAAGATATTGACTGAGTAGAGAGTCGGCAATGCTGCCTATTTCTGTTTTTTGCACGAGCATGAAAAGACAACCTCCATAGCCTCCACCACTGAACCGGTTTCCAAAAACACCGGGGAGTGTCAGTGCAATTTCATGCAACGCGATCAACCATTCACTGCCGCTCTCATAGTCGTCAATGGAACTGCGACACGACTCGTTCATGAGTTGTCCGAACTGGCGCCAGTCCCCCACTTGCCAAGCCTCGACACCTGCATGAACTCGTCCCATTTCCGAGTAGACATGACGAGCCCGTCTCGCCAGATTGACCGGCAAGTTGTTGACCTCCTTCACACTGCGAGCGGCTGCAGGTACCTGACCCAGGTGTTCCGCGCCTGTATGGAGTCGTTTTGCCGCTTGCTGGCACTCGGCTACCCGTGAATTGAACGGCGAGCCGCCCAGATCTCTGGACACACCTGAGTAGCACATGAGAAAGCAGACATCGCCAACTGATGCAGGATCCGGTATCAATTCGACACTGATGTCGTGAACGTCGAGTAGCGCCAAGTGATCTTTTTGCCCGAATGCAATGGACATCTGATCCTGGATGCCGTTATTCAACCCGCGATAATCGTTCTCGACCTGACGCGATAATTCAACCAGATCGACGGCGCTCAACGCGATATCATTGACGGCAGCCAACGCGGTCAGATAGGCGAGAATAACTGATGCGGACGAACTCAGACCACCACTGATCAGAGTACCTGAGACCACGGCCTCCATACCGTAGTCCAGATCATGCACCTGACCTAACGCAGCCGCCGATGCACGGGCCATTGAATCCCAGCCATACTCGTCTTGCAGTTCACCCGGCGCGAAGCGGGTTAATTCCCAGTCATTGCGCAAACGAGCGTGCAGTACGCAGTGTTCTGTTTGCATTGGCCAGAAACAGAGCACGGTGAACTGATTAAGGCAACGAGCCAGCACAGCCCCCCTCTGATGGTCGATGTGCGCGCCTAGAGGATTGAACCGATAAGGGGACACCACAACAGAGGGGGTGTCAATTCTTCCGCTCTGCATGGCGGCATCGGCTATACAGCATTCAACCAGCGAAGCTACCGAAGGGGCATACAAGGTACTGCTTGACATGAAATATCGGCGAGGCTTAGCGGTCGTGCCCTATTCTGCCGCAAGCCTCATTGAGTATCAATACACATCAATCAAACGGATTATCAACTCGCGCGACGCTGGTTTGGATCAGCCTCTTTGTCCTGTAGAGACATCGAATTCGCAATCATGTCATCGACAGCGGCGGACCCGCCTCCTTCCAGTTTAATGCGCAGCCTCAGATCATTGACCGAGTCAGCATTGCGCATGGCCTCTTCAATAGTTATCGCATTGACACTCAGGAGATCGAACAATGCCTGATCAAAGGTCTGCATTCCCTGATGGTTGCTTTTCTTCATCAGTGCCTTGATCTCGTGAACCTCACCTTTCATGATCATGTCGGACATCAATGGTGTATTCAACAGAACTTCCACCGCAGCTCGACGCCCCTTGCCACTTGGAGTAGGTAAAAGACGCTGTGATATGAGCGCCTTGACGTTCAACGACAAGTCCAGCAAAAGCTGTTTGTGACGAGTCTCTGGAAAGAAGTTGATGATCCTGTCCAGCGCTTGGTTCGTGTTGTTTGCGTGCAAGGTCGCCAGACAAAGATGACCCGTCTCTGCAAACGCAATAGCGTGTTCCATGGTTTTCTGATCACGTATCTCACCGATCAAAATGACGTCTGGCGCCTGTCGCAAGGTATTCTTCAGTGCTATTTCGAACGAATCGGTGTCAGTACCCACTTCGCGCTGGGTAACAATACATCCCTTGTGATGATGAACAAATTCTACCGGATCCTCAATGGTGATGATATGACCGTTTGAGCTCTCGTTCCGGTAGTCAATCATGGAAGCCAGGCTGGTCGATTTACCCGAACCGGTGCCTCCAACAAAAATCACCAGACCACGCTTGGCCATGGCAATCTGCGTAAGAATATCGGGCATGTGCAAGTCGGAGAACGAGGGAATCTCATTGGGAATAATTCGCACAACCAGCCCCGCACTGCCACGCTGCACCAGTGCGTTGACGCGAAAACGCGATATCTTCGGCAAGGCAATTGCAAAATTGCACTCCTTGGTTTTCTTGAAGTCCTCCTTTTCATTATGGGTCATCAAACATTGAGTCAGCGCGAGCGTATGTTCCGCCGTCAGTTTTTTGTCCATCACCGGCGTAACCTTGCCATGAATACGCATGGACGGTGAAGCACCCGCGATGATAAAGAGGTCTGACCCCCCTTTTTTGTACAAGCTGACCAGCAACTCATCCATGAAACGCTTAGCGACTTTCAGGTCCATAGTTATTTCCTCGTCCGGGTCCTTATATCCGACATGTTCACTATCAGGTCAGGCCGGACTGTTCATTGATCAGAGCGTGTGAACGGCCTTGCCAGGTTTGCCCCTACATCAAGGATTCAGGGTTTTGCGCTTTTTTGCGTGCTTCCGCCAGATCGACAACACCACGGTTGACCAGCTCTTTCAGATTCTGATCCAGTGTTTGCATGCCATGACCCTGACCGGTCTGAATAGCGGAGTACATCTGTGCCACCTTGTCCTCTCGAATCAGGTTTCGAATTGCCGGTGTGCCCATCATGATCTCGTGCGCTGCAACACGGCCACCGCCACTCTTCTTCAGCAGAGTCTGTGAGATAACCGCTTTTAACGACTCTGACAACATGGATCTCACCATCGGCTTCTCACCGGCAGGAAATACATCGACAATACGGTCGACCGTTTTCGCAGCCGAGCTTGTATGTAACGTCCCAAACACCAGATGGCCGGTTTCAGCTGCTGTCAACGCCAGCGAGATCGTCTCCATGTCTCGCATCTCACCGACCAGAATAACGTCAGGATCTTCACGTAATGCAGAACGCAGGGCTTCCCCGAACCCGACAGTATCGCGATGAACTTCGCGCTGATTAATCAGGCACTTCTTGCTCTCGTGTACAAATTCAATCGGATCCTCAATAGTAAGAATATGACCTAGCTCGGAATCGTTCTTGTAATCCATCATCGCAGCCAGTGTTGTAGACTTGCCAGAACCGGTAGGGCCGGTTACCAGAACAATGCCTCGAGGAAGGGCTGCGATCTCTTGAAATATCTTTGGAGCGCCCAATTGCTCCAGAGACAGTATGTCGGTAGGGATAGTACGAAATACCGCACCACAACCCCGGTTCTGATTAAACGCGTTGACACGAAAACGAGCGGTATCCGGAATCTCGAAAGAGAAATCTGTCTCCAGCTTCTCCTCATAATCCTTGCGCTGCTTATCGTTCATGATGTCGTAAACCATGGCCTGCACTGCAGCATGGTCAAGGGCAGGTACGTTTACCCGACGCATATCACCGTCGACGCGTATCATAGGAGGGAGTCCGGCCGACAAGTGCATGTCCGATGCACCGTTTTTCACGCCGAATGTCAGTAACTGAGCGATATCCATGAATCAAACCCTAGATTTTCGAGGCACCCCAATGGGGTACCCGTGTATGAGGATTGGTGTAGCGCAGCGACGCGCACCCACCTTACTGACCTGATGTCGGCATCTGTATGAAATTTGTTAGCTGTTAAGTGTTCCACTCTTGATGCCAACCCGTAAAGTCAGCTGCCGAGACCCGATAACGTGAACGACTCCACATCCTTGATTGCACAGAATCTCCAAGCCGTAGCCGATCAACTCGTCAGTTATGAACACCGTTACGAGCGTACCCCCGGAAGCGTACAGCTACTGGCTGTCAGCAAACGCAAACCCCTGTCGGCGATCGAGGCTGCCATAGCCAGCGGCCAGCGCTCGTTTGGCGAAAACTACGTTGAAGAAGGCGTAGGAAAAATTACGGCGCTGGCCGATAGCTCAATCGAGTGGCATTTTATCGGTGCCATCCAGTCTCGTAAATGCGCCAGTATTGCGCAGCATTTTCAGTGGGCACATGGAGTAGACCGGCTTAAAGTGGCCACGAAATTATCTGCGCAGCGGCCCGAGTCGAGTGCTGCGCTGAATATCTGCCTGCAAGTCAATCTTGATGATGAAGATGCTAAGGCGGGTGTCGCTATAGATGAGGTTCGTGCCTTGGCAGTTCACTGCGCAGAACTACCCGGGATATGCCTTCGAGGTTTGATGGCGATACCAGCACCGCGTAGCGATTTACACTCACAACGCAAGGTGTTTGCCCGATTACAGCAGTGCCTCGTATCCTTGCAGGCAGATTTCCCCACCATGGATACGTTGTCCATGGGCATGAGTGCAGATCTTGAAGCTGCGGTTGCACAGGGCGCTACGATTGTCAGAGTAGGCACTGCTATTTTCGGTGCCCGTGACTCCTGATTACACCTGAATATAGATATCACCTTAATCTTGTTAAACTAGTAACATTTACAAGGACACTTCAGCATGAGTCAGAGCAATCCCCTCGCCAGCGCCTACGATCTCGGTCAAAGTCTGTGGCTGGATTACATCCAGAAGAGTCTGTTCGATGGCGAAATACAAGCCATGATTAAAGATGACAAGGTCATGGGGATTACCTCAAATCCTGCCATCTTCGAGCAAGCGATAGCTAACTCAAGCGAATATGACAGCCATATCCACGACATAGTCGGCAAGGATTTATCGGTTTCCTCACTCGAGCTATTTAATCAACTGGCTATCCCCGATATTCAGGCTGCTGCGGATGCCTTTGCCGAAACCTATGAGCAGACTGATGGTATTGATGGCATGGTCAGTCTTGAGGTGACACCCGATCTAGCCCATGATGCAGCGGGCACCGTCAAGATGGGTGTCGAACTGCACGAGCGCGTCAATCGTCCTAACCTGATGATCAAGGTACCGGGTACCAAGGCCGGCGTGGAGGCGTTCGAAGCACTGACCGCACGTGGTATCAATGTCAATGTAACCTTGTTGTTCAGCATTTCCCGTTACCGCGAAATTGCGCAGGCCTACATCCGTGGTCTTGAAAAGCGCCATGCGGACGGACACTCTGTTGCGCGTATCGCATCGGTTGCAAGCTTTTTCGTTAGCCGGGTAGATGTCAGTGTAGACAAGGCGTTGAGCGACAATGGTAGCGCCGAGGCTACGGCCTTGATGGGCAAGATAGCTATCGCGAATGCGAAAGTAGCCTACGGTCATTTCGTTAATCTCTTTGGCAGCGAGCAGTTCACCAGACTCAAGGAACAAGGCGCTCGCCCACAACGTTTGCTCTGGGCCAGTACAGGAGTAAAGAATCCCGACTATTCCGACGTCATGTATGTCGAGGAGCTGATCGGTCCGGATACCGTCAACACGCTTCCCCCTAAAACGATGGCGGCATTCAAGGATCATGGTGTGGCAGAGTCACGGCTGACGCAGCGACTGGATCAGGCACACAAGGATATACAGGCACTTGCAGCCTTGGGCATTCCGCTCAATGACATCACTGACCAACTGGAAGCAGACGGTATCGCCTCTTTCACTGAAGCCTTTGACCGCTTGCTCGGCGTGCTTTCCGAAAAGCGTGCCACTGTCGCCACCTGATGAACTGGATATTCTCAGGTGCCGGTAACATGGCCAGCAGTCTCATTGGCGGGCTGGTCAATAGTGGCGCTGGTGCCGACAGCATCTGGGTCGTCGATCCCGACGACTCTGCCTGCAAACAAGCTGGGGAGCGTTTTGGCGTCCACACCGGAACCTCTCTGGAGGCAGTTCTCTCCACGATGCCAGACACACCGGTAGGCGTCGTGCTTGCCATCAAACCTCATATCGTGGAATCGGTATGCCGTGTAATTGAACAGTGTGTGTCTGCCCAGTCACTGACTGCCCCGTTGGTCGTCTCAGTGGCGGCAGGCGTCAGGGCAAGCAGCATGGAGCAGTGGTTGCCGGAAGGCAGCGCGCTGATTCGGTGTATGCCTAACACGCCTGCGTTACTGGGTCTGGGTGCCACGGCGCTGTTTGCCAACGAACGTTGCAACGTCGCTCACAAGGAGTCGGTAGATCAATTGCTCAAAACTGCAGGCATGACACTCTGGGTGGAAGAAGAAGCAGCGCTAGATGCTGTAACTGCGTTGTCTGGTAGCGGTCCGGCTTACTTCTTCTATCTGATGGAACACATGGCAGCTGCTGGCACCCACCTGGGACTAGACGAAAAGTCAGCACGAGAGCTTGCCATTGCAACGGCTTTCGGCGCTGCCAGCATGGCACGTTCACGCGAACAAGTGCCCGCGGTATTACGTGAAAATGTGACCTCCAAAGGTGGCACGACAGCTGCTGCGTTACAGGTGTTCGACGACAGAGATACCTCCTCAGTTATTCTGGAGGCTATGCAGGCAGCGCATGATCGTGCGGTAGAACTGGGCGATCAACTCGCACCGCAGTAAACAATGATGCATCACACTCTGGTGAGCCTCATCCGAGGTTTTGCTGAGCACAACCTTACAGACGTACCCTCTCGGAGATAAATTAATGGGAAATCCTGCACTGAATGCCGTTGGCTTTATTCTCGGCATTCTATTCAACCTTTACGCAACCGTGGTAGCGGTGCGTTTTGTCATGCAGGTTGTAAAGGCGGATTACTATAATCCGCTTGCTCAGGGCATCGTCAGTGTTACCGATCCCGTGCTGCGCCCGATGCGCAGAGTTATCCCGAGCATGAAGCAGTACGACACCGCCTCACTACTACTGTGCTTTAGTGTGCTGCTGCTGAAGTTACTGTTATTCAATGCACTGAGTCTTGGATATGTCCCGACACTGGGTCAATCAATGCTTGCCAGCCAGCTGCCTGTTGCCAGCCTTGTCCTGCTAGCCCTACTCGACGTCATCCATCAGTTTTTCAATGTGTTTATTTACGCATTGATCATTCAGGCCATCATGAGCTGGATACCCGGCGCTGCTGGCAACCCGGTTCATGCGCTGGTCTCTTCTATCAGCGAACCGGTGCTGCGTCCGTTGCGCAAGCTGATACCGCCTGTGGGAGGTATTGATCTGACCGTGTTTTTCACCATCATCGGCTTGTTTGCACTGCGCATATTTCTGCTGGGCTCGTTGCAACAGTTGTTTGGCTTGTATTGAAGCTTGCGGCAGACAGCCTTTCCGTCGAGCATCATGAAAACACTACGTATATAGCTATAAATTACTCAAGCGATAGTTTTTTACTGAAAAAACAGGGTTTTTTACAGTTTTTCGTCTATAAATGCTGTTTGTAAAAGTCATCTGTGTTATTTTTCGCGCGCCCTAAGAGGTGGCAAGGAAACTGACAGCGCGAGTCTGGAAAATGTTTCGGACACGACACACCAACTAATCAACAGTATCAAACAGAGGAAATCTATTATGGCGGCCAAGAAAAAAGCAGCAGCCAAGAAGAAACCAGTCGCTAAGAAAAAAGCGACTGCAAAGAAAAAAGCCACGGCAGCTGCCAGTGTTAAAAAGCCGCCAACCAAATCAGAAATCATGGCATCCATCGCTGAGACTACTGAGCTGAGCCGCAAGGAAGTAGCGTCAGTCTTCGAAGCGTTGAACAGCTTGATTCAGGATAATCTCAAGCCACGTGGACCAGGTACCTTCAGCGTGCCGGGCCTGATGAAAATTCGCGTGAACAAGAAGCCTGCGACAAAAGCACGCAAAGGTATCAACCCGTTCACGGGTGAAGAAACCATGTTCAAGGCAAAGCCTGCTCGCAAAGTGGTGAAAGTACTGCCACTGAAAAATCTGAAAGACATGGTGTAGCGCTAAAGTCGCACGCACCAGCGGCCGCAGTTCTATTTTACTGCGGCCGTAACGTGTTATCTCTACGCTTTACACACCTTCTTCCCACTTCGTCATCAAATTGACATGACAGACAGGCCAGTTTGGCGTCAATATTGAAACGTGGCAGGTAGTACCCACACGCAGGTAAAATGCACGTATCGTAAATCGCAAGCGAACCTTGCGGCGGATACGGGGTCCACCTACTGCACTCCCCAATCAAGACGTCAGGACTGAATTACCCATGAGCGCTACCGCTTCATCAATGGCATCCACGGACAAGCTGCCACGCTTGCCGCGATTTGCTAACACCTTGCTGGTTATCGGTATTGGTGTTGCTCTGGCCACCGTCAGCCTGAAACTCATTTCACGATCAGAACCCGCTCCATTGGCCGATGTTGCACCGGTATCAAGCAATCAGGCCAATGCACCAGGGCCAACCCAGCTAGCATCAGTCATCGCCTCCACTCACCTTTTTGGCGATGCCGCCAGCAAGCTGGTGGAGGTCGAAGCTCCCAAGCCTCAGGAGCCAATCAAGGACACCAGCCTCAATCTGCAGCTTGCGGGAGTATTTGCGTTTGAACCGCAAGAACTGGCTATTGCCATTATCAGCGCAGGCTCAGCAGAGCAAAATGCCTACGGTATCGGCGACAAGATAAGCGGAGAGACCACGCTTGAGGCGGTTTATTCCGATCATGTCGTACTGCGCAATCGCGGCAAGCTGGAAAAACTGGCCCTTCCCGAGAACGTTCAGCCTATCGCCATGCGCCCTATCCAAAGCGCCAGCAGTGGTCAATCGCCGTCACAGGATCAGGGGCAGAGTCAGCCCGTAGAACTACCGACCAACCCACGAGAATTGCGAGATACGTTGGCACGTAACCCTTCCATGCTGGGTCGCGTAGTGGCCGCGGAGCCGTATCAGGAAAATGGCAAGCTGGTCGGTTATCGTATCACCCCCAAGCAGAACCCGGAAATTCTCGAAGCACAGGGTATTATTGCCGGTGATGTTATAACCAGAGTCAATAATATTCAGCTTAACAGCCAGAAGCAGGGAATCCGAGCCTTGCGAAACGCAGTCAAGGCAGAGAACCTGGAAGTCATGATTCTGCGTGATGGTGTGGAAGTGCCCATCACCATTTCATTGGCGCAATAGTCTATTGCACCCAGCAGACGTTTCCAGTCATCATAACGAGTTACACTCAGAGCAACCAGACCAGCCACTAATGACACTATATATGCGGCTCAAGAACGCGATGATTCTGAGACTTGTCCTGATGTGCGCAACGCTTGCCGTTGCTTCAACAGCTCATGCACAGGAAGGCACTTTTACGCTGAATCTCAAGAATGCTGACATTCATTCACTGATTCAGACAGTGTCGCGTCAATCCGGGCGAAATTTTGTCGTTGACCCTCGTGTCAAGGCGCGAGTGACCGTTATCTCCTCCACCCCTCTGAACTCTGACGAGTTGTTCGAGACTTTCCTCTCAGTTCTACAGGTACATGGCTACGCCGCGGTTCCGAGTGGGGATCTGACTAAAATCGTACCGGATGTTAACGCCAAGCAAGGTCCGGTACCCGAATATTCGGAGGAGACAAGCTCATCTGACCAACTCGTCACCAAGGTAATCAAGGTTGAAAATGTACCGGCTGCACAGCTGGTGCCCATTTTAAGACCACTGGTGCCGCAGCAGGGTCATCTGGCCGCCTATGCCGCAACTAACACGCTAATCGTCACAGACCGCTCATCCAATATCGAACGGCTGACCACGATAATCAACGGTATAGACCGTCCGGACAACGACGAAGTGGAAGTGGTGAGACTGAGCCACTCATCTGCCAGTGAGATCATCCGGATCATGCAATCTTTGCAAAGCCGGGGCGGCCAGATTGACGGCACACCAGGGTCAGTGCGATTTGCGGCCGATGAACGCACCAACAGCATCCTGTTAAGCGGCGACCCCACCGCGCGCACGCGAATGCGTGGGATCATCATGAACCTGGACACGCCGGTGGAATCCGGTGGTAACACCCGGGTTGTATACCTGCGCTATGCAAACGCCACCGATCTGCTTGCTATTCTGACGGGGGTTTCTGCAGGTCAGGCAAAAATCGGCACCTCCACCGATGAGGCTGAAGGCGGTGCTGCAGCCAGCCCAGCAGCGGCACCTGCTGTCGATGCCAATGGCGTACAGGTACCGCAAGTGCCTACCGCATCACTGGTACGAAGAGCCACCACACAGGAAACTGATCGCCCGAATGTAGACATCCAGGCCGATGAGGATACTAACGCGCTGATCATCACCGCTGCACCCGACGAAATGCGCAGTATTCTAGCGGTAGTTGAACAACTCGATATTCGGCGCGCTCAGGTACTGGTAGAGGCGATAATCGCCGAGCTATCCACGAACAACAGCTCGCAACTGGGTGTGAACTTCGCGGTCAACGGTGCAAGCTCGGATCGTCCGGCGGCCTACACTAATCTGGGCGGCGCAACGCAGGCCTTGATCGGTACCGTAGCCAGTCAGGGGGCATCGCTGAGCCAAGGCTTGTCACTGGCGCTAGGGCGTTTTGGCTCAGGCGGTATCGACTTCGGCATTCTGCTGTCAGCCATTGCCTCCGATTCGGACAACAACATCCTGTCCACACCTACATTGGTGACGATGGACAATCAGGAAGCCGAGATCGTCGTGGGTCAGAATGTGCCTTTCGTCACGGGCCAGCAGCTGTCTTCATCAAACGACAATCCGTTCCAGACCATTGAGCGTCAGGATATCGGTATAAGCCTGAAGGTCAAGCCGCAGATCAACGAAGGCGACAATATCAAGATGGAAATCGAGCAGGAGGTATCGGACGTGAGTAACACGGCGGTAACCGGCGCGACCGATATCACCACCAACAAGCGCTCCATCAAGACAACCGTACTTGTAGAAGACGGCCAGACGCTGGTACTGGGTGGATTGATCGATGATCAGATCAACGACACTCGCGAGAAGGTTCCTTTTCTCGGCGATGTCCCGCTACTGGGTAGCCTGTTCAGATACCGCACTACTCGCAAGAACAAGCGTAATCTGATGGTGTTTTTGCATCCCACCATCCTGCGCGACCCTGAAACAGCAGACTATTACAGTCGCAGTAAATACGATGATCTACGCTCCGCGCAACTGGGGCTGTTTGATAGTGATGATGAACTAAACAAACGCATCCGTCCCAGGCTGCCCGAGCTGCACATGTATTTCGATGGCAAGCGTGTCAACAATACAGATGGGTCTTTGGACACTATCCTGCCAACCTCAGACGCCGCTCCCGCACTTGACGACAATTCAATCTTGCCGCCCCGTGCCAGTGCCGACTCGCTAGGCTCGGAAGATGCATTGATTCGTCAGACTGAACCCAACCGTAAATAATCATAGTGGCCTCTTCAGCCGATTTTATCGACGTGGGTGATCCCGAGGAAATCTTCGGGGCCGACGACAACAGCGCTCTCACCGCTCAACCTGCAATAGCTACCCCCGCTGCGAACGCGGCAGCCGGGAAGGCAAGGGTAGAGTTCAAGGATCTGCCCTACACCTTTGCGAAACGCCATGGCGTTTTGCTGGAGATGACCAGCGACGGACAACTACTGCTGGTGCATCGGCCGGGCATACAGGTGTCAGCACTGTCTGAGGCGCGACGCAAGGCAGGTCAGGCTCTTAAGCTGGACCCTGTCTCAACTGATGATTTTGACGCAAGACTGACACGCCATTACGAAGGTGAAACGGGTCAGGCGATCGATATCATGGACGACTTCGGCGATGACCTGAATCTTGCTCAGCTGGCTAATGCCCTGCCTGAGCCTGAAGATTTGCTCGAATCTACTGACGATGCTCCGGTTATCCGACTGATCAACGCCATGCTGACTGAAGCGGTTCGAAAACAGGCATCTGATATACACATTGAGCCGTTCGAAAAGCGTCTGGCCGTGCGTTACCGCGTGGATGGTGTCATGCAGAAACTACTGGATCCGCCTCGAGCCATCGCACCGCTGGTCATATCCCGCCTGAAGGTCATGGCTAAACTGGATATTGCAGAAAGACGACTGCCTCAGGATGGACGTATCAGCTTGAGAGTAGCCGGGCGCCCGGTCGATGTTCGTGTGTCTACACTGCCCTCCGGACACGGTGAGCGCGTGGTCCTCCGACTCCTCGACAAGCAGGCAGGTCGTCTGGATCTGGAGCAGCTGGGTATGCCCTCAGGCGCTCTGGAGTCTTTGCAGAATAGCTTGTCACTCTCACACGGCATCATTCTGGTTACCGGGCCAACCGGTTCGGGAAAGACCACAACGCTTTACGCTGCTCTGGCAAAGCTCAACACGACAAAGTATTCCATTCTGACTGTTGAGGATCCTATCGAGTACTACATCGACGGTATCGGGCAAACTCAGGTTAACAACAAAGTAGAACTCGACTTTGCCCGTGGCCTGCGCGCCATACTCAGACAGGATCCGGATATTGTCATGATCGGTGAGATACGTGACATGGAAACAGCTGAAATTGCGGTTCAAGCCTCCCTTACTGGCCACCTGGTGCTGTCAACCTTGCACACAAATACAGCGGTAGGTGCCGTCACAAGACTGCGCGATATGGGAATTGAACCCTTTCTTCTCTCGTCGAGTCTGGTGGGACTTGTCGCCCAACGGCTGGTCAGGTTGCTGTGTACGCATTGCAAACGTTCACACACGCCAACAGACGGCGAGCTGCGATCATTGAAACGAACTGCCGAGCAAGTGTCCCATATGTGTGAACCGCATGGCTGTGAACGCTGTGCTCACACCGGCTATTCCGGACGTCAGGGAATCTATGAGGTCGTGGCGGTTGATGAGACGATGCGCGGCATGATCCACGACGGGGCATCTGAACTCGATATCGAGCGATACGCCCGAACTCGTAGCACGGGCATCACGGACGACGGTATGCGCCTTGTCACAGAAGGAAAAACCTCTCTGGAAGAAGTTCTGCGTGTAACCAGAGAGGGCTGATGGCCGCCTTTGAATACCTTGCGCTTGATGAGCGTGGGCGCGAAAAAAAGGGTGTCCTGGAGGCCGACACGGCCAGACTTGCCAGGCAATTACTACGTCAGCAGAGCCTGACGCCGCTGGAAGTATCCGAAACCTCCGGGCGAACTAAGAATAAAGACCGCGGCAAGAACAGTAAAGGCGACACCAAGGGACCGGCAGTACCGACTTTTCGGGGTGGCATCAAGACCAATGATCTTGCTCTGATGACCCGGCAGATCGCAACGTTAAGTGCCGCAGGCACCCCACTTGAAGAGTCGCTATCGGCTGTTAGCCGACAAACGGAAAAGCAGCGCATCAAGTCCCTGTTACTGTCTGTTCGCGCCAAAGTCATGGAAGGTTATAGCTTTGCGGCAGCGCTCGCGGACTATCCAAAGGTGTTTCCGGAGATCTATCAGGCAACGGTATCGGCAGGTGAGCAGTCGGGACATCTCGATGCGGTGCTGGAACGATTAGCCGACTACACCGAAGAGAGGCAAGCCGCCAACGCTACGGTAAAGAAGGCGTTGATTTATCCGAGTGTTCTGGTGGTAGCCAGTATTCTCATTGTCGGCTTTCTATTGGCCTACGTCGTACCGCAGGTAGTTCAGGTTTTTGACGGCATGGATCAGGAATTACCCGCTCTGACTCAGGCCATGCTGGCCACCAGTGCGTTTGTACGGCAGTGGGGTTTACTTGTGGCCATTGTGACCTTTGTCGCTATTGTAGCGTTTCAAAAAGCCATGAAAGGTGAGTCCTTCAAGACTCGGGTTCACAGCCTCTTACTCAAGCTTCCGCTGTTCAAGCGATTGATTCGCGGCTTTAACACCGCACAGTTCGCACGAACCTTGAGTATTCTGGCTGCCAGTGGCGTGCCTGTGCTGGAAGCGCTGGATATCGGCGCTCAGGTTATCACCAATCGACCGATGCGTAAGGCGGTGGATACTGCGGCTGCGCAGGTTAGAGAGGGATCTACGCTCAGCGATGCGCTGGAGCGTACCGGTTATTTCCCTCCGATGCTGTTGCACCTCATCGCCAGTGGCGAATCATCCGGACAGCTGGATTCCATGCTGGAGAAGGCCGCTACTCATCAGGAGCGGGAACTCAACTCCCTGATGGCTATTTTTCTCGGGCTGTTTGAGCCAGTGGTAATACTGATAATGGGCGGCGTGGTACTCACTATCGTACTGGGCATCCTGCTACCCATATTCGAGATGAATCAGCTGGTCAACTAGACGAGCCAGCTAACACCCAGCGCGTAGTGCTGCGCCCGGCTCCAAGGCTAGAACCTCAATCAATGCTGAGGCCGCTTGAAGGGCAGGATGTCGGCACCACCGGCGGGCACAGTACGGGCCACTGTACACAATTGGCCAGCGTAGGGCCACAACTGATCAGCATCCATCTGCTCACACGCGCGGCGGATCATGAGCTCGGTAATCTCATGTTCAGTGCCCGTCTCGTCAACCGTTGCGCACGTGGTGAGTACGTCCGGTAACGGTGCCAGTATGTCTGCTCGACGTAGGTTGCAGTGTTTCATTTCTCGATTCCTTTTTCGCACACGCAAAATTCACTTCTAGTGCTACAACGCAAAACTGTGACCACCTGAGCGATAACGGTTGCTCACAGGTTTACGCTCACGGCTAGATCTATCCTTTCTCGTTGTTCAATTGAACTATGTGCTCTTTGAATAACGCTATCTGTTCCGGCGTTTTTTCTGGGTATCGCAATGGCAGTGATTCCAGCGCCTGCAGTATCGTCTGTGCCACACACAGCCGCATATAACGTTTGTCATCCGCTGGAATCGCGAACCACGGAGCTGTCTCCGTTGATGTCTGATTCAGCAAGCTCTCGTAGGCTTCCATGTACTCATCCCAGCGATGTCGGGTTGTCAGGTCACTTTCCGAAAATTTCCAGTATTTCTCAGGGGTAGTCAGACGCTTCAGAAAACGCTCCTTCTGCTCTTCCTTCGACACATTCAGCCAAAACTTCAGAACAACCGTGCCGTTTCGAGACAGGTGTTTCTCGTGGTCCCGAATTGACTCGAACCGTTCCTTCCATAAAGAGGCGTGGTCATGCTCAGGCAAACGCTGATTGGCCAGGTATTCGGGGTGTACCCTAACGGCGAGCACTTCTTCGTAATAGCTGCGATTGAAAATCCCGATCCGCCCACGCTCTGGCAAGGCCTTTACCGTTCTCCATAACCAGTCGTGTTCCAGCTCTTTATCGGACGGCGCTTTGAACGACGACACTTGGCACCCTGCCGGGTTGACGCCACTCATGACGGCTCTGATGGTGCCATCCTTGCCAGCCGCGTCCATAGCCTGAAAGACCAGCAACAGTGAAAAGCGATCGTCTGCATAAAGCTTGCGTTGCAGCTCGCTAATCTTTTCTACACATTTGGCGAGCTCTTTTTCAAGCTCCTTTTTGCCCGCTACCTCATCTGGAGGTGTGGTGACACTAGTAGCCACTGAGAAGTGCCCGTCATCGGGTACCCTGAAAGGTGAGTCCAGATGACTCATGCATCAGCCCCGATGGCTTGCGTTGCGGGTATCGCCGCACACTGGGTGCCTGTGCCACGCATGCTGCAATAGCCACCCGGGTTTTTCTGCAGGTATTGCTGATGGTAGTCCTCAGCGTAATAGAACTCCGGAGCCGGCATGATTTCAGTGGTGATGGCACCGTAGCCTTGCTCTTTTAACGCTGCCTGAAATACGCTCTTGCTGGTCTCTGCCCGTTCGAGTTGTTCCGGGGTAGATGTGTATATACCCGAACGGTACTGTGTGCCTCTATCAGGACCTTGCTGCATGCCCTGGGTGGGATCATGCGATTCCCAGAAAAGCTTGAGCAATGCATCGAAGCTGATCTGCTCAGGATCATAAACCACGAGCACAACCTCGTTATGACCGGTGCCACCAGAGCAGACTTCCTCGTAAGCGGGGTTCGGAGTCAGGCCGCCAGCGTAGCCTACAGCCGTGGTGTACACACCTGCCTGCTTCCAGAAGAGACGCTCGACACCCCAGAAGCACCCCATGCCAAAAACGCACTGTTCCAGGTGATCCGGAAACGGACCGGTCATGGGGTTTCCGGTAACGATGTTGACCGATGCAACAGGCACAGCTACTGATCGGCCAGCCAAAGCTTCCGACGCACTGGGGAGTGTTGTTTTTTTTCCCAACCCAAACACTGATTCGACTCCGCATGCCCGTCGCGCAAAGGCTCAGGCGTTCGTTCACAGCGCGGCTGCACTGCTATATCGTCGAACAGTACATACCAATGCTTAAACGAAACTGAAACGGACAGGGCCGGATAGGATTTATTGCACGGTTTTGTAAATTTGGCGGGTTACTTTGCTCGTGCAGCATAAAGTGTAGCCAAACATTTACAGAATACCAGCACGGTTTTACTTCGTTCTCAGTGCATTTGTGTGCATCTGTGTCCATGACTGTGACAAACCGTAAATTTGCCACGATAAATCAGGGCGCGGCACAGGCGTTAGCGATTGGTGCCGAGCTGGCGCAGGAAACAGACAGGGCTCAGATTAAAACAACCCGTAACGACCTGCATAGACCAGCACAAGCAAGGCCAGCCCTGCAATCAGGTTTATCAGCACCACTAGACGAACCCGATTGAGTGCGATGCCAGCTTCTGCCCAATCCTCCTGTAATACCGCGGCCGTAAACTTAGGGTACGGAATAAAGTACAGGAAAACAAACAGACCCATCATGATCAGACCCAACAAGTGCATGATGTGCACATAGACCGGTGCAATTGCAAAGCCTCCGAAGACGCTGAAGATAAGCCAATAGCCGGTTAGGAGTAGGACCAGTACTGACATCCAGACCCAGGGAAAGAACCGCTTGAACACACCCGACCACACCGGCAATCTGCGATGCGGTTCCAGCAACATGATTGAAGGGCGCAGTACTACGTAGGCGAAGAACATTCCTCCTACCCAGACCGTGGCCGCCAAACCGTGCAGAGCTATTGCCAACGCATTCATGATTAATTCGAAATCAACAATCAGGGAAACTGACCGGTACTTCTATCACGTTTATAGCCAGTCCACCACGAGCGGTTTCCTTGTATTTGGTTTTCATGTCGGCACCGGTTTCGCGCATGGTCTTGATGACCTTATCCAGGGAGACGAAATGGGTGCCGTCTCCGCGCAATGCGATACGCGAGGCATTGATCGCTTTTACCGAACCCATTGCATTACGCTCTATGCACGGCACCTGTACCAGGCCACCAACCGGATCACAGGTGAGTCCCAGATTGTGTTCCATACCAATTTCTGCTGCGTTTTCCACTTGGGCAGGCGTACCTCCCATAACGGCTGTCAACGCCCCTGCAGCCATTGAGCAAGCTGACCCAACTTCTCCCTGACAACCCACTTCCGCACCGGAAATCGATGCATTTTCTTTATACAAAATGCCTATGGCACCGGCTGTGAGCATGAAATCCACCACACCTGAATCGGAACTGCCAGGAACAAACCGGTAGTAATAATGAAGCACGGAGGGAATGATGCCGGCCGCACCGTTGGTCGGTGCAGTCACCACTCTTCCCCCTGCAGCATTTTCTTCGTTGACGGCTAGCGCATATAGATTGACCCAGTCCATGACGGTCAGCGGGTCACGCAAGGCCGCCTCAGGATGCTGACTGAGTTTCTGATAAAGTTCAGCGGCCCGCCGTTTCACTTTCATGCCGCCAGGCAGGATACCGGTCTCCTGGCAACCGCGTTTCACACAATCCTGCATGACTTGCCACAACGCAAGTAGCTCCTCACGGATGGCGCTTTCAGTACGAAAGGTTTGCTCGTTGCACATCATCAGTTCGCTGATGCTCATCTCGTGCTCGGCACACAATTCGAGCAGGTGATCGCCAGAGGTGAACGGATAAGGCACTGCGGTATCATCAGCCTTGACGACCGGCTCGCCTTGCGCCGCCGTATCGTCTAATACGAAACCGCCTCCAACCGAGTAATAGGTACGTTGCGAAATCACCTCGCCCGCATCGTCAAATGCCATGAACAGCATGGCGTTTGGGTGGAATGGTAGCGATCTGCGCTTGTGCATGACCAGGTCACGACGTTCATCAAAGCGCACACTGTGCCCACTCGGCAAGGTGAAATTGCCACTGTCACGGATACGGCTCAGGCGCTCAGGTATTTGTTCAACATCAACGCTCGTAGGATGTTCGCCTTCAAGGCCCAATAATATGGCTTTGTCGCTGCCATGACCCTTGCCCGTAGCGCCCAACGACCCATACAGTTCAACCTTGCAACGCTGTATTCGCACAACCTCATCAGGCGTTAAAGCGGTCACAAAGCGCCTGGCGGCAACCATGGGGCCGACGGTATGCGAGCTGGACGGACCAATTCCACTTTTAAAGAGATCGAAAACGCTGATAGCCATGGAATAGAACTCTTTCGGCTGGCAGCAAAGGCTGCCCGGAACTGAAGTAAGCGACTACTTTAACGATCTGTCACTGACATTGATGATCTGCAAACGGCCTTGGCCACAATCATTAGCGACATGAGTACCCTTGAATAGCTTTCAAGGATAATAGTGTAGAAACTCATTGATTGTGGCGGCTGCCACTGACACTGAATGGTTTTCCATTTTCACATAGTGACCGCCTTGTAGATAGGCGCCATATCCCCGTAACATTCCGAGTAACTCCCATGCTCCGTTGTTGCAACTCAATAGCCCACCACCTGATTGGCCTGAGTCAATTGAGGCGCTAGTGTATAACGCTCCTTCGTGAAAATCCTGAAGCACGCCCATCGACGTCATGATTGACTGCGCTCGCGGGTAACCCACGGCCCAGACACGCTGCGCCTGTATCGGGTCTAGCCCTGCGATATGCAATGGGCGGATGGATTGAGTGTCTACAGCCAGCACTGCGAGATCGTTGGCGTGATCTACCATGACCAAGTCCGCTGTTCTGAAAGAATCGCCTATACGCACATAGAACTGTCCGCCTCCGGCAATGGCATGTGCCGCTGTCAACACACGGTTATCGTCATAGACAACGCCTGTTGCATGGCTACCATGATCGGTAGCGACCGGCAATATAGCCTGCAGGGTCTTGCGATCAGGCTGTGCACAATGGCTTAACAAGCTCATCGTATCGCGTGACTGCGCCAGACCTTGGTCCGCCTGAGCTGTAGCCACACACAGGCCCGCCACGACTATCGCCAGCACACCTTTAATCATTCTGGCGCTATACATCTATCATCCTCATTGACCCGCCTGAGCCTACTCATGAGTGATAGCGACCATCAGCACGAAGGGTTTACTGCAGCGCCTGCCCGATAGCCAGCACTGCGGCTCATTCGTCAAAGTCGATTCACCATTGGATTGCGGGATTTCTCCCACCCCGTCTGATCTGAACCAGGCACTGTAGTGTCGACGATGCTCGAAGATTCAAACGCATCTGAGTGTATCGCAGGCATACGCTCGACATGCGCGCAGTCGCAGTCGGGTTACTGACGTTGCTAGCCGTTTCTAAGCAACGATGAACTATATGTGTGACAGCAGACCATTCAGTAGCCACAAACTGTGAAGAGCACCCTGAATTACAACGTTGATACCAACGATAGACATTAACAGAGACACAATACTTACCAGAACTGCTATTTTTCAATAAGGCGTATCGGATTATGGCCGTTAGAGATGTACGTGATTGATCAAGTGGGTGGCGATGTCTTTAACGATGTTGATACGAGAAGCGCTTTGAGCGATAACAGCCTGAAGCAGGATGCACTATAAGTTGGCTTGGCAGCCGTAGAAGTCGAATTGCAATCACAACTATAGAGAAACGCCTGATGCAGACCATTTCTAAAGCAGCACACTTGCTTAACATCAGCGAGTTCAAATTGTTCAGCGAAGCCTACTTTGCCTGGTTCGGAGACCGCGCCAACGATACTGACCTGACACTGGTCTTCTCTCAATTCATCATGTTCGGTGAGCTACCCGAGTGGGCCGATCAGTTCGCGCGCTCTATTCTCGATGACCTCGAAGCCAATCGACAGGTCAATCTCAACTCATTCAGTGTTCTGAATCTGTCTCCGCGTCTGGGCAAGCGTCCTGAAATAAGTTTCTCTATCTTGCGCTGATTCGGCGCTACTGACACGTCAATAGCATCTGTTCTACTCACACAGCATCGGCTCACAAGCCGGGAAATTTGTCTGGCGCTACTCAGCTGCCTCTATAAGTTGAATAACCATAGGGATTGAGTAGTAGTGGTACATGGTAGTGCTGGCCATCACCTTCTATTTCAAAAATCACATCCACCAGCGGATAAAAAGAGCTTTGTCCCTTTGCCTGATAGTAGTCTGACAGATAGAAAGTCAATTTGTAAATACCGGCGGGCAAGGCTGAATCTGTCTCTGAGAAACTCGATACCCGGCCATCCTGATCTGTCGCACCTGAGCCCAGCATTATCCAGTCGTCGGTTTGCTGTTGCATCAAGGTGATCAAGACACCCTCGGCCGGTTGACCAGCAGACGTATCAAGAATGTGCGAAGTAATCTGAGTCATGACGCGGGGCATGTCCGAAGTTTAATAGATCCGCCATTGTACGACGATCCGGAGCCGGTCCATCAGACGATACTGTTGTACCATTCCGCGTGGTCGAAAGCCGACCGAAAAATTGCCTTTCCACGACCGGTACTGGAGTGACAGTGTCCATTTTCGAGCAAGATCTTGACAAGTGCCAGGCTAACTACTTGCCGCTGAGCCCAGTGAGTTTTTTGAGGCGAGCGGCCACGGTGCGGCCAGATCAACTGGCCATAGTGCATGGGGATCGGCGCTACAGTTACAGGGAATTCTGGCAACGCAGCCAACAACTTGCAGCCGCGCTGCACAGGAGAGGTGTAGTCAAGGGAGATTGTGTCTCTATCATGGCAACCAATACCCCTGAGATGCTGGAGGCTCACAATGGTGTGCCGCTGATTGGCGCTGTGCTCAACTCACTGAATATTCGTCTGGATGCAAGAACACTGGCATTTATTCTCGACCATGGCGAAGCGCGTGTTCTGATCACTGACAAGGAATTTTCTCCGGTCATCCGAGAAGCTCTGACACTGACAGAACGCAAACTGCTGGTTATTGATATCGACGATTCACTGGCCGATGGCGGTGAGCTGCTCGGCGAAATGGACTATGAAGCGTTCTTGAAGACTGGTGCAAGCCTTGAGTATCCAGACGGAATTACTGATGAGTGGCAGGCCATATCACTGTTGTATACCTCCGGTACAACGGGTAACCCGAAAGGTTGTGTTTATCATCATCGAGGTGCCTATCTCAACGCGTTGGGCAACATGAGCACGATGGGCGTGACGTATCTGTCCCGATACTTGTGGACGCTACCCATGTTTCATTGTGATGGCTGGACTTTTACGTGGGGCGTAACCGCTGCGATGGGGACGCATGTCTGCTTGCGCAAGGTTGACCCGGTGCTCATCTTCCAGCTGATAGAAGCGGAAGACATCACTCACCTGTGCGGTGCACCCATCGTGTTGACCATGCTGGCTAATTCTCCAGAGGATATTCAAAAACGAGCCAGTAAAGCCGTTGAGTTAGCCACAGGTGGAGCCGCACCTCCCTCATCGGTGATCGAATCCATGGAGGCGATCGGTTTTAACGTAACGCACTTGTACGGCCTGACAGAGACCTATGGTCCGGCGACTGTGTGCCTACCTCAGAATGACTGGTCATCCCTACCGTTGCAACAACGTTCAGGGCGTATGGCCAGACAAGGAGTTCACTATGTAACACTGGAAGATGCTGCGATACTAAACGATGAGACTTTGCAGAAGACATTCGCTGATGGTCAGACATTTGGAGAATTGATGATCCGCGGCAACACGGTGATGAAAGGCTATCTGAAAAACCCGACAGCAACTCGTGAAGCCTTTGCAGGAGGTTGGTTCCACACAGGCGACTTAGGCGTTCAGCACGCTGATAGCTATATCGAAATCAAGGATCGTGCTAAAGATATCATTATCAGTGGTGGCGAGAACGTATCCACTCTGGAGGTGGAAGAGGTCCTGTATAGACACCCGGCCATACTGGAAGCTGCGGTCGTAGCGCAGCCACATGACACGTGGGGAGAAACACCCTGTGCTTTCGTCACGCTTCGCCAGACAGGGGGGGCGTCTGAAAGCGATATTATCGATTACTGCAAACAGCATCTGGCAAAGTTCAAGGTACCGCGATCCGTGGTGTTTGGCCCGTTACCTAAAACATCAACAGGCAAGATACAGAAATTTGCTTTGCGCGAACGGGCAAAATCACCTGCGTAGCTCGCTCACTACCAACCGCTCCATTCAGGTGCAGGGCTGACGTGTTGTTTATATCTGCATCCCGATAGCTCATCCGATATCACATTCAGCAACGTTGACAGGCCACTATGCCACTTCCAGTTTCCAGAACGGGACGCAGTATTCGACAGCTACTACTGGCGTTGCCTGTGCTGATATTGATAGCGGTGGGCATTGTTCATGAACCACCCCCGCTGTTCGATGATACCTGCCTGACGGACGACAATGGCGTTGTCGTCTGTGCAGCCAGCGACATGACCCGGACAACACGTGACGGTCAGTCCGTGCTGACGCATCCACGCTACGATCTGAGCGGCAACAATGACCAATCACTGAGCTGGCAGGTTGCCCGTAACGAGACGCTTGCGTTTCAGCTGATAATCAGAAGAGAGGACAGACATGCCGCCAGAGACGTCACGGTTGAGCTAGCCAAATCGGCTGTCCAGACTTCGTTGTTTGCAGCTCATTATCTTGCGGTCGATAATGCAGGCTACCAATGGGGGCCTGACACAAACGTACTGCCTTACCCGGCTCACTATCCCGATGCGCTGGTACCTCAACAGCAAACTTGTACCGGTGCTGCTGTGGAATTGTTCAAACAGGTTAATCTGCCCAATCCGGGTAAAAACCAGAGTCTATGGGTGGATTTGTATATCCCAGATTCACTCGATAGCGGTCAATATCAACAGGACATCCTGATAACAACCGGTGAAGGCGACGGCAGTCACACCACCACGGTAAGCGTTAATCTGGACGTCATTGAAGCGCAACTACCACACCGGCCAACGATTGATGCCGTTGGCGAAACTTACCGCGCGTACAATATGGAAGGAGCCGGATATGACAGAGCCTCTGAAGAATGGAAAACGATGTCACAGTGTTATCAACGGCTGGCACATCAGCACCGCATGGTATTCATTGAAAGAACGCCCGACGCTCCTTCCTCGGACGCTGATTGGGCCAACTATATAGATACATTCGGACCGGCACTCTCAGGCGAGCTGTTTAGTGAGCAAAGTGGTTATTCGGGAACTGGCATGGATACGCCGGTTAGCGTGTGGCGAACGCCTTGGCCACAAGATTATGATGTCGCCGTTGAAAGCGCACAAACGCCACAACAGCTGGATGGCTATAGTGAACTGGCTGCCGAGTGGTCGGCTGTGGCCGCTGAACAGCGTTGGCAGGACACCCGCTTCTTCGCTTATGTTTTTGATGAGGTGGATGGTCCTTCTAGCCTGGCTGAAGAAGAACCCCAGCGACGTGAGTACATCACACGCGTGCACGGCGACATGCAACTGATTCAGGCTGCGATTGATCAAGGTACAAGCGCAGGCTCTGGCAATGCTGAGCCTGTTGATCTTGTCTGGACAAGCCATTCAGACCCGACCATATGGGTTGACGATCCAGACACCACTCTGGTTGATCGCGTGCGACTTTGGGCACCCAATGCCCATGCGGCTAACACCGACTTTCTTGCAAGCCGGATCGCTCAAGGTGAGAGGGCCTGGTTCTATCACAGCGGACATCCGGCGGTCGGCGGTCACTCCATCAATCTTCCCGGTACCGACATGCGTAGCTGGGGCGTTATTGGTGCCCGCTACGGTATGCAGGGACAACTGATGTGGGCCGTTAATCTGGGTAGTGATGAATCACCCTTTGGCGAGCCGAGTTACAAGCCTGACGATGATCGCGTTGGCAATGGCGTGCTGGTCTACCCCGGTAATCAGTTGCCCCGAATCGGTTACGCAGAAGCTCCCGGACCAGTGCCGTCAATGCGGCTTAAAACGTGGCGTCGCGGCTTGCAGGATGCCGAGCTGTACCAGCTTGTCCGTGAACGCTATCCAGAAGAGGCTGATGCGTTGATCAGATCGCTGATACCGCGAGCGCTGCAGGACGCAGTAGCTTACGGCGATACAGCGCCAGCCTGGCCAACCGACGAAGCTGCCTGGATTCAATGGAGAGACGAGCTGCTATTGATGCTGGACCGTCCCTGACAACCTGTGCGCAAAAGACATCTGTGAATTTTTGAGAAACTTGTGCGCGGACGAATTGGTAGTAATTCGTCGCTATATCGGAGGACAATACGTTTGCTAACGGTCATATCACAGGTAGTCTCAAAGTCATAGCGTTCTTTGTAAGCGGCAACCGTGTAATTGTTGATGGCCTTCTGTAACTCGAACATACGCACGCACTAACGAACGCACTTATGACCCTGCGAACGCACGATCATACGGGGTAATCTACGCGATGCGGAAGCTGAGTCTGGCGCACATGCAGTATGTCGGAGATACCTGCTACGGCCACTTCCATCGGTGTGTTGCCAGTTTTTGAATGGCACCCTAGTGGTGCGCTCAGGACAAATAACTCGGCTTCAGAAAACCCTTTTTTCGTTAGTCGGCTTCTGAAACTGCTGGCCTTTGATCTTGATGCAATCAATCCGCAATAGCGCGCGTCACCCCTCGCCAGAACTGCTTCTACCAAATCCAGATCTGTCTCATGGCTGTGGGTCATGATGAGGTAGTAACATCCGGGTGCGCAGGATTCAACACTTGCATGCGGGTTGTTTGTCATCAGAGCGATCTCTATGCCAGCCTGAGGTGATACTGAATCCGTCTCGGACGCTACGCTGATGCACTGTTGCAACTTTTCTAGCCATTCTGGTCGGGGGTCGTGAAACGTCGTCAGGCAAGGTAGTCGCTGTGCGATACGTGCAACCTCTTGAGCCACATGGCCCGCTCCAAACACATGTACCTGAAAATCATTAGCCCATTGACAATCGAACTGCAGATTGACTCGACCGCCGCAGCACTGCGCTAGGTCATTACCTAGCGTAAAACTACGATAACTGATGACAGGATCAGTCTTCCCTGATGCGAGCAACTCGCGGGCGTGTGTAATCGCTTCCAGCTCCAGTGCGCCGCCGCCCAGCGTGTCTGAAAAACTTTCGGCATCCACCACCATGCGTGTACCGAGCTTGCGAGGTGCCGAGCCCGTAGATTCAACGACAGTGACCAGCACGCAGGAGCGATTGCCTTTTGCATGCGTTGTCAGCGCTTGTAACCAGTTCATCTATCGTGCGTATTGAGGATTGGAATGGATGGGTCTTGCGAATCGGTAGTACTGGCTTGGTCGGCGGTAAGCACTGTACAGACACGTAACACTTCTTCAGGAGTTGCCGGCGCATTCAGCGCAGGAAACCTCTTGTACTCTGCCACCGATGCTATCGCATCGCGTATAGCAGCAAAGACAGACATGGCCAACATCAACGGAGGTTCACCTACTGCCTTGGAGTGAAATACTGTGGCCGCCTCGTTAGGACTGTTCTGTAACAACGCGACATTGAATTGTTCTGGCATATCACCGATTGCCGGAATTTTATACGTTGCGGGGCCGTCCGTTAGCAACCGTCCTTTGTCGTCCCAGCCAAGTTCCTCATGAGTAAGCCAGCCTGCCCCCTGCACAAAGCCGCCTTCTATCTGCCCGATATCAATCGCCGGATTGATAGATCTACCAACATCATGGAGGATATCGGTACGTAGCAGCGTAGTCTCTCCTGTGAGGGTATCAATCTGTACTTCGCTCACTGCAGCCCCGTTGGCATAGTAGTAAAAGGGCTGACCTTTGGCCGCATCACGATCGTAGTAAATTTGTGGTGTGCGGTAATAGCCTGTCGCCGATAACTGGATACGATCCTGATAAGCGGCGCTGGCCAGTTCCGGCCATGTATATTTTACGGTGTGGGTACTACCTGCACTACCTGTACTACCTGCACTACCTGCACTACCTGCACTACCTGCACTACCTGCACTACCTGCACTTCCTGCACTTCCTGCACTTCCTGCACTTCCTGCACTTCCTGCACTTCCTGCACTACCTGCACTACCTGCACTACCTGCACTACCTGCACTTCCTGCACTTCCTGCACTTCCTGCACTTCCTGCACTACCTGCACTACCTGCACTTCCTGCACTACCTGCACTACCTGCACTTCCTGCACTACCTGCACTACCTGCACTAAGCATCGTGTCTACGTCAACTATCTCCGCCTCTTCGCTGACATTGCTTAAGGCTGCACCCGTAACTACTATGCGATCATCTGCAAAGCAGATGTCGTCAGCAGCGACGCTGTGTTGCTTCGCAAGATATTCCACCAGTCTCATGCGTAGCTTTTTTGCTGCATATAGTGCAGCCATACCATTCAGGTCGGTGCCCGATGACGCAGCGGTGGCAGAGGTGTTCGGAACCTTATCGGTTCTTGTTGCCATGATAGCCACTCTATCGAGCGACATCCCCAACTCTTGCGCAACTATTTGCTGTACCTTGACCATCAGCCCTTGGCCCATTTCAGTACCACCATGATTCAGTTGTGCACTGCCATCGCTGTAGATGTGCATCAATGCGCCCGCCTGATTCAGGTGCTTGACGGTAAATGAAATACCAAACTTTACAGGCGTGATGGCTATTCCCTTTTTCATCACCGTACTGCTGGCATTGAAGGCTCTAGTCTCTTCTCGCCGACGGACATAGTCAGACGAGGCTTCGAGCTGATTCAGTAATTCCGGAACCGTGAACGTCTCCACTGCCTGGTAGTAAGGCGTAATATTACGCGTCACTTTTCCGTAGAGGTTGATACGCCTTATCTCGAGTGGATCTTTGTTCAAGGCGAAAGCAATTTCATCAATGACCGCCTCCATGGCCATCATGCCTTGAGGTCCGCCGAAACCTCGGAAAGCTGTGTTGGACACTGTATGTGTTTTACAACGCAAACCATCGATCGTAACATTTGGCAGATAGTAGGCATTGTCGCAGTGAAACATAGCGCGGTCTACAATTGCATCCGACAAGTCAGGTGAGTTACCACACTGCCCTGCCAGCACATATTCAATTCCCGTAATCATGCCCGCATCATTAAACCCGACATCATAGCGGTTCAAAAACCCGTGTCGCTTGCCGGTCATCAGCATGTCATCACGACGCGACAATCGGCAACTGACAGAAACCCCTTGTCGCAACGCAAATAGCGCTGCAAATACTGCACACGCAGTGGCGTGTGTCTCCTTGCCACCAAACCCACCACCCATCCGGCGCACAATCACATTCACTCGGTGCATGGAGATACCCAGCACCTTAGCCAGCAAGTGTTGTGTCTCCGTCGGATTCTGATTGCTGGACCAGACAGTAATACCGCCATCCTCTTCTGCAGAAGCGCGTGCCACCTGCCCTTCCAGGTAGAAGTGTTCCTGCCCGCCTATGTGTAACTCACCCTGAAGTCTGTAAGTCGCTTTCGCCAGAGCCTTTGCCATTTCGCCACGCTGCATACGATGCGGCGGGCGAACATAAAATTCGTCAGCGATCGACTCTTCTATATCAAGGCGAGGCTTATAGGTGTCGAACGTCATGGACGCTTTCAGCGCGGCTTGCCGTGCAGCACGATGTGATAAGGCAGCAACAGCGAAAACAGGTTGTCCCATAAACTCAACCACCTCATCGACCAGTAGAGGATCACCTCCAAAAACAGGAGCGATGTCCGTACCGTGCTGCAAGTCTGCGAATGTCAGCACGTCGATAACACCAGCGCTGGAACGAACGACATCCAGATCCAGAGTGAGTAGCTTCCCGTGCGCAATAGTAGCTTGTCCTATTGCCACATGCAGTTGCCCGGCAGCAGGCTCTATATCATCGACATATCGAGCCTTGCCAGTAACATGCTCAACAGCGCTATCGTGTGGCTGCGTGATTCCGGCAATACTCATGACACACGCTCCTCAGATGTTGCGTCGTGATCCAGCCATACGCGCTGCAACAAATTCTGCGCAACCTGCAATCGGTAACCGGCACTGGCGCGTGCATCGCTGATAGGACTCAACTCCTCTGCCATAGCTTGCTGTGCCTTGTAAACTGACTCTTCGTTGAATGCCACTCCATTGAGTTGCGCTTCTGCGTGTCTTGCCCTGATAGGGGTGGCTGCCATACCACCAAAAGCGATTCGACTATCCGTTATCGTGCCATCGTTTTGTTGCAAATGGATGGTCATGCACACACTCGAAATATCATCGTCGGTGCGTTTACTGACCTTGTGCACGGCAAAGAGGCTGGACTTGGTCGGCAGGGCAAAGCTGACAGCTTTGATAAATTCGCCTCGCTGCAACGTGGTTTCGCGGTAACCCAGAAAATGGTCCTCAAGCAACAGCTGACGAACCTCATCGCCTTTTTGCAGTATCAGCGTCGCATTCAGCGCAATCAGCAATGGCGGCAAATCGCCAATAGGCGAGGCAGAACCAATGTTGCCACCTATTGTTCCCTGATTTCGGATCTGATCGGAACCGAATCGAAGTAACAATTCGTGAGCACTTGGAATGCGCATCCGCAGCAAGGCCATACAGTCAGTCAATGTAACTGCACTACCTATCAGCAAATGAGTATCACTGACCTCAATATCAGTCAGCTCAGGCACTGCGATAACGGACAGCAGCAGCGGCAACTCTTTCATTTGTTGCGTGACTTCCAGCGCCAAGTCTGTACCACCAGCGAGAAGGCGAGCCTCAGGGTGTTTGAGGTAGAACTCGGACAGTGCTTGCAACGTGTGTGGCTGGAAATATCCTCTGGGTTGTATGTTGCCTGTACCTGTACCTGTACCTGTACCTGTACCTGTACCTGTACCTGTACCTGTACCTGTACCTGTACCTGTACCTGAATCAGACAGCATTTCTGCCGCCTGCATGTTGAGTTGCTGCAGTACCTCGACTACAGAAAATTCTGCATCAACCCAATCTGACTGATGTTCTGCTCGACCGTCCAGCGCTCTTTCAGCAGCTCGCTTGATCGGTCGATAACCCGTGCATCGACATAGATTGCCACCCAGAGCCTGATCGACACGGCCCTTGAGCGCTTCAACAGGATCATCTTGTTGATACAAGGCATACATCGACATCACAAAGCCTGGTGTGCAAAACCCACACTGGGATCCATGCTCTTCAACCATGCATTGCTGCACAGGGTGCAACATTTCATTGACTGCCAACGACTCCACGGTCAACAACTGCTTGCCGTGTAAAGCACCGACAAATGTGATGCAGCTATTGATGGATTGATAGATCAATTGCGCATCTGTATTTGCTGCTACAGCCAGGCTGGCGACAACCACAGTGCAGGCACCACAATCGCCCGAGCCACAGCCCTCTTTTGTACCGGTTCGCTGCTGATGAATTCTCAGCCAGTCCAGAACAGTCAGGTCAGCTTCTACGGTGTTCAATTCGACAAGCTGGTTGTCAAGAAGGAATCGGATCATGCAGGCGTTTCCACAAACAGTTCTGTCTTGCTGAAGCTTGTCACATTGATGAGCCCGATATCGGAGATTCGTAATTCCGGGATGACTACCAATGCGAGCAGGGAATGCTGCATGTAGGCATTGTTGAGCGAACAGCCACACTCACGCATGGCAGTGACCAATTGCTGTGCCTTGTCAGCCACAACCTCTGCACGTTCATCCGATATCAATCCCGCAATGGGTAGCTCTACCATTGCCAGCTCTTTGCCTTGTGAAAATAACGTAACACCGCCACCCACCTCGGCCAGTCGGTTGGCAGCCAGAGCCATGTCGTTGTGATCGGTCCCCACCACGATCATGTGATGCGAGTCGTGCGCCACTGTAGACGCCAGTGCACAAGGTACGTTGTAGCCGAACCCGGAAACCAGACCATTGACTACGGCGCCAGTTCCTTCATGCCGTTCCACCAAGGCGATCTGACAGACGTCAGCTTCAGCGTTCATCTGAACATGACCATCAGTCACACTCATCACAGATTCCAGCGCACGCGTAGGCGCTTGATTCTCTATAACACCGATCACTCGCGCGGTAACGGTGCCGCCCGAATTATCGGGTGCTTTGATGATGAAGTCCTCGCTTGCCAGCTTCTTACCCATATTGACTGTGTTTTTTGCAGTTTCAGGATAGGGATACGCGGGGATATCAGCAGTCAGCGCACCCTTTTCTGCCAGTAAATGACCCTGAGCATAAACTGCTTCTACAGGCAGCTCAACCAGGTCGGAAGTGAGTATCAGATCTGCCCGTCGCCCAGGCGTGATCGATCCCAACTCACGCTCCAGACCGAAGTGTTCCGCCGTATTCAGGGTAGCCATCTGAATGGCCGTAATCGGTTTAATACCCTGAGCAATGGCATGCCTGACTACACGGTTCATGTGCCCGTCATTAACCAGCGTACCGGAGTGAGAATCATCCGTGCACAAGATGAAATAGCGCGGATCAAGTCCGTGTTCAGTGATGGCTTTTATCTGCGGTGCAACGTCGTACCAGGCAGAGCCCAGTCTGAGCATGGACCGCATGCCTTGGCGAACTCGTGCAATGGCATCTTCAACCCGCGTTCCCTCATGATCATCGGCAGGCCCACCGGCAACGTAACCATGAAACGGCAGACCCAGATCCGGTGAGGCGTAGTGACCACCCACGGTTTTGCCCACCGCACGAGTGGCAGCGATTTCACCAAGCATTTTCGGGTCATTATTGGCCACACCAGGGAAGTTCATCACTTCGCCCAGCCCGATAATGTTAGGCCACTGCATGGCCTCCTTGACGTCATCAACGCCCAGTTCAGCGCCAGCGTGTTCCAGCCCCGGTGCTGAAGGGACACAGCTGGGCATTTGCACGTAAACGCTCACTGGCAGTTGCATGGCTTCATCGTGCATCAGCTTGACACCGGCCACACCCAGCACGTTACCAATTTCGTGAGGGTCGATGAACATCGACGTCGTACCGTGCGGAATAACGGCTCGAGCAAATTCAGTCACGGTCACCATGCCACTTTCTACGTGCATGTGGGCGTCACACAGCCCGGGCACCAGATATCGACCACCGGCATCCACAAGGTTTGTATCAGCACCAACAGTGTGAGACGCATCGGGGCCTACGTACGCGAATCTACCGCAACTGATGGCGACATCGGTACCGGGAATGATCTCGCCAGAATGCACATTGACCCATTTTCCGTTTCGAATAACCGTGTCCGCAGACTGGCGCCCAGTGGCCACATCCGTCAATGTGGCGGCACATTCATGCCAGTGCGCAATTCTCTTCATGATCGCTATCCCTCATGTGGTTGTCGCTGCCACATCACAAAATGGCCAGAAACCTGCATTTCTCACTGGATTTACGGCACCGCTATGGTGACCAGATGGCACCCGAAGCATGCATTTGTTCGTTATAATGGTGCGTTTACTGCCATCAGGGTAACTTGCTGGCCACTGTGTATCCCCACTACCATTCAGTAACACTCCATCAAAGGGGTGCATGACAGGCGCGCCTGCCGCGTCTACAGGACTCTATCGTGATCCAGAAACTTCGTAACATAGCCATCATAGCCCATGTCGATCATGGCAAGACAACGTTGGTAGACAAGCTCCTGCAGCAGTCCGGCACACTGGACATGCGCAAGGAACAAACAGAAAGACTGATGGATTCCAACGCTATCGAGAAAGAGCGTGGAATCACAATCCTGTCCAAGAACACAGCCATTCGCTGGAACGACTACCGCATCAATATCGTTGACACTCCGGGGCACGCAGATTTTGGTGGGGAAGTCGAGCGCGTTCTGAGTATGGTGGATTCAGTGCTGCTGCTGGTTGATGCCGCTGAAGGCCCCATGCCACAAACACGCTTTGTTACACAAAAAGCGTTTGCCATGGGCTTTCGTCCTATTGTCGTCATTAACAAGATTGATCGGGAAGGCGCTCGACCTGACTGGGCACTTGACCAGACCTTCGAACTGTTTGATAACCTAGGCGCTACCGATGAGCAGCTTGATTTCCCGGTTGTCTATGCGTCAGCCGTTAATGGTTACGCAGGCTTGGAGCCCACCGTTACCGAAGGTGACATGACGCCACTATTCGAAACCATTATCGAAGAAGTGCCTGCACCGGATGTCGATACAGATGGCCCTCTGCAGATGCGCATCAGTTCGCTGGATTACAACAGCTATGTGGGCGTTATCGGGATCGCACGTATTCAACGTGGCCAGCTTCGCCCTAACCAGCAAGTGCGTGTTGTCAGCGCAGAGAAGAAAGAACGTAATGCCAAAGTACTGCAGGTTCTAGGTTTTCACGGCCTCGAACGCATAGAAACTGACATGGCTCAGGCTGGCGATATCGTTTGCATCACGGGTATCGACAAGCTGAATATCTCTGACACGCTATGTGATCCGGCAGCTGTGGAGCCGATGACACCACTGACTGTTGATGAACCAACAATAAGCATGTTATTTCAGCCCAACAGCTCACCGTTTGCAGGCAAGGAAGGCAAATACGTCACCAGCCGTAATATCTGGGATCGCTTACAGACTGAGCTGCTGCACAACGTGGCACTGCGTGTAGAACGTACTGAGCAAGGTGAGACGTTCAAGGTTTCAGGACGAGGCGAGCTGCATTTGTCCGTACTGATCGAAAACATGCGTCGTGAAGGTTACGAGATCGGTGTTGGACGCCCTGTCGTTATCACCCGAACCGGTGAAGACGGTAAACAGGAAGAGCCGTACGAACAGATCACTATCGATGTAGAAGAGCAGCACCAGGGTGCCATCATGGAAAAGATGGGTGAACGTCGCGCGGACCTGAAAGACATGGTCCCTGATGGCAAAGGACGAGTTCGCCTGGACTACATCGCACCCGCTCGTGGCATGATTGGTTTTCGTACTGAATTCCTGACAACCACATCAGGTACAGGTCTTATCTACTCCGTATTTGATCACTACGGTCCGCAGCTGAAGCTGAACATCGGCCAGCGTCGCAATGGCGTGCTGATCTCTAATGGTCAGGGCAAGGCATCAGGTTTTGCCTTGTGGAACCTACAAGAGCGTGGCAAGTTGATTGTCGATGCCAATGTGCAAGTGTACGAAGGCCAGGTTATCGGTATTCACTCACGTGATAACGACCTAACCGTCAACTGCCTTAAAGGCAAGCAGCTGACCAACGTTCGTGCGTCGGGTACCGATGAGAACATCGTGCTGACACCGTTTATCAACATGAGCCTCGAGCAGGCGCTGGAATTTATTGACGACGACGAACTGGTCGAAGTCACTCCCGAATCCATCCGCGTCCGCAAAAAAGCCCTCACCGAAAACGAGCGCAAGCGCAACTCCCGCCAACCCAAAGCCAGCTAACCAGCGGATCAGAGGGGGTCAGACCACCGTATGTATCTGTTTTTTATATGTATTCATCGTTTTTAGACACCGTTTCCGCGCTTAATTGACGTTTTTAGCGTGGAAAAGGTCGATTTAGTGGCGGCAAAAGTACGAGGAAAGTTTCATTGGTCTATAAAAATTAGCCCGCGGCAACAATTATGGTCCGACCCCAAAGATTTACTTGAGCTAAAGATATTAGCCCGCGACAACTCTCGTGGTCCGACCCGCAGCTAGGTAGGCGGTGGTTTGCATCTCGAAGAGGCGGCTGGCGGCGCGTTCAAATTCGAAGGCGAGGCGCTTGCCTTTGTAGAGTTTGTCGGCTGTGGCTTCAGCTGACACCACGACGTTGACATGTCGATCGTAGAATGAGTCCACGAGATTGACGAAGCGTCTGGCGGCATCATTACTCGATTCATCCATGATCGGCACATCGCTGATCATCACCGTCTGGAACAGACTGGCAATCTCTATGTAGTCGTGCGTTGAGCGCGGTGTATTGCACAGAGTGTCAAAAGAGAACCACACCAGATCTGCCGAGCGTCCTAAAACAGGCAGAGTCCTGCCGTTGAGCTCTATAGATGTCAGCGTATCGATCGAATCCATACGCAATCTCTCGAAGTGTTTCTGCATGGCGCTTTGTCCGTCTTTGAGGGCTTTGCCCTCTCCAGATTTGCTGACGGTATAAATAGGCTCTGTCTGCAGTATGCGCAGGCGATAGTCTGTTTCACCAACCATCTCCAAGACTTGGGTGTTGTTACGAATCTGCGCGATCGCCGGTAAAAAGCGCGCGCGTTGTAAACCGTCTTTGTACAAACCCTGAGGCGGAACGTTAGACGTGGTAATGAGCGTAACACCACGCTTGAACAACGCTGTCAACAGAGAACCCAATAGCATCGCATCTGTGATGTCATTGACATGAATCTCATCAAGCAACAACAGGCGCGCCCGCAAAGCCCAGTCATCAGCTATCCGACTGATCGGCTCTTCGACGCCCTCAAGCGCCCGCAGGTCAGTATGGATCTGCTTCATGAACTGGTGGAAATGCAGACGAGTCTTGTCCTCAAACGTCATCTCCTCGAAGAAAAGATCACACAAATGTGTCTTACCGCGCCCTACTCCGCCCCACAGATACAACCCGCGAATGCCATCGACCTTATAATCCGTGGGCTTCATCCATCTAGCGAATACAGAGCGTGACGGTGGATGCCATGACCGACGTCGAGTCAGATCCGCGCCGATGGTGTGCAGCTTTTCCATCACAGCACGCTGCTCTGCATCGGGCGTCAGAATACCCTGCTCTACTTCTGTCTCATAGCGACTGAAAGGCACAGCGGGCTAAACGTTGCCAGACTTGGCGGCACGAATAGAGCGAATCGCCTCTTTCTGTCGAATCAATACATATTGATGTATCGAGTCTGCCTCTTCGGGCAGCAGATTCACGAACAGGCACTGTACTTCGTCGTTATCTTTTTGCGGCAGCGCATCGACATAACCACTGACAGGTACCTGCCCGGTTGGAAGATCCAGACTGAACGGGTAGCGACGACCAGCTGTTACTACGCCCGCCGGCAGGGTGAATCCGTTCGCACTGACATCAAGCACCCGAGTCAGCTTTCCTTCAATCTGGAGGATAATCGGGTCATTCGGGTCAGGCACTACCTGATAGGCAGTGCGCCCGCTTGCTACTGAATTGATCGTAATATCGTTCATTGTTCAGACGCCTGTAGCGTTACAAACCCGATGTCGCAAGCAACGAAAGACGACTGCGCAAACGCTGTATGTTGTTATCTTCGAGGATGATGGTTGCGCCTCGATACGCAATCTCCGAGATGATCAGCTCTCGCAAGTGTGCAGCTCTCAATCGACCAATCAGGATGCAGATCAGGATAGCGAGGCTAATACCGCAAACGAACGGCAATACTATAGCGCCATTAACAACATCATCGGCAGGGGATACAAACAGCAGTAGTGATCCCAGCATGCCGATTAAAACGGCGTACAACGCTGTAAACCAGAATACATCGGTTGCCAGTTGGTGGGTTCGTCTCTCGGTGGCAAATCGACGTTCCAGAGCGAAACGAAAAGCGTTCTCGTCAGCGGCGTCACCAATCAGGCAGCAAACCTCTTCGAGCTGGATAGAGTTGGAGCGAATTTCAGCGACCCCTAACAGACCATCGCGACGGCTGACATCACAAATTTTAAGCATAGCGCGGATCATCGCCTGCGGAGCTGTGCCACCCCGGATACCTCGTACCAGTGCCAATTGGAGAGCTTGCCCGATGTGGGTAGTTGAGAATGTCAGCAGCAGCGCTGCCAATGCGCCACCGAACACCACGATGACTGGTTGGACTACGTCCACCAGATCCTCGGTGCCACTGAGAAACATCGCCAATCCGATCGACAGCAATGCCGCCGCCAGAATGAGCGGAATCACTTGCCAGATTTCGACGCTTTGTTGTTTGCGCACAAATAAATCTTCTGAAGTCGTCAGTGACACGATGAATGTGGACCGCCAGAAACATAAAAAGGGCTGGTCACCCCGCCAAAAATGTGCTGAGGGAGCGAATCATCAGAAAAGGATAGCAGAATACTTTCAAGGTTAAAGTCTGATTTACAGGGAGTTTCCCGTTAGCTCATCGTACGGAAAATACAATGGCAAACCTGATTCAACGCGCTAGCTCCAACCAGGGTGGAACCTCACGGCCAGACTCCGACAGTTGCCCATCAAGAGCTTTGGCACCGCTCTGCAGTACTTCCAGGTGTTTCCAGAAGACCGGGGAGTGATCCATACACAGCGTGTGGGCCAGCTCATGCAACAAAACATAATCAACCAGCTCTGCCGACAGAAATAGCAGCTTGTAGTTGAGGCTAAGCGTACCCGATGTGGAATAACTGCCCCACACTGTTCGCTGTCCGCGAATCTGAACGCGCGAATAGGCTAGTGCATGCTTTGCGGCGAGCTGCGCCAACCTTGGTGGCAGCAACTGCTTTGCCAGCTTCGCCAGAAACCGGGCAATTTCAGTAGCAACAGATGCCTTATCATCCGGGTTAGCAGTTATGGCCAGTGTAGTCACAACGCCAGCACTATCCGCACAGATGTCAAAGTCCGGTCTTTGCTCTGATAGGTATAAAATGTCGATTTGCCTGTCCATCGATTTGAGGTACAGGTTTCGGGGTGGCCAATGTCGATAATGCTCTGGCGTTTTTGCAACGATATCCAGCATGACCGATTCTACCCAATCACGATGTCTCTCGACAAAGGCGGGCACATCACGTTTCGGAAAACGTCGAGGTATCGTTACAATGACGCCTCTGCCAGGCTCAACACGCAAGCTCAATCGCTTTGCTCGACCCGAGACAACCAGTATGTAGTCTAACGGGGCGGGGAAATCCAGAGTGCTTTGTAACAACAATATCTACCGCAAGATGACGGGCTCGAGCTGCAGAATTGTACCTGCTTTTCCACTCGCAAGTGCGTGTGTGCGTTTGCACATTTACTAAAATACAAGGCACGCATTATGCTTTGCATGCGCTACGCTAACACTGAATAGCAATAACTTCGCAAAGCGCCATGACACTATTGAGTATCACCAGCATTCTAATCACAGTGTCAGCGCTGTTCGCGTATGTAAACTATCGAACACTGAAGCTGCCCAACACCATCGGCATCATGGTGTGCTCGCTGCTGTTCTCGCTGGGACTTGTGTTACTTGGTAACTTTGGCTATTCAGAGGGTGAACGCATTGCCAGCGATATCGTCAGTCAGATCGAGTTCGACAACACGCTGCTTAACGGGATGCTCGGTTTCCTGTTGTTTGCCGGTGCCATGCACATTAACCTTGACGAATTGCTGGCACGTAAGTGGACAATAGGGCTGCTCGCATCGGTCGGCATGATTACCAGCATGTTTCTGGTTGGAACGGGCGCGTATTATCTGTTCCAGCTGTTCGGATACAGTGTGCCTTTCATCTACTGCCTGTTGTTTGGCTCCCTGATTTCACCCACTGATCCCATCGCCGTCATGGGAATACTCAAAACGGCAGGCGCCAGCAAGTCGCTGGAAATCAAGATTGCCGGCGAGTCGCTGTTCAACGACGGCGTTGCTATCGTCGTGTTTCTAGCCATCTTCGGCATGGCTGTCAACGGCGAGACCTTCAATGCTCAGCACATCGCCGTCCTGTTTATCCAGGAGGCGTTCGGTGGCGCTTTGTTCGGGTTTGTCACTGGCTGGCTGGTTCTTCAGATGCTCAAGCGCGTCGACAACTACCAAGTAGAAGTTTTGCTGACTCTAGCGCTTGTGTCAGGTGGATCTACCGCTGCAGCTGGCCTGCACCTGTCTGCACCTATCGCGATCGTTGTCGCCGGCCTGATGATCGGAAATCACGGCCGCAGAGATGCGATGAGCAACACCACCGTGCAGCACCTAGACACCTTCTGGGGGCTGATTGACGAGATACTAAACGCCGTACTATTCCTGATCATTGGTCTGGAGGTGATGGTACTGAATCTGGACTTGCAGCTCTGGATAGCAGGACTCGTCATGGCCTTTATGGTGCTTTGCGCAAGAACTATCTCTGTTAGTTTTCCGGTGACTCTCTTGCGTCGCTTCGGACGCGACTTCCATCCGCATGCAATCAAGATTCTAACCTGGGGCGGTTTACGCGGAGGCATTTCAGTAGCCTTGGCGTTGTCTATACCCGCAGGCACTGAGCGCGACCTGATCGTTGCTGTAACGTACGTCATCGTGGTGTTTTCAATATTGGTTCAAGGCCTCACTATTGGCAAGCTGGTCAAGGCCACCGCAGTTAAAGACAAGAACGAAGAGCCCTATTGAAGAGCACGACAAGTCTGCTGCAGCTTAGCATCCACGCCGCCAGATTGTTGAGCGTCAGAGTCCTGTGTGAGGTGCCCGGGTACCAGCAATTGATGCATGACCTGATGTAGTTCATCAGGGCTCACCGGCTTGTGCAGAACCTGCAAGCCAGACTCTTTAACCTCTTTGAGTCGCTCGGGCGAGGTATCTCCCGTGATGATAACGGCAGGCACATCCAGATTTATGGACTCACGTAGTGCCACGATCGCATCGACGCCGTTGTGCTCATCACCGAGTCGATAGTCCGACATGATCACCTCTGGCGTCTCATCCGTGAGTGCGATGATCTTCAATGCATCCCTGGCAGATTCGGCGAGCATGACTTTGCAGCCCCACCCTTCCAGCATGTGCCGCATGCTTTGTAGCACCTGTACCTCATCGTCAATCACCAGCACACGTCGGCCCTTCGCCTGCATTTCCGTTTCACTGACTACCGTTCGTTTGATCTGCGCAGGATCGCCACCGGGAACAATCAGACGAAACACCGTGCCAGTGCCTTCAACTGATTCCATTTCCAGCGGCAGGTCCATCAGCTCACACAAACGCCGAACGATAGCCAGACCCAACCCCAGACCTTTGCCTCGATCGCGTGAAGGGTTATTCAACTGGTAATACTCAGAGAACACGTCATCCGCAGCGTCCGCTGGTATACCCATTCCCGTGTCGTGCAGGCTCACCAGTTTGGAACCACCCACGTGCTCTTCACACCGCAGCGTGATGGACCCGTTGGCGGTGTATTGCACGGCATTTGATAATAGATTGCGCAGCACTCGTTCCAGCAGAATAGAGTCACTGTAAAAAACGTGCATCTCTGGTTCAACAATCAGCTTGATGCCTTTCTCTTCGGTTTGCTGAATAAACTGCGCACGCAGTTGATCAAACATGGTCCTGACCATGACATGGGTTGGATTAAACTCGATAATCTCCGCATCGAGCCGCGATACATCCAGCAGACTGTTAAACAATCCATTGAGCGCCTCCGCTGACTTGCCCATGTCGTTTATGATTTCCAGCTTCTTAGGTGCGCCCTCACGTTGCCTCAAGGCGCTCAAGAAAAGCCCCATGGCATGCAACGGCTGTCGAAGATCGTGACTTGCTGCTGCTAGAAAGCGGCTCTTGGCGACAACAGCACGTTCGGCAATCTGCTTCTCTTCAGCCAAGCGCTCCACCAGCTGCTCGTTTTCGAACTGAGACCGGATCAACTGGCGATATTGCCGATGCCCCTTCGCGGCCAGAAAGAAATTGACCGCCAGAAACATCATCAGAAGGAGTCCGGTCAACACCAGAGAGTCATTGCCTGACAGGATGTGTGTTATGCCCAACGGAATGATCAAGGGTACTGAGAAGGACAGAAACGAGGGCAGATAGATGCTGCCTGATGCGGCACTTACCGCCACCATACCCGCGAATATGGTGGAGATGAGGAGCAGGTACTCCGTGCTGTAAAGATGGTAGAAAATCAGTGGCCAGACACCCCAGATCATGCCGGCAGTTAGCGTACCGAGCCAGAAAAACGGGCCCCAGATTGATTGTTCGCGTGTTTTCTGATCTGCCTGTAAATAGATTGAAATTACCCACACGCGCAGTAGCGTTGAGATACCCACCGCAGCCAGCCAGAACAGCAACGTGGACTGTGGAAGATGACGCCATAAAAACAGCGTGATAATGACAGCACAGAGGGTTGCGCCAGCCACGAGAACCGGTCCTTGGTTGTAGATCAGCCGGATTTGCTCGTGATAGATTTTGCTATCGAGTGCATTCACTTAAAGACTCCTCTGTCTTCTGCCGGCAGTATGCCACTACAGATCGCTCTCGGGGCGGCTCACACCGTGCCCTGCTGCGCATTTACGCCAGACGCGCACAAACCCCTCTGACAAGTGTGTCTCGGGTTGCACTTTGAGGAACAAAACACACCATTGTCGACCGCTTCTGTCATCCGACTACCCTCCATTGCGTGACGCCGCCGCCCGACTTGGATACCATCAGAGTTTTCCACCAACAAACAAGCGAAAACAAATCATGGCTCAGGAAATAGTCCTTAATTACAAAACCAGCGACGGCACCGTACACGCAGTCGATGCGCGTGTTGGCGACAGCATCATGGATACAGCTATCAAGAACGATATCGATGAAGTGGTTGCAGAATGCGGCGGTAGCCTCATCTGTGCGACCTGTCACGTCTATCTCGATCCTGAAACGGCTGCATTGTTCGACGAACCTGAAGACTTCGAGCTTGAAATGCTCGAAGGTGTCGCCGCAGAACGCAGAGAAAACTCTCGATTGAGCTGCCAGCTCAGAGTCAAACCTGAACTAGCCGGGCACACCATCGAGACTCCAGACCGCCAGTAACCCATCATGTCCAGCCAGATGCCTCCAGCCTCCGGACCAACCCCTGTCGCCGCTTTCGACAGAATCGGGGAAGAGAACGCTTTTTCCGTATTGGCTCGAGCCGGTGCTCTGGCGGCCACGGGCCGGGATATTATCAATCTAGGCATTGGCCAGCCGGACTTTCCCACGCCACCTCATATCGTAGACGCAGCTGTGCGAGCAATGCGCGACGGACAACACGGCTACACCCCCTCAAACGGCATACCGGCTTTGCGCGAGGCAGTCGCGGCTGATCTTGCAAGCCGCTACGACACATCTGTGGACGCAGAATCGGTGATGATTGTGCCCGGTGGCAAGGTCACCATGTTCGCAGCCATCATGATGTTTGGCGAGCCAGGTGCTGAAATTCTGTACCCGGATCCCGGATTTCCCATCTACCGCTCCATGATCGAATTCACCGGAGCTACACCTATACCCGTACCGATCCGCGAATCCAATCAGTTTGCTTTTTCAGCCAGTGAAACACTGTCACTAATCACACCGCAGACTCGGCTCCTTATCATCAATTCTCCGGCAAATCCGTGCGGTGGCGTAACACCTCGCAGCGAAATGGATGCACTGGTAGCAGGTCTTTCAGCTCATCCTCACGTAGCCATACTGTCTGACGAGATTTATGATCAGATGACTTACGACGACACAGAGCATGTCTCACTGCTTAGCTATCCGGCTATACGCGACAGGCTGATTTTATTGAACGGATGGTCCAAGACGTATGCGATGACCGGCTGGAGACTGGGATATGCCGTGTGGCCACCGAGCTACCTGGATGCCATACGCAAGCTGGCTGTCAATTGCTGGAGTTGTGTCAATGCACCGGCACAGTTTGCTGCACTGGAGGCTATCACAGGACCGCAGGATGCTGTCCACAGCATGATGGATGCGTTTGCTGAGCGTCGAAAAATTGTTGTACAACGGCTTAATGACATAAGCGGAGTGAGCTGCCTGACGCCCAACGGCGCGTTTTATGCGTTTCCTAATATCACTGAAACTGGCTGGCAGGCAAAGGAGCTGGCCAACTCATTGCTCGAGGACGCAGGCGTAGCCACCATTGGTGGACCAGACTTTGGTGTGTTCGGAGAGGGCTACATCAGAATTTCATACGCCAACTCGCTTGATAATATTGAACGTGCCATTGATCGAATCAAGGCTTTTGTTGAGTGATACTCCAATCGCTCACACAGGCAGGCACGCAAACGCTTTACAGCCAATCGGCGTCAGACACACTGGCAACACAGTGTATAAAATCACTATCAGGAGTGTAGATTCCCATGGTCCAGAGCCCGATGCCCGATATTGCCACGCGTGTCTATAACCATAATTTCAAGCTAGACCCTATCGTACGTAGTCTGCTTGACACCGACATCTACAAGCTGCTGATGTTGCAGAACATCTGGTCAGAAAAGCCAGATGTACCTGTCACATTTTCGCTGATAAACCGTACCCACACGGTAAAACTGACTGAGGAAATCGATGAACAGGAGCTGCGAGCACAGCTTGATCACGCCCGCTCTATAAAAATCACCAAGAAGGAATTGATCTGGCTAACGGGTAATACCTTTTACGGACGGGAGCGTCTGTTCACCAAGGAGTTTCTCGAATGGCTCAGGCATTATCAACTGCCTGCGTACCGATTGAATGTCAAAAACGGTCAGTACACGATTGACATCGAAGGTAACTGGGTCGATGTCACGCTGTGGGAGATTCCCATGCTCTCCATCATCAGCGAACTACGATCTCGGGCTGCAACACACGGGGTCGGGCGATTCGAACTGGATGTTCTCTATGCACGTGCCAAGGCAAAGTTATGGGAGAAAGTTTTGCGTCTCAATCAGCTGCCAGATTTGAAAATTGCCGACTTTGGTACGCGTCGCCGGCACAGCTACCTGTGGCAACGCTGGTGTATCGCTGCCATGAACGAAGGTCTCGGCGAAAAATTTATCGGCACCAGTAATGTGTTGATGGCAATGAATCTGGATCTGGATGCAATCGGGACTAATGCTCATGAGCTCCCTATGGTGGAGGCAGCGTTGGCACACGGTGATGAGGAGATACTGCAATCACCTTACCGGGTACTCGAACACTGGAGTCGAACCTACGACGGCAATCTTCTGATCGTATTACCCGACACATACGGCACTACAGCATTTCTGGAAAGAGCACCAGACTGGGTAGCAGAATGGAGTGGTTTTCGAGTGGACTCGAAAGAGCCGTTAGAAGGAGGTGAAGAGCTGATCCAGTGGTGGAAGGATCGGGGCCAAGACCCTAAAGACAAGCTTCTGATTTTTTCCGATGGCCTGACTGTTGATAAAATCGAGGAGACCTATAATCGATTTAATGGCAGGGTTCGCCTAAGCTTTGGCTGGGGTACCCACCTGACCAATGACTTCAGTGATTGTGCAACAGTGCATAATCAGCACCTGAAAGCCATATCACTGGTCTGTAAAGTAACCCACGCTAATGGTAAACCGACCGTCAAGTTGTCGGACAATTTCGACAAGGCGACAGGCCCAGACGAGGTGATTGAACACTACCGGGGAATATTCGGCCTGGAGAACATGGAAAGCCACCACGTGGTGGTTTAAGGCAAGGCGGATCAGACGCCATTGCACCTGTTTCTATGGCTTGTCTGATCTGACTAGCCGCTACGTGTAAGCCTGCGTATCAACCCAAGCATGACAAACATGAATATCAGCGGAAATACCAGAGTTTGCATCAGAAAGACCACGACCAGACGAATCGTGTTTTCACTGATTGATTCCGCTGCCAGACGATACTCGTCAAGACGACTGTCGATGTCTATGTTGTGCAACGCCTGATTATAGATATTCCGGGCGCGATCCATCAATGTGCCAGGCTCTTCCTCGCGCTCTGCCATAACTTCATCATTGATTGTACCGATAGCGTTCTGCGCGTCCTGCAAAGAGGCGGACGCTGCGATGTAGTCAGCCTCCAGAAAGGTTCTGTACACCCAGTCGTTAGCGATACTTACCGCAGGCATCATGAACCGCAAAATCAGAATAAACAGGAATACACGCTGCATGACAGGGCGCAACGAATGAAGTCTGCGCCAGAGTATGCACATGACCAACAAGCATCCAATCACGGCCAGCGCTACCAGCAGGCCACGCCATGCGCTCATAGATAGCAGAATTTTCTGTACGCCCAGAGAACTGCTGGCCAGCATCATTATCCAGGAAAATCGTTCGACCAGATCATTCACCGGATCCAGAATCTGGCCTGGCGTAAAATTAACGCCAATACCCGCAGGTTGAATGGCAACTTCGGTGCCTTGTGCCACAGAGATAGCACCGTTCAGACCGCGCGCCAATGCGTAACCTACCAGCGCACGCTTGAACGCTTCGTCGACGTAAGACTGACCGATCAAATCGGTACCTGGCAGCAAGGACAGCACTACCGCGATGAGCGTTGCACTGATGACTAACAGCGAACGCCAGGCAATCTTGCGACCTGCGATTACCACGCTGAGAACACCACCGTGTAACCGCAGGCCATATCACCAGCATCACTTGCCATGCCTGATTCGTTCAGGCTGTGGCAGTCGCTGTACTGTTACGAACTTTTTCGAGACATTGCTCGAAGCGCACAACCGCCGCGTCAACATCCTTAAGCTTGTCCAGACCGAACAGGCCAATTCGGAATGTCTTGAAACCTTCAGGTTCGCCGATTTGCAAAGGTACCCCTGCCGCTATCTGCATACCTGCAGCCGCGAAGGCCCGACCGGAGTGAATCTCGTCATCGTCGGTGTAAAAAACCAGAACACCATGAGCATGAAACCCATCAGCTGCAACGCTGACGAAGCCGGCCTCACTCATGACCTTTCTCAACCGCCTGCCAAGTTCTGCCTGTTGTCGCTTGGCCGTCTCAAAACCGTATTCAGCGATCTCGTTCATGACATCGCGAAACACAATAAGACCATCAGTAGGCATGGTGGCGTGGTAAGCATGCTTGCCTCCCAGATACGCTTCCATGATTTGCGACCATTTTTTGAGATCAATGGAAAAACTGTTGCTGGTGGTTTCCTGCATGACATCGTAGGCATGCTTACTGAGCATGACAACACCTGCACAGGGTGTTCCGCTCCAACCTTTCTGTGGGGCAGTGACCAGCACATCAACGCCGGTTGCTTCCATGTCCACCCAGGCGGTGCCTGAAGCGATACAGTCCAGAACAAATACACCACCATACGCATGCACCGCATCTGCAACCGCCTTCAGGTAGTCATCAGGCAGCATCAGACCAGCCGATGTCTCTACGTGTGGTGCGCACACGACATCCGGCTTGTTTTCACTGATGCGGGCAACCACGTCCTCAATGGAAACTGGTGCATAGGGCGACTGGCTTCCAGTCTTTACTGGCTGTGCGTTCAGGACATCATGCTCTGAGGGGATGTTACCCATGTCGAAAATCTGCGACCAGCGAAAGCTGAACCAGCCGTTTCGGATAACCGTGCAGCGCTTATCCAGACAGAACTGGCGCGCTACCGCTTCCATTCCAAAACTTCCACTGCCCGGAACGATGATAGCCCGATGTGCAGTGTAGACGCTAGTGAGAGTCTGGTGAATATCGCGCATGGTCTGCTGGAACTGCGCAGACATGTGATTAACAGAGCGGTCTGTATAGACCACTGAATACTCGAGTAATCCATCCGGATCCACGGAGTTGAGCAATCCTGCCATAGGGTGAGTTTCCTGAACGAGAGGGTACGATACGATAACATCTGCGGGCGTACAGACGTCAGTTACCGATTGCCGTCAAGACTTTGATGAAACCTGTTTCCATCCCGACTGTGCTGCCAGGTGGCGTCGCGGGTGTGGTTGCACGAGTCGTGGCATCAATCAGTACAGCGCTATCCGGCGGGCAAACACCTATAAACCCCTATCTCAGAACCGGTCCTGTCCTGTCCTGACCTGCCCGAGAAGTCCGCAAATAATCAATTCAAAAATTTAACATGTTCTTCCAGAGGAACTCTTTCGGTAACCAGAGAATTTTCAATGGCCTCCGGATCTGCATAACCCAGCGCCATGCCGCAGATAACGACTTCCTCTGCTCCAATGGGCAATACCTCTCGCACCACCGTGTGGTAATCCGACCAGGCAGCCTGCGGACACGTGTGCAATCCCTGCTCTCGCGCCAGTAACATGATGTTCTGCATAAACATGCCGTAGTCGAGCCAGCTACCGGTGGCAAGTTCCCGGTGCAAGGTGAACATCAGCCCTACGGGCGCATCAAAGAAAGCATAATTGCGCCGGTGCTGCGCATGTGTGCGCTCTCGGTCACCTTTTTTGATATCCAGCAATCCGTACAGACTCCAGCCTACCTGGCGTCGTCTGGACAGGTAAGGATCAAACCATTTCTCGGGGTAATAGCCGACTTCGCTGGTGTAGGATTCGGACTGATCGTCGAAGGCCACACAGCAGGCATCGCACAGCCGCTGTCGGGTATCACCGGTTAACACGTAGGTTTTCCATGGCTGCATATTCGTACCGCTTGGCGCACGCGAAGCTGTTTGCAAAATGCGGGCAACTGTTTCCTGCGGTACCGGCTTGTCCAGAAACGCTCTCAGAGAGCGTCGGGTATCAACCGCATCCGAGACCGTTGCAGATGAGTCATAATTAATGTGCTGAGACATGGTGTGTGATCGCTGCTGTATGTCTGCGCAGAGCTTTGGCCATCTGCAAGGAAAGTGTTCCAGGGCATCCGCCCCCGTCTGCAGGAATTGTACAAGCTGATTGCCGACAACATTAGTTAGAGTGGCTGGTTCGAGTAAACTGCGAGAAGGTCAATGGCTACATAACCGTGTTCGTTATCGGTGGGTATGCACGCAGCTTGTATCATAGAGCGTAGCTGTTGGCGGTATGAATGTCCTGAGTCAGACCTGTTTGCGTCTAGTGTGTTTCCACCCATCAACTTGAATACTATGAAAACCGGTGCCGTAATTTTCGACATGGATGGCTTGTTGCTGGATAGCGAGCGTATCGCCTTGAGAGTCTTTCAGGAAATCTGTGGCCAATATTCTCTTGGCGATCAGTTTGCCTTGTACATGCGCATTCTGGGTACGAACAACACCACAACCCGAAGCATCCTCAACACCGCCCTACCCGCTGACATTGACAGAAACGAGTTCCGCATGCGCTGGACCGATAGGTACACCGAAGAAACTCGCAAACCGGTGCCATTGATGAAAGGCGTATTGGCGCTGCTCGACTATCTGGAATCGTGCAATATTCCTAAAGCCGTAGCCACTTCAACCGATACCGATCGTGCTCTGGGCAAGCTTGGCAACGCCGGTATTGCTCATCGATTCACAACCATCACCGGGGGTGATCAAATTACACACGGCAAACCGGCACCCGATATCTACCTCAAGGCGGCAGCCTCAATACAAGTAGACCCGCACACCTGTATGGCACTTGAAGACTCACCTAACGGGGTCAAGGCAGCCCTGGCGGCAGAGATGCAGGTTATCCAGATTCCGGATCTGCTGCAGCCTGATGATCAGTTACGCTCACTCGGTCATACGGTGCTCGCTGATCTGGACGCAGCTATCGAGCACATCGCCCAGCGCAACCGCTGACGGCGAAATCGCGTGACACCGTAGCTCGGCGTAGTTTATCGGAGCCCGCAGACAGTCCATGTTCATAGTATTCTGTAATCAGTGGATCAGCCCTGACCACACGTGAAAAGCCACAGCAGGACACTTCATGAAAACACTGATAATCGGCGCAGCCGGCATGATTGGTCAGAAGCTGGCCAACCGGCTGGCCAGTGACGGGCGTATTGCACAAGAACCACTTACAGAATTGATGCTGGCCGATGTCATTGAGCCCCAATTGCCATCTGCGGAGTCATCTTTGCATTGCACCGGTGTGGCCTGCGATCTGACACAAGCTGGCGTAGCCGGACAGCTAGTCAGTAATGAGCCTGAACTCATCTATCATCTGGCAGCCATTGTCTCAGGTGAAGCAGAAGCGGATTTCAACAAGGGCTATAGCATCAACATGGACGGCACCCGAACACTGCTGGATGCCATCCGTCATCGGCACGAAGAAAACGGTTACACACCCACCGTTGTCTTTGCGTCGTCCATAGCAGTCTACGGAGCGCCCTTCCCGGCAGTCATCAGCGATGACTATCACCTGACACCTCTCACAAGCTACGGCACCCAGAAAGCTATCTGCGAGCTGTTGCTGGCTGACTGCAATCGGCGAGGTATCCTGCATGGCGTCGGTCTGCGTTTACCCACAATCTGCATTCGGCCCGGTAAACCGAACAAGGCTGCGTCAGGCTTTTTCTCCAACATCCTGCGGGAGCCCATAAACGGTCAACCGGCGATGCTCCCCGTAGATGATAGTGTGCGTCACTGGTTTGCCAGTCCCCGGACAGCCATCAATTTTTTGGTGCACGCTGCGAATTTGCCACATGATGCACTGGGCAATCATTGCAACATGAACTTGCCTGGTCTGTGTGCCACGGTCGCCGAACAGCTGGATTCACTGCACAGGGTCATTGGTGCGGATGCGTTGAAACTCATCACCCGAACACCCGATACAACCATCAAGTCCATCGTGTCAAACTGGCCCGAAGCGTTTGATGCACAGCGTGCGACGGCGCTTGGTTTTGTTGCCGAGCAGTCGTTTGACGAAATCATTCAGGTCTACCTCGATGACGATCTGCCCACCCGCTAATTGCGTAAAGCGCACCGACCACCCTGTTACTTCTCTTTCGATGACCTGCCATCCCCACGTCGACTATGAATCGTAAAAAAGCACTTGTCATTGGATCGGGAATTGGCGGAATCTCGTGTGCAATCCGGCTACAGAGCCTGGGCTTTGATACGACTATTCTGGAGAAACTCGATGCCCCCGGTGGGCGGGCATATGTACACAGAGCAGAAGGCTTTACGTTTGACATGGGCCCTACGGTGCTGACCGTGCCGCATTTCATGGAAGAATTATTTTCGCTGGAGCGCGACAAGGCTATGCTCGGCGCGCCAGATTTCCCCGCCGATATACTCGATGAGAGCAACCGGGTGACCGAAGGTGTCAGCGGCGGTCCCCATACACAGCGATATGTGGACATACGCCCCATCTTGCCGTTTTATCGTATCTACTTTGATGACGGCACCTGGTTTGACTATGACTGCGATCCGGAGAACACCCGCGCGCAAATAGCGAAACTGGCACCTGAAGATGTCGATGGCTACGATCGGTTTCACGCAGCAGCAAAGGCAATCTTTGACAGAGGGTTTCTGGAGCTGGGTTATACCTATTTCGGCGATATTTCCACGATGCTGAAAGTCACACCGGATTTGATCAAGCTGGATGCAGTTCGCTCATTGTTCTCATTCGTCAAGAAGTATTTCAAGAGCGACAAGATGCGCCAGGTGTTCAGCTTCGAGACGCTATTGATCGGTGGTAATCCGCAAAAGGTTCCAGCGATCTACGCCATGATTCACTTTGTCGAAAAAACCTGGGGAGTTCATTTTGCCATGGGTGGCACCGGTCAGCTGGTTGCAGGACTGGTTGATAAATTCGAGGAGATGGGTGGCTGTATCGAGTACAGCGCCGAAGTTACTAAAATCAACGTTGAAAGAATTACCGGCAAACCGTGCGCTACGGGTATCACTCGCAGCGATGGAGCGGTACTGGATGCCGATGTGGTCGTGTCCAACTCGGACTACGCAAACACCTACCTGAAACTGGTGGATGCAAAGTATAGAAAAATCAACCGTGACTCACTGGTCAAGGTGCGTAAACAAAGCATGTCCCTTGTAGTGATCTACTTTGGCTTCAGGGCCGACGACAATGATCCGGACTTGCAACATCACAACATCATTCTAGGGCCTCGCTACGAAGAATTGCTGACAGATATCTTCGACAGAAAAATTCTGGCCGACGATTTTTCGCAGTATCTGCACATTCCAACCTTAACCGATCCCAGCCTTGCACCTCCAGGCCACCATGCAGCTTACACACTGGTGCCTGTACCCAACAGCCTGAGCGAATTGAATTGGCCTGAACTGTGCGAACCTTACACACAAAAGATCCTGACGTTTCTGGATGAGCGCGGTTACATACCCGGGCTGCTGAAACGTCTTGTGTACCAACGCACAATCACACCTGATTACTTTGAAGGCACATTGAATGCGTACTTGGGCAACGGCTTTGGCGTGGAGCCCGTGTTGATACAGTCGGCATTCTTCAGACCGCACAACCGAAGTGAGGATGTTCGGAACTTGTATCTGGTGGGTCAGGGCACGCAGCCTGGCGGCGGTACGCCGTCCGTCATGATGTCTGCCAAGATGACCGCACGTGTCATCGCTAAAGATCTGAGCATTGATCCATTGATCGTTAGTGGCAATTCAGGCCGGCAAGGTGAAAAGCCCGCTCCAGCGTAACGTGAACGTTAGTGCGTACCTGTACTTTTTGATAACTCACAGCACCTACGTCAAACCTCAAAGCTCTTACGTCAGACCTTACAGAACACCCCGCCAGCACGTCCCGGCCAACGTGCTGACCAGTAAAAACTCTTGCGCAAAAAGCCTGTAATGATAGAACTCTGTGATATATCAAAAAGCTACACACTGGCCGAAACCTCGTTCACTGTTCTGCAGAATCTGAATCTGTCTGTTGCCAAAAGCGAACGCGTGGCCATAGTGGGTCCGTCAGGCTCAGGAAAATCCACGCTGCTACTGATTCTTACCGGTCTGGAAGAAGCCACTACCGGCACCGTCAGCATTGCAGGACAACGTCTGAGCTATCTGGACTCAGATACCCGAGCTGATATGCGACGTGAGCAAATAGGCATAGTATTTCAGTCATTCCACCTGATACCCACGCTAAACGCCCGCGAGAACGTTGCGTTGCCGCTGGAGATAAGTGGCAAGGCCGACACCCGTGAAAAAGCACAAGCCATGCTGGAAAAAGTCGGCTTGACCGACCGAGCCAATCATTATCCAGCACAGTTGTCGGGTGGAGAACAGCAACGCGTCGCCATGGCACGGGCGCTCATTCATGAACCCGCACTGATCGTCGCTGATGAACCTACCGGAAACCTTGATGAAGCAACCGGGGACTCAATCATCCAGTTACTGTTTGATCTGAACAGACAAACCGGTACCACGCTACTTCTGGTCACACATGATCCCGTCCTCGCATCGCAATGCGATCGCACAATGCGACTGCACGATGGCCGGCTTGTCGCGTCATGAACAGGCTGCAGTTTCAAAGACTGACACGCTTCGCCTTGCGTGATCTGCAGGGCAGCAGTGCCATGCGAGCACTGTGGGTTTTCTGTGCAAGTCTGGTGCTGGGAATTACGCTGGTAGCTGCCTGCGCCAATCTGTTGCAGTTAGTCAAGCAGGGATTCGACACAGAACAACGCTATCTGTTTGGCGGTGATCTGCAGATCAGTCAACGAACACCCATTCCAGATGAGCAACTCGCCTGGGTAACAGATAATGCAGAGGTATCACGTCTTCTCGAGTTGCGCACCATGCTCGGTACAGAGGCTGGCGACTTCACGGTGGTGGAATTGCAAAGCGTCGACAGCAACTATCCGTTGTATGGAGAAGTCATATTGCAACCTCAGCAAAGCCTGGCAGAGGCTGTCAGTGTTGCTGCCGATGGGACGTGGGGTGTGGCGTTTGATCCCGTATTGGCAGAGCAACTCAATATAGCGGTAGGCGACAAGGCATTTATTGGCAGCCTTCAGGTTGAACTGCGTGCCATCATCGTTGACCAGCCTGACAGAAGTCTGCGTGCTGACGTGCGAGGACCACCAGTTATCATTGATGCCACGGCGTTGGCAGGCAGTGGATTGCTAACGCCCACGAGCCTGGTTGACTATGACTATCGGATACGAACAGAGGAATCACCACAGATATGGCGGAGCCGGTTGCAAAGCGAGTTTCCTGACGCTGCCTGGGAAGTACAAACGGTGGATGAACGCGGTGACATCGTTTCAGAGCGGCTGGACCAGGTTGCCTCTGTGCTGCTACTCATTGGCTTCAGCACCTTGTTCATTGGCGGTCTTGGAGTCTCGAACAGCATTAGCGCCTATCTGCAGACAAAGTTTGGCACATTGGCAACGCTCCAGTCGCTTGGTTGCAGAGACCGGCATGTAACGCTGATTTTCGTGGGTCAGGTTCTGTTTCTCGGCTTTCTTGCAAGCACGGTAGGTGCAATCCTTGGTTCGTTGATCGCGTGGACGTCGGCCCTCCTGCTCAGCGCACAGCTTCCGATAAACACCCATATTGTCAATCTTGTACAGCCCACTCTGCTGTCGATAGCGTTTGGTACATTCACAGCCCTGCTTTTTGCGCTACCGCTACTGGGCAGCACGCTGACGCTGCCCACAGCGCAGTTGATCAGAGGCTGGGCTGCAGCATCCCGAGCCACACCAGCGAACTACCGCGCCGCCTTGGCGGCAACATCAGTGATTCTCGTTGTGCTGTTGTTGGCACTGATTCCACAACCGATGGTGGCAGTCGGCTTTGTTGTGGTACTCATGGCTATGCTGGGCATTCTCATGCTACTGGTCAGCGCCATCAAAACAGCCTCCAGACAGTGGGCGGGTCATCGCGCGCTAGACGGCCGCATCTCAATCAGACTGGCTATCGCCAATCTGGGTAGAGACGGCTCATCGCTTAAACCCATGCTGTTGTCGCTGGGAACTGCCATGACCCTGCTGGTAGCCTCGACACTGATTATTGCGGCAACCGTAAACACATTGACGTCATCGGTACCTGCTCGAGCCCCCTCGCTGGTGTTCTACGACTTGCAGCAGAGCCAACGTGATGATTTCACTGAACTGATGCAAACAATTGATGGCTTTCAGGAACTGGCTGTCGCCCCACTGGTACTGGGTCGGTTAAGTACAGTAAATGGCGAACAACTCAGCGGCAGCAACAACGCAGAGCGTGCGCTTGAGGCAAACGATGAACACAAACTCAGTTATCGCCAGAACGGCATCGACAGCACTGAGGTGGTGCGTGGCCAATGGTGGCCTGAAAACTACTCCGGGCCTACGCTCGTTGCTATGGAAGACAGAGAGGCCGATCAGCTTGGGTTAACAGTGGGCGATGAACTGGTGTTCAGCATACTGGGCGAATCGGTAGAAGCAACACTGAGCGCTATCTATTCACAGGCTCGTTTCGAAACCAGTTTCTGGCTCGAGGCCGTCTTCAGTGACGGTGTGCTGCAGCCATTTATCACCAGAAACATCGGTAGCCTTCGATTCGACGCCGGTACAAACATCGCTGCCATGAGCTCTATCGCCGAACGGTTTCCAAACGTGGTGCTCCTGCGCACTGCAAAAATTCTCGCTGCTGCCCGCGACGTGTTGTCGCAGGCTAGTGCGGGAATGCTAGCGATAGCTATCGTCAGTCTGGCAGCCAGCGTGCTGGTGATGGCGAGCGTGGTGGCGGTCAGTCGTCAGCGGCAAGTCTACGAGGCGTCTGTCATGTACGCTATTGGCACACGAATGAGTCTGATCATGAAAAGCGTCGTGGTTGAATATGTACTGCTTGCCTGTGTGCTGACGCTGTTCGCCACTCTGACCGGAAGCGCGATAGCCTGGGTATTGCTCACCTTCTGGCTAAAATTGTCCATCGGTGGTGTCTGGGTCATCGGTCTGCTCGTGGCGGCTGCAACCAGTACGCTCTGCCTGTGTGCCAGCGCCTGGTGGTTGCTCAGGTCTCTCACTGCCACACCCGCCCTATTGTTAAAGCAATCAACCGCTTGACACCGGTATCGACCGTCCTCGCTAGCTCAGCGTTGTTGTGCAGGTGACCCCCTGCGCTACAGGCATTCCTGCCGAGCGACACAGTGACAGAACGTAAATCTGTGTTGCAATTTGTCGTTTCGCTGCCGCTACGTGTTGTGGAGGTTTCTGTCCGCAGTTAAACTCAGCATCAGCGGCGGTGTGGTGATGCTCGGCATATTGATCAGCTGAGTGGAGATCCATCCACCGCAGGTGTCGCTGTGGCGGGTCAGAAAGCGCAACACTCCGCAATTCACTGAATATGCAAACATCGTGGATAATCCCGTAGAAAGCTGAACTACATCAGCCTGGCATTAACTCAAGCATGATCGCAGTCACACGGTCTGACTCAATAGACGTCCGATACGCCAGCCGTCGAATAAGCCGAACGTATTCGACGGAAATACAGGATTGCAAGAAGACACTGGCAGATCAAAGCTAGTGCCACTGCCGACAACCGCAGCAATACGAAACACATACTCTATGGTCAAGAACACGAAATCTGATGAACGCCGCAAGGTGTTGATAACGGGCGGCTCCGGCACGGTCGGACAGGCTTTTATCGAGCACTATCAGGACGAATTTCAGTTTTATAGCGTCAGCCGGAATGAAACCTATATCGAAAACCTTCGGAAAAATTTCCCCGAAGTCCATTCATTCGTTTCTGACATTCAGGATCTTGATCATCTAACCACCCTGTTTCTAAAAGTGAAACCGGATATTGTTATCCACGCAGCCGCACTCAAGCACGTTAATTTTGCCGAACTGAACCCGTCCCGCACCGTCGAGATCAACATCATGGGTAGTCTCAATGTGGCTAAGGCAAGTGTTCGGGCAAACGTGCCTATTGTGGTGGGTATCAGCACAGACAAAGCGTGCCAGCCCGAAAATATTTACGGATTTTCAAAGAAAATTATGGAGCAGACGTTCCTCGAGCATTACAGCGAACAGACGAAATTCGTATGCACTCGATTTGCCAATGTGGCTTGTTCAAACGGCTCCGTTATTCCTTTTTGGATCGACAGCGCCAGAAAAGGCGAAACACTCAAACTGACTGATTCGCGTATGAATCGTCTGATGTTTACCAGCGAAGACGCCGCCAAACTAATTCGCCAAAGCATCGAGTATGCGGAAAACTCCAGCCGTCCTTTCGTGTTGTGCAGTCGCATGAAATCAGTAGGCATGCTGGACTTGGCCAATCAGCTATCCCACGAATTCGGCAAAGGCGCCAAACCGGAAATCGTTGGCATGCGCCCGGGTGAACGGCTCTCTGAGACGCTGGTGAGCCAACAGGAACTCAATACTGCCTACTATGCAGACGACGGCCTCTACATCGTGTTGCATTCTGACGAATTCGGTAGTGAGCACGTGCACGAGCCATTGTCCTCGCTGACTGCTGACTACATGAGCGAAGGCGAGATGAGAGCTCTGTACGCTGCCTACACCAAGACTGAACGAAGATCTGTATCGCTGGCATACAGCTCGTAACACTGCACCTACTGGTCGACCCCCATGACTATCGTTTTTTTATTGTCCGCCTTGTTCATTGTGTACACCTACGCCTTGTTTCCACTCTTGCTGCACATCAAGGCACGCAAGTCCAAGCCGCTGGAGGCTGCTACCCCCACGCACTGGCCCACGGTCAGCATTGTGATTGCAGCACACAACGAGGCGAAGAGTTTGCCTGGCAAGATCGCCAGTCTTGAAAATCTGGACTACCCGCCTGAGCTGGTCGAATGGATCATCGTCTCGGATGGCTCAACCGACGATACCTATCCGTTGCTGGCCAAGGCGTTCGAGAATTATCCTCAGCGGCATGTTAAGCATCTGGAGACATCTCTGGGCAAATGTGGGGCGCTTAATAAAGGCGTGGCTATGGCTACCAATGACATCATCCTGTTTATGGATGCGCGTCAACCAGTGTCAACAAACTGCATCAAGCAGTTGGTTCCCTATCTGGCTGATGAAGGTGTCGGTGCCGTCAGCGGTGAGCTTGTGCTGTCAGAAAACGAAAGCCTGGAGGCCGGTAATTTCGGTCTCTATTGGCGCTATGAGAAGTGGATTCGTGACAACGAAAGTCGCCTTTTCTCAACGACAGGTGCAACCGGCGCACTGTACGCAGTCAGGCGAGCAGACTTCACACCGAACGCCATCGGTACGTTGCTCGATGACTTTAACACACCCGCAGAACTATTGAGGCAAGGTAAAAGAACGCTGTTTGTACCAGGTGCCTATGCTTTTGATACAGCCGCAGATGACATCAAGCAAGAATTTCGACGCAAGGTCAGAAATCTGGCGGGCAACTGGCAATCGTTTCAAACTCACTCATGGCTTTTCAATCCGAAGCTCAATCCTGTGTGGTGGCAATTTATGTCACACAAATTCTTTCGTTTGTTGGTGCCCTACGCGCTTATCCTGGCGTTTGTCTCGGCAGCCTTGGGACAAGGCCTGTTCATGAATGCCATGTTAATCGTGCAGATACTGTTCTATGGTGCGGCAGCAGCCAGTTACGCCAACTTGCCAGGCACGGGGAACAAAGTATTCAATATGATCAAGATTTTCATTCAGCTTAACGCCGCAGCTTTTGTGGCAACAGCCCGATTCTTCACAAGCAAGAAAGCGATCAGCTGGCGCTAGTGCTTATCCTTGATTGGGTACCGCACCACTGGCTTTGGGTACTTTGGCGATACCCAACCGCCTCTCTCTGACAATGATAATGATGCCGGCCGTGACGATCAACGCCACGCCGACGAGCATCAGACGAGTGGGAATTTCATTGAATACGAAATACCCCAGCGTCATGGCAAGTAAAATAGAGCTGTATTCAAAGGGCGCTATGACGGCAACTTCGGCGTGACGGTAACTCTCCGTTAACAGAATCTGACCTACTCCGCCCAGTAACCCCGCAGATACCAGCAGCGCCAGCTCCGTAGCGGTAGGCGTAACCCATCCGAATGGTGCAGTCAGCAACGCCAGCAAACACGACATGCAAGAAAAGTAGAACACGATTGAACCCGTGCTCTCAGTGGCCACAAGCTTGCGGGCAAACACCTGCGCAAGTGCCGAGAACACCGCTGCTGACAATGCCGCCAGCACACCCAGTGTTTCCAGATCATTGACAGTTTCAGCGTCCATTGCCGTGAGCCTTGGGAGCACAACCAGCACCACGCCTGACAGACCCAACAGCAAGGCGAGAAAGCGAATCAACCGTATCCGCTCACCCAGAAACATGGCAGCCAGTATCGTCACCATGAACGGGGCGGTATACCCGATAGCAACCACTTCGGGCAATGGCAGAAGCCCAATGGCCAGGAAGCCCAGGCCCATGGCACAGCTACCCATCAGCCCGCGCCACACATGCCCCATAGGATCCACAGCCTTTAGTTTGCCTGGGAATTCTCCGCGCAGAACAAGCCATGCGATCAGTACCGGTATAGCCAGCAGGGATCGGAAAAACACCGCCTCACCCGGAGGCACATGATCGGCTGTTGCCTTGATGCAAGAGAACATCGTCACAAACAGAAAAACAGACAGGATCTTGAGAACGATACCGCGCACCGGATTCACGTAAGAGACACCCTTGAGAGACTTGGCCGCCACTATATTCCTTCAGTCGCTCAGCCGATACCACTGCGGAGTCAGTCGCTGTGCACACGATGGTTATACTGGCCTCTCGCCTGTAGTCGTCAACACGTCCCAATTAACGGATAGTCCGGCGACCCTACGGCCACCGATGATTACAGAGTACTGTTCAACCTAGCGAAACAAAGCATATCCATGACGCATTCCGACTTTTCATCCACAGCCTCTGCATTCTGGATAACCTCACCCGGGCAAGGCTTCATACGCGACGCAAGCTTAGCTCCGTCGCGTGAGGGACACGTGCACATCAGGACTCTGTACAGCGCCATCAGTCGGGGCACTGAGTCACTGGTTTACACAGGTGCAGTACCCGCCAGCGAACATGCCCGTATGCGTGCCCCGTTTCAGGAAGGTGAATTCTCGTTCCCCGTTAAATACGGCTACATCAACGTAGGAGTCGTGGAACAAGGGCCCGCAGAGCTGCTCAACAAACACGTATTCTGTTTATACCCGCATCAAACACACTACGTGGTGCCGGTAGATTCCGTCACTGTGCTTCCCGACTCTCTGCCCGCAGCCCGAGCCGTCTTGTGTGCGAACATGGAAACAGCAGTCAACGCGCTGTGGGATGCGGCACCGGCTGTCGGGGACCGTATCAGTGTTGTCGGCGCTGGTGTGGTGGGTTGCCTGGTGGCCTGGCTAGCGTCCCGTATTCCGGGTTGCGATGTGGAGCTGATTGATATCAATGCCAGTCGCCAATCAGTCGCCACCCAGTTGGGATTGAACTTCAGGGTGCCTGCAGAGGCCAGCGATGTGCGGGATCTTGTGATACACGCTTCAGCGTCCGAGGCCGGTCTCCAGAGCGCCATGGCACTAGCAGCCAAAGAGGCCACCATTGTAGAATTGAGCTGGTACGGCGACAAACGCGTATCGGTTGCGCTGGGTGGAGCTTTCCACTCACAAAGGCTGACATTGAAATCATCTCAGGTAGGATCGGTGCCTGCCGATCATCAAGCTCGGTGGCACTACGCAAGACGACTTCAGCTTGCCATGTCGTTGATCAATGACGATCAGCTGGATTATCTGATCAGTGGCGAAAGCCACTTTCGCGATCTACCGGCTGAGTACGACGCCATCCTGAGCGACAGCCAGAATGCCTTGTGTCATCGTATACGGTACGACGACTCAGTTTTTTAAATACAGGAGTTAACCGCTTGTTTAGTTTGAATGTAAGAGAACACTTCATGATCGCTCATAGCTTCAAAGGCGATATCTTCGGTCCCGCACAAGGCATGCACGGCGCTACCTACGTGGTGGATCTTGAAATGCGCCGACCAACGCTGGACGACGATGGACTGGTGGTAGATATTGGACTGGCTAGCCAGCAACTGGCCGCCGTGCTGGCAGAATTGAACTACAAGAATCTGGATGAAGTGCCTGAATTTGCTGGTAAGAACACGACAACAGAGTTTTTGGCCTCCATTATTTTCGAGCGTATTGCCAACCTTATCAAGCAAGGCGAGCTGGGACCTGCTGCCAGTGGACTCACCAGCTTGAAAGTGACTCTGCACGAATCCCACATAGCCTGGGCTGCCTATGAAGGTAATCTGACGGCCTGATGTTATCGTGAGCACAATCTATTTTGTCGTACCCGGCGACATCAACACACGCACCGGTGGTTATGTCTACGACAAGAAAATCATTGAGAACCTGACCCGGATTGGACTGGCCCGGTCTGGCATGGCCCAGTCTGGATGGCAGGTAATACTGCTCACTTTCCCGGGTGACTATCCGTTTCCCGACGCCGCAACCAGACAGGCAGCGCAGGAACTTCTGGCAACTATTCCAGAAGGATCACAGGTGGTTGTCGATGGGCTGGCCTTTAGCGTTTTGCCTGATCAGATCAGTGAACACCAGGGGCGTTTGAATCTGATTGCATTGATCCATCATCCCCTTGCTCTAGAGACTGGCTTGAGCACTGAGGATGCACAGATGCTGCGCGATCTGGAAACGCGTGCGCTTGTATTTGCCAGGCACGTAATTACCACCAGCCCAAGTACCGCTAATTCCCTAGGCGACTATGCCGTGGAGCCCGACAGAATCTCAGTCGTGTGCCCGGGTACTGATCAGGCAGACATCGCCACGGGCAGCACCACGTCACAAGTGAATTTGTTGTGTGTTGCAACCCTGACCGCACGCAAAGGGCACCGGATACTCATAGATGCTCTAGCGCAGCTTCAGGAGCATGACTGGCATTTACAGTGTGCAGGCAGCGGTGATCGCGATATCGAAACCAGTGCGACTCTTAAACGACAATGCAAGGCACTGAAGCTGGAATCCCGAATCAGTTTTCTGGGCGAACTGGGTGATGAACAATTAGCGGCTTGTTTTAACAAAGCAGATGTGTTTGTGCTTGCTTCATACCATGAAGGTTATGGCATGGTGCTGGACGAAGCCATAGCCTGCGCATTGCCTATCGTGGCAACAGCCGGTGGTGCTATAGCAGACACCGTACCTGACGGGGCCGGCTTACTGGTACCTCCCGGCGATACGGCAGCGCTTGCTGCTGCGCTTCATGAGATCATGACCAATGGCGCTTTAATGCAAGAGCTACGCAAGAATGCAACTCGTGCGCGTGAAGCGCTACGTTCATGGGCCATGGCCGCCGCAGAATTCGAAAATGTCTTGATAGAAAACAAGAACACCCATGTCTGAATACACCACTAAGCAAGAGCCTGAAGGCTTCTCGGTTGACTGGCTGAGCCTTCGTGAAGGCGCCGATCATCGCGCACGCAGTAAAAAGCTAACGCAGAAACTCACGGATTGGAGCAAACAGATACCCCGCCTCAACGTGGTTGAACTGGGTGCGGGTACAGGTTCCAACTTACGCTACCTGTGTCCCCTTCTCGGACACGAGCAGCACTGGACATTGCTTGACAACGATCTTGCCTTGTTACAATCGATCAACAGCCTGCTGGTTGATTGGGCTGTAAAACACAGCGCACAGCTTGAAACAGTTGATGACACACTGCACATCAGCAGCCAACACTTCAGCGCCCACGTTCAATGGCAACACTGCGACCTGGCGAGTCATCTTCAAGGCCTGCCGTTCAATGAGGCGCAACTGGTCACCGGTGCGGCGCTGCTGGATCTGACATCAGCCCGTTGGCTTGAACAGCTGGCCACAAATTGTATTAAACACGGTTGCGCAAGCCTGTTTACACTCAACTACAACGGCACTGTGAATTGGCAAAATTCCATCGCAGAAGATGCGCAGGTAACCTCGTTACTGAATCTGCACCAGCTTAAAGAAAAAGGATTCGGACCTGCACTGGGCCCGGATGCCCATGCGTTCTATCGAAAAAGCCTCACTGGCCAGCAGCAGGTGTTTACCGATGACAGCGACTGGTTGCTGGGCAACGAAGACCTGGATTTACAGCAGGCACTGATCAATGGGTGGGCGCCTGCAGCAATAGAGCAGGATCCAGATGTGCGCGAGAAGATTGAACGGTGGAAGAAGTTTCGTATTGATGCGGTGTTGCAGGGAAGTTCTGCGTTGCGGCTTGGGCATACTGACATGCTGGCGGTGCCGATTGGGTGAGGTGCACGTTGCGGTTGATGGGCGACAGGCTTAAAGCTGAGCTTTTGATGATGGGGGCTGGAACGCCATGAAAGCAAGTCCGTCGATTAACTCCGCATGCATGAACTCGGACGTATGACGAATGCAAACAGCCAGGAAATTTACACCTTCGGCCCAAGCGAGCCTGCAAATGATCAGCACTTTCCGAGGTCAGCTGTGGGCCGATTGCAGCCGTTCAAGCCAGGCAGCAATCAGTGCCGCTCAATAACAAATTGCAAATTACTCTCCAGCTAACTCAGCGCGACATTCCTAAGCGGCATCGCAGTGCAGCTTGGCAGTATTGAACATCGAGAAATCGGGAGTATGATGCTGATCAATGAGCAGAAAAATCTCTGTGCATCTCAGGAATAACCCTTCTGCACCATGGTCAGGTTGACAGTCCTCATCGAGATACAGCAAGAATGCGGTTAAAATCATGGCTATAGGTATGTCTGGCCATTAGCGGCTGTGACTCGGCAACCTCTCCTGACATGACTCAATCTGCTAGACCGACGTCGCCGTTTTTTCCGTTGGTACCGGTTCAGCAACGGGCGCTGAGAGTCCATGGGAAACAACCTCGGTTGTCGACATCAAGATACCTTCTGTATAGCTGGTCAGTCCTCATTGCTGAAAAAGGCAAGGTATGGGATCGTCGTTCGAGCTTATAGACCGCAAAACCTAAAACAACCGTTCAACCCCTTTCACCACACAGCCATCATTGTCCGACGCCAATTCGGAACCATCCTCACCCGCCCCACTACCCCAGCCACTCAAATCAAAGTCCCACAACACATCCTCTCCCATACGATAAAGCTTGAACGGAGGCCTTGTTGCCGATTTCATTGACAGGGCTCCGGGTAACTGCAATGCCGGTCGACCTTCACCAACCAACAACGGCGCTACTGCCATGTGCAGTCGATTCAGGCAATTCGCCGTCATCATGCCGGTGACGGTGACTCCGCCGCCCTCTACAAACAGCCTTTGAATACCTCGGCTTCTTAACTCACTCAGCACATCAGTCAGGTTCAGACGCTTCTCGTTACTGCTCATCACTACCCTCGTTACGTGTGGCAGATCATTCACCCCCGACAGATCCACCGACGCGTTGTGCACCAACCAGGTTTCCGCCTGTGCATTTCTCAACAATGCATTGTCATCTTCAACCCGCCCTGCTGGATCGAGAACCACACGAATGGGGTTTGGCCCGGACACTGCGCGCGTCGTTAGCTGCGGTTTGTCTGTAATCGCTGTTTGCGCTCCCACTAACACGGCATGACACAACGCTCGCATGCGATGCAGGTGTTTTCGGTTTTCCTCTCCGGTGACAAAAAACGCATCCCCGGATGTTGTGGCAATTTTCGCATCCAGACTTTGCCCGAGATGCCCGGCAATCATGACAGGATTCACGTGTGACCCCAGGATAGGAAGGTATAAATCCAGTAACGCACACACGCCACAGGGCAGCTTCTCAGCCACAATCCATCGCTGTGCGTCCACGTAGTACAAGTCAGATCTGCCTTGTTCACCCTGATCCACATGGATCTCGCCTGTTGACGAGTTGTAATGAACACCGATGTCATCAGTGGGCACTGCGCCATCCACGAGAGAGCGTGCGGCCTGCAAAAGTGCCCATGCATGGGCGTGTGCGCGTGCTGTGGCGTCTTGAGAAAGGAGAGTGTTCAATTCAAGGTTTAGCAATAGTTGGCAAAATAGAGGGACACAATGCACGTAATCACTACAAAATACACCCGACCCAATAGCAAGGTGGCATCGTATAGTGATCACTACGCAAATTACCTGTTTCCCGGATGAGTCACTTACCCTTCGCCAGTACTGATAGCGATGCTTCACTAGACGCTGAACGTTGCATCGTCGAACTGCAACGCGGACGAGAAATTCTGCTTGGCAGCGAATCAGAGTACTGCGCGGTCAGGCTGGTCGAAACAGCCGATGCTTCAGTATTGAACCAGATCACACAAATGGGGGATTGCCAGCTTGTCGTGTCACAAACACGAGCACGTGTGTTGGGCTACGAGTGCGCGGAGGCAACCGCTAGTATCAATTTACCTTCACCGCTGACATGGTCAGATATTGCCTCACTCGCAGGCTTAGAATCATTATCATCGGATGGCACACGCACTATCCGGTGGCAACCAACCCCGCAACCAGCCGCGGTGGCAGCATTGCATCTGATCAAGCAGGCGGCGGTGTTGCCCGCACTGTTGATCTACCCGCAACCTGTACAGGCACGCGGAATTCTGCGCCTGTCGATGTCTGCTGCCAATCGATACCAGGTCAAGAGTGGCTCGCTCATTGAACTTAGCGGTGCACACGTACCCTTAGCCACGGCAATATCATCCAGACTACGGGTATTCCGGGAACGTCATGGCAACGCAGAGCACGTCGCTATCATCGTAGGCGAACCCGACTGGAATGAAGCGGTGAGTGTCCGCTTACATTCGTCGTGCTTTACCGGAGACATTTTGGGCAGCCTCAAATGCGACTGTGGTGAGCAACTGCAAGGCGCCATAGCAGGTATGGCACGTACGGGTGGCGGTGTTGTATTGTATGTCTTTCAGGAAGGTCGCGGTATTGGACTCGCGAGTAAACTGAGAGCCTATCAACTACAGGTAGAAGGGCTGGACACTATTGAAGCCAACCAGTATCTCGGATTTGCATCGGATGCACGTCGGTATCATGCAGCTGCTGCCATATTGCAGGCCATGAACATTAATCGAATCAAACTGATTACCAACAACCCCGACAAGATAGAAGCCCTGCGTGCAGAGGGCATCGACGTTATCGAACGCTTGCCATCGGTGGCCACGGTAAACGCCCACAACGCACGTTACCTGGAAACAAAACGCGTACGTGCCGGTCATCTGAGTATGGAGTCGGTGGGTTGACAGCCTCGCTGTCTCAACAGTATCGATCACCAGCGGGAACCGCATCGACACTTCTGATTTGCTCATCAATCCTGCTGGTTGTATTACTGGTTGTCAGCTTCAGCTTGAACACCGGAATGCTGCCCGCCATAACCTCTGCATTTGTCTGGATGATCACGGTGTTTCTTGTTGTACGTGGGCTGCATTTTTATCCGCATAGCACATTCGGCCCTGCGAACGCAATTACGGCTCTACGGGCTTCAGGAACAGCCTTTCTAGCCGGTTTAATGCCTGTTGCGCACAGCAACACACTGTTCCAGCTACAGGACAGCAACCCGTACCTCTGGATTCTCTCGATAGCCATTCTGGCGTTGTTGGCACTCGATGGTGTGGATGGCTATCTGGCACGACGCACGCAACTGGAGTCCTCTTTCGGTGCTCGATTCGACATGGAGGTGGACGCCTTCCTTGCACTGGTGCTCTCTGTGCTTATCTGGCGTTCGGGCAAGGCCGGCATCTGGGTGTTAGGCTTGGGAAGTCTGCGCTATCTGTTCATCCTGGCAAGTGTCTGGTCGCAGCCACTACAAGGCGAACTGTTTCCATCCATGCGCAGAAAAGTTGTGTGCGTAATACAGATTGCTGCCTTGTGCATCATGCTCTCACCCTTGCTTTCACCGCAGCTCAGCGTGCTTCTGGGCGTCGTTGCATTGGCATGCCTTGTAGCGTCTTTTGCAATAGACGTACGCTGGCTCCATCAGCAATCAGATTCAACGACCACGGCGCTTGAACAATACTAACCACAAGACACCCGGCAAAGCTCCGAATAGCGACACCAGACCATAAACAACACTTGCAGCAACTCCAGACTCGGCAGATAAACCCAACAACGGCCAGATAGAAGCTGCAGTGGCTTCTCGAATTCCCCAACCACCGATAGATACAGGTACAACCATACTCAACAAGACAAACGGTACGATGGTGAAAATTGCGATGACAGGCAAGGGCTCTCCAACAGCCAATGCACTAACCGCAAAGACACTCAGATAGGTGCCGACTACAGCCAGGCTCAGTACGCCCTGTATCATCCACTGACGCTCTGATATCCACGTGCGATGGATGGCAGGGCCAAAACCAACAATAAAGCCTGTGACACGTTCAGCAGCGAAATGAATAAACACACCGGCAACAGCGACAATGGAAACTACCCCGATTCCGATGATCATCAATAACTGCCCCACACCGTCGGGTAGGCGTTGCTGTGCAACGATCATCCAGATTGTCCAGCCCGACAATGCCACCAGAAACAACGCTATCTGGCCAGACAATCGTTCTAGAATCACAGCTTGTGCAGCTGTGCCCCAGCCATGATTTTCCCGGTTTCGTACCACTCGACCCGCATCACCGGCAACCCCACCCGGCAAGCTCAGGTTAGCCATGGTTGCCAGATAGTATTCGCTGATGGCCCGCCCCAGACTCAATGTCTGACCCAGACGTCTGGCCGTAATATGCCAGCGCCAGGCAGAGACTACGATCTGCACCTGAACGATGGCCACAGCCAGCAGTATCCAGCGCCAGTCCGTGCGCTTGAGCATCTGCACGGCTGCCTTGAGATCCACAAACCAGGCAACCCCGATAAGCAGCAGAAACGCCGTGACAAACCGTAAGACCCAGACTAACGACGGGGACATAGTGTTCAGCCACTCAACGCGGTTCAGCATGACGATCTTGTTGTCGCTGCTGTGTGTATTTCTCGTGCTACTGTTTCCAGGTCACCCCAGAGAGTTCTCGGTAAATTCATTACTACGGCTACCACTGGAACTGCCGGTAATTGTTCTATTACTGCTTTGGGCAAGACAACCGGCAGCGCAATGGATCTGTTACGCTCTGGTGCTGGCAATGGGTACGCTGCTGCTGCTGCGCCTTGCGGATATCGGTTCCTATCTGGCATTTAATCGTCGGTTCAGTCCCCTGCTGGAACTGCATCTGGTGGCTGACGGATGGAACCTGGCGTCCACGGCTATTGGTCCGTTAGAGGCAGCAGGCATCGTGGTAGTGGCTTTGCTTGTGTTGTTGCTGCTGGCGTTCTTGCTGTATCGCTGCCTCGCCGCTATTTCACATCTTACGGGTACTGCTAGACAGCAACTCACGTGGGTCAGTGGCGCGGTGTTGATTGTGGGTGCGGCTGGCATGGCCGCAGAGTACCATTTCCAGTATGACGGCCCGGTGGAGGCAAAAATTCTGCCCGAATTCTCGGTACGTATCACCAACGTTACCCGTTCAATCAAGGACCAGAAGGCGTTTGTCGCTGAGTTACAGAAAGACACGGTACTGGACAACGGCTCCCCCACTTTCAGCGCACTCGCTGATCGCGATGTTATCTTCATATTCGTCGAATCGTATGGTCGTGGCTATCTGGATGCTGAACCATTTACTGCTCGCGCGCAGCAGCGCCTGCAGTCTGTGGAAGATACCATCAGTGCTGCTGGTCTGAGTTCAAGTAGCGGCTGGTTGACATCACCGATACGAGGCGGCCGGAGCTGGCTAGCACACGCAACCTTCCAGTCAGGTTTGGATATCGATAATCAGGCACGCTTCGATCGGCTCATAACCACTGATAGACGTTCCATCAGCCGCCTGTTTCAGGGTGCTGGCTGGCACTCAGTGGGTTTGATGCCTGCCATCCAGTTCGACTGGCCTGAGGGTGTCTGGTACGGCTATGAAGACCTGCGTGAAAGTGGCGACATGGAGTATGCAGGCGATCGTTTTGGTTACGCTACCATGCCAGACCAATACACACTGTCGTACTTTGAAAACTCGATCCGCCGCGTACATGAGGATCCGATAGTAGCCATGATGGCACTACTGACAACACATGCACCCTGGACACCGATACCCAGAAAGCTTGGTTGGGATCTGGTTGGGGATGGTTCAATCTACGATGGATCTTACCGGTTCGGTGAAAAAGTCAGCTGGAAATACCGCTCGAAGGTTCAGGACATGTATGTCCAGACGCTGGACTACACACTCGATGTCATCGGCGAATATGCAGCAAAATACGCTGACGATGCCGTGTTAGTGATACTCGGTGACCACCAGCCACCGCCTATTATCAATGGCTGGGGTGACAGCGCGGATGTGCCCATTCACATCATCACACGAGATAAGGAACTGCTGGAGCGACTACCGCTGGACAACTGGATGCCTGGCATGAAACCTGACACCTCTGTTGAGCCTCGGCCCATGTGGACTATCCGAACGACGCTATCGTCCGTTTTCAAGTAAGGCACATTGGCAGAGCCAGTTTGCCCAGACGTCTACCGCCCTGTTACCGGTAGTCTGAACCTTGCAATCAAACCCTACGATCAATCCTGAATAGCTTCAGCTTCTATGATCAGGTCGATGGTATCGCCCACCAGACCGTTCGCCACACCATAGTCCATCCCATAAGCGCTACGTTGCACAGTACCTCTAGCAGAAACACCCAATGTAAAGCTCTTATGCCCGAAGGGATACTTCTCAGCCTTGTTAAGCGTTGCGCTCAGTACCAGTGGTTGCAACTGACCCAGAAGTTGAAGCTCTCCGCTGATCTCTACCATCCCGTCTGCATCAAGCGTGGCAGAGCTGGCCGTAAAAATCATCTCGGGATGGGTCTGCACATCGAGAAAGTCCTTGTTTCTAACATGCTTGTCGCGTGCCTCATTGGCACTGTCTACTGAACTGGTTTTTACCACGATGTTGACGTCGGTGATCTCGCCGGAGTCTGCATCAAAGCTGAATGAGCCTTCAACGTCGGTGAACGAACCTAACGTTTTGGCATAGCCAACGTGATCAATCAGAAACGCCACAGCGGTATGCGCTGAATCCAGTGTAAAGCGCTCACTGGCTGCAAACGCAGGCAATGTGAAACAACCGATACCAACGGCTAGTGCAAGTTTTCTGAGCATGATGATGTTCCTCCGTCATCGAAAAAAGGTCTGTCGATCTGACACCTGAAACACAGATGATCCGTCAGAACGACAGACCCCGCTCAGGCAGTCAACGGTTTTACGGCAATGTGTCCATTCAGACCAGTGCTACTCGCAAAGTTCACGGCACCTGGTGTTTGATCTGCCTCCACATGCCGTTGCCACCAGGCATCCAGACCTACCTCGACACCATCAGAGTCGTGAATGAAAACACGAGGATCAGCGAAGTCATAATCGATCTTGACGATATGCACCGTATCACCATCAAAAGATTCAAAGCTGAATTCTACCGGCTCGTTATATTGCTTCATCTGTTCAATGAGCATGCCAGTGGCAATGCGTTCACCCATCCGCAGGGACTCATAATAATCCGTGTAGTAATGAACACCTGCCATGTTGCGAGCAATGGATATATTGGCAGCCAGCTTGTTCAGTTCACCATTGATAGTCATGCCAATGGTAATTGATTCAGGAACATCCTCCAACTCGCTGCCATCGACAGTTGCCTGAAGTGTTCGCATGCCTTCAGGCCAGGCAAGTGACTTGCCGGCATCATCGGTGGTGTTGAAAAACGCCTTCAGCATCGTGACACAACCCCCAGCCACCGTTGCGTGGCCGGCACCGTAACTCGGGTGCATCGGAGAACCTTCGGCGAAAGCCATGGGCAACAGATACTTGGCTGCGTTGTCGTACCAGTCCGGATCAGGATTGGCACTAAAATCCAGATGAGGATCTGCAGCGCCGTCTGCATTCAGACGCGAAGTGTTGTGCGCGTCAATAAGATTCAACAACGGTCCCAGATTGGAATCGCTAAGCATGCTGCCCAGTGCGCTACTGGAAATACCACCCAGATTACCCGACACATGGTTACCGGCTCCGGTATTGTTTTCGGTACCTTTGAGCGTCAGCAAGGCACCGATCCTTTCCGGTCGAGCGCGCCGATGATAGTTGAACTTCTGGCGTCTTACTGCTTTCAGGCACCGGGTAGCCACTTCAGTCACCATGGACAGTATGTGCGGGCCACCGAAGGCTGCGAAAGCCTGCCTAGATGCAGGCCCATCACTGCTGCTCAAGCCATCCGGAAAACCCGGACCGTGGATCTTGCTGTAAGGATTTACTACGGGTTGCTGAAAGTTGAAGCGACTGTCTTCAAGCATGATCAAGCAGGCGTTGAGATACGCTTGATACAATGCATCGTAGCGAACATAAGTAGCAAGGTCGCGAGGTGTGGTGATGAACCTTCGTTGTGTTTGTATAGCCCTGGAATTTTGCGCGCCAAAGTCTGCTCCATTCTGTACATCAACAAACGCATTCCAGTGCAACAGATAGTCGCTACCCGCCACAAAGGTTTCAATCTTTTGATCGATCACCTGACGGCCGTATGAGATAGAGGAATCGGTCACGTTACCGACAGAGGGCGTCAGCTTGTTCCCCTGCAGCATGAACTGGGAAACATAGGGCCCGGTCTTGGCACCCGGCGCTGAACCACGAAATGCATCAGTCTCTTTGAAATCAGCAGTATCTGGGGGATCGTCAACACTATAACCTGAGCCATGATCAACCCTTCTCGCAGCTCGGCGTCTACGCTGCTGCAACGTCAGCCCGCCACTTGCATTATCAGTAAACCATGAAAGTCCGCTCATGGCATTCATGACATCTGATACCGCGATACCCGTAGTGCTGTCTACACCACTCTGGTCGGTGATTTGTGAAAACGGAATATCGCGAATCAGTGCCAGTGCATACACTTCCGCCATCTCGGCGATGAGCTCTTCGGATCCCAGCTCAGGTGCCGGTGGCATACTTACAGAATCTGCATCGGGTCCTTGCAAGTCAAAGTAGTGACCCGCTCTCGGACTCTCCCAGCCTCGCCAGAAAATGTCGTCACCTGTCGCAGACCCGTCTTTCAACCGAGTCAGTACCGGATGAGTGGTCGAGATGCCTCGTGGGATACGATCAAAGTTTTCGGCATCCTGCTGATTGATCTGGTTAACCAGCGCTACGTAGTCATCGCCATTACGCAACTGTCCAAATTTGTCGTGTGCAAGTCCTTTGGTGAAACTGGCGACAAACCCCTCCTCCTGCAATTCTGGTTCATCGTTATTCTGCGCGGTAGGCAATGCCGCGTAACGGCCAGAATATTGTGCTGCCAGTGACCGGCGCTGCTTGGCCAGTTCGTTACGATATCCGTTTTCCTGAAATGGCCGTCTTCTGAATTCCGCCATGATAAAGCTCCCTTGTTATCTGATTGAAACAGTACAAACAAAGTGGGTTGCCACTTTGGTGCAAGGGAGTATATCGGCGCTTTCTCACTATTTTTCGCAAGCAGTACTACACGAAGGTGTTAAAAACACCCTAGAACTGCCACGCTAACCGTAAGTCTGAAACAATGACTGATTCACATTAGCCTGCACAGGCAGCGAGAAAACGTTTTACTGTTGCCGCCATGCCGAACTCAGCAGCATCCGCCGTCAGGCCATGACCTATCGACACTTCCGCAAGGTAGGGAATGCGCTGCACCAGGGGTGGCAGGTTTGCCACCGTCAGGTCATGTCCTGCATTCACCTCCATACCCAGTTCGCGTGCTGCATCGGCTGTAGCTCCCAGCAATTCAACTTCTGCCTGCATAGCAGATTCATCGGCGTAGGTTCCACCGTAGGGTCCGGTATAGAGCTCTATACGATCACAGCCTGTCTCTTGCGCCCATTTCACCTGCTCGGGATCTGCATCAGCGAACAGTGACACTCGCATACCTGCTTGCTGGAGCCTGTCTACCACCGGTGCCAACATGTTGTGCTGCGACTTGAACTCCCAACCATGATCCGAAGTTGCCTGGGCTGGATCATCCGGCACCAGTGTGACCTGCTCCGGGCGATTCTTTTCGACCAGCAACAGAAAATCTTCTGTTGGGTAACCTTCGACATTGAATTCACAATCCGGGAACTCATCGTCGATCAGGACGCGAAGCTCTGCCACATCAGTGAAGCGGGTGTGCCGCTGATCAGGGCGTGGATGCACAGTCAAACCATGAGCACCGTTCTGCAAGGCGATACGCCCGATACCAGTAACACTGGGCCACGGTAAATTACGCCGGTTGCGCAGCTGTGCGATAGCGTTGAGATTAACTGACAGTTTTGTGGCCATGGGGCTAAAACACAGTGCATGATTGGGATGCCCAGTATAGCCAACTGAACACCGCTCTGAGCTAATCATGAAGTATCTAAATACGGTGATAACACAGGATTTGCGTCTGACACGTCATGGCCCGCTTCAGACTATCGTCACCCTACATAACGAGTTCTGTGTCTTCCCAGACAGCCACCCAACCAAACCAGAATGCCCTGTGAGCAGGAAGCCGCGGAAGCGGTGTCAGTTGTTGGTGCGTCAGTGCAGACTCACTCATCGTCCAGATGCGTCCCTCACTGTCTGTAACCGTTGATTGTCCGTCAAAACCGTCAAAGTGAATCGAGCCGGGATCAAACACTCGGCTTGCACCGCTCGGATCAGTCAACACGACAACCCGCTGATCCCCCACCTGATGGTGGTACACCGGTTTGCTACTGAGAAATTCAGCACTAATGGCGACACGCTCTTCACTGACATCAGGGAATTGCAAGGCAAGAATCTCAGCTTTGTTGGCCAGCCTGTCATCTTTATGAGGAACCGGAAACATCAGCTCATCTGTTGCAAAGTAGTCTTGATACGCAGCGCCTTCGCGGTAATCTCGCGTATGGCCGGTGTCTGGAGATAACACGATGGTCTCCGGATGGCGGCGACGCCACTCACCCCATGTGGTGGTGACAACATAGCTGCGTTTCAGTGCGATATCTTTACCGGTTAGAGGACCCACAACCGGTGTGCCCCACGTGGTGTTCCACAAGGATTGTGTTGCCTTATCGTACATGACTTTATTCGAACGATATAGAAATCCACTGGTACCCAAGTCATGATCAATACCGTTATGCCTTGTTTCGTAAAGTATCAAGGCACCACAAAGTGTGCAGTAGACACCTGCGTAATCTGTACCGCCTATGGTGTCGACAAACATCTCATGCCACGCCAGTATTCTTTTCGGATACGCTCTGGCATCACCATTGATAGCGACTCCAAAAACCACATCGTCGTCGTCAAGGTACTCGGCCTCTGTGGCCTCGACCATGGCGGGCTGTCGCAGGGGCGGTATGCCGTCCTGTTCCACACCTCCCCAACGAATTTCATCCAGTCGTATGGTGGTCTTTCGCGAGTCATCAAAATAACCACCGAATTTTGGATCCAGATAGCGATACAGTGATGACTTGAACGATGCATAGTGCGGGTGACGATTTTCATCTTGCGACCATTGCCATAAATACCAGGCGTTGAGATCAGTACCAAGGCCTGCACCGGTTTGTGCTTCCATGATGCGTAACAGGCGATCGCTTAATTCCGGGTTTCGCGAGAAGTTGATCGTTTCAATAACCATCGGCACCATTCCCGGATGCCAATGGTTCTGAATTTTTTCAAGAACTGCGTCGGCATCAGGAGAATCACCGGTCAGCAGGCCAATAAATAATCCAGGCACTTCAGCAGGCCGCAGGGTGGATTCATCTTCCGCGTATAAAGTACCGACTGCCAGCATACCACTCATCAATAGCAGTAGGGCTGCCTTGGAAACGAACTGCTGCATCAAGGGAGTTGACATAATCTGCCACGCAAACGTTATTGTGATAGTGCTTATGAGCCTATCCGCGCGCCCTAAGTTCCTCACATGTTAATCACTGCGCGTAGATCCAGTATTTGGCTGCAAGAGAGCAACGCTGCTATGCTGGCTGGCATGAGTATAAAACACAGCATCGTCATAGACCGCCCCATACTTGATGTGTACAGCATCTACAAAGACGTAGACAGCTGGGCGGTATGGGATCCTGACGTCGAAGCAGTCGCGCTGGACGGCCCCTTTGCCGCAGGTTCGACGGGCTGGCTCAAGCCTGTAGGCGCGCCCAAAACCAAAACGCGCATGGTAAGCGTGGTTGAACCCAGAGAATTCACTGTAGAAGCAAAACTCCCCCTGTGCGTTATGTCCTTTGGTCACCAGTTGATGGAAGTGTCTGGCAGTACTACTGTGATGCACACAGTGGAATTCACAGGAGTATTGGCACCGCTTTTCTCACGACTGGTTGGTCGCAAGATTGAAGCGGGAATCGACGGGACTCTGCAAGGGCTTAAACGCTATGCCGAGGCTCAATAAGCAACGATCTATTCAAGGGTCTGCTTATCGCCGGATTGTTAGTGCTGACGCTACCGTTGTTCTATCTGTTGTTTACCAACGTAATTCTGCCGACACTGTGGCAAGAGGATCATTCTGGTAGCGTGCCTGCACCGGTCATTGAAAGTACAAGTTAATAAAACTGATACTTCAAACTTGCCTGAAAGATGACAGCTGCATTTGTGCCGTAATCTGCCGTGCTAAACCTCTGATCTAGATACTGCGCCCGTAAACGAAGATCCGTTTTTCGGCTCAGAGCCAGACCGTACTTCAAACCAATGGTGGCGCTTGTCATCGTATCCAGTCGATAGTCGGAACTGGCAAACCCACTGTCTGGCAGGATAGGATTCGAATTGGCATCGACGGAGAGTTTTCGCTGGTAGAAGTCTGCCTGGCTCTGGCGGTAGAGGCGCAAGTGAGGCTCGAGGTATTGCCGTTTTGTGAATTGATGTCGATACCTGAGGTCGGCTGTATGCGACTGAATACCCCAGTCATCACGATAGAGTCGATAACTCAGATGAACAGAATTTCGTGTCCCTTGCAGCTGATGTACCAGCTTGCCAAACAGACTGGTGCGTAGTCGAGACTCCGGCCTGCTATCGTAAAAATTTGCCAGTATACGATTGTCATCTTTGGCCGCACTGATGATCTTGTAGGGGTCTGAGTGATAGCCCTCAGAAGCGCCAAAGCCTACGTTAACCTGAGCTATCGTATTACGGTTAAGCACACGAGAGTACCCCAGTATGCCATCCACCGTGTTGCGTGAACCCGCACTATAGGGTCGAATTTGTTGAATGTTACCTAGTGGCTCAGGCGTACCACCGGTGTCACTACGATAGATACTATCTACCGTCACGGCTATACCTGTGCTCAGCGTTGAAGCTCGATCGACAGATTCTTTGGCAATACTGACGTTGCCCCCAAACGATTCATAATCCGACTCTTGCGACACCGCACCACCATAGCTGAATGTCAATCCCTCAGATCGTATATGCTCAAGCTTCAACCCAGCCTGTATCCGGGTATCGTCAAACGCACTCTTTGAATAGTCACCGCTACTGTCGGCGCTGAAGCCATTACCGCCCGACACGCCGGTATACGTCACCGCTGAATCAGAGCTGCGAATGGCACCTGTGGGCGATGCACCCGACATAGTGTCGTGCACCAGATTGACAGTCATGCTGCCTTTGTCGTTCTCTCGAATGAGATTAGCCAGCGTTTTTGACACTGACACTCGCTGGTCTGTTTCCTGATAGGAGAGATACGAGGTATCCACTTGCCAGGGGTTCTCTGCAGCAACCAGATGAGACGGATTACTACTGCCAGCCGCAATCAGCGTGCACGCAGCCAATCTCAACTTGTGCTGCAAAGTGGCCATCAATTACAGCCGCAGCCACCACCCTGAACATTCACACCACCTGTCGAAGCCTCTTTGGAAAAATAGATATGCTCATCGACGCTCAGTTCAAGCGCATCAGTCACCAGTTGCATGTCGTCTCTGGCCAGCGTGCCACGTTCCCACGGTTTAACTTCAGTGACAGACAACATATTTCCCGGTGTTGAACAGGCTGTCAGAACAATGAGTGATGCCAGCACTAACAGACGCCCAAGCACACCGCATCGCTGTTCGCGGGTCGTTGCCAGTCTGATCATGAGTTGCACCTGTAGTTAACACGCTACCTTGAAAATATAGCGGCATCACAGCGGTACAGTATGAGAGCTTGCGATGTGAGCGAACTCACGTGTTCAGGATCGTTGACACCAATACGTGACGCCTTGCTCATCCAGGAAGTGTTCAGCCTGGTCGCCCTTGAGTAACGCAAGCGTAGACAAAATCCCCGCCTCGGTACAGGTATTACCCGCAACGGTTACCGATGAGGGGGCATCGACCACCGGCCATCCGGTTGTAGGATCCAGCACATGGCCATACCTGACGCCATCCTTGATGAGATAGCGGCGAGCATCACCGCTGGTGCACAATGCACCGCGATGAAGTTGTATAGTTTCTACAGCGTTAGTCTGCTGATCGACAGCTTCTATACCCACAGCCCAGAAACCCGTGGCAGCCGGAGCACCCGCTGCATGCAAGTCTCCGCCGAAGTTAACCATGAACGGTGCTGAGCACTGTTCGCGCAACAGAGACACAACACGGTCAACGGCATATTCCTTGGCAATTCCGCCAAAGTCTATCTGCATGCCCTGCGGTAACGTGAACAGAGGGTTATCCCAACTGACTCGCCCCCAGCCAACATACGCGAGCAGAGAGGACACACTATCGGCAGACGGCAATCGGTCAGAACCATCAAACTGCCACGCATTACGCAGCACCCCTGAGGTGATATCAAACAGACCATTGGAAAGCCGGTAGCTCATATCCGCAAAATCGAGTATCCGAGCCATCTCATCATCAACACGCACTGGTAGGCCTGCACCCGTGTTAATGCGATACACCGTGTTGTCATCTCGATAGCGACTGAATGCCGCTTCAATGCGTATCGCTTCGGTAAAAGCGATTTGTGCCAGCTGCGTCGCACGTTTACGCGAACTCAGTTCTACATGCAGCTCACAGGGGCTCGCCATTGCGCGAAACTTACCCACCCAGATCGAACCGCGCTGCATCAGGTTGAGTTCCGGCATGTTAGTGTCTTGCAACCTTCAAGCTGAGTACCACTGGGTAGCCTATGCCCCAGTGTTGTAAGAATTGAAAGTCACTGTACACGGTATTCGATGCCGTGCAGGGCATTCGGCTTCAGGTGCGTTGGAAGCCGTGGTAGAGATTGACGACATGACGTGCTTCAGCAAAGAACAACCAGCGCTCAATAAATACGCCAGCGTAAGCGCAGACAACTGCAAGCACCATAGTAGTAAATCCCACATCACCAAAACTACCGGTAACCAGCAACAGAGGCAGTACAAACGCCAGTAGTACCGTGATGCACCGTAACCAGATCAATTTGACCTTGTCTACCTGAAAACCGAACTCCTTGGTATGAAAAGTATCACTGCTATGACCCACATCCAGCAGCCTTACGGTGGCCCGGGTGAATCCGAGCGCTGTATTGATAGTGGGGCCAGCGGGCTGACCGATCCAATAGAAATAGATGATTTTGCTCAGAGCCGCCATTAACAGTACCACCAGTGCAAGACCCAACAACTTAGATGTTGAAAGCCCTTGTTGCGCTAGCATCAGCCCCATAATCAACGCTCCCAAGAGAAGCGCTAACAGCACAAAATTGACCGGCGTCAGTGCTGTATGCCATTGCTTGATGGTTTTCAGAGAGGCGTAGATCATGGCAGTACAGACCAGAACAACCAGTGACAAAATTGCCGTGAGCAGAGCAAAAAAACTAGTGAAACCCGTATTGCCTAATAGCCATTCGCACGCAAGCCAGATCAAGCTCAGTGGGTAGAACAACACGGCGAACACCGCTTCTCTGGACAACCAGGATGTCTTGAAACGTGTAAACGAGCGCCAGGCATTTTTAGGGTTAGCCAGGTGAAATGTGGATGACACCAGACCTGCCGTAACCAGTATCAAGCCTACAATACCCATGGCTGTCAGCTGGTCAGGGCTGATATCCGGCACCAGGTTGGCCATGCGGGTAATACCCAGAAGAAGCAGCACACCATAACCTGCACCTGCAGTAACGGTAAAAAATATAACGGAGAGAGCCGGATGCATTAGCGTGCCCTCTTGCCTAGATCGTTGAATGCATCTTTCTGACGTTGCATCCACTTACCGATCAGCGATGCACCATCTGAGGCCGCCTTTTTCTCAACAACGGGAGCCTTGGGTCGCTGCCGTGGCGGAAGGTACTTGTTGACAGGCTGATAACCTACCTCAGGCATCATCGCGTATCCGCTGCGCTCACGAACCAGCGTACTCACCTCCGAATTGGGATCGTCAAAGTCACCAAAAAAACGGGCATGCGTGGGACAGGTCGTGACGCAAACAGGCTTACGCTCTTCTTCGGGCAGCTTCTCGTCGTAGATTCGGTCGACGCACAGCGTGCACTTCTTCATGACACCGGCATCTTCATCAAGCTCGCGTGCACCGTACGGGCACGCCCAAGCACACAGATTGCAGCCCATGCATTTGGACTGATCGACAAGCACGATGCCGTCCTCTTCACGCTTGTAGGATGCGCCTGTGGGGCACACGGTGACGCACGCAGCGTCATCACAATGCATGCAAGACATCGGGACATTGACCGTCTTGTTATTCGGGTACTCATCCACTTCGTAGTGGCGTATACGATTGAACCACACACCGCTGGGTTCTTTACCGTAGGGTTCGTAGTCGGTTAGTGGTCCGGTAGTACCCGAAGTATTCCACTGCTTGCAGGCAACGGCACACGCATGACACCCCACGCAGGTGTCAAGGTCTATGACCAGTCCGAGTTTCATGGCTTGTCTCCACTGATTCGGTGCCCACGTGATAGCGCATCTTCCATAGAACGTTCCAGATTGACCGCGGTGTGTGTGTGGTAGTGCAGAACGTCGGGCGACGGTGCAACATCAGGCAGACGTTTGATGGTGTCGAATGTGGGATAGATACCCGACTCTCCCGGAGCCGCCGCATAGACATTTACTTTTAGATCGTACCAGGCAGCCTGCCCGGTAACCGGATCAGAATTACTCAGTCCACGCTCACCATTTTTCGAAGGCAATAGCTCCGAGATCAAGTGGTTCATCAGAAATCCTTTCTGGGATTCCGGCGCTTCCTTGGACAATCCCCAGGCACCACTTTGTTTGCCAATCGCATTCCAGGTCCACACGGTGTCCGGGTTACAGCCTTCCATCAGCTTCGCCTGACAACGAATCTTACCATGATGGCTTTCCACCCAGACCCACTGTAAATCTTCGATTCCCAGCTTGTTGCCACGGTCACGATTCATGTACAGAAAGTTCTGCGCCATGATCTGACGTAGCCAAGCATTTTGTGAATCCCATGAGTGATACATGAACATGGGTCGTTGATTAACTGCATGAAACGGAAAATCGCTGTCATCAATGCGTTGCTCTTCCAGCGGCACGTACCAGTCGGGTAGCGGATCGAAGTATTGAATCAGTCGCTGCTTGTCAGTTTCTTCAGTGGGCTGAGGGCCGTCATACAACCCCTGCCCCGCCAGACGAAACTTTTGCAGCACTTCCGAATATAGCTCCATGACGATCGGACCGCTATGCGCATTGAAGCCTACGCTCTTGGCCCACTCCAGATAGTCTTTGTTGGCAAACCGGTAATAGCGTTGCTCTGGCGGTAGCTTGTGTTCAAAAAAGCAATCGTTGTCCTGATAGGCCTGCCATTGATCCTGGTTAGGGGCTCCTACCATGTGTTCATCACCATTCTCACCGCGCCAGCCGGCGAGAAATCCGATACCCGGTGCTTTCTCCCAGTTAGTTATAAAGTCTTTATAGTCCTTGAACTTGGCAGCCCCGTCTGGCTTGGTCAGTGCCGGAAAACCCAGGCGCGTTCCTATATCCACCAGCACGTCCTGCCATGGACGAACATCACGGTCTATCTTAACCACGGGCTGCCGAATGGAATCACATGCAGCATGCGGCTCGGAGATAGGTCTGTCGAGCATGGAGATAGTGTCAAATCGTTCAAGGAAGGTGGTATCAGGCAACACCAGATCTGAAAAGTTGACCATCTCAGAGTGAAACGCGTCGCTAGTGACAATGAACGGCAGTTTGTAGTCACCGTGCTCATCTTTCTCACGCAGCATGTCCTGCACTTCAGCGGTATTCATACTGGAATTCCACGACATGTTGGCCATGAACAGGATCAGCGTATCTATCGGATACGGATCACCCTTCACTGCATTGTTAATGACCATGTGCATCATGCCATGGTTCGCAATCGGTGCCTCCCACGAATACGCCTTGTCTATACGAAGAGGTTGTCCGTTATCGTCTATCACCAGATCTTCCGGCGACATGGGAAAACCCAATGGTGGAGATGATAATGGCGTGTTCGGTGCCATCGCCTTGGCAGGCTTGATAGGCGGTGCAATGTGCTTGGGAAACGGTGGCTTTGCCAGATGCGAACCAGGGCAATCCACAGCGCCGAGCAGTACTTGCAACAGGTGAATGGCGCGGCAGGTTTGGAAACCGTTTGAATGCGCAGAGATACCACGCATGGCATGCATGGCAACGGGTCGTCCGATAAACTGCTCATGATGCCGGCCTGTCCAGTCTGTCCACGGCGTATCGATAGTAATGGTTTCCTTGAACGCTACATGCGCCATCTCTAGCGCCAGACGTTCAATAGTTGCCGCATCCACGCCCGTTGCCACAGCGACATTCTCAGGTGCGTATTCTTCACTGAGATATTTTTCGGCAAGATGCGTCATGACCGTCTTGACGCGCACGCCAGCGTCGGTAACAAACTCGCCAAACAGCGCTGCCTGTACCGTGTCTTCGTGGCTCGATGCTGTCCACGAGGCAAGACTGTCAGTAGTCTGATTCCAGATTTGCAGTTCTTCTGTCTCGTCTCGAAGCAACAAGCCATCCTTTGAGGTGCCCGGTGCGTCTATTACCAGCTGCGTCGAGTTGGTGTAGCGCGTCAGAAAATCCCAGTCAAACTGCTCGTTTTTAAGCAGCACATGGGCCATCGATAGCGCCAGAAGTCCGTCGGTGCCCGGACGTATGCCAATCCACTCGTCCGCTATGGCTTGATAACCGGTTCGCACAGGATTGATCGCCACGAATTTTGCGCCACGACGCTTAAGCTTTTCCAGACCGATCTTGATCGGGTTAGACGCGTGGTCTTCAGCCACACCCCATAACATAAAGTATTTCGCGTTATCCCAATCCGGATCGCCAAATTCCCAGAATGATTGCCCAGTCATGTACAGCCCGCCAGCGGCCATATTCACCGAGCAAAAACCGCCGTGAGCCGCCCAGTTGATAGTGCCGAACTGAGAAGCCCAGAAGCCTGTGAGTGCCTGCATCTGATCACGGCCCGTAAAAAATGCCAGCCGCTTGGGGTCTGTTTCGCGAATCTTGCGCAGCCGCTCTGTCAGCAGTTCCAGCGCCTTGTCCCAAGATATCGGCTCAAATTCTCCGGCACCACGCTCTGTACCCGCCTTTCTGACCAGAGGCTGCGTCAGTTTGGCTGGCGATTTCTGCTTCATGATGCCTGCATTGCCCTTCGCGCAGAGCACGCCCTTATTAACCGGGTGCTTAGGGTTACCCTGGATGAAACGTATCTCGTTTCCCTCCAAGGTGACCTTGATACCGCATCGGCAGGCGCACATGTAACAGGTGGTCGTCTTGACCGTTTGTTCGGCGTGGTTTTCAAATTCGGGAAGTGCAGACATAGGCGCGGCAATGTGTTGGGTAAACGGCTCCAGACACTACTATGACGTTTGCTTGACACTTTCGCCAACCAGTATTATTTGCGGGGCCATAAATATAATCGTCAGAACTGTTTTGCAGCTGTCGCACCATAGTAGTGACGGCGAAACCTGCCACTGGCCTGCACTTTGGGGCAAAATACACGATTTGTACGCAGGATATCCAGCCGATAGCCGATTCATGGACCATCAGCGCCTGCCACAACCTCACTTTTGCCTCTTCAGGAGTATCTGATTCCAATGTCTAAGCGACGCGTAACGCTACTGGGCGGCTCCGGCTTCGTAGGTTCTCAACTTACCTACCGTCTGGCGGAAGAATTTGACGAAGTCGTCGTGCTGACTCGACGCGCGCAGCGCGTCAGGGCTCTGCGTACGATGAATAACGTGGTAGCCGTCGAAATTAACGTCCACGATGCCGACGCTTTGTCAGCGGCCCTGGCAGGCTCAACGGTTGTTATCAATCTGGTTGGCATCCTCAACGAAAGTGGCAACAAGGACCAAGGCAGCTTTTCCAACGCTCACAAAGGGCTGACAGAAAAGGTGCTTGCAGCTTGTGCCGCAAACGGCGTTAGCCGCTATCTGCACATGAGTGCGCTGCATGCCGATGCGGAAAATGGTAGCAGCGAATACCTGCGTACCAAGGGTGGTGCAGAACAGCAAGTGAGAGAAAGCAGCGGCGTTGCCTGGACGATTTTCCAACCATCCATCATATTTGGTGAGCACGATGCGTTCTTCAATCGTTTTGCCGGCTTGCTGAGAAGCCTACCCATCTTTCCATTGGCCGTGCCCGACGCGAAGATGGCGCCGGTATTTGTAGGTGATGTTTGCGATGTGATGATGGGATCCATTAAAGATCCGGGCGCTATCGGTCAGGCCATCGAACTATGCGGCCCGGAAGACTACACCTTGCGCGAACTCGTTCAATACACCGCAGACACCGCTGATATCTCGTCTAAAATTATCGGTCTGCCAGATTGGGCGGCAAAGCTTCAAGCTCGAGTTATGGAATTCGTGCCGGGCAAGCCATTTACACGGGATAACTATCTCTCATTGCAAACAGATAGCATCTGTAATGATGGCTGCCCACGTCAGACAACATCGCTGGACGCTGTAGTACCCCGCTATATCGGCACTGCCGACTGGGCTGGAAGGCTGCAAAAAAGACGCACTGCTGCCAGACGCTAGACTGAAGCTGATCCTGGTTGACTAGTGGCTAGCTGAGTTGCAGCCTGTCATCTGCAAGCATTTGATCATTGAGGCAGGTCATAGCTCATGGGCTAGCGATAATCCAGATAGCCAGCCAGCTTGCTCTGTCGCTCTTCTGACGGTAACGACCCTATCTCCTCAGCCAGCACATGAAACGCTGGCAAATCTTCTCCAACTTCTTTATACATGGCATAAAACGCTGGCACCCATCGGCGGTAGGTAGCCACGGCGACCAGCCTGGCGTTATTCAAGTCTCTCTTGAACCAGTTGTCATACCCTGCAAAGCCCTGCCATTGTTCTTTCAGCACTTCGTAGTTGCTGCGCATCTCATCAAACACGGCCTGCTTGCGCTGACGTTTGTCTTCTGCATCCATATCCTGCCTGTAAAGATCGACAAGTGATTCGCGCGTCTGCCCCAGTAAACCGATAAAACCCTCTGCTCGTTGCAGTGATGCGTCATACCCCTCTATGCGCGACTGCTCATCTCGCTGATCAAGCCACAAGCGCGTTCCGAGTTGTTCGACAAAGGAGGCGTAGGCTTCGTTGAAATCACTGTCGTCCTTGACATACAGCACCTGATGAGCAAGCTCATGGAACAGAGTACCCACGTAGCGAACATCACCACCGCGTAGCATCGTGTCCAGTACCGGATCTTCAAACCAGCCCAGAGTGGAGTAAGCAGAGGCACCACCAATGGACACATCCAGGGATTGCTCAGTCAGACCATCTGCATAGGCTTGTGCATCGTCACGATCAAAATAACCACGGTAGCTAACGCAACCAGCAACTGGAAAACACCAGGTTTTCGCTTGCATCGAAAACTCATCGGTTGCCACGACGTTCCAGGTAACAGCGCTTTTTCCCGTTTCAACATAAGTGGAATAGCTGTCGTTATCGGGTAGATACAACTGTTCCGTAGCGAATACGCGAGCCTCAACCAGTGTTTGCAGCTTCTTGCGCAGTTCAGGGTCTGTGGCATCATCTGCCAGTATTTCAGCAATCGATTGCCGGGCGCTCATCAGTTTTAAGTGCCCACCAACAGCCTGAGAGTAATAGCCCACGGTGCTGCAACCCGTAATAAACAGCGCGCACACTGCAAGCGCCAGTACGTCACGCCTTCGTGCAAGAGCGCGACACAAACGACGACCACTTAGCGTTATTATCACCAGTAACAAACATCCTGTAAAACCGGAGCGCAGTGTAACATCCACGGTATGTCACAATCTGATTGCCAATACACATGAAGTACTATCTGGTGGGCGGTGCGGTGCGTGATGAGCTGCTGGGAATACCTGTGGTAGATCGCGACTGGGTAGTCGTTGGTAGTACACCCGATGCCATGCTGGCCGCTGGCTTTAAGTCAGTAGGCAAGGATTTTCCGGTATTCCTGCATCCGCAAACGCACGAAGAATACGCACTGGCGCGTGTAGAACGTAAAACCGGTCCTGGCTACCATGGTTTTGAATTTACCACTGACTCGTCCGTCACTCTTGAAGAGGACTTGAGTCGTCGTGATCTAACCATCAACGCCATGGCAAAACGCGAATCCGGAGAGCTGGTTGATCCGTTCAACGGCAAACAGGATCTGCAAGAGCGTTATCTACGCCATGTGTCGCCCGCATTCATGGAAGATCCAGTAAGAGTCTTGCGCGTGGCAAAATTCATGGCTCGCCTGTCTCACCTTGAATTTTCGGTGGCCGAGGATACGCTTACACTGATGAAGTCCATGGTTGAGCAAGGTGAGGTCAGTAATCTGGTCGCTGAGCGTGTATGGCAGGAAATGCAGGGAGCCTTACAGGCAAAGCGTCCCGGAGCATTTATTGAAACTCTTCGCCAGTGCAACGCACTACACGTGATACTGCCTGAAGTCGATGCACTTTTCGGTGTACCCCAACCTGAACGCTGGCATCCTGAAATAGATTGTGGCATTCACACGTTGATGGTTCTGCAACAGAGCGCAAACCTAAGTACCTCTGTGGATGTACGCTTCGCCGCACTGTGTCACGATCTGGGCAAAGCCACCACCCCCACTGATGTTTTACCGTCGCACCACGGTCATGAAGAACGAGGCGCGAAGATCACCGCTAAACTGTGCGAGCGACTTCGCGTGCCTAAAAGAGCACGCGATCTGGCAGTGATAACAGCGCGACATCATACCCACAGCCATAAAGCCTGCCAGCTTAATGCAAGTACGCTCACCAGGCTTTTCCAGTCGCTAGACATTGTCCGCAAGCCCGACAGGTTCCGGGAATTTCTTATCGTGTGCGAAGCTGATGCCAAAGGCCGTCTTGGCCTGGAGAACAAACCGTATCCGCAAGCTGAATACCTCAACAAGGCAGCAGAGGTATTCTGTTCGATTGATGCCGGCAGCATTGCAAAGCAGACCAGCAATCCAAAGCACATAGCGCAAGCTATCACCGAAGCACGTGTAAAGGCGATTAAGCTGTGGTTGACCCATGTAGAGGCGAACTAACTTCGAGCTTTTAATTTTCTAACGTATTGCAGACTGGCTCATACCATGCTCATACCATGGTGGAGTGAATGCCAAACGTGAGACCGAACTCTGACTTTTAGCCTCTGAGCCAGAACAGCTTCAAGACTGGCTGGATATCAGTCGTCAAACCCAATATAAGGACACTCACCGAGGCATCAAGTCGTCAAACTTACCGCTCAACCGAACAGTATCTGCATTGCTCGTGCACAGGGAGTATCTACTCAAACGTTATAAAGTAGGCGACCTTGCCCGTTACAGAAATACGAATATGTTTTGAGCGTGCTACCTTGCATTGTTAGGTAACGATATTTTCTGACGCCATGAAGACTAGACTCTAGTGATGCTTGGCAGCTTAACAGTGCTTAGTGCTGGTTTCTACCTAAGCCTGCATGGTCGCTATACTTTTCTCTCAGTTTTTCCAGTTGAATAGACCAGCATCGTTTCACTAGACTTGTTGTCCGAGTTAAATAGAGGTAAACATGTCATGTCTACTTTACTGTCACACTTTGAGTTACTATTTAAAGATCAAGCACCAGTAATCGGTATCGAAGTTGAAACTGTTCTACAAGGCTACTTCCTGGAATTGACCAACCTTGAAGAACTAAACCTTCTATACAACGTAGAGTTCGTCGCACTTGCCTCAAACGACGGGGCAACGAACAGAGAACTGTCCTCCAATACCATTGCCATCCTTGATAACCCTGGCGCACCATCCAATGACAATGTATTCGGTCAACTGGAGCTGGTTTCGTCCGGCGGGCCGTTGAATACATATGGCACCGGGGATTTATCGTTGAATATTGCCGCTGGAGCTACAGCTTTGCTGGTTGTCATCCCGCAAGTTGTACCCATTGTGGGCGATTCGATGGCTGTTAATCGCGATTTCGAAGTGCGTGGTTATGTAAAAATCTCATTGCCACAGATAGATGGTTCGGTGCAAATAAACCGCGCGGCCAATATAGTGGCTACCCCGCAAAACAGGGCTGCCTACTATGTTTTTCCGCATTCATCAAATTTTGTCGATGGCGTCCTGCGAAACCAAACTCAGACATCGCTGCCTACGGGTAACGGTGGCTGTGTCCAATCAGTTGAACCTGAAGAGGCCGTCATTTCTGCTTGATATGATCATTGTGCTTTACGCAATCATACTGGAACCTCTCGGCGGAGTTGTTCCAGTATGACCTTCCAGACGGCTTGAATCAGCGTGCGCCGCACAAACACACCACTGATCTGATTGCGCAACTGCATCAATCAGACGATGGGATATACAAGGTAAAAGCTATCCACGAAAAATACATACCCGATACTTGACTGTATTGATGCGGACTATGCGCCCATGCGCTCAGGTTTGACATTGAAGCTGATCGATCACTTGACGAGACAAATGGATGAAAGCCCTCGGGCCAAGCACAGCGGCACTCAACGATCTTTCACCACCGATCATCAGTTAATGTACGCTTGCAGGCGAACGGACAGCGCTACCGCCCAACAAGACGAACATCATAATCAGCCAATCTCTGAATGACACGCTAACCCTGACAGGAGCCGGTACAGAAACTGGCGAGGTATTCCGCCGTTACTGGCGCCAGGCTGCTCTGAGCGATGAGCTGGAAGGTGACAGACCCGTTGTGCCAGTCACATTGCTTGGCGAAAAACTGGTGCTGTTTCGTGACAACGAGGGTGAGCTTGGGCTAATTGATCGTGCCTGCCCGCATCGTGGTGCTGATCTGTGCTTTGGACGCCTTGAAGACAACGGGCTGCGTTGCCCATTTCACGGCTGGCAATTCGATCGCAATGGCCAATGTCAGGAACAACCAGGCGAGCCACTGGACTCAACGTTGTACACGCGCATCAAAACCACCAGCTATCCTGTGGTGGAAAATAACGGTATCGTCTTTGCGTACATGGGCTCAGGGGCACCACCCGAATTCCCAGAATTTGACTGCTTCAGAGCACCAGACTCACATGTTTTTGCGTTCAAGGGATTATGGGAATGCAATTGGTTGCAGGCGATGGAAGTTGGAATCGATCCTGTTCACGAATCGTTTCTTCATCGTTTTTCACAAGATGAAGATCCCGATGAATCTTACGGCAAGCAGTTTCGCGACAAGGCAGCCAACACGCAAATACCCATGACTCAACTCTTGCGCGACTACCCACGCCCGGAGATAAGTGTTGAACAGACAGACTACGGCATGCGGCTTGTGGCGCTTCGCCATCTTGATGAACTTACTACCCACGTGCGGGTGACCAATCAGATATTTCCGAACGCTATCTGTATTCCCATGTCACGCGAGATGAACATCACACAGTGGCATGTACCCATCGACGATACGCATTGCTATTGGTACTCCATGTTCACAAGCTTTGACAAACCCGTCAACAAGACGCTAATGAGAGAGCAACGGCTAAAAGAGCATCGTCTGCCAGACTATGCGCCCATCAAGAACAAACACAATAAATACGGGTATAGCCCGAACGAGCAGCGTAGCGAAACCTACACTGGCATGGGTCTGGACATTAACGTGCATGACCAATGGGCGGTGGAAAGCCCGGGACCCATCACTGATCGTCGCAAAGAACACTTGAGTACCACCGATGTTGGCATCATCCACTATCGACGAATGTTAAGAGCGGCGATAAAAAGTATCAAGGAAGACAACTCAGAAGCGTTACCTATGCTCGCAGGCGTAGATCCGAAAACCATTCATGGTCCAATATCCAACGATACGATTGGCAAAAAGGACACTTGGCGCCAGGACTTTGAAACCAGCGACGGGGAACGACGAGCAGCCTGTGCTGATTGGGATTCCACCATTCCTTCTGCGTCCGACTAGCACATCTGTAACAGTCAACATCGATCAGGCGAGAACAGATAATCAGCAATGGATAGCATTCATAAAACAATAACTGAGGGCACACTGGCCACGCAGAACCTGCTCGACTCACAGGCTATAGAGCTGGCAGTTGATGTGATCCGGCAAATCAAAGAGCAGAACATCGAAACCATCAGGGTGCTCTTTGCCGATCAACACGGTATATTGCGTGGCAAAACGATCGTTGCCAGCAAGCTAGTTTCGATCTTTCAATCAGGTATGGCGGCACCTTCCACGCTGCTGCTGAAAGACAGTGCACATAAAACCGTGTTTCCCGTATGGAGTACAGAGGCCAGCGCTGCCGGGGATCTGGTTGGCGCTTGTGATGTACTCATGGTGCCAGACCCCAGCACTTTTCGACAGCTTCCGTGGCCTCCCCATTCTGCATGGCTGATGTGTGATCTTCATTATAAATCGGGTGCGATGATACCGTTTGCACCGCGTACCGTTTTGAAGCATGCCATAGAGAAACTGCAGGCAAACAATAAAGCGTTGGTTGTAGGGCTGGAAGTTGAGTTCCATGTGTTCGAGCTGGTTGAACCAAAACGCGAACACAAAGACGCGACAATGCCGGGCCAGGCAGTGCTCACTCGCAATCTGGCGCAAGGTTTATCAATTCCTGACAGAAACACGGTACGACCAGCTCGAAGACATCATGGATACCCTTCGACGCCATTGTATAGAGCTCGGATTACCCGTGACGTCGATGGAAATAGAAATGGAACCCAGTCAGTTTGAATTCACCTTTGATCCCATGGACCCCATGACGCACGCGGACAACATGATCATGTTCCGAACGATGGTCAAGGAGGTCTGCGCGCGCCAGGGCTTGCACGCCACTTTCATGTGCTGCCCGAATCTGGAAAACGCAGCGGCTAGTGGCTGGCACTTGCACCAGTCTTTAGTGGATAGCCGGAGCGGGGTAAACCTGATGATGCCCTCCACTGGGCAAACACTCACTGCCGAGGGTGGCCATTGGATTGCCGGATTACTGGAGCATGCAGCCGCTTGTACACTGCTTAGTACACCAACCGTAAACGGTTATAAACGCTACCGACCCCATCAGCTTGCCCCGGACCGGATACAGTGGGGTAAAGACAATCGCGGCGCAATGATAAGGGCCTTGATGAATTGTGAAGATTCGGCATCACGCATAGAAAACCGTGTTGCCGAGCCTGCTGCCAATCCCTATTACTTCTTTGCCAGTCAGATTTTATCCGGCCTCGACGGTTTGAATCGACAACTGGTGGCACCCGAGCCTGTCGACACACCTTACGACAATGCAGCGCCCAAGCTCCCCACAAGCCTGATCAGCGCCGTTGATGCTTTCGAAGGTTCTGAATTCATCCGACGAGAATTTGGCGAAGCATTCCTTGCCTACCTGAGAGCCATCCATAGATCAGAATGGGACCGCTATCACCAGACAGTCTCAGACTGGGAACAAAACGAATACTTCAACCTCTACTAACACCCCTGAGGGTCGGACCACCATAAGCTATTGAAAACTGGAGATTTGTGGAACTTAAAGAGCGTTGTTCCGGCCTTATGCGATGCTTTTCCTTGTAAAACAGGCGGTTTAGTAACGTGCTCGTGAGTGGAGAGTTCGACTAAGCGGCATTGCCAAGATTGTCAGCTCTGTCGGGATCCTGGTTTTCGATAATGAATTTCGCCAAGTTACACGTTTGGGCGTTATCCACAAGAAAATACGGCAGGC